>Ga0302320_10001690_pt1 | contig 52782 bp, 46 predicted proteins | sample Bog_T0_3_FD_202130 | JGI IMG/M metagenome (GOLD analysis project Ga0302320, IMG submission 202130) | Peat permafrost microbial communities from Stordalen Mire near Abisko, Sweden - Bog_T0_3 | ecosystem: Environmental > Terrestrial > Soil > Wetlands > Peat | place: Sweden: Abisko, Stordalen Mire...
AACTCAAGATGTGGAAGTAGCCACCGAAAGGTGGCCCCAATTACGTCGGGGCCGCGTTAGCGTCCCCGCTCAAGCCGCTTTGAGCGGCTCACATAATCAAGCCCCCGGCTCTGCCGGGGGTATTGACTCCTCGATGTGCGTCAGGTGCCCAGCCTCGAAGCCGCCATCGGCAACTGGCTGGCCGCACGGGACGCATTCAAGTCGCAGCCAAGTGATGAAAATCGGAACGAATACAACGCGACCTATTTTGGCCTCGGAGTGGCATTCAATGAACTCTACCCCGAAGCTAGCGGCACGCCGGATGCGTTTCAGTGGTACCGGCGTGGGCTCATTGCTCCAGAGGAGGAGTAGTCGGACTCCAGCGTCCCGGCTACACTGGCTCAATAGACTCGGAGATTTCTATTTTGGGTAGGTGAAGGTCACAAGGTGTGATTTCACGTTACGTCCTTTATCGTCTCGCGTCTGGAACCAATGCTTCATGCCGTGACGCATCAACGTGGCGAAATCCCACGTAATTTGAGTTGGCAACAGGTTGAGGTAGAAAGGAACGCCCCACAGGATGAACTTCGCCCCGACGAGCCTGTCATCTTGTGACTTCGCGGTCATGTGCAACCAGCCGTCGTACATTGATATTTGCGAACCCTTTTCGACAATCATGTACAGCCCTTTGTAATCGGTGAAACGTCTTCTGCCGAAGGCGAACTCGACCAATTCCTGAGGTGGTGTGTCAGGTCCTGAATCATCCATGTACTTCAACCCGCCCTGATGGTTGGTGTTGATGAGGGTCTTCACGCACCACCGCTCCAGCAGCAGCATGTCTGTTTCAAAACGTTTCACAGACCAGTGGCGACTCCGCACCTTTTCCCTGACCGTGAGCAAATCGAATGCTGCGCGTAATGTGTTACGGGAGTGTCTAGAAGCCCAATCGACCTCAGCACCCAACTGCTCATTGTGCTTTTTGCATAGGATTTGCTGAGTGAGCCTCTCTATCCGCACATCTTTCGGCTCATCGCGGCACCAAGGAAACCCTTGAACTTTGACGGACTGGTCTGGATACAAACACTCCGAGATGATGTGTTCCTGAGAGCCAACGTCGTCACATTCGCCCAAACATGCTGCCCAACATTTCATGACCGGCCCTCACCAAAGCCTGAACAGGTAAATCGGAACCAGCGAGAACGCAACCACGAACGCGCCCATGGAGCCGTAGCCAAACACGCTCACAGTAGCGTAGAGAACCCTGCTCCTATTAACAAGCCTCACCTCTCGTGGAGCAAACTGTTTGCGAAGCAGGTCTTTGGCTTGTGTCATGACCGCGCCGTCAATCGCTGGTGTGGTCAGCTTCGAGATTGCCATCGCTTGCTCCGCCATAGCCCACGTCAACTCTGCCTCGGATTGTTCAGCCGCTGTCGTTCCGACACGAGTCGCCAAAAAGTTGTGCAGGATGGCGAGAACAAGCGAGAGCCACAGGAACACAACGACGCTCAGCAACTCGTGTAAGGCAGGTGGCACCCAAGGCGGTCGGGTTTCCGATTTGAACAGAATCGCCAAGATGATGGAGGAGGTGACTGCAATGGAACCTGCGCTGAGAGCGGCCAACTTGTCGAAGAATCCGGCGTTGATTTCGAGGCTCCTGCGCTTCTCCTGCTCATGCTGCTTTAGAGGTCCCTTGATGTCCTGCATGAACTTCTCGATTTGTTCCGACGAAAGAGGTTCACCATCCTCCACCAGTTTCGCCAAGAAGGTATCCGCTTTTTTCTCCTCTTCCGACTTCTTGCCCAATCGGAACATGCGCCCTCCACACTGCGACACCCGCTATCGCCAAATTCAGATTAGCTCACTCCCAGTATCCACCCTTCGATTCGTGCGATGCCACGCTCCTCCGCCGTCAGGTTCGGGTTGAGGAACCCTCCGAGAGAGCCGTCGCGGTCCGCTCGTTGCAGCCATGACGCCGCCGCGTAGGCAGCTTGCTCATCGCCGTCCCGGTCTTCACGTGGGAACCGCCGCGTCCACAACGACGGGTAGACCTCGGCGACAACGGACTTGCCCTCAGGGATTTCCCAACCATCGAACGGCCAGAAGTGAACTGGGCGCTTGCACTGCTTCCTCAGGTAGAGGAGCCATGGCAGACCGGCGTGCGTCGAGGTTGCGACCTCGCCTTGAACGCCGAACCCGAAGACGGACTTGGCAGTCGCCGTCCATCGTTCTGTCAGCCTGAGCCAGCTTCGCTCCCCAGTCCGCCACTTGCCACGGCCATGAGGGTCTTCCCGGATGAAGCACACGTACGTGTGCTGGGCGTCGGTCGGCCAGTAATGATGGAAGTCTTCGAGGAAGCCCTGCCAGTCGCTCGACAGCTTGTACTTCTCGAAGTATGCCAGTGGGAACGAGAAGGCGTGGTCGATGCCGACGATGGTGGGGATGTCGCGGTCGAGTTCCTCGCGGAGCCACTCAGCAATTCCACGGCGTGTCCAATACCGGCGTGGACTGGGCGGCGGCTGAACCTGTGCCGGTTCGCCAGAACCCTCGGCCATGTACACCCGGATGCCTTTGCAACTGGAGTCTGCGGTCTCCGCGCCGGAATAGTCGATGCCGATGTAGCGGGTGAACCTTGCTCTCAAATCTTACTCCGCTTTTTGCATCAAAGAAGTTCCGTCTCCCATGATGACTTCAATTGTTCCCGCCACCGGCGCGTGTTTGGACTCGCCTAGCGAATTCGCGTCGTTCCTCTGCTTGATTGTGCAGATTACGAAACACGTATTCGAAGTCCGCCCGTAAATCGTCAAAGATGGCAACACATTCGTCGTCGGTCTTCCCATGAAGACCAATGCTGGTGTGTTGGTACAACTGCCCAAGTGGATTGACGCCACCGGGTCTCAACGCTGCTGGAATCAACTCAGAGGCAACTTCTAGCTTCTCCTTATAGCTCGTGCGCGTCTTTGCTTCCAGCAACTTCTGAACATCCTCCTCGCTGGCCTCGTAGGTTCGGGCGAGGTCTGCCATTACGTTGATGAGTTCGTCTGTCTTCTCGTCAACAACTCTACGCAAGTACGCCATCGCGCCGATTCCATAACCCGCATTCCGACTAATGAGCGCCTTCTTGTAGTGCGAAGCGGTACTCCCAAGCCGACCAACTAGCTCAGGCGGCACGTCAATATCATCTGGTGGCACTTGGCCGATTTTGCGAACGGCAGTGTGCTGGTACATCCCGCCGTGGCTTCCGGGTACTTCAGACCAGTTCAACAACTCGTAGATGACGACAAGATTACTGCCACGGCAGAGTCCGCAAGCGTATGCAGCCGCATTGAAATCTAATCTCGTGTTTCCGGCGCTCGCCACGCCATCAAGTTTGTTGCCGATGAGCCACGTCGTTTCCTTCTTACAGGGTTCGCAAATACGCGTAATGCTGTCCGGTGGTCTGAACTCCTTTATCTGCACCTGTGTGTACAAAGGAGCCCTTTCAATGAACTCGCTGGGGGTCATATCAGCTTCCTCGATTTTCCGTATGTCATCGTGACCAGCCTTCAGGCCGCTGCGATATTCTCAGTCACATTCCCGGAAAGCTCGATTGTAAATCTCATGCGTCAAATCAACCGATTCCTCGATGGCCTTGCCGGTCGGCACCACGCGAACGTTGACCTGCCGCTCCCGTGCCAGCCGGATACCAGCGATGAGGCACGCTCCGAGGTAGACCATCCCCCGATTGATTCGGGGCATACCGGCGTCAGGGTCGAACATCAATGGCCTCCGACCCGCTGCTGCCGGTTGACGAGTTGGTCAGGTCTGCCGAGGAAGACCTCCGATGGCAGGTACCGGCGCAGTTCGCCACACAATGGGCACTCGACGGCGACCGACTGGAAGGGGAACTCCTCCCGGCCAGAGGGCACATCGCGGCGGCACCGTTTGCAGGTGACCACGAAGTGCCTACGCTCGATGCTGGGGAAGCCGAATGCCATTCCATGAGTATAGGCGAAGTAAAGGCGAAAGTTCTTCACAGCCCCAAACTTGAGAACACCCCTACAAATGTCCTGTCGCGACTGTTCCGGCACTTGGGAGACTCTCAAGTTGTCGGAGCTTCCCTAGGACAATGAACCTTACTTTGCGCTTCGACGGGATTCTGCGGGTCTCACCGCTGAATCCGATTTTCCTGCGTATGGGTGGTCGGTGCCGGACTGTGAACTTTCCAAGGCCGTTCAGCTTGAGGCAGAACTCGTCCTCTGCCAGATGCTGAACGAGCGTGTCCTCCAAACACGAGACGAAGACGCTCACTAGACTTGCGGCTTCCTTCTTCGTACTCAATCCGAGCGTAGCTTGCACTCGCGCTACGACCTCTCCCATTCCTGTCTGTTGCTTTGTAGCCATCGCGATATGCCCTCTTTGATTTACTCACGGTCTATGAGGGCTTACGGCCCAATTTCCATTATCCCGGAGCAGTCTGCTCCGGCAATGGCGATGGGGTTGTACTACTTTGCACTACATCCACCGAAAAGCCCTTTGAAAAAAAGCCTTCATTACTGGCTTTTTTAAAAGCGCACGTTCGCCCGTAACCCATTGACTGGGATAACTTTTTGCATTGATAATGGGGAAAATCCGGGTATGGCGAGAGACGATTCCCGGTAGCGCTACCAGAAATCAGGTTTTGTGAGGCCCGCCGGTTGGCGGGCTTTTGTTTTGGCCGGAAATGGTTTTGGAGGTTCTTCCGGTGACCGACTGATGGCGTTGCGAAGCCGCGGTGGCCGGCGATGAACATCTACTGCGGGGTTTAACGACTGGTTGGCCAAGCGGGAATAGACTGTTGAATGCCGGAGGAAATCGATGAGCCGGCGCACACCACAAGGAGACCTGGCCGAATGTTTTTGTTAACCAGGACAACAATCGCAGGCCTGATCGCATTGAGCCTCTCGATCGCCCATGCCGTCGCTCAGAACGGTGCGGCTGAACAGACTCTCGCGAGCCTGATCGAATCCGACGCGAAACAGGGCGAGTGGGTTTTCTACCGTCAGCGATTCCTCGATAATGAAAACAAATGGGCGCGGTACGACGGGTCAGTCTATGCCGCCGTGAAAGATTTGAAGATAGCCGGCTGCCGCATCGACTTCGAGACGGTTCAGGTTGATCATTTCACTGGCCTTGTCGGAAAATCTGAAACGGGAGAACAACAGGACAGCAGCTCTTATTCGATATCGTTCACTCTCACGCGTCCAATCGCCGATGCGCTCGATATCATTGAGGCGCCTCCTGTTCAATTGCGGAAAACGACACATGCGATCTGCGACGAAAAGCCGTCTTGCGCACTGACGTGGCTCCGCATCAGGACCAAACGTCCGGAGATCGCGGAGACTGCGGTAACAAATAACCTGCTCGAATTCAGAGGAACCACCAGTCTCGCTTTACTTCCCTTGAGTTCTGCCGATCTGGGCCTGAAAGTCATTCAGCAGTTACGGTCGCTTTCCAATTTTCATTGCCAATGACCCGTTAGCGCAGGCCACTCCGCGCGGCTTTGATCAGGCTCTTGATTGACGAGCGATAGGAAACTCCGACCTTGTTAACGAGCTACCCATCTTGGCAGAGGTGGATGCTGCATCGCCTTCGGATGTGTTGGGGAGAAGGTGCAGAATCTCGCATGGGTGCGCACTCTGTGGCTGTTTTGGGCGAGTCCCGTGGTGGGGGGACGGCGGTTATTTTGAGATGGACGGTTGCAGAAATGGCTATTGACGTTCACGGAACCCCCTGATTTTGCTGGTGATTTTAATTTGCTCGTGACAAAGGCGTTTGTTAGTCTCATAATGACGCCCCACTCATTGGCGGCGAACTCAGCACAATGGAGACTGACATGGCAGATTCAGTGAAAAAGACGAAGGCTACTGCAACGCCGCGCCAAGCCTCAGCAAAGAACGCGAAGAGCGCTGAAGCAGCGAAGCCAACGAAAGCAGCCGGCAAGGGGATCGAGCTTGTTGCCAAGGTTGCGGAGCCGAAGAAGGCGATGGCGGCAGCCGCGAAACCGCGCAAGGCGGCAGTAAAGAAAGAGAAGGTAGTTGCGATTTCAGAGCCGGGGCAGGTGTCGCGGGAGATGATTGCGCAGGTGGCGTATCTGAACTGGGTTCAGCGCGGGTATCAGCATGGGTACGCGTTGGAGGATTGGATCAAGGCGGAACGGGAGTTGATGGGACGCGCCTCCTAAAGCGGCTCTGGAGTTTCGGTGATGGTTACAGTGCAGCAAAGCCGGCCGGTTGGCGGGCTTTGCTGTTCTTGCGGGGGGAATGCGGCGGGGCGATTCAAGGCAAGAGGAGCTTTCCAGATTTCGCCTGGGTCTACTATGCTGGGTGGGTTCGATCTGGAGGTATTTATGCTGACACGCCGTCGATTTACCGCTCTCTCTGCTGCCACTGCTGCCGCACTTGCACTCCCGTTGAAAATGCGCGGGGCTGCTACGCGGTCCGGGCTGGATTTTGGGCTGGTGCTGTATACGGTTCGGAAGAATCTGACGGATCTGCCGGCGATGCTGGAGCTGATTCACCAGATTGGGTACGCGAGCATTGAAGTCTTTCAGCAGGTGTATGACCATCCAGCGGCGGAGCTGAAGGTGCTGATTGAGAGCCACGGGCTGACGGCGCCGAGCGGGCACTTTGACTACGCGACGATTGCGGACAAGGTGGAGTATGCGAGCGCGCTGGGGTTGAAGTACATGATTTGCCCGGTGATTCCGCGGGATTTGTGGGATACGGCGGATGGGTTCAAGAAGGCGGCGGCGCACTTGAACGAGGCGGCAGCGAAGATTGGCGCGGCGGGGATGACGCTGGGGTATCACGCGCACAACTACGAGTACAAACCGCTGCCGGACGGGACGACCGGGTTTGCGGTGTTGATGAAGGAGCTGGACCCGGCGATCAAGCTGGAGCTGGATATTTATTGGGCGACGCAGGCGGGGCAGGATCCGCTGAAGCTGATGCGGGAGAACCGGAAGCGGCTGGCGCTGATCCACATCAAGGACCGGAAGGCGGGCTCGCCGACGGGATATATGTCAGGGCCGGCAGGGGCGCACTTTACCGAGGTGGGGTCGGGGACGATCGACTGGAAGGCCGTGATTGGCGAGGCACACAAGTTGGGCGTGAAGCAGATGTTTGTGGAGCAGGATACGCAGGAGATTCCGGCGGAGGAGTCGATACGGAAGAGCTTTGAGTATCTGGCAAAGCTGCAGCTGTGAGAAGTAGTGGGTAGGGGGTAGGGGTTAGCTTTCAGTTGTCAGTTGTCGGGAGGACGGGGCTGGGGGAATGCTGGTCAACGGTTTGGGGGGTGGGACGTCTAAACCAGCGGGTATGTGTGAGCCCTGGGTGAAAAGTGTGGACCTTGTGACCTTTATGCGAAAACGGACTGCTGTTTGCGCGGCTCTGAGTGCGATGGCGCTGGCTGGCGGGGGAGTGCTTGGGCTGGCGCAAGTTTCTGGTGGTGGCGACCAGCCGGCTTTGACGTTGAAGGTGCAGGCGCGGGAGGTTCTGCTGCCGGTGACAGTGCGGGACAAGAAAGGCGCGCTGGTGACGAGCTTGAGCGCCAGCGACTTTACGCTGACCGAAGACGGGCGGCCGCAGAAGATCAAGAGTTTTGCGCGGGAGACGAACCTGCCGTTCCGGTTGGGGCTGCTGGTGGATACGAGCCGGAGCCTGTCGGATGCGCTGGAGAATGAGCGGAAGGCGGCGGGGAAGTTTGTGGATACGATGCTGCCGGGCGACGCGAAGACGGGACGCGACCAGGCGTTCCTGATTCACTTCGATCACGAAGTGGAGCTGCTGCAGGACTTTACCAGTTCGCGCAGCGAGCTGCACCACGAGCTGGAGGGAATGGGCCCGACGCCGCGGGGACAGAACGATGCGCAGGGGCCTGAGACCACCGGGGACGACCGGGCGAATGACCGGCAACACAACCGGGGCGGGACGCAGCTTTACGATGCGATCTTTCTGGCTTCGGATGAGTTGATGAAGCCCAAGGATGGGCGGAAGGCGCTGGTGGTTTTCTCGGACGGCGTGGACCGGGGAAGCAAGGAGACGCTGAACGACGCGGTGGATGCGGCGGACCGGGCGAATCTGGCGATCTATACGGTTTATTTCAAGGGTGAGCAGGAGCGCAGGCCGGGCGGGTTTGACGGGATGGGCGGCGACCGGCGCGGGGGCATGGGTGGAGGCGGCTATCCGGGCGGCGGCTACCCCGGCGGTGGACGGCGGAACGGCGGCGGCGGCCGGCAGCGGGAGCCGGAGGTAGACGGCAAGAAGATTATGGAGAAGATTGCCGAGCGGACCGGCGGCCGGTACTTCGAGGCCAAGAAGAAAGACAGCCTGGATGAGATTTACGGGGAGATTGCCGAAGAGCTGCGCGGGCAGTATCTGCTGACCTATACGCCAGACGTGGTGGACAACGAGGGCGGGTTCCACAAGATTGCGCTGAAAGCGAGCAAGGACGATTTTGTTGTGGTGACGCGGGAGGGGTATTACGCGCCCGGCGGGGAGTCGAAGTAGGCGCAGGGTGTTGGCTCCCGATTGATGCCGCGCAAGCGTCTTACCAGACGGTACGAGGGTAGTGCTGGCGGATCTCTTCATCGGCCGAGATGAGGGGCGCAAAGCCGTTGGCTTTGGCGTGTGCGACGATGAGGCGGTCAAAGGGGTCGCGTGTCCACTGTTCGTCAAGGGCCGCGCTGGCGATCAAGGGAAAGGGCAAATCGCAGAGGCGCAGGCCGGTTTCGTGTGCGACTTTCTGGAAAACGTCTCGGCCCGCCAGCTTGATGCGCCCCAGTTCGTGAAGGTACTCCAACTCAAGCAAAGCCATTGGAGAGAGAAGCAACTCGGCGGTTTCAAGCCGGGCCCGTGCTTTGGGGCTGATGCGGCTCAATTTGCCCGCCGCAAGCCACACCACAGTGTGCGTGTCTAAATAGGCAGGAGTCCCTGCCATTAGAGGATCGTCCAGTCGGCCTGCCAGGCCTTTTCCATCTCAGCCAGCATTTCAGTCTTAAGTGCCGGATCCTCGATATCGGGCGTTTGGGGGTTGAGAACCTCAAGGGGCGTGATACGGCTGAGGCGGTCGGCGGGCTGGTTTTCAGGCGAAATGCGAAAGCGATGCCCCTTGTGCGTGACCCACACCTCACCCCCAGCCATGGCCTGGTTCATGAGGTCGAAGATCTTGCGGCGGAATTGGGTGATGGGGACTTCCATAAAGCAATTGTATCATATGTTCATATTTTCATGTACGCTATGTACAGTTACTATCGAGGGAATTGCTCTTGAATCGGCGATGTGGGTGCTGTGGTGAGGGCTAATGCTGACGGGGGATGGGACCACGATGAGATTCTCGGCGGGGATTGACCTGGGAGGCACGTTCACAAAGCTGGCGCTTGTGGATGTTGAAGGCAACGTGTTGGACCGCGAGAGGACGCTGTCACGGACGGGTTCAGAGGCGCGGGGGCTGCTGACGCATGCGCGGGAGACGCTGGAAGAGATGTGCGCACGGACGGGGCTACCCTACCCTCCGCCGGAGGGATGCGGGATTGGCATGCCGGGGGCGGTGGATTTCGAGACGGGGACCGTGAAGTTGAGCAAGGCGTTCGGCTGGAAGGAGCTGCCGCTGAAGGCAATTGCCGAGGAGGTTCTGGGCTGCGCGGTTGCGGTGGATACCGACGTGAATGCGGGGCTACTGGCGGATCTGCATTTTGGGGCGGCGAAGACCGCCTCAGAGATGCTGTATGTTTCATGGGGCACAGGGATTGGCGCGGGGCTGACGGTGGGGCGGAAGATCTACCACAGCCGCAACGGAGCGATGGGCAACCCCGGCCATACGGTGGCCGTGCCGGGGAGCCAGCGGCGGTGCTTCTGCGGGTTGCGCGGTTGCCTTGAGGTGGAGATTGGGGCGAGGGCGCTGGTGGAGAAGGCGCAGGAGCAGATGAACCGGGGCAGAAGTTCGAGCCTGGCCAGGGAGAGCGTGCTGTCCGCGGAGAAGATCTCAGATGCGGCGCGTGCGGGGGACGCGGTGGCGCTGGAGGTTCTGAGCGAGGCGGTGACGCTGTTGGCCCGGGCGCTGGCGCCATTGCTGGCGATGCTGAATCCGGACACGGTGATCTTTGCGGGCGGGGTGAGCAATTGCCTGCCGGTGGTGCGGGATGTGTTTGATGAGGAGTTGAAGCGGAGCGCGCCGGGCTTTGCGTTTACCGGCTTGACGATTTGCGCATCGGCGTTTGGCGAGGCAGCGGGAGTTTTGGGCGCGGCAAAGTTGGCGACAGTTGGGAGGGATGCATGAGGTCGACGGAGAATCCAGTGGCGCGGTACCAGAAGATCTTGAACGAGACCTTCGGGCGCATTGCCCAGACGCAGGCGGAGGCGCTGGCGACGGCGGGCAGGTGGGTCGCTGATCGGGTTCAGCGGGGAAACCTGATTTATACGCTGGGCAGCGGGCACTCGCTGCTGATTGCGACGGAGCTGTATTACCGCGCGGGGGGCTTGCAGAACTTTGACGTGATGCACGACAAGACGTTCGGGCGGGCAGAGCGGCTGCCGGGCTATGCGAAGGCGCTGCTGGAGAGCTATCCGATAACTGCGGCAGACTTGCTGATTATTGTGTCGAACTCGGGGCGGAATGAGTTGCCGGTGGAGATGGCGCTGGAAGCGCGCGCGCGGGGGATACGGACGATTGCGATTACTTCTCTGGCGCACTCGATGTCGGCTGCTCCGCGGACGGTGAGCGGCAAGAGGCTGTGCGAAGTGGCGGACCTGGTGATCGACAACTGCGGCGTGGTGGGGGACGCGAGCGTGGAACTGGGCACGGCGGGCGCGGCGGTGACGGTTTGCCCGACTTCGACGGCGGCGGGGATTTTTATTGCCAACTCGATTGTGGCGCTGGCGACGCAGGAGCTGATTGATCGGGATTTTGATCCGCCGGTGTTTGCGAGCGCGAATGTGGATGCAGGCGACCAGAAGAACCAGGCGCTGCTGAAGTTTTTGCGGGAGCGGATTCGGGGGCTGTAAGAGCGGCCATGCGTGCAGCGAGCGGCAAGGACGTGGTTTGAATTGCGCAAGAGACACAAAGGGCGTTCGCCGAGGCGAACGCCCTTTGTGGTTGGCCGTTGGTGCAAGGGTTAGCTGGTGGTGTGGACTGCTCCGGAGTTCTTCTCTTCAAGGGCAGCCTGTGCCGCTGCCAGCCTTGCCGTGAGCAGGCGGAAGGGCGAGCAGGAGACGTAGTTGAGGCCGATCTTGTGGCAGAACTTGACGGACTCAGGATCGCCGCCATGCTCGCCGCAGATGCCAACCTTGAGGTTGGCGCGGGTGTTGCGTCCCTTGGCCGTGGCCATCTTGACGAGCTGGCCAACGCCGGCCTGATCGAGAGTGGCAAAGGGATCGTGTTTGAAGATGCCGTACTTGAGATAGGCCGGCAGGAAGTTGTTGATGTCGTCGCGGCTGATGCCGTAGGTGGTCTGGGTCAGGTCGTTGGTGCCGAAGCTGAAGAACTCAGCTTCCTCGGCGATCTGATCGGCGGTGAGAGCAGCGCGCGGGAGCTCGATCATGGTGCCCACCATGTAGTCGACCTTGACGCCCTTCTCTTCGAAGATCTGCTCGGCCACGCGGCGGATGATGGTGGCCTGGTTGCGCATTTCCTCGATGGAGCCGACCAGCGGGACCATGATTTCGACGTGCGGATCGCCGCCCTTGGACTTGACTTGGACCGCGGCCTCAATGATGGCGCGCACCTGCATCTCAGTGATCTCGGGGAAGGCGATGCCAAGGCGGCAGCCGCGCAGGCCGAGCATGGGGTTCTGTTCGTGGAGCTCTTCGACCCGGGCAAGAAGTGGGCGCAGCTCCTTGAGCTTGGGCGAGCGGGGCTTGGTGTCCTGGAGGTGCTGGATTTCGACCAGCAGATCTTCGCGCTTGGGCAGGAACTCGTGCAGCGGAGGATCGAGCAGGCGAATCGTGACGGGGAGCGACTCCATGGACTTGAAGAGTCCGGCGAAGTCGGCGCGCTGCATGGGCAGGAGCTTCTTGAGTGCGGCGCGGCGGGTCTTTTCGTCCTGGGCCAGGATCATGGTGCGCATGTGCTCGATGCGGTCTTCAGCAAAGAACATGTGCTCGGTGCGGCAGAGCCCGATGCCTTCGGCGCCAAAGAGGCGAGCATTCTTTGCGTCGCGAGGAATGTCGGCGTTGGCGCGAATCTTCAGGCGGCGGACCGGGTCAACCCAGCTCATGAACTTGACCAGATCCGGATCGTCGGGCTGCGCATCGAGAGTCTTGAGCCTGCCATTGATGACGCGTCCGGTGGTTCCGTCGAGGGAGATCCAATCGCCATGCTTGAAGACCTTGCCCTTGACGCGGAGTTCCCGCTTGGCTTCGTCGACCTTGAGGTCGCCGGCGCCGGCCACGCAGCATTTTCCCATGCCACGGGTGACGACAGCGGCGTGGGAGGTCATGCCGCCACGCGAGGTGAGAATGCCGGCGGCAACTTCCATGCCGGCGATATCTTCAGGAGTGGTTTCGCCGCGGACCAGGATGATGGTCTTGAAGGTGCCGGCGGCGTGAGCCTTGACGGCGTCTTCAGCGGTGAAAACGATCTGGCCGACAGCCGCGCCGGGCGAAGCCGGGAGGCCGGTGGCCAGGACTTCAATCTTCTCGCCCTTTTCAACCAGGCGGGGAACAAGGAAGTCATAGAGCTGGTTGGGCTCTACGCGGAAGATGGCTTCTTCCTGGGTGATGAGGCCTTCGCGGACCATGTCAATGGCGACGCGAACGGCGGCCAGGCCGGTGCGCTTGCCGTTGCGGGTCTGCAGCATATAGAGCTTGCCATCCTGGATGGTGAACTCGAAGTCCTGCATGTCGCGATAATGCTTTTCGAGTTTCCCGGTGATGGTGCGGAGCTGCTCATAGACGATGGGCATGGCGCGCTCAAGCTCGCTGATGGGCAGCGGAGTGCGGACGCCGGAGACGACGTCTTCGCCTTGGGCGTTCATGAGGTACTCGCCGAAGAAGGCGTGCTCGCCGGTGGCGGGATTGCGGGTGAAGCCAACGCCGGTGCCGGAGTTTTCGCCGAGGTTGCCATAGACCATGGCTTGAACGTTGACGGCCGTGCCCAGCCAGTCATCGATGTGATTGATGCGGCGATAGGTCTTGGCGCGCTCGTTCTGCCAGCTGCGGAACACGGCATCGCGGGCCTGGACCAATTGATCGAGCGGGGCCTGCGGGAAGTCCTTGCCGGTTTCCTGCTTCACGAGCTTCTTGTACTCGGCGATGATCTTCTGGAGGGCAACAGGTGAGAGCTCGTAATCGAACTTGACCTTCTCTTTTGCCTTGATGCCGTCAAAGATGTGCTCGAACTTCTTCTTGGGCACATCGAGGACGACGTCGCCGAACATCTGGATGAGGCGGCGATAGGAGTCATACGCAAAGCGGGGATTGCCGGTGAGCTTGGCGAGAGTCTCGACGGCCTTGTCGTTGAGGCCGAGGTTGAGGATGGTGTCCATCATGCCGGGCATGGAGAACTTTGCGCCGGAGCGGACGGAGACCAGCAGCGGGTTGTCGCCGAGGCCGAGCTTCTGCCCTTGCAGTTTTTCGAGCCGCTCGAGGGCGGCATGCATTTCAGCGTTGATGGCCGGGCTGAGCTTGCCGCGCATGTATTCGCGACAGGCTTCGGTCTGGATGGTGAATCCGGGAGGTACGGGCAAACCGGCGTTGGTCATTTCAGCCAAGCCAGCGCCTTTGCCGCCGAGAACGTCCTTCATACGACCGTTGCCATCTGCCTTGCCGCCGCCGAAGAAGTACACATATTGAGTTGTTGTTGAGGCCGCTTTTTGAGCGGCCGCCTGATCCACCACGCCCTGCGTCATGGGGTAAAGCCTCCGTATGTAAGATTCCGTAGCGCGGTACCTAGAAGAGGATACTGGCACAGGGTCTCAGCAGGCGAATGGGAATGGAGAATTACAGGCTGAGCGCGTGCGAGTCACCCATACAGAGTGCTGCGCGTTGCGGCATTGACTTGTCGTTAGTACGAATATCGTCCCCGGTATAGAGTTGCCTGTGCCCAACGTCACAGACGATAGAAAAAGGGATTGGGGCTTGTCCTGCCTGGAGCGATTGTTCGCCATATTTTGAGACAAAGAGAACGGCCTGGGAAGATTGGGCAATGTTCACGGAATTCTCAGGCGGCAGGCCTGTTTTCTTCTGGTCTGTATTGTGAAACTACGACCGTACTATGGGATTGAAGAATTCTGTCGAGGCCAACCATGGCCAGGATTTCTGTCACGCGCGGGGAGGGATCGATGACGCTGAAGTTGTGGCCTGTGTCGCGGGCGCTGCCGTAGAGCGAGATGAGAGCGGCGATTCCGGCGGCATCGATGCGCTGGACATGACTGAGGTCGAGCGCTAGGTTTTGCCGGCGCACCAAGGGCGTGAGGCGGTCAATGAGAGCGCGATCGCAGCCGCGGACCAGTTCGCTCAGGTCTGCGAGTTCAATCAGCAGGTCATCGTTTATCCAATTCAAGGTGCTGGTCATAAATCAACCTCCAGTGGTAAGTCCATTTCACAGGGCCGGATGAGCCTGCTTTTGCCGACCGCGTGTTACACCCTCTTGTGTGCACCCAGGCGGCCAAAGCCGTGGCGAGGGAATATGCTGCAATCACAAGGGATAGAAGCAGGCCCAGAGTGTTTGCCGCGAACCGGGTGTTCGTTCCCGAATCCGGCGTCCGCAAGTGAACACTCGATAGATATGTACGCAGAGGAGGATATCGTCGGTTCCGTGAGTTCTGAAGAATCAAATACGGGCTCCGAACGAGCAACGGGCCTGAGCCCTGGGCTGGTGCGCGCGCTTGCGCTTGCGGCGGAATTTACGGAGGCGGGGCTGGTGGGGTTGCCGCATGCTTTTGCGGCGCGGGATGCGGCGCGGTTTGCGGAATGGGTGGGATCAGGGCGCGCAGGGACGATGGGCTACCTGGAGCGCCGCGACGAGCAAGGGGAACTGGTGAGGGCGCGGGTGGCGGCTCCCTTCCCCTGGGCACGGTCGGCGTTGATGTGTTTTGCAAGCTACAACTCAGTTGGGCCGCGGTCCACGGATGCGGCGGAGGCCGAGGCTGGATGGATTGCGCGGTATGCGTGGAGCAGCCGCGTGGATGCCAGGGGAGAGCGGCGGGCGAGCGACTACCACAAGGTGCTGCTGAAGCGGTTGAAGGCGATGGAAGCCAGGCTGCACGAGTTGGCGGGGGAGTTTGAGGCGCGGGCCTACGTGGATACGGGGCCGGTGGTGGAGCGGGCGCTGGCCACGGCGGCAGGGCTGGGATGGACGGGGAAAAACGCGTGCCTGATTCATGAAAAGCTGGGATCGTTTGGGTTTCTGGGGGTGCTGCTGACTTCATTGCCGGTCCAAAACGATAGCGCGCCCACGGCGCCGCCGGATCGCTGCGGGAGCTGCACGCGGTGCCTGGAGGCTTGCCCAACGGGGGCGCTGGTTGCGCCTTACCAGATGGACGCGCGGCTCTGTATCTCTTACCTGACGATTGAGCATCGGGGGGCGATTGAGCCGGAGTTGATGGCGGGGATGGGGCGGCAGGTGTTTGGGTGCGACATTTGCCAGGATGTTTGCCCTTGGAATCGGAAGGCTGTGATCGGGAGGGATTCGGAGTTGGAGGCGCGGGAGGAACTGGCGAATCCGGCGCTGGAATGGCTGGCGGGCCTGGATGAGGGGGAGTGGGGGCGGACGTTTAACGGCTCGCCGGTGCGGCGGGCGGGGTTTGCGGGACTGCGGCGGAATGTGGCGATTGCGATGGGGAATAGCGGAGTAGAGCGGTTTGCGGCAAAGCTGGAGGAGTGGACCCAGGCTGCCGATGAGGGGTTGCGGACGGCGGCTCGGTGGGGGCTGGAGAGGTTGCGGGGCGCGGACCACCATAACGATTGACGTTAATAACATGATTCGTTAATATCGAGTGTGATCAAGAGCTTCAAGGACGGTGATATGAAGCTGCTGTGGGAGACGGGCAAGACCCGGCGCATCCCGGCCAATCTGCGCGCCGTGGCGCTGAAGAAGCTGGTTATCCTGCACTGGGCCACGCGGCTTTCCGACTTGGCGGTTCCAGGCGGAAACCGGCTTCAAGCTCTCACGGGCGACCGCGTGGGCCGGCACAGTATTCGGATCAACGATCAATATCGATTGTGTTTTGTGTGGCATGCCGGCGATGTTGAGATTGTGGACTGCCACTAGGAGAAATCATGGAGCAAATCCCCTTTGCGTTTTCGATCCACCCGGGAGAGATTCTGCTGACGGAGTTCATGGAGCCGCTTGGGCTAACCGCTTACCGATTGGCCAAGGAACTGCACATCTCAGCCCCGCGAGTGAACGACCTGGTTCGCTGCAAGCGTGGGATCACCGCCGATACGGCGCTGCGGTTGAGCCGCTACTTTGGCAACTCCGCCCAGTTCTGGATTGGACTGCAAAGCGGGCATGATCTTTCGGTGGCGTCGAAGAGCAGGTCGCTGAACAAGGTGAGGCCCCGGCGGCAGGCGGCGTGAGTCTGGACCCGGCTCAGAGACCGAGATGAAGACCGCGCAGCCGCGGGCATCGTACACTGGAAGGGTTTGGACAGGATTTTCCCTATGAAGAAACTGGCAGTTGTACTTTCGATCGCGGTGACCCTGGGCTTGATGGTGTGGGGCTTCTACCAGGCGATTTATGTGGCGCCTTTGGACGCGATGCAGGGCGAGATCTTCCGCGTCATTTTTTACCATGTGCCCTCGGCGAGCGTGGCGTTTGTGTTTTTCGCCGTGTCGCTGGCGGGGTCGATTGGCTACCTGTCCTTTCGGCGCAACCGGCCGGAGTGGGCGCAGGTTGCCGACGCGTGGGCACTGTCAGGAGCCGAGGTGGGGGTGGTTTTCTGCTCCGTCGTGCTGACCACCGGGCCGCTTTGGGGCCGGAGGGCGTGGGGCATCTGGTGGACCTGGGATGCGCGCCTGACGACAACGCTGGTGTTGTGGCTGATCTATGTCAGCTACCTGCTGCTGCGGCGGTTTGCCGCCGGGCCGCAGGTGCAGACGCTGGCGGCGGTGCTGGGTATTTTTGGCGCGCTGGATGTGCCGATTGTCTACATGTCGAACCGGTGGTGGCGGACGCAGCACCCGTCGCCGGTTTTTGGCGGCGGCGAGGGATCGGGCATGGATGCGTCGATGGTGCACCCACTGCTGTGGAATATGCTGGCGTGGTTTGCGTGGGGGGTGCTGATTCTGGCGCTGCGCTACCGGGTGGAACGGCAGAGCCAGGAGAATGCCGGGCGTGAGGCGCAGGCGGCACTGAACGCGGAGTTCTAAGCCGCCAGCAGAAACCTTATCCGAAACGAGGAAAAAAATGGATCAACGTGCAGTTCTGGACCACGAATTTGTGGTTGCGGCGTATGTGGTGACCTGGGTGATTCAGCTGGGTTATTTGGTGTGGCTTGGTCTAAAATGGCGGGCGCAGAAGCGGGACGTTTTGCGCTCTGGGCGCACCCATCGGTAGCGCTCCAGTCTCTATTGCAAGTACCCTTTAATCATAGTGTTGCGAGGCATGCCTCGGGAAGATCCGGGGCCATGCCTTTTTCTTTGCGTAACCAAATCATCTCGCATACCACCTAAGGGGGACGGCACTACCACCTGCTAGTCCATCTCCTCGATCTTTGTGGGATTTAAGTATTTCCTAATTGGGCCGATGATTCAGAAGTGGACAGGTTCTGACGAGCCCCACAAGGAGAAGTGACCATGCATGACCTATTGATTGCCCTCGCCTTCATTGGAATGGTGGTGGCCCCGGCAGTTGTTGCTGCGAAGTCCGGCGCCGAAGCCGCGGACGAGTCAGAATAAGCGCTCTGTTTTTTGCGCGCGTTGCGCCTGAGCCCCGATATTTGCAGCTGTAGTATAGACAACCCGCAACCCGTGGCACGACCGGCGTCTGAAGCGGCTGGACTCCCACCGACCATTACCTGAAGCCCCACCAGCTATCATCGTAATTCACATATTTAAGAACCAAGAGCCACCGAGACATCGCCGGCTACAGCGATTAAGAGTTCGCAGCGGGACTGATGGAACGGGCCTTGGCCCAAGGCAAAATGTGGCACGGCCTCTGTGAAATGCTCTAGACTGATGGTTCGAGGGCCGGCAATGCTAGTAGTGATGAAGGCGCAGGCGACGCCGGAAGAGATTCAGGCAGTCTGCGACCATATAGAGCAGTTGGGCTTTCGTGCCCACCCACTTCCCGGAGTCCAGCGGACGGCAATTGGCATTACGGGCAACAAGGGCGAAGTGGATCGCGGCAACCTGGAGGCGCTTTCTGGGGTCGCGGAAGTGATCCGGGTTTCGAAGGCCTATAAACTTGCCAGCCGGGACGTAAAAGAAGAAGACACGATCATCCGCTTTGCGGGAACAGACGCCACCATTGGCGGCCGGGGACTGGCGGTGATTGCCGGGCCGTGCTCGATTGAGAGCCGTGAACAGGCTTTCTCGATCGCCGAACAGGTGGCCGCAAGCGGCGCACAGTTTTTCCGCGGCGGCGCGTACAAACCCCGTACATCTCCCTACGCATTTCAAGGACTCGGCCTTGAGGCTCTGCGCATCATGGCAGAGATCCGGACGCGATTTGGGCTGCGCATTGTGACCGAGGCGATTGACTCGCAGAGCCTGGAGCTGGTGGCCGAATGGGCCGACGTGATCCAGATTGGCGCGCGGAATATGCAGAACTTCAGCCTGCTGAAACATGCCGGGCGGCTGCGCCGGCCGGTGATGATCAAGCGCGGGCTCTCGGCGACGCTGGACGAGTTTCTGATGGCGGCCGAATATGTGATGAGCGAGGGCAACTACGAAGTGATCCTGTGCGAGCGCGGGGTGCGGACATTTGCCGACCACACGCGGAACACGCTGGACCTGAGCATCATCCCTGCGGTGCAGCGCCTGAGCCACTTGCCGATCCTGGTTGATCCCAGCCATGGGACGGGCAAGCGGGACAGCGTTTTGCCCATGGCGCGGGCTGCGGTGGCGGCGGGGGCGGACGGGATTCTGGTGGAAGTGCACGACCACCCGGAGAAGGCGCTGAGCGATGGGCCGCAGTCGATTTATCCTGACCAGTTTGCGCGCATGATGGACGAGCTGGAACAGATTGCGCCGGTGGTGGACCGCACAATGATGCGCGGCATCCGCGTGAAGACCGCGACGGAGTAAGGCGGGCGCGAAGCCAATAGGGGCGCGGCGTGAATGGGCGCAACAGAAGCCGAGGCGCCTGTTTTTTGTGATTGGTGGAAGCAAGCCATGAAGCTGAACGACAAAACGCCGGCCGGGATTTTCGCGTTGACTGTGCTGACTCTGGCGCTGGGCGGCTGCCGCAAGAACGATTTTCCGCAGTACCCGCCTGATTATCGCGAATATGCGTACGTGACCAACGGCGAAAGCGGCACGGTAACCGTGATCGACGTGGTGAACGTCCGCATCGACCGCGAACTGGCGGTGGGGCAGAATCCGGTGGCGGTGGCGGCGAGCGCGATTCGCAACGAAGTGTACGTGGTGAACGGCGGCGGACCGGGCGCGCAGGGGTCGATCTCTGTAATCAACGCGGAGAACAATACCGTCGCGGCAACGATCGGGTTGCACAGGCAGCCAGTGTCGATCGACTTGGACCCCGAAGGGGAGCTGGCTTACGTTGCCAACTCCGGGTCGAATTCGATCTCGGTGGTTGATTTGAAGGCGCGGCGCGAAGTGGCGACGGTGGGCACGGGCGAAGAGCCGGCCGAGGCGCGGGTTTCACCGGACGGCAAGACGCTGGTGGTGCCGAACCGGGCAGGCAACTCCGTGAGTCTGGTGGACGCGGCAAGCCGAACGGTGCGGGCTGTGTTTGAGGGCTGCGCGGGGGCTGCGGATGCGGTGGTTTTGCCCGATTCGTCGAAGGCGTTTGTGGCTTGCGCGGGCGGGCACCAGGTGATGGCTATCCTGCTGGCACACTCGCAGGCGCATCCCGATCAGCCTGACCGGCTTGAGGCGGTGATGGATGTTGGCCGCGCGCCGCTGCACCTGGCGCTGAAGCCGGACGGCGGCGAATTGTTTGTTTCGAACGCGCTTTCCGACAACATCTCAGAGGTTGTGACGAGCACCGACGATGTTGGCGGGGCGTACATGATCGGCGACGATCCGGTGCGCGGACTGGTGACGGGGAACAATTCCCTGCTCTACGTGAGCAACCTGCACTCGGATGAGGTGACCGTGTATGCGATCGACGATGGCAAGCGGTTGAGCCCGTCGATCCACGTGGGCGAGGGACCCTCGGCGCTGGCGTTTTCAGCGGCCGGGCATCTGCTGTTCGTGGTGGATACGCGTTCGGCCGATGTGGCCGTGGTGCGCACGTCGTCGCGGACGCTGTTTACCGTGCTGCCCACCGGGCGCGGGCCGAATGCGATTGCGGTGAAGGCATTCAAGCTGCCGTAAGGGACCTGCAAAACTCCAAGGCTATTCCTTGATCTTGTCGCCCAGGCGGGCGACGCTGAACTGTGCGCCGGCGAAGAGGATGAGGCCGGAGATGTAGGCCCAGAACAGCAAGCCGACCGAGACATAGAAGGGGCCGTAGAGGGCTTTCAGGTCAAGGTGGGGCAGGATGGCGACGAAGATCATCTTGGCGACGAGCCAGATGATGCCGGTGTAAATGGAGGTGCGCAGGACGGGACGCCAGGGGACCTTGCGGTTGGGCAGGAGCCAATAGATGGCAAAGAAGAAGAGGATGGAGGCGGCGCCGGTGGAGGCAGCCAGCCATGCCCAGCCGATGCCTGTGAAGACGAAGTTATCGGTGTGATGGAAGAAGAGGAGGGTGAGCAGAGCCTTTTCGCCCGCGTTCAACAGGATGCTGGCCAGAGCGAGCAGCACCATGAGGATGGCGAGGCCGAAGGCGACGACCTGGTTGAGCAGGTAGTTGCGGCTCTTGACCACGCCCCAGGCCTGATTCAGTGCGACTTCAAGGGGCAGGAAGATGCCGGTGCAGGCAACAAGGATCATGACGAGGGAGAAGGCCTGGATGCCCTGGTGGGAGGCGGCAAGGGCGAGGTTGGTGGCGACGAACTCCTGATTGGAGGGCAGGAAGTACTGCACCATGTCGTCGACCACGCTGACCATGGTCTGGGAGTGGAAGACGGAGCGGGAAAGCGTATAGAGCAGGACGATAAACGGGATAAACGACAGGATGGCATTGGCGGCGACGGAGAAAGCGAAGGTGTGGACCTCGCTGTCAAGCAGGTACATGATGAGCGCCTTGCCGTCGTTGCGCCAGCGGTACCACTTGGAGTGGGCGACGGTTTCAAAGGCTTCAGCGGTGGTGGCGGCCTGGACGGCTGCTGGATCTTGAGGGTCGGACATATCTCTAGGATAGCTGGTGGGGAAGGAAAAGGGCTCGCTGCACTCGCCCCGGCCTGCACGAAGTTCTTCCACAGGAACCGGCTATCTTTAACCCAGACGCAAGTAAGCCGCCTCTAAGAGTTTGTCGGGAATAGACTTCGGGCCTCAATAAGCGCTATTCGTTGATGATCGAGCATTTCAAAAATGTTGTTCATGGGAAAGAGTTTCCGCTGAGACGATCTGAACCAGGGTTTGCTGTTGCCTCCCTGATTGCATGACTGGCTTTCGGAAAACCGTCTGGTTCGCTTCCCGGTTGATGTGGTCGAGACACTCGATCTGAGCGCCATCCCCGCCTCTTATGGCCAGACGCAAATCATGGTGGCCGTGGACGTGATCCGGAAGACTACCGATAACCATCAGTTGGCGCCGAGAAAAGCTCTTTCCCTGGTACATGCAACCGTCTCCGCACCGGCGGTTCGGCGTTTGCCTCCGCTGGCATCGATCAGGAACCCATGCCCCCACAGAAGCAAACTACAAGATCGCTTCGGCTATCTACGTCAGACTCCTAGTCCGGCTGGGCGCCGGCCGCCTCAATCCGTGCCCAAAGCGCATTTACTCCGTAGCCGGTCTTGGCTGAAACCGGCAACACCTCATCCAGTTCCAGTCCTTCCTTCAGCGCCTTCAGGCTGCGCGTGCGCTCGTTCCCGCTCAGCCGGTCAATCTTGGTGGCCACTACCGCAAAATCGCGCCCTGCGGCGCGCAGCCAGTCAATCAACTGCCGGTCGCTCTCTTGTGCCGGAACGTTTGAGTCCACCAGGCATACGCACAACTTCAGCGTGGAGCGAATCGCAAGATACGGCTCAATAAAGGCCGGCCATCCCGCTGAAATCGACTTCGAGATCTTGGCGTAGCCATAGCCGGGCAGATCGGCAAACATCAGCTTCCGCCTCTGTCCCGGGTCAAGCAGCGCAAAGAAATTGATCGCCCGCGTACGTCCCGGCGTCTGCGAAACCTTGGCCGCCTTCTCGCCTGCCAGCGCATTCAGCAGGCTCGATTTGCCCACGTTTGAGCGGCCCAGAAAGGCAATCTCCGGCAACTCCGGTGCGGGAAACTGCGCCGCGTCCATGGCCGAAAGCAGAAACTGTGTCGTGTAGCGCATAGGAGCCTTTGGACGGTGGTTAGCGGGTCAGTAGCGGGGCAACCCGCGGCGCGGCTATCCGCGCCTGCCGGCCTTAGCATACAGGACCCGCGCGTTTACTGCGCCGCAACCTGTCCGCTCGTTACTTCCGCCTGCGGCACCGCCGCCAGCACTTCATTCTCCGCGGCCGTAACCCCCGGCAGCGGAGATTCCAGAGCCAGCGTCAGCACCTCGTCCATCTGATCCACAAAGTGCATCTTCATGGACTTCTTGATGTTGTCCGGCAGTTCGGCAATATCCTTTTCGTTGGCGCGCGGCAGGATTACCTCAAAGATGCCGGCGCGCAGCGCGGCCAGCAGCTTCTCCTTCAATCCGCCAATTGCCAGCACCTTGCCCCGCAGCGTGATCTCGCCGGTCATGGCAATGTCGCGCCGTACGGGAATCTTGGCCAGCGCGCTCGCCAGCGCCGTCGCCATCGTGATGCCCGCCGACGGGCCGTCCTTGGGAATCGCGCCTTCCGGCACATGCAGATGCAAATCCACGTTGCGATAAAACTCGCGGCTCAACCCCAGCGCCTGCGCCTTGCCGCGAATGTAGCTCAACGCCGCCTGTGCCGACTCCTGCATCACGTCGCCCAACTGCCCCGTGATGGTGAGCTTGCCCTTGCCGTCCAGCACCTGCACTTCGGTTGTCAGAATGCTGCCGCCCACTTCGGTCCACGCCAGACCGGTAACCAGCCCCACTTCGCTCTTCTCGTGAACCTCGGAGTCGCGGTACCGCGCCACACCGAGAAACTCGTGAATGTTTTCCGCGGTCAGTTCTTCCTTGTACTTTAAACCGCCCTTGACGACCTTGCGCGCCACCTTGCGGCAGACGTTGCCGATCTCGCGCTCCAGGTTGCGCACGCCGGCTTCGCGCGTGTAATAGCGGATGATCTCAAGAATCGCATCGTCCTTGAAGACGATGTTCCTCTCGCTCAGGCCAGTCTGTTCGCGCTGCTTCTTCACCAGGTACTGCTTGGCGATCTCCAGCTTTTCCTGCTCCGTGTAGCCCTGTAGCCGCAGCACTTCCATGCGGTCCTGCAGCGCCGCCGGAATCGTGTGCATCACATTGGCCGTGGCCACAAACAGCACCTGCGAAAGATCGTAATCCACATCCAGATAGTGGTCCTGGAACGTGGTGTTCTGCTCCGGGTCAAGCACTTCGAGCAGCGCTGAGGCCGGGTCGCCGCGGAAGTCTGAAGCCATCTTGTCCACTTCGTCCAGCAGGAACACCGGGTTCTTGGTCCCCGCGCGCTTCATGTGCTGGATGATCTGCCCCGGCATCGCGCCAATATACGTGCGCCGATGCCCGCGAATCTCGGCTTCGTCGCGTACGCCACCGAGCGACAGTCGCACAAACTTCCGCCCCGTCGCCTTGGCGATCGACATGCCCAGCGAAGTCTTGCCCACCCCCGGAGGCCCTGCAAAGCACAGAATCGAACCCTTGGGATTCTTCACCAACTGGCGCACGGCCAAAAACTCAAGAATGCGCTCCTTGATCTTTTCCAACCCGTAGTGGTCGGCGTTCAACACCTGCTCGGCGTAGTCGATCGACCGCGTTTCCTTTGACTTCTTCTTCCACGGCACGGCCAGCAGCCAGTCAATATAGTTGCGGCTCACGGTGGACTCGGCCGACATCGGCGGCATGGCTTCGAGTTTTTTGAGCTCGGTGATCGCCTTGTCCAGCACTTCCTTCGGCATGCCCGCGGTCTCAATCTTCTTGCGCAGTTCGTCGTACTCGCTCTTCTCGCCGCGGCCCAGTTCTTTCTGAATGGCCTTGATCTTCTCGTTCAGGTAATACTCTTTTTGCGCCCGCTCCATCTGCCGCTTCACGCGCGACTGGATGTTGCGGTCCAGGTCAAGCTTTTCAATCTCGATGTCCAGCACGTCGGCAATCCGCGCCAGCCGCGCCGCGGGATCGAAGATGGCCAGCAGTTCCTGCTTTTCCTCAATGCCCAGTTGCAGATTCGCGGCGATCGTGTCGCTCAACTTGGCCGGCTCATCCATCCGCACCGTGGCGATGATCGTTTCATAGTTCAGCGACTGCTGCAGCTTCACATACTGCTCAAAGAGGCTGGTCACGCGCTGCATCAGTTGTTCGGCCGCTGGCGTCATCTCAAACTGCGATTTGCCCACGCGCACCGTGGCCACAAAAAAACCGTCGCGATCGTTCACCTCGATCGATTTGGCGCGCTCCACTCCCTCCACCAGAACCTTGATATTGCCGTCGGGCATCTTGACGCTTTGCACAATGTTGCAAATCGCGCCCACCTGGTAGATGTCCTTGGCCTTCGGCTCGTCAATCGAGGCGTCGTGCTGCGTGGCCAGAAAAATCTTGCGGTCCCCGCTCAGCGCCTCTTCCAGCGCGCGCACACTTGACTCGCGCCCCACCACAAACGGCGTCATCATGTAGGGAAAAATCACCATGTCCCGGATGGGCATCATGGGCAACTTGCGCGACTCGGTCTTTTCTCGGGAAGTGGTCATAGTGCCCCCATGCCTATTAGATGTGCCCAGGCGGTTTTGGATGCGTGGCCGCTGAAGGAGCGTATGAGCAAATTGTACAGCGGAGGGCGAAAACGGAAGCCTGCACGCCGAACGGCCCAAAATCCACAGGGGGATTCCGGGCCGCAAGAACAATTCGTCCTGGTTGTTGAGCCAACTTCGGCTGCTGCTACCTGCGCTTCAGCACAATCAACTCCACCGTATCGGGAGCAAACGGCTTTGAGAGCTTCAGGCTGCCTCCGCTTCCGGTTGTCTGCTCCACCAATTCCAGGTTCTCGGTCTTGCTCAGCCGGTAGCGCTTGACGGTAAACCCAGCCTTCCCCCACGGAAGATTATCAACGGTCAGGTCGTAGCCGGCATTGTCGTGATACACGATGCCGGTCCGCTGCGGCAACTCTTCCACAGGCGCGGGTTTGTCGGTCTTGGGCTTCTTCGCCTCCTCCGCCTGGGCCTTCTTGAACATCTCTGTCAGCGCGGGCGTCAAAGTCATATCCTTTCCCTTGTAGCCCGCGGGAATCTCGTAGTTGCTCAAGAACACCTGCACGGTCTTGCCGTCGTTCGACCGCCCCGCCAGCGCGGCGAAACCATACGTATCCGCGCCCTCCACGGCAACACGCTGCGGCGTGTCCTGCATCTCGCCCATCGCCTTGAACGTATAAGCCGTCTTGAAGTACTTGCCCTGCAAGTCGAAAAGCCCCATCCACGTCGCATCGCCGCGATAAAAGATCGCCCTGTCCAGCGGCGCATCCTGGTAGTAGCTGAGCGCCGCGCCAATAAACGCGGCATTGTGCTCGCCCTGCAACTCAGCCTTCTCGCCCTCGGTAAAGTCCGGCGTCAAATTCCACTCCGAAAGAACGCTTTCCGCATGCGTATAGCCGCGCGCATCCAGCAGCTTGCGGAAATTCTGCGCCAACCGCACGCCGTCGTAGGGGTCGGCCGATCCAATCGCATAGGTGTGCCACGAGTAAAAATCAAACGGCACTTTGTGCGCGGTGCAGTAGTCCAGCAGCCCTTCGCGGTAAGGCGAAACATGCGACGGGTCTGCAATCGCCGGCCCGCCAATCTTCAACTCCTTGTCAACCGACTTCAGCGCCCGCGCCGTCTTCTCATAGAGCTGATAGAACTGCTCCGGCGTTCCTGTCCAGAAAACTTCGCCTGGCTCATTCCAGAACTCCCAATACTGGATGCCGTAGTGGAATCCCTTCGCCCACCCCTGGTTGTAGTGCATGGCCACGTGCTTCACCACGCTGGCAAACTTGTCAAAGTCCGCCGGCGGCTCAGCCTGCGCTCCCCAACTGCGGCCGATGCGGTAATACACCTTGGCCCCGCTCGCGTGAATCGCCGCCATCACCTCATCCGTCGCGCCAAAGTTATAGCTCTCCGCCTTCTCCGGGTCGGCCTTCATGTCCGGGAAGATCACATGCTTGTTGCCCGCTTCCACCGTCCCCTTGCGCGCCTCATCGTTGGGAATCAGCCACTCCTGCCAGATGTTGTTGTAATCGAAATGCGCGTCGATGTCTGTCGGCCCCATCATGTCGTGGGTGCGCACCAGGCTGGTGCGCAATTCCTTATACTGCCGCACCAGGTTCGGCAACCCCGCCATCACCGGCGTCGGCTGCCCGTTCAAGCCTTGAAAGTCGTGAATCTCGCCCACAACTTTTCCAGCGTCCACATGCAATGCCCTATAGCCCGCGGGCGCAGTGGTCTGAGCCAATACCAGGCAACAAGGCAAGAAAAACAAAACAGAGAATCGTGCAAGGGTCTTCATGGTCGCACTCCTTCATCATCGAGCGCGGCAGCAGCGCTACAGCGCTCAGCAGGGAATTGTACAGCGGCCCCGCCGCGCCGTGCCGTGACTCCCTGCCCGTTCGACCGGCCCGCCATCGACATCCACCCATCGTTGGGATAGATCTTGTCCACGTTGTGCGGGGTAACAATCTCATGCCTGGTCAGCACCGCCGGCGGAACTTGCTTGTTCCCCAGGATGTCCGTCGCAAACTGGATCAGCCCTTTGCCATACCGTTCCGGGTAATAGGCCACGCTGCACACCAGCCTGCTCCCCGGCTTGCGCATCTCTTCCCGTGCCTCCAGGCACCCATCCTGCCCGGCAATGGCACACTCTTCCTCGGCGCCAAAGTCGCGAAACGCCTGCAGCGCTGCCAAAGCCGACAGGTCGTTCACCGCCCCGATCAGCACCTTGTGCAGCTTGCGTATCCTGATGTACTTCCTCACCGTATCCAGGGTCTTTTCAAACTGGCCCCTGGTTTCGAGATGACAGCAGCGCACGTTTCTCAGTTCCGGAAGAACCTCGGTCATGCCGTCGTACATGCCATTCAATCGCGCATTCAGATAGGGGCCTGCCACGTCCGTGCCCACCAGGTAGATCTCGGTTGCCTCTCCATTCCAGTGCTTCGCGGTCCACTTGGCCAGGTACCGCCCCGCCAGCCGTCCCGCCTTGTAGTTGTCGGCGCCGTAATAGAACGCGCCAGGGTGAGGAATATCCACCGCGATAAACGGGATATGCGCATCGGAAAACTTCGCCGCAATCTGCGCGGCAACGGTGGAGTCGATCTGCGAGTCGATCACCAGGTCCACCTTCTGCTCCACAAAGCTGTCGGCGTTGCGCAGCGCCGCCGTGGGGCTGAACTTGTTGTTCAGCACAACCAGGTCGATATTCGCCTCGCTGGCCGCGGCCACCAGGCTGTCGGTCACCGTGGCCGTAAACGCCACCACGCTGCTTTGCGCTGCGTACCCAATCCTCCATCGCCGCCCAGGCGCCAGGTTCACCCGCAGGCGATAGCCTTGATGCCCCACCCGCTCCATCAGCCCGGCTTCAACCAGCGTCTCTGACAGCCGGAACGTGGTCGCCTTGGTCTGCTGCGTCCGCTTGGTAATCGTCCGCAATTCCAGAATCTCGGTCATCGACGAAAAGGCTTTCAGAATCGACGCGGCGCGCATCACCGCTCTCACCGTATAGGTGCGGGGCGCGGCATCGGGAACTTTGGCGACGGCAGAAGAAGTGCGTTTCATGATGCGATACAGCCTAGCACGCCTTCGCGCATCCTCACAACCACTCTTGGGTCCCTGTTTGAAAGGGTGAATGCCAACCGGAAATCGACCGGTATCGGCAGCGCCAATCCCAGGCAATCAGGTCTCTTGTCTTATTGTGCGAAACAGTCCGGGCCGTCTTGTTCCTCCATTTCTCCTGCTCCTTTTCTTTTCCCACTTATCCACCTTTGTCCCAAAGAAGGTAGAATCGCGCTGACCGCAAATCAGGCTGGTTCGCCGTCTCCGGTCGCGCGGATCTGCATCCGTTCAGAGCCATCTGCCAGGCAGACCGGAAGACTGAGCCAGTCACAGCCGCTTACGATTTGCGACAACTCAGCCGCAGTCTTGAAAGCGAGGAACGCGAAGAAATGAACAGCGCCGGATTTGGACTTCTGCTTTTGGTGGCCGCGGGTTTGATGAACGCCAGTTTTGCCCTTCCCATGAAGTACACAAAGCGCTGGGCCTGGGAAAACACCTGGCTGGTCTTCTCCTTCGTCGCCCTGGTCTTCTTGCCGGCCCTGGCCGCGTTTTCCACCCTGCCTCAACTGGCTCAGGTCTATGGCGCCGCCGGCTTCACCCTCCTCTGGCACGTGGTGGTCTTCGGCGCGGGCTGGGGCCTCGCCCAGGTCTTCTTCGGCATCGCCGTTGATGCCATCGGAATCGCCCTCACCTTCTCCCTCGTCCTCGGCACCTCCGCCGCCATGGGCGCACTCATCCCCATGCTGCTGCTCCATGCTGAAAAATTGCACACCTCCGCAGGTCACCTCATGCTCCTCGGCATCGCCCTGTTGCTGGTGGGCGTGGCCATCTGCGCGGTCGCCGGCAGCCTCCGCGATAAAGCCAGGCCGGTGGCCGGCAACCAACCGCGCAAAAACGCAACCCCCGGCCTCATTCTCGCCATCCTTTGCGGCGCCCTGGCTTCGTTCCAGAACTTCGGCATCGCCTTCGGCACGCCATTGTTATCCCTCGCCACGCAGCACGGAGCCAACCCCGCCAATGCCGCAAACGCCGTGTGGATGCCGCTTCTCATGGCGGGCGCCATTCCCAACCTGCTCTATTGCATCTATCTCTTGCGCAAAAACTCAACCTCCGGCAAGTTCTTGAGCGTTGGCATCAACTATTGGTTCCTCGCTTTTGTCATGGGCGCGTTCTGGTTTGGCAGCGTGCTGCTTTATGGCGCGGCAGTGCCTCGTCTGGGCGCCCTCGGCTCGGCCCTCGGTTGGCCTCTCTATATGTCGCTCATTGTTGTCGCGGCCAGTCTCGTGGGCATTGCCACCGGGGAGTGGAAGCAGAGCGGCCGTCGGCCTCTCACCATCCAGTTAGCCGGCGTAGCCACACTCATTGCCGCCATCGTCCTGCTTGCCAGAGCAACCCAGGCGCTGGCTTGACACTGCTCTCCCAGCCCATGCGCATGAAAACTGCGCAAGCAGCCGGCTTCCTTGTTTATGAAGCGCCAACGAGCAAGCTATGATGAATTGTCTTGCCGGTGGGTTGATTTCTGGATGAAGAACGCAAGAGAAATGAAGGCGGGAAACCGGCTCAATGTGCTGCGTCTGCTGCGGCGCGATAGCCTCTCCCGCTCTGAACTGGCTGAGACCACCGGTCTCACCCGTGCGGCCATGTCGCTCATCGTTGGCGAACTGTTGGTCGATGGCCTGGTGGTCGAAGCCGGCCGTCGCAAAAGCGCCTCCGGCCGCCGTCCCGTCCCCGTGGAACTGAATCCCGGATACGCCTATTCGCTGGGGCTTACCATCTCGCGAATCGGGGCCGAAGCCGGTGTCGCCAACTTCTGCGGACGCCTGCTCTGCCGCGTCCCAATCGATATTCAGGGCCTCACCCGCCAGGAAGCACTGCGCCGCATCAAGGCTTGCCTCCGCGATCTCATGCGCAGGCACGCCCCCCAATCTCGCCAGTGGCTCGGCCTCGGCATCAGCACCCCGGGCCCGGTTGACGTCGCCGCCGGCGCCATCCTCAATCCCCCCAACTTCGATATCTGGCACGACACCTGCATGACCGCCGAAATGAAAGACCTCGGCCTCGCCAACATCTTCCTTGAGAACAATGCCCAGGCCCTCACCATGGCCGAGAAAACCTACGGCGCAGGCCGCGAGTCCAACAGCTTTGTGCTGCTTGAAGTCGAGGCCGGAGTCGGCGGCGGCATCGTCTGCAAAGGCGAACTTTATTCCGGTTGGCGCGGATTCGGCAACGAACTGGGCCACACCTCCATCGACATGAACGGGCCCTTGTGCAGTTGCGGCCTGCGCGGCTGCGTCGAGTTGTTTGCGTCGGTGCCCAACCTGCTGGCCAAAGCTCAGAAACTGGCCAAGGGCAAAAAGAAAGCCCCTCGCATCCACGACTGGCGCTCCTTCATGGATCGCGTGGCGGCCGGCGACTCATCCTGCCGGAGCCTGTTGAAAGAGCAGGCGCGGGCCCTCGGAACCGCCATCGTCAACGTCATCAATGTGCTCGAACTGGATGCTGTCGTGCTCACCGGCGATGTGCTTTATTGTGGAGAGACGCTGCGCGACGACATCGAACGCATCCTCAATCGGACCGCCATCAATCGCTGGCTGCGCCACGTGCCGGTGCTTCTCTCGCCCCTCGGCGAGCGGCCGGAATTGATGGCTGCCGCGGGCATTCCGGCAGAAAAGTTCTTTCAGGGATTGGTCGATCCGGATAAGTCCGTGCCCGGCAAAGTCGCCTAGTCTCCTGTCTCCAATGCTCCAACCATAATTGCCGCTGTCATTCTGAGTGAACGGGGCCCCAAACGCCTTTCAGTTTGGGGGTGGTGAGCGAAGAATCTGCTTTTCCCTTTTTGCGTTTTTTTAAAATGAACCTTGGGACACTACACTGGACAGGCCAAAAGGAGAAGATATGAAGTCTCGCGCATTCCCCGTCTTCCTGGCCTTTCTGGCCATGGGCTTTGTTGACGCAGTCGGGCCGTTTGTCGGTCTTGCCAAGAATGAGTTCCACCTCAGCAACGCCGTGGCTTCTCTCACTCCGTTTGTCGGCCTCGGCATGTTTGGCCTGCTCTCCATTCCGGCCGGCATCTTCCAGGCCCGCACAGGCAAGAAGACTGTCTTGATTCTCGGTCTCGCCGTGGCCCTGGCCGGCGTGCTCATTGCCAGTTTCGGCCTCCACTCCTTCGCGCGCTTTCTCATCACCATGGTCCTGCTCGGCGCAGGAACCGCCATCCTCCAGGTGGCCGGCAATCCCCTCATGCGCGATGTTTCGCCCGAAGGTAAATACGCGCGCAATCTCTCCCTCGGTCAATTCGTCAAGGCCATCGGCTCGCTCACCGGTCCCATTCTGCCGGTTATCGCCGCCCGCTATTTCGGCGCCAGTTGGATGGTCATCTTTCCCGTCTTCAGCGTCGCGCTCATCATCACCATTCTCGCCGCCGGCACTTTGAAGCTGAATCCCCATGAAGCCGGCCCCACGGCAGTCACGCTGCGCTCCTGCATCGGCTTGCTCGCCAATCCCTTCGTCCTGGCGATGACCCTTGCCATCTTCCTCTACGTGGGCGCGGAGGTTTCCATCAGCGCCGGCATCCCCTTGTTGCTCAAGGAGCGTTTCGGCCTTGAGATTGGCCGCGTCGGCCTGCTCGGCACAGGCATGTTTTTCATGGCGCTCATCACCGGAAGATTCCTCGGCGGCGTCATCCTCACCTGGGTCAAGCCGGTGCATTTTCTCGTCGCCACCTGCGTCCTCTCGCTGGTTGGCCTGGCCGCCATCTTTGTTCCCGTCGGCGGTATTGCCGCCGCCGGCTTCGTCCTCATCGGCCTCGGCTTCGCCAACATCTTTCCCCTCGTCTTCTCCACTGCCCTCGATCGCATGCCCGAGCGCGGCAACGAGATCTCAGGCCTGCTCGTCACCGCCATTGTCGGCGGCGCGGTTGTGCCGCTGATTGTCGGCGTCGTAGCCGACCACACCAGCGTGAAAGCCTCGCTGTTGGTGCCGGTTGCGGCCATTCTCTACGTCTTTATTCTGTCTCTCTTCCAACTTCGCTCCTCAGGCGCCCGCAGCCGGCCCGCAGCCGCTTGAGACGCACATTTGTTAATTGATGAAGTTGATTGACAAACTCATTTCTCGTCCACATAATGAATCTCGAATCGCGGCCCGGTAAATCCTGACCCTCCAGTTCGGATTCATGTAAACCTAGGCCAGTTCGCTGCATTTTCCCAGAGCGACAAGCCTCGCGGCCCATCCAGGGACCAGCGATCAAAGGAAGACAAGACCGTGCGTAAAGACATTTGGATTGGCGTGGATATTGGCGGAACAAAAACCGCGGTAGTCTTCTCCCGCAACCCGCCAGAGGTCATCTCCCGCACCGAGTTCGCCACCCTGCCGGCCAAGGGGCCCCAACAGGCAATCGACCAGATCATCGCCGCGCTCCGCCAAATGCTCGCCAAGCTGAACTCCAGTCCCAAGGCGATTCGCGGCATCGGCGTCAGTTGCGGCGGCCCGCTCAACACCCAAACCGGCGTTGTGCAAGCCCCGCCCAACCTGCCCACCTGGATCGACGTTCCCATTGTCGACATTCTCAAAAAAGAATTCCGCTGCCCCGTGCTCTTGGAAAACGATGCCAACGCCGGCGCAGTAGCCGAGCACCGTTACGGAGCCGGCAAAGGCGCCCGGAACATGGTCTTTCTCACCATGGGCACCGGATTGGGCGCGGGCATCATCCTCAACAACAAACTCTACTCCGGCTCAAACGGCATGGCCGGCGAAGTGGGCCACGTGCGCCTCACGCGTACCGGACCCGTCGGCTACAACAAGGCCGGATCGGTCGAAGGCTGGGCAAGCGGCGGCGGCCTGGCGCAGATTGCCGAAGACATGATCAAGGCCGCGCGCAAGAACAAGCGTGCCTCCCTGCTGCTGAATCTGCCCAAGGGCCGCAAAGTCACTGCCAAAGACGTGGGCATCGCCGCAAAAAAAGGCGATGCGCTGGCGCGCAGCATCATCACGGCCTGCGGCAAAAAGCTGGGCCTCGCCCTGGCCATCCTGGTCGACATCTTGAATCCGGAACGCATTGTGATTGGCGGCCTGGCCATGCGCATGGGCGATACGCTGCTCGAGCCCGCACGCAAAACCATGTGCGAAGAGGGCCTGGTTCCGGCTCTCGAGGTCTGCACGGTTGTGCCGGCCACGCTCGGCGAGAGCATCGGCGACGTGGCCGCCCTCTGCATCGCCATGGACGCGGACGCAGAAAAAAGGGAAGGATGATTTCAACAATGAGTAACTTTGCCAATGCGCTGCAGGAGTCCATGGCCGTGCTCGCCTCGCTCGAGGAACTCGAACCCGCCCTGCTTAGCGCCGCAGACAAATGCGCCGCCTGCCTCAACGCCGGCGGCAAGCTCCTCATCTGCGGCAACGGCGGCAGCGCCGCTGAAGCCATGCACCTGGTGGGCGAGCTTGTCGGCCGCTACAAGCTCAATCGCGCCCCCATGGCCGCCATCTCTCTCGGCACCGATCCCGCGCTTACCACCTGCATCGGCAACGACTACAGCTACGACGAGATCTTCTCACGCCAGGTGCAGGGCCTGGGCCGCCGCGGCGATCTGCTCATCGTCTTCACCAGCAGCGGCCGCTCGCCCAACGTGATTCACGCCCTCAAGGCAGCCCGCGAAATGGGCATCGAATCCGTCGCCTTTCTCGGCAAAGATGGCGGTCCCGCACTCCCGCTCGCCGATGAGGCCCTCGTGGTGCGCCACAACGACACAGCACGCATTCAGGAGGGTCACCAGTTCCTGATGCACAGCCTCATGGACCTGCTTGAAGTTGCAGTCGCCGCAGCCGGCGCAAAATATTGATCCCCTCTCCTTATGGAATTTCAATCCCATGAGAGTGCCATTTATCAAGTCGATGTTTTGAAAGGGCACGGCTTTAGCCGTGCCGCAAATGCAACAAAACAATTCCGGGCTTTAGCCCCTGAGGGAATGCTGAATCGTCATCGTGACCTGTTCAATGTTTCCTCCGACTTCCCGCAACCTCAGTAAAAAGAGATCGAGTTACGCACAGCACGATCAGTCGCAAAAGGAGAATCATGGACCGCTCTCGTGAAACATCACCCAATAGCTTGACGCGCCGCAGCGTATTGAAGCTGCCCGTGGTCTGCTGGCTCACATCGCTCTTCGGTGGAGAGTCCATCGCCAAAGCCCTCGCGGCCGATGCCACATCCGCCGGCGCCCTCGCGCGCCGCACTACCAGCCTCAACGGAGCAGCCTGGAGCCTCACCTACGGCGCTTGTCCTGACTACCCCAAAAACACTCCGCAGACAACTCCTCCGGCAGACTGGCCCACCATCCCCGCCACCGTCCCCGGCAACGTCGAAATCGACATGGCCGCAGCCGGAAAAATCGAGCCCCTCGAAAAAGGCAATCGCGTCCTCCAGGCTCTCAAGCTCGAAGACTATCAATGGTGGTACAAGCGCAAGTTCCAGGCCGGCCATGGCGAGCCCGGCGAAAAAGCCGAGCTGGTCTTTGAAGGCCTCGACTGCATCGCCACCGTCTGGCTCAACGGCACTCAGGTCGGCAAGGCAGCCAACATGCTAGTCGCCCAGCGCTTCGATGTCACCAGCACCCTGTTGCCCGGCCAGATCAACGAAATCACGGTCCGCATCGATCCCGCCGTCCCCGCCGGCCTTGCCCATCCTCGCTCCGGCTGGGAACACCCCGCCAACGATCACTGGGAGTCGCTCTACGTCCGCAAGGCAGCGCATATGTACGGTTGGGATATCATGCCCCGCATCGTCAGCGCCGGCCTCTGGAAAGACGTCTATGTCGAGTGGACCCGCCCCACCCGCATCTCCAACGTCTACTGGCACACCAGGTCAGTTGACCGCAAGCAGAGCCAGGCTACGGTCAACGTCGCCTGGCAGCTCGATGGCGTCAAAGACGCTGACAAATGTAAGCTGGCCGTCGAACTGCGCCGCGGCTCTGAAGTCGCTGCCCGCTGGGAGACCGCCGTCGGCGCGTCTTCAGGCGACCGCGATCTCGCGCTCGACCATGCCGCCCTCTGGTGGCCGCGCGGATACGGGGAGCAGCCTCTCTATGAAGCCGTCGTCACCCTCTCCAATCACGACGGCAAAGTGGTTGACCGCAACGTCGCGCGCATCGGCGTCCGCACCATCGTGCTCAACCGCTCCGATATTCTCACCGCCGACGGACAAGGCAAGTTCGGCTTCGATGTCAACGGAGAGCCCGTCTTCGTCAAAGGCACTGACTACAGTTGCCTCGATGGCCTCCACAGCCGCGACTCGCAGCATGTTGACCGCACCGTCGCCTTGATGGCTGAGGCCAACTGCAACATGGCCCGCTGCTGGGGCGGCAACGTCTACCCTGAAGATCGCTTCTTCGACCTCTGCGACGAAGCCGGCATCATGGTCTGGCAGGACTTCAACATGGCCTGTGCCGTCTACCCCAAGTCCGATGAGTTCCTGACCGAGCTCGACAAGGAAGCGCGCATCGTCGTCGCCCGCGTTCGCAATCACCCCTCGCTCGCCCTCTGGTCCGGAAACAACGAGTGCGACGATGCATTCGATTGGGCTACGCGCGACGGCAGGCCTGAGATCGATCCCAACCTCGACGTCAGCACTCGCAAAACCATTCCCAACGTCCTCAGCGAACTCGATCCCAATCGCTCCTATCTGCCCAGCTCGCCCTACCACAGCCCGGCCGTCTGGGCCGCGGGCAACAAAATGGACTCCATGCCCGAGGTTCATCTCTGGGGTCCGCGCGGCTACTTCAAGGCCCCGTTCTACACCTCCTCCGGTGCCCACTTCGCCAGCGAGATCGGCTATCACGGCTGCCCCTCCCGCGCGTCTCTTGAGCGCATGATGGACCCCGACTCGGTTCATCCCTGGCTCAAAGGCGAGGGCTACCGCGACGGCCGCAAGTGGAACGAGCAATGGCTCACCAAGTCCTGCCGCTCCACCCCTGAGGACAAGACCACCATGGGCCGCAACGACCTCATGGTCAACCAGGTCAAAGCCTTCTTCGGCGAATGCCCTGAAGATCTTGACGGCTTTATCCTCGCCTCGCAGATCACCCAGGCTGAAGCTATGAAATTCTTTGTCGAAATGTTCCGCCAGCAGAAAGGCCGCAAGCAGGGCATCCTGTGGTGGAACATCCGCGACGGCTGGCCCATCCTCTCTGACGCCGTCGTCGACTACTACTTTGACAGGAAGCTCGCCTTCTATTACCTCCAGCGTGTGCAGCGCGATGTGCAGGCTATCTGCTGCGAAGAAGCAGACGGCAAGCACGGCGTGGTTGTCGTCAACGACACGCTCAGGCGCGCTAAAGGCCACCTGCAAATCCTCCGCGCCGGCGACTCCGCCAAGCTGCTCGAAGTCCCCTTCGATGTCGAGCCCAATGGCAAGGCAGTGGTCGGTTCGCTCGCTCATCCCGCCAACAACGAAATGTGGCAGATCAAGTGGACCCTCGAAGGCGGCGCCAGCCACAACAGCCATTACCTCGCCTTCCACCCCACCGTCAGCCTCGACCAGTACAAGCAGTGGCGCAAGATCCCGGGCCTGCTGCCCGTCTAGCTGGTTCGCACCATCAGGGTCCGCGATGCAAATGCAAAGCGGCTCCCCTCGAAACCACGGCGGCTCTTCCTCATCAGAAGAGCCGCCAGCTTTTTGGGCCATCTTCTTCCTGCGCCAAGGGGTCGCTCAAAAATTTCATTTAGAGAAACAAATCCAATCCGTTTCTTTTATCCCCTGGCCAGCCAGTTCGGTCATCTTATCTCATTCAAACCCGGCTTTCACCGGCCCAATTGGCCCGCTCAGCCCTGCCTTTGTCCATCCGGTTCATTTCAACGTTCGAAATTATCTGTCACCACCAACATTTGCGTACCATCCCCTGCTCTCGCGGCATACGCTGTTGCTTTACTTGTTCATCTGTCCGGCGCCGCATAGCCCGCGCAGGGCAAAGGAAAGGCCTGTCATGGAACCGCTCCAATCCCGCCGCGAGACCATCCGCGCTATCGTCGCCCGTCAGCAAGTCCCCGGATGCGGCTTCTGGCTCGGGAACCCCGATGCACAAACCTGGCCCCTTCTTCACCAGTATTTCGGAACCACATCTGAAGAGCAGTTGCGCCAACTGCTCGGCGACGACGTTCGCTGGATCTGCCCGCAGTTCTACGCCGATGCCTACCGCGACCCCGACGGCCGCGAACTCTTTGACTCAGGCCTCGATCGGGAAAAGCACGGCAGCGCCGGCCCCCTCGCTGCCTGCACCACAGTCGCCGAGGTCGAAGCCTTCCCCTGGCCCAAACCCGAGTACCTCAACTTCGATTCCTGCCTCGCCGACCTGCGCAACGCCGGCGATGTCTACCGCCTCAGCGGCTTCTGGACCTGCTTCTATCACAACGTCGCTGACCTCTTCGGCATGGAAGAGTACTTCATCAAAATGCGCTCTTATCCGGCTGTCGTCCATGCCGTCACGGCCAAGGTCTGCGAGTTCTACTACGAAGCCAATGAGCGCTTCTACGCCGCCGCCGGCGACCTCGTGGATGGCTTCTTCTTCGGCAACGATCTCGGCTGCCAGACCGGCCTGGTTTGCAGCCCCATCTCGCTTGAGGAGTTCGTCTTCCCCTGGCTCCGCCGCTTTGTCGACCAGGGCCACCGCCACGGCCACCAGGTTGCCCTTCACTCCTGCGGCTCGGTCTACAAGCTGATTGACAAGTTCATCGAGGCCGGCGTCGATTGCCTCCACCCCCTCCAGGCCCTCGCCAAAGGAATGGACGCCGATCACCTCGCCGAATTCAAAGGCCGCATCGCCTTCCTCGGCGGCGTCGATGCTCAGCACTTGATGACCAACGGCACGCCCGACGAAGTCCGTGCCGGTGTCCGTCGCATTCATGCCCTGCTCTCGCCATACCTCATCGTCAGTCCCAGTCACGAGGCCATTCTCCCCAATGTGCCCATGGAAAACGTCGCCGCTATGGCCCAGGCAGTCGCGGAGATTCGCAAGGAGAATCTATGACCTCGAAAGAACGCATGCTCGCCGCCATCACCGGATCAACGCTGCCTGACCGCCTACCCGTCACCACCCATCACGTCATGCCCTCCTTTCTTGAGAAGGCAATGAACGGCGCCTCCGATCAGCAGTTCTTTGACGAGTTCGGCCTCGATCCCATCACCTGGACCGTCCCCCACAAGCCCCGTCCCGGCTCCGGCGACTATGTTGACCCGCTCCAGAGCACGCCCGGCTTCCTAGAAAGCTATCGCGCCGCCAACGATAATTGGCGCATCTTCACTGAGGATGCTGGCATCCACGACGGCCGCAAGTCCACGCGCTACAACTTCGTCACCCCCGGCGGCGCCATCTCCATGGTCATTGAAGATGCCGGATACAGCGTCTGGGTCCGCGAGCCCCTCATCAAAAACAAGCGCGACATCGACATCATCGGCAAATACGTCACCACCCCCAACTGCGACGTCGAGGCCGTCAACCGCACCGTCGATGAGTACGGCCAGCGCGGCCTGGTTCGCGGCCACATCTGCTGCTTCGATGTCTTCGGCCAGCCCGGCTGCTGGCAAGATGCCTGCTGCCTCGTCGGCACCGAGCGCCTCATCATGGAGTCGCAGGACGATCCCGCCTGGGTCCACGAACTGCTCGCCATTCTCCAGCGCCGCAAGCTCGGCTTCATTGAGTCGCTCGCCGGCGCACGCTATGACGTCCTCGAGCTAGGCGGCGGCGATGCCTCCTCCAGCGTCATCTCCCCGCGCATGTTTGACACCTTCGTCGCGCCTTATGACACGCCCATCATCGCCGCCGCCCACAAGGCCGGCCAGCGCATTGTCTATCATCTCTGCGGCAAGCTCATGCCCATGCTTGAGCGCACCGTCAACATGGGCGTCGATGCCATCGAGACCTTCACCCCCGTCGGCATGGGCGCCGATGCCGACCTCAAAGTGGCCCACGCCCGCATCGCCGGACGCGTCTGCATGATCGGCGGCTTCGATCAGCTCCACTTCTTCAAAGACTGCACGGAGCAAGCCACCCGCGACGAAGTCCGCCGCTGCTTCCAGGAAGCCGGCCCCGGCGGCCGCTACATCCTCAGCCCCTCCGACCACTTCTTCGACGCCGATCTCAACCTCCTCCGCGCCTTCGCCGACGAAGCCAGAAAGTGCACCTACTAGTAAAGCGACCGCTTGATTTGGTAATTGCAGGAGCGTAGCGCCGGCCTCCTGGCCGGCTGTAGCGCGGACGTCCTCGTCCGCGCTTGTCAATGATGAATTATCGATTCATGCGGTCTAACCACTAGCGCGCCGCTCCTCGATGGCCTGTGGACACCCCAACTCCGCCCCCGCTATTCTGGATTGCGTTTCTTTCTTGAGACTCACATGCCGCCTGCGCCGCCGTCACCCGGCGCGCCTGCGCCCATCCAGCAAAGATCCGCAAGGAGCAGACTCATGACCCGTGCCGCCATCCTTCCGTCCATCCAGAAGCTCAACTCACCTGCGATCGCCCGCGCATGCTTTCTCGTCGCCTTCATTCTGCTCTTCTGCTCGCCGCTCGCCAAAGCCCAAACCCTCGACCCCTCCGTCTACAAGCCCTGGATGATCGCCCCCTTCACTCAGGTCGACGCCGTCAATCCCATCCTCGGCCCCAACTTCGACTCGCTCTTCTTCGATCCCATCCGCAAAGAAAACGTCCGTTGGCAGGCCCGCGCCATCCTCGGCGCAGCCGCCATCGTCAAAGATGGCAAGCTCGCCCTCATCTATCACGCTGAAGACTCCTCCAACGGCTTTCACGGCGCCCGCGGCACCTTCGGCACCTTCCGCCAGGGCCTCGCCTTCAGCGACGATGGCCTCCACTTCAAAACCGAAAGCCAGCCCGTCCTCTACCCTGACAACGGCCTCTTCAAAGACACCGAGTGGACCGGCGGCGACGAGATCCCCCGCATCGTCGAAGGCCCTGACAAGACCTACTACCTCTACTACAGCGGCTGGAACCGCACTGTCACCCGCCTCTCCGTCGCCACCAGCAAAGATCTCGTCCACTGGACCAAGCACGGCCTCATCTTCGCCAAAGCCTACAACGGCAAATACGGCAAAACCTGGTGCAAGGCCGGCGCAGTCATCACTGAGCTAAAGGACAATCGCCTCCAGGCCGTAAAAATCCACGGCAAATACTGGATGTACTTCGGCGAAGGCGACATGCACATCGCCACCTCCGAAGACCTCATCAACTGGACACCCATCGAGATCGCCCCCGGACAAGCCAACGCCCCCGCCGAAGGCGAGCGCCGGTATGGCCACGATCAGGATTCGTCCAATCTGCTCGTCATCCAGTTCCCACGCATCGGCAAATTCGACAGCGAACTCGTCGAGAGCGGCGTCGCCGTCCTCACTTCCAAAGGCATCGTCCACATTTACAACGCGTCTGACAAGGACTCGCCCGACGCCCCCAACTGGAAGAAGCAATCCGAGCTGTACTACTCCCTCGGCCAGGCCCTCATGAGCGCCGACGACCCCACCAAACTCCTCGATCGCTCCGACGTCTCCTTTCTCAAGCCCGACCGCGACTTCGAAGAGCTCGGCGCAACCCCTCACGTCGTCTACCTCACCGGCATCGCCTGGTACCACGGCAAGTGGATGATCTATTACAACGGCGCAGACTGGATGGTCGGCGTCGCCAACACACCATAAGTTCTTGATCTTTGATTCAGCCGGGTGCCCCCGGTCCCTCGCTTTTGGGGACCGGGGAAACCATAACGTCCCACCACAATCTCTCCCCCTTTTCACTGACCGACGAGGAGATCCCCAATGCCCATCTCACGCAGAAGATTTCTCAAATCCACCGCCGCCACCGCCGCCGTCGCCTCCCCCGCTCTGCGCGCCTTCGCCTCTGCCAATCCCGCCTCCGCGCAAATCGCCATCCCCCAGGTCGAGCGCATGCCCAACATCCCTCAGCCCTTCAAAATCCGCGACTGGCGTCAGACCGCCATCGACCTCGACGCCTATGCCTTTGACCTCAACGCCAAAGGCCCCCACATGCCGCTGGTCTGGATCGACAAGACCCACGTCAACTTCAACGAAGACACCTTCGGCATCTATACCACCATCGACGACCCCCGCGCCGGCCCGCTAGAAAACAAGGGCCAATATCACGACGCCATCTGTGACTTGCCCGCCGTCATCGGCGCAACCCTCGTCGGCATTGACAAGCGCAACCAGCATGGCCGCGACTGGGTCGCCATGTGCAAAGCCTATTTCGGAAAGGCAAGCGGCCAAAACGTCTTCCAAACCTTCGAGCGCGACTTCTCTTACAAGGTCGGCAACGCCCTCGGCATCGACTTCTGGGTCGACACTCTTCCCAGCATGTTCTTCGCGCAGTTAGTCGATCAATACCCCCACGAGCCGCAATTCGAGCAACTCTTCCGCATCAACGCCGACCAGTTCGCCAAGGCAGTCTCCGTCCTCAAAGCCGACCCGAAGGGCTTCGCCCATCAGAGCTTCAACTTCGCCACCATGCAGCCCTATGACGGTGTCGCGCCAATGCGCTGGCTCGAGCCCGAATCCTCCGCCGCCTTCGCCTGGCTCACCTACATGGCCCACGCCAAATTCGCCGACGCGAAATACCTCCAGGCCGCCACCTCGGCCATGGACGCCCTCAACGCCAACACGGGCAATCCCCACTACGCCTGCATCCTCCCCTTCGGCGCCTATATCGCCGCCCGCATGAATGCCGAGCAGGGAACCAGTTACGACACCACCCGCATCCTTAACTGGTGCTTTGAAGGCGGCCACATCTGCATCGGCGGCGTCTCCGCCGCGCGATGGGGTGATTACGATGTCACCGGCCTCGTCCAGATGTACGACGACCGCCCCTACCTCTTTGAAACCTTCCAGCTCGCCTCAGCCATCGTCCCACTCGTCCGCTACGATCCCCGCACGGCGCGCGCAGTCGGCAAGTGGATGCTCAACGCCGCCAGCAGCGCCCGCCTCTTCTATCCCGGCGAACTCCCAGACGGCTACCAGGTCGCCGCCGACCTAAAATCCATCTCCAAGAACCTCATCTCCTACGAAGTCCTCCTCGGCCGCGACGCCAAACACCTCACCCCCGCCGAAGCCAAACTTTTTGAAACGCGCAAAGGCGTCCCCTTCGTAGCTGCCCGCGACGCCTGGGACACCTTCTCGCCCGTCACCGGAGAGCGCTACATCTTCCCGCCTGTCTCCAACTTCAGCGTCTACAGCTCAACTTCGGTCGGCATCTTCGGCGCCATCGTCTCCCCCACCAGCGACGACAAAATCCTCGCCCTCGATTGCCTCAAGACTGACTTCTTTCACGCCCCCGCCTATCCCACCCACCTCTATTTCAATCCGTACCGTGAAGACAAGCAGATCGAGATCGCTCTCGGATCAATGCCCGTCGATCTCTATGACGCCGTCTCCAAACGCTGGCTCAAAAAAGCAGTCGCCGGCAAAACCACCGTCGTCCTCCCGCAGGATTCCGCCGCCCTCATCGTCCAGGTGCCGGCCGGCGCCATCACCGTCCGCAAGGCATCCAAGTTGCTCGCTGAGGGCGTGGTCGTCGACTATTGCGCCTGACGCCAAACCCAAAGCTACCTCAACTCAGCATCGAAAACAGGCCGCCAACCCTTCAAAAGGGAAGGCGGCCTCCTTTCGTCTGATGAAATGCCCGCTCCCCAACCCAACCGGCCAACGCATCCGCACCCTCCGCCAGTGCTGTTTACCAATCAAGCTTCGCCAAGCCTGTTTCATCCCGCGATATAGCGCGCGTACCAGGAGATTCACCTTGCGCGCAAGCGCCCTCCGGCTTATCATTCCGCTGCCAAATCAAGGAGACAATTCCCATGCAGCAATTCAGCAGGCGCGAAGTCTTGAAGCTTGGAGTTCTGGCGTCCACAGTCGCAGTAGCCCCCAAATGGATCGAGGCCAGCACAGACCCCAACACGGCCCGCAATGTGGCCTTGAACCGTGCCGCCTGGGCCTCCAGCGCCGCTGACGTCATCAACACCGGCCACATGTCCACTGACGGCCGGCTCACCACAAAATGGCAAAGCTCCGACGCCGATCCGCAATGGCTCTACGTCGATCTTGGCGCCGCCTGCAACATCCATTCGGTCGTTCTTCGCTGGGGCGCCAACTTCGCCCTCGCTTACAAGCTCCAGGTCTCTACCGATGCCGGCCCGTCGCCCCAAACCGGCTTGGTCGAAAACTGGACTGACGTGCAGCAGACCTTCGACGGCAAAGGCGGCGTTGAGCAAATCTCCCTCCCGCCCACCCAGGCCCGTTACGTCCGCCTGCTCCTCAACCAGAAAGCAAACTCCGGCGGTTACGAACTCGCCTCCTTTGAGGTCTTCGGCACCGGCGGCTTTGAGGCCGCTCCCATCCCGCTGCCTCCTCCTGAAGCCGATGGCGCCCTGCGCCTCTGCGGCGGTTGGCGCCTCGTCGATCAGTCCGCCATCCTTGACAAAGCCGCAGCCGTCTCCACCCTCGGCTATGACGACAGCAGTTGGCTCATCGCCACCGTCCCCGGCACCGTCCTCACCACCTATCTCAATCTCGGCGCAATCCCCGATCCCTACTACGGCGACCAGGACCTGCAAATCTCCGACTTCTTCTGCCATACAAACTGGTGGTACCGCAATGAGCTCGAAGTCCCCGCTAACTTCGCCGGCCGCCGCGTCTGGCTCAACTTTGACAGCATCAACTATCGCGCCTATGTTTACGTGAATGGAAAATCCGCCGGCAGCATCGACGGTGGATTCATCCGCGGCCGCTTCGATGTCACCGATCTGGTCACCGCCGGCAAAAAGAACTGCATCGCCGTGCTCATCATGCCGGTGCCCAAACCGGACAAGGACATGCCCAAGCCGCTCGACGGCTACGTCTATCCCCAGGAGTTCCCAAGCAACGAGCCCACCATTCTTGAAGCCGACAGTTGGGACTGGCTGCCCACCATCCACGACCGCGACACCGGCATCATCAATCACGTCACCCTCACATCCACAGGTGACGTGACCATCGAAAATCCATTTGCCAGCACCCATTTCCCCGACCTGAAAGATCTCACTCACGCTGACTTGACCCTCAAGCTCGATCTCACCAACCACTCCACCCGTCCTTGCAAGGGTGAGCTCAAAGTCCGCCTCGGCGAAATCGAATTCTCCCATCCCGTCGCCCTCGATGCCCACGAAACCAAACCCGTGAAACTCGACAAGTCTGCCTTCAAGCAGCTCTCGCTCCTCAATCCAAAACTCTGGTGGCCCAACGGACACGGCGAACAGAACCTCTACGATCTGACCATCGAGTTCACGTGCGGCGGAAAACTCTCTGACGTGAACAAGTCCCGCATTGGCATCCGTGAATTCACTTACAATCAGCCCTCCCTCACCCGCTGGAATGTTGCCCAAATGCTCAACGGGATGGACCCCGCAGATGTCCAGAAAAAGGCGACCAGCGATCCGCTCACCTTCATCTGTAATGGAAAGCCCATCTTCGCCCGCGGAGCCGACTGGGGCATGGATGAGGGCATGCTCCGTTGCGACCGTGAAGGATTCAAGAAGCGGTTGCTGTTCGAGAAAGAAATGAACTACAACCTGCTCCGCAACTGCGCCGGCAACGTCGACAAGCGCGATTTCTTCGAACTCTGCGACGAATACGGCCTGATGGTCTGGGAAGAGTTTGGCATGTCCAGCCAGACCATGCCCGACGATCCTGAAATGTGGCTCGCCAACGCCCGCGACCGCTTCCTGCGCCGCAGAAACTATGCCTGTATCGCGCTCTGGTGCACCGCCAACGAGACCATCCCCAACGATCCGCTGCTCACTGAAATGCCCAGGATGGCCGAAGAACTCGACGGCACCCGCATCTTCCTGCACAGTTCCATCCAGGTACCGCCCACCAACGGCGACAGCCCCTACGATACCCGCACGGCCAGCTACTACTTCAAGGATCTGGCCCGCGGCTTCCGTACCGAACTTGGCTCGCCCACCATTCCCCCGGTCGAATCCATGCGCCGCATGATGCCCTGGAACAAGATGTGGCCTGTCAGCGACGTCTGGGGCGATCACGACTGGTGGCTCACAAAGTATTGGGGCAATGAAGGGCTCTGCAACGCCACCCAGCGCGCCATTGCCGCCTACGGCGCCCCCACCGGCATTGAAGACTGCTGCCGCAAGGCCCAGATGGTCAACATGGAAGTCTTCAAAGCCATCTATGAAGCCTGGAACAATCGCATGTGGAGCGATTGCACCGGCGTCATGATTTGGATGAGCAACCCCGCCTGGCCCTCGCTCACCTGGAACACCTACGACTACTACATGGAGCCGACCGCGGCCTACTTCGCCATCCGCGGCGCCTGCGAGCCTGTCCACATCCAGTGGAACATCGCCACCAACGAAGTGAAAGCCATCAACTGCACGTCAGCCGAATTGAAAGGCCACACCGCCGAGGCTGTCATCTACAACCTCGACGGCAGCGTCTTCCGCAGCAACTCCGTCCACTTCGATTGCGCCGCCAACAGCACTCACGATTGCATGACGCTCTTCTCGCCCGGCGAAGGCAGTCTCGACAACCTCTCCAACGTCCACTTCATCCAGCTCGTCCTCAAAGACAGCGCCGGATCCGTCGTCTCCAGAAACTTCTACTGGCGAGCCAAAACAGAGTGGAAGTACGCCGACCTGGCCGGCATCCAGCAGGGCCGCGTCACCGGCACAGTCAGCGAGTTGAAAGACGGAAAGCTCACGGTAGATCTAAACAACCCGACTACGGGCGTCGTCCTCATGGCCCGCCTCAAAGTCGTTGACGCCGCCTCCGGCTTGCTCGCCGCTCCCGTCCTCTACTCTGATAACTACTTCTCCCTCGCTGCGCAGCAGTCGCGTCGCATCGAGATCAATCTTCAGGCCGTCCATTCGCGGAGTTCGCTCAAGCTGCTTGTGGAAGGGTGGAACCTGGCGCCCGCTGAGCTGGCCAGCCTGCACGAGAAGAGCTGAAACACAAAACCCCTCGTGCCGGAACTCCCGGCGCGAGGGGCTGGGTGCGGAAACTCATTGGCTGCGTTAGCCCGCTTTTTCCAGCAGGCAGGGTGACAAGTCGCGCCGCTCCACCATGTCTGAGGTAATCTCCAGATCGCGCACGCGCTTGTTGTTCGGCAGGTGATACATCAGGTCAAGCATCAACTCTTCCAGAATCATGCGCAGCCCGCGTGCCCCCACCTTGCGCGCCAGGGCTTCGCGAGCCACTGCGCAGGTAGCTTCCGGCGTAAAGTGCAGGCGTACGTTTTCGTACTCCAACAGCCGCTGATACTGCTTCAGAATTGCATTGCGCGGCTTGGTCAGAATCTCAATCAACGCCGCCTCATCCAGCTCGTCCAGAATGCCCATCACCGGCAACCGGCCCACAAACTCGGGAATCAGCCCGTATTTGATCAGATCCTGCGGCTCGGTCTTGCGCAGCAGTTCTGTATCGCGATGCGAACGCGTCGTCGCCGCATCTGCTTCCGCATCCACAGCCTTGAAGCCCAGTGCCTTCTTGCCCACGCGCCTGCCCACTACGCGCTCCAACCCCACAAACGCCCCGCCGCAAATGAACAGGATGTTGGTCGTGTCGATCGCCGTGAACTCCTGGTGCGGGTGCTTGCGTCCGCCCTGCGGCGGCACATTGGCTACTGTGCCCTCCAGAATCTTCAGCAGCGCCTGCTGCACGCCCTCGCCGCTCACGTCGCGTGTGATGGATGGGTTCTCGTCCTTGCGCCCGATCTTGTCGATCTCGTCAATGTAGATAATGCCCTGCTGCGCCCGCGTCACGTCGCCGTCCGCCGCCTGCAGCAGCTTCAGGATGATGTTCTCCACATCCTCGCCCACATAGCCCGCTTCGGTCAGCGTCGTCGCATCCACAATCGCGAACGGCACATCCAGCATCTTCGCCAGCGTCTGCGCCAGCAGCGTCTTGCCCGACCCCGTTGGCCCAATCAGCAGAATGTTGCTCTTCGCCAGTTCTACTTCGTTGTTGCGCATCCGGTTCATCTGGATTCGCTTGTAGTGGTTGTAGACCGCAACCGCCAGCTTCTTCTTCGTCTGGTCCTGCCCAATCACGTAGTCGTCAAGAAAGCTCTTCACTTCTTGCGGCTTGGGCAGGTGCCCGGCGGGCGTAGCAGGGTGTGCCTCGCCGCGATCGTCCTCAAGTATCGAGTTGCACACGGCTACGCACTCGTCGCAAATATACGCGCGCGGGTAGTCGCTGGGCGACGAGATCAGTTTGGCCACGGCATCCTGTGACTTGTGGCAAAACGAGCACCGCAATGCTTCTTCGGGTCCCGTGCGCGTCTTCATTTTTATGCTCCCTTTTCACGAGCTAATTAAGTTTCGTTGTGCGAATGGGCCTACGCAACATTTTGAAGCTTGCTTTCGAGGCGTGCCAGGCGTTCCAGAATATGACTGTAGTTCTCCATCCTGTGCAGCGTCTCCAAAACCTGAGCCTGATTTCGTTCCATCTTGCTTTCGAGGGAATCGAACTGCTTACCGACAGAATCGAATCGCTTCTCGACAGAATCGAACCGCTTATCGACCTGGGTCCCGAGCGATTCGAGACGTTTTTCCACGGCCCAGAGCCGAGCATCGATCGAGCGAATCTCCGGGGTGACGAAGTCCTGAATCAGTTGACGTCCTTCTTCAATGAATCCCATCCTTCGCTCCCTTCCGCTCTAGCCCGCCGCGGGATTCTTCGCCCTACGTGCGTGGCCGGTCGATGATTTCGTCAACAATGCCGTATTCCTTCGCCTGCTGCGAGTTCATGATAAAGTCCCGCTCTACGTCCCGCTCAATCCGGTCCAGCGGCTGGCCGGTATGCTTGGCCATCAGCGTATTCGTGATCTCGCGGATGCGCAGAATCTCGCGCGCATGAATATCAATGTCCGTCGCCTGCCCGCTCAATCCGCCCATCGATGGCTGGTGGATCAGAATGCGTGAGTTGGGCAGCGCGAACCGCTTGCCCTTGGTCCCGGCTAGCAGCAGAAACGCGCCCATGCTGGCCGCCTGGCCAATGCAATACGTCACCACGTTGTTCTTGATGAACTGCATGGTGTCATAGATTGCCAAACCCGCCGTGATCGACCCGCCCGGCGAGTTGATGTAGAGTTGCACATCCTTCTCCGGGTCCTCGCCAGAGAGAAACAGCATCTGCGCCACAATCAGATTGGCAACCTGGTCGTCAATCGGCGTGCCAAGAAAAATAATGTTGTCGCGTAGCAGACGCGAGTAAATGTCGTAGGCGCGCTCGCCCCGGCTCGTCTGCTCAACCACCATGGGAACCAATGCCATTCGTTTCTTCTCTTCCGTAGGGAACCGCTTGTCCCCAATTGTTGTTGGCCGCCAGGCAATTGCCTTTCACCCGCCGGCCTCTACATCCCCATTTTCAGCCCTGTGCTGGCAGCCGTTCGTACAGTGCCGACGCCGTTTTCTCGCGCCGCATTTGTTCCCGGATTCTAGCCAGCCCGCCCTCTTCCGTCAAACGAGCCCGCAGGGTCTCTATCGGCTCCCGCGACTGGATGGCCGCCAGTTGCACTTCCTGGTCCAGCTCCTCGTCGCTCACCGTGATGTTTTCTTCCTGCGCAATCCGGTCCAGAAGAATTGAAGTCTTCACCTCGGCAATGGCCCCGTCGCGCTGCGCCAGCCGCAGCCGGCTAAAGTCCAGCTTGCGCATCTGCTCAGCCTGCATGCCCTGTGCCGCCAGTGCGCGCAATCCCCGCTCCAGCCGCGTGTCAATCTGCTCCTGCACCAGCGACTCCGGCACCGGGAACTGGTACTTCTCCGTCATCGCCGCGAACAGCCGGTCTTTGGTCTCGCCTTCCACGCTGCGCCGCTTCCGGTTCCCCAGGTGCTCCCGAATTCGCTTTTCCAGCTCCGCCAGACTTTCGTAATTGCCAATCTCCTTGGCAAACTCGTCCGTCAGCTCCGGCAAAATCCGCTTCTTGATGCCCTTTACCGTCACTTCGTAGGCCACCGTCTTGCCGGCCAGCTTGGGCTCGGCATAGTCATCCGGATAGATAACCTCAGCCTTCAGCTCCTGCCCCGCCTTGGCCCCGCGCAACGCGGTGGTAAAGGCCTCCACCGTATCCTTGCCGCCAATCTCCACCAGCGAATCTTCGCCTGCAACTGGCGCTGCATCCGCCTCGCCGTCAATCAATCCTGTGTAAGTGATCTGCGCCCAGTCGCCGTCCACCAACTCCCGGTCTTCCTCCACCGGCTCTATCGTGGCGCGCGACTCCTGCAACTGCGCCAGCTCGCGGGCAAACTCCTCGTCCGTCACGTCCACCGGAGGCTTGTCCACCGTCACGCTCTGGTAGCCCTCGATCGAGAAATCGGCAAGATACTCAAACACTGCCTTCACGTGCAGCGGCTGGCCGTCTTCCACTGTCAACTCGGCCACGTGCGGTTGTCCCACCGGCTTCACGCCCAGGTCGACCACCGCCTTGTTAAACCGTTCCGGCAACAAGCCGTCAATCACGTCTTTCTTGATCTCGTTCGCAAACCGCCGATTGATCACCGTCTCCGGCACTTTGCCCGCCCTGAAGCCGGGAATCTTGGCATATTTGCGGTAGTTCTTCACCACCGTCGCGTAGGCCTTGCTCACTTCTTCGGCGGGAATATCGAGCACCACTTCGCGGGTGCATTCCGGGTTCAGAACCGGGCCATGCTGGTGCTCATGTTCCTCATGGCTATGGCCTTCGTGCTCGTGGCCTTCGTGTTCGTGTGCGGTTTCGGCCGGCTCGGCCGGGGGGGTGGTTTCGAGGGTGTCGGTGCTGGAACTCAACGTTTTGCCTTCCAGGCTCGCCGCGGCGAGCCAAACAATCTGCGAACTAGGGGATACACTTCCGGACTGCGTCCTGGGCGAGACTACGCCCTTTGGCCGGGGAGATACCTCATCTCATGGTAAGAGGGTTTACCGGCAGGGTCAAACCGGCCAAGGCCCTGTTTGCACCGGAGGCACCCGGAAAGGGACGGTTACCGCGGGTTGGAGGATAATCATCCGTCAGACCTTTTTTGAGCGCCGAGTCGATTGCAGCACCCGATCTTGCAGGCAAAGAGCGACACAATCGTCTCCCGCAGTGAGGAAAAGCATGCCTGAATCTGTCGAAGCAGCCGCAAGCCAGAATCCAATCCAGACCCAACCTCATGTTCAGCAACAACTTGCAGCCGCAATGGCCGGCCACGGCCTGCGCCCCTCGGCCGCCCGTCTGTTTCTCGCCGTGCTCCTCCCGCTGCTCTTGCCGCCCCCAGTCCTCCGCGCCGCCTCCGCCCAATCTGCGTCCTTCACCCAATCCGCACAATCTGTAGCCGTCTTCGATTTTGTTGAGATCACCGCCAGGCTTTCCGCCCCTGCAGCCTTCAATCCCTTCACTGAAGCCTCAATCACCGGCGACTTCCAGCTCTCCGGCTCAGCCGACCCCACTCAAATCGCCGGCTTTGCCGACTCCGCCGACGGCTCCCTCTATCGCATCCGCTTCATGCCCTCCACCCCCGGCGCCTACACCTTCCACGTCACCCTCAAAACCCCCGCCGGCTCCCTGTCCTTCACCGGCTCCTTCACCGCCACCGACCAGCACCTCCGCGGCCCCCTACGGATCGATCCCGCCTATCCCTGGCACTTCATCTATCAGGGCACCGGCCAGCACTACTTCTTCAACGGCACCACCGCCTACTGGCTCCTCGGCTGGCGCGACGACAACACCATCAACTACTCCATCGACCGCCTCGCCGCCCTCAAGGTCAACCGCATGCGCGTCACCATCGCCGGACGCACCAGCACCTTCTATGGCGAGCCCGTCATGAACAGCGACCGCTTCACCGTCCTCATCACCCCCTGGCTCGCCGAGCATCCCAACGACTACTCCCACCCCAACTTCGACTACTCCCGCTTCGACCTCGCCTACTGGCAAAAATTCGATCGCATGCTCCGTCACGCCCGCGAGAAAAACATGATCGTCTCGCTCGTCCTCGACATGAACGACAACGCCGTCCACCCCGCCGCTGGCAGTGAAGACGAGCATCGCTTCATCCGTTACGCCATTGCCCGCTTCGCCGCATTCCCCAACATCACCTGGGACCTCGGCGACGATCTCGACGGCTTCCGCGACGAAGCCTGGACCCACCAGACCGGCACGCTCATCGAGCAATGGGACCCCTACCACCACCTCGCCACCAGCCATCCCGCCAAAACCAACGACCACCAGGACCGCGCCTCTGCCTGGTTCGGCTTCACCTCTTATCAGGAGTGGTCGCGCAACCAGCACGCCCTCCTCCTCGCCTCCCGCAAACTGCAAGAGAAAACCGGCCGCATCATCCCCCAGACCAACGAGGAATACGGCTACGAAGATCACTATCCCGAGTGGGCCGCAGCCGGCACGGACTCAGCCGACGCTCTCCGCCGGACTGCCTGGGACATTTACATGGCCGGCGGCTATCAAACCTCCGGCGAGAGCGCCCGCCGCGGAACCAACATCTTCCCTGACACCGGCGGCGGCTGGATGAACGGCCGCGGCGACGATACACAAACCATGTTCCTCGGCTACGCCCACATTGTCGATTTCTTCACCAGCTTCGATTGGTGGATGGCCAATCCCCACGACGAGTTGGTCGACGGCAGCAACTACTGCCTCGCCGACCCCGGCAAGCTCTATGCCGTCTACCTGCCCCACGCCGGCAAAGTCACCCTCCAGCTCGCCCCCGGCAGCTACCGCGCCCAGTGGTTCAACGCCAACACCGGCCAGCGCATCCCGCTCGCCGCGGACGCCGTCGGCCCTGCCTGGACCTCGCCCGAACCCCCAGACGACTCAGGCTGGCGCGCCCAGCACGACTGGGCCCTCCTCCTCGAACGCCGCTAGACCGTGATTCTGCTCTAGCTAGCGCGGAATCTGGGGCAGGGAATCGCCTGAGCCCGTTGACCACGGTGAACGTGTAGTTTGTTGGCGCCATCTTCCGCTCAACTTGGCCGCACCCGAATTCGAGCCGGCACTCGGCGATTCTCCCGCCGGCGTCCCGCCCGCAGCCTCCGCTCCCTGCGTCGTCCCGCCCGAGATGCCACTCGACTTCGCAACGATCGTATAAGTCGCCGTGGCCACCTGGCTCTGGGCGTAACGTTCGCTTGGGCCACCGAGCTCAGCGTCGTGGTCTTCGAGATCACAATCGGGCCGGTATACTTCAACACCGTTACGCCGTCGGTCGTATACAGGATCGTGGCCCCCGGAGTCGTATCGCTGATCTTCACCGTCTGCGCCGAGCTATAACTCCCGCCCGGCTCTGAGAATGTTGGCGTTGCCGCCTGCGGAAGAATCGTATAGCTAGCCGAGATCACGCCGCTATCGCGATAGCCGGGCGCGATGGCGATCGCCTTCACCGTGACAGTCGAAACAATGTTCAGCGTGCTCGTGTAAAGCCTCGAGTTCGCGGTCGGCGTGGTTCCGTCCGTGGTGGAGTAAATCTTCGCACTGCTCATGCTGTCGTAGAGCGCCAGCGATCCGCCGGACGAATAAGTCCCTCCTTCGACGCCGAGCTGCGGCGTGACCGCAGGCGGCAGCTCGGTCGTCGATGGCTGGAACTCCAGAAGATCGCTCGTCATATCCTGACCACCGGCTATTGATCCGGCAACAAAATACTGTCATGCAGCATAGGCGATTTTCGGGTCTTCGAAAAACGATTTGATCCTTTCGGGATTCTTTTCGATTGCCGTCATGTGTTCGGT
>Ga0302320_10001691_pt1 | contig 52732 bp, 49 predicted proteins | sample Bog_T0_3_FD_202130 | JGI IMG/M metagenome (GOLD analysis project Ga0302320, IMG submission 202130) | Peat permafrost microbial communities from Stordalen Mire near Abisko, Sweden - Bog_T0_3 | ecosystem: Environmental > Terrestrial > Soil > Wetlands > Peat | place: Sweden: Abisko, Stordalen Mire...
GACGACGACGCACTCGAGTGATCGGAGATCACCACGGTCACGAAGTCATTCAGGTTCGCAGCTCGCAAATCGCGCGAGACGTCGGACAATCTGCCTGCGGGATCGTAGGTCGAGCCCGGCGAGAGCGGCTGCTTTTGCGGATGTGCCCTCAAATCCGCCAGAATCTTATCGATTGGCGATGGAGCCGGGGGAGTTTGCTGATTAGTCTTCTGGGATTTTGCCCAGCCCTCTCCGCGAGCGAGACTGAATGCCAAAGTCACTATCAAGCAAATCTGCAATCTCATCTTGTAACTCCTGCGACGAGAGCGCTAGCCTCGCCTTTTCCTGTAAGAAGGACCCGGATACGCTTCCCACTCTCCCTGTTCTGGACGAAAACGCTCTCGCCGCGTCGGCCAGGCTTCTCCGCGATGGCTTGGATACTCACCGATGCCCCTCCAGCCGAAGCGATGACCCGAACCGCTGCGCCCTCCTCGACTACATTGGGAGCCTTCAGCACCGCGGCTTCAATGCTGTCGCCTTTGTTTAGAGCTCGCCGCATTATGGAACCTTCGAGAGATGTCGGCTGAGCTTCCGCGCCGCGTGAGCAGCCCGGCTCGGTAACCACTTCGTAATCGCTAGCACCGAGCACGTCACCCGGTTGCAGGCTGCGCGTTGCCATGAAGTGAACGGTATCCGCCTGATACCGCCCCAGAACTTTAACCCCTATCATGCGATGCGAATCGAATTCGACAGTCCCCCGCCATAAGAAACTGCAGAAACCGTCATTGACGGAGAGTAACTGAAACCCTGATGGAGTCAGCCTCAGATGTCCTTCCGGGACAAGCGATGGCTGGACAGAGGTGATGCCCGCGAGTTGCGCTTTCCCGTGGCCTTGCTGAAGCACGGCTTGAACCTCTTTCATGACGACTTCGGATTGGAGCGGATGTAGCTGTCTCTCCACACAGACACCAGCGGCTGCCAAGTTCTCGCGCGGCGATAACCCCCACTGGCGCATCTCCGCCGCTGCGATCCACCGCCTCGTTCCTGGATCCGGCGTTGAAGTCAGAATTCGGTCCATCGGCAATGTTGGCGTCCGATCAACGAAAGGTAAGAACGCGGAGACTGGAACGGCGGAGCCATCGATGGCCAAACACTCCGATGCTCCTGCCTGCGCGGTCAGCACAAGGAAGAGGACATAGGCGCCTCCGATGTTTGCTTTCAGCATCATGTTGCCCGCATGTTATTGGTCTGTTGCTGCATCTGGTCCGCCGCCGTGACGACTTTGGAGTTTGCTTCGTACGCCCTCTGGCTGACGATGAGGTTGATGAACTCCTCAACCACCGAAACGTTCGACTGTTCGAGATAGCCCTGCTGAATCGAGCCCAGGCCCTCAGTCCCCCCCGGCACCCCAACGGTGGCTGAACCTGAAGCGTCCGTTGGAACATACAGGTTGCTGCCCAGCCCATTGAGCCCAGCGGGGTTGGGGAAGTTGGCTAACTGAATCTGTCCTATCACCTGTGTGGCCGTCTGCCCTGGTAGGCTGACGCTCACGGTTCCATCCTGGGCGATTGTGACGGACTGCGCATCAGAGGGGATCGTCATTTGCGGGTCGAGCATGTCGCCTCCCGCGGTAACGATGTTGCCGTTGTTGTCAAGGTGAAACTCCCCCGACCTGGTGTATGCTGTTTCGCCCGTCGTTCGCCGGATCTGGAAAAAGCCGTTGCCCATGATCGTCATGTCCAGAGGATTGCCCGTGGACTGTGGGCTACCCTGAGAGAAAATGATTTCGTTGGATACTGGTTTGGTTCCCAGTCCCAGTTGCAGCCCGCTTGGGACATAACTCTGAGAACCCGCTGCCGCACCGGGCTGAACCATCGTTTGATAAAGCAGGTCCTGGAACTGGACCCTCCTCGCCTTGAACCCGACCGTGTTCGCGTTCGCCAGGTTGTTGGCGATATTGTCCACGTTCATTTGTTGCGCGGTCATGCCGCTGGCCGCGCTGGATAAGGCCCTTACCATAATTGCTGCTCCTTGCCTAACCGGCCACTCTGGCGACGTCTTCCACGCTGTGGCGGCTCATGTCCTCGCCGATCTGCGCCGCTTTGGTAAGCGATTCGAATTGCCTCAAAGTCTCAATCAGCCTCACTGAGGCCTCAGCCGGGCTGAGGTTCGATTGCTCTTGATATCCCTGGCGAACTTGGGCTGTAGAATCCAGTAGACCCTGGAGAGATTTTGAATCCAGTTGAAACGTGCCGCCCCCCTGTTTTTGGGACGCGGTCTCCGCCGACCAGTCGACCATCTTCAGTCGGCCAACCAACAGGCCCTGCTGCCGCACAGTGCCATCGGGATCTACGGTGACAGGCAGCGATGGATCCACCTGAATCGATTTCCCATCCGTGGTTGAGAACTCGTACCCGTTCTCTGTCAAGAGCTCCCCACCTTTTGTGATGGTGAATCTGCCGTCACGTGTGAACAGCGGTCCGTCCTCTCCATTGACCTGGAAATAGCCCTTCCCGCTCAGCGCCAAGTCTCCCGAGTTTCCGGTTAAACGCAATTCGCCTTGCGATGTGTCTGTCCAGTGGCTCTCGATAACAGGACTAAAAGGCTGAGCGACCCCGGTCCCATCGTCTTGTGCTTCCGCCGTCTCTTCTGACAGATAAAGGGAGAACTGTTCACGGTCCGCCTTAAAGCCAGGGGCGGACGTGTTGGAGAGGTTGTTGGCGAGAAGATCCAGCGACTCTAGTCGAGATCGCATTCCGGCCGCAGCGGTGATGGTGAGAGGATCCATAGACCCGTAACAGCCACTGCAATGAGCATGCCAAGTCTCGATTGCTATTAGATTGAATCACTTGGCCGTGAGTGTTCACATGCCTTCCCGTCTTGGCACATGAGACCTTCGTACGTGGTTCCATATTGGGACAATCGCCGCGCTTGTCGCCGGACACGAAGGGCAAAGGCCTTGATTCTGCGGTACATCCGGATCTGGCCAGCCAGTTGCACACCACATTGACGTGACAGTGGCAGGCGAACATCAATGCGTGACTGGAACTGCTCCCGGAGCAACCGGATCCCATCCAATTGCGTTGTCACGCGGCGTGGCCCCGGGACACTCCAGTGACACCTTCCTCAGCCTCCTCTTTCAGGACCAGATGGACTCGAGGGAGCGTGCCACGTCCGCCACCTCGACGGCCTCGGAATCAGCCGGCAGCGTTGCAGGGGCCACGCAGGAAACCTCCGCTCAGAAGCCACTCTCCCCATTGGCCGGTCCCATTTCCACTGAAACTCAAACATTGTCGAAGCGCAGGAAAGCGACCGACGACTCAGGCGCCGCCGCGCCTGCGGTCGTCGCTCAGATCATCGATTTGTCGGCCGCCGCGCGCTGGCTCCTCTCGTTGACGTGTGGCAATGGCTCGCCTGCAGCCCCTACGGCCTCTCTCGACTCGGGCGTCGATGCGGAGCTGCGGACGAAGCCGTCCGGGCAAGTGGCTGCTGCCGCCAGTCCGGCTCAGGGAGACAATGCGATTACAGATTCTGCGTTTCTCTTCGACCCGCCGGAGAATCCAACGGGTGGCGTGGACAACGCGATCAGGGGCGCAACGCTGGGAACTCTGGAGGCGGCACCCATCGCCGAACTGCGTCTCACTCCGATCGCTATTCCGGCCGCCACAAACCTGCGGACGGCCGTCCAGTCAACCCACTCGCTCACCCCGCCGTCGTCAGCCACATCTTCGACGAGGCGTCAGGAAGATTCCGCCGCCGGCCCGCAACCACAGGGTGTGAGCGGGAGGAATGCCGTCCCAGGAACGCGCGGTGGTGACCTTGACCACGAAGACGAGTCGTCGCTTGATCAGTCCGCCAGCAGTCAGCAGGCGGTCTTCGCAGCGTCCAAGAAGAAAGTAGAAACAGGCAACACACAACGAGACGAGCCCACCGCTGCCCCGGACCCTGGAGGGAGTGATCAGGGAGCGGCGACGTCACCCACCGCAACTCCGCTTGCAGAGCCCCAAAGCACACGCACGGCCACTGAAGCTCCGGCCGCAGCTTCATCTGCCTTGGAGCCGCCGCCCACGGAACCTGCCAAACCTTCCACCTCCTCGGTCGGAACTATTGAACTGCAAGTCAGAGGGGCGGACGAACAGCAGGTTGGACTTCGATTTGTGGAGCGGCAGGGGCGCGTCGAGATTCAACTGAAATCGGGTGACGTGCAAACGGCGCAAGCACTCTCTGACAACTTGGCGGGCTTGAAGACATCCTTGAACGAAAATGGGTGGAACGTGGATAGCCGGATTCAGGACCGGCTCTCTTCTGCGGGCCAAGGATTTCAGCCCGTGGCCTCCGCCGATCAATTTGGTTCACCTCAATCGCTGCGGACGGAGCAGCTTTCAATGGGCCAGATGAACCGGCAAAGCGGATCTGATTCATCCGCAGGGAAGGGGCACTCTGGTCCGCATCAGGATGGCTCGTCAAGCAGGAACGGACAGCAAGCGGAAAACGAGAATACCGGGCCGGATTCAGAGCGGCAGGGCCGACGCTCTGCCAGGGATTCCGAAGCATGGCTCGAATCCATAGAGAGCAACCTGACCCGATCCCCATCTAGACGAATCGCAACTGGAGTTACGAAATGACAATGCAAATTGCTTCCACCACACCGCCCCAAGCCGATTCGGGATCATCCTCATCAAGCAGCTCGACCAGTACAGGCACCAGTGCTCTTGGGAATGAGCAGGTATTTCTGCAACTCCTCGTAGCGCAGATACAAAACCAGGACCCATTAAATCCCATGGACAGCACAACATTCATGACCCAATTAGCTCAGTTCTCAGACTTGGAGCAGCTCATCTCCCTGAATACGACCGTCAGCAATATCGGAACGGCACTGGGCGTCACGTCAGGTGCGCAGCAGAGCACGGACTCCGGCAGCACACCGACTTGACGATTTGGTCAAACAGCGCGACTCGTGAACCCTTCGTGACAATTACTGGAGACTTGTCCTGATGTTTACTTCATTTAACACTGCTCTCTCCGCTCTCAGCGCCGATACTACCGCAATCGACGTCGTCGGTAACAACTTAGCAAACCTGAATACCCCGGGGTACAAAGCGAGCGTGGTCTCCTTTAGCGACCTAGTCACCGAATCGCTAGGTGCGGGCTTGGGCGAGACACAGGTAGGCTTCGGAGTGGCAACTCCGATCACCATCCGCCAGTTCTCCCAGGGTGCGATTGAGTCGTCCAGTGGGGCCCTGGACGTTGCCATCCAAGGTGATGGCTTTCTGGTGGTGAGCGACCCCACCAGCAATGGCGGGACCCTATACACAAGGGGCGGGAGCCTGGAAGTTAATAAAGTTGGCCAGTTAGTTACTGCCACCGGTTACCAGGTGCAAGGTTGGAACGCAGTCGGCGGCGTCTTGGATACGACGACGCCTCCCACAAACATCAGTGTTCAAGCGGGATCACTCACACCGCCAACACCGACCAAAAACATCTCCCTTGACTTGAACCTCGACGCAAGTGCCGTATCAACTCCGACGCCAACGACTTTCTCCACGTCAATCACCGTTTACGATTCCCTCGGCGCTTCTCATGCGGTGTCCGTTCAGTTCACTAAAGATGCGGCAGCAGGCCAGTGGGACTATACCATGACCCTCCCAGCGTCCGACATGGCCAACGGCACAGCCGCGACGCAGTCAGGTACGCTGACATTCGATTCGAATGGAAAGCTGATCTCTCCTGCGGCGCCTAACCCGCCCACCACAACTTCACCGACTCTCACAGTGTCAGGCCTTGCCGATGGCGCATCGGATATGAGTATCGCGTGGAACTTGTATGACGCATCCAATCAGCCGTGCCTCACTAGCTACTCGCAGTCGTCTGCCATCTCTTCGAATTCGCAGGACGGGTCTGCTGCAGCCCAACTGACACACGTCGGCATCGCTGACGGCGGACAGGTCATTGCCAATTATTCCGATGGGCAGCAGGTCGTCGTCGGCCAAGTCGCCATGGCCTCCATTGTCAACCCTGAGTCGTTGATCGCAGCCGGAAACAACAACTACCAACTCAGTTCGAAGTCGGCATTACCGGCGGTCGGTCTCCCCGACACAGGAGGGAGGGGCGAGATCCTCGGAGGATCTGTCGAGAGTTCAACCGTCGACATCGCGAAAGAGTTCACCAACCTCATCGTCTATCAGCGTGCATATGAGGCAAACTCCAAGGTCATTACAACGACGGATCAATTGAGCCAAGACACCATTAATCTGATACAAGCATGACGGCAGAAGATCAGATCAGTTTGCTCGCCGATATCCCGTTGGACATCTCGGTTGAATTGGATCAGCGCATCCTCACGCTCCGGGAGGTACTCGAACTGGAAGCTGGCAGCGTTATCGGGATGCGCAGATCAGCCGGCGAGAACATTGACATTTTGATCGGCGGAATTGTTGTCGCTTTTGGCGAGATCGTAATCATTGAAAACACGATGGGCGTCAGAATCACAGACTTTAATACTGAGGACTAGTTTCGTGAGTGCTCTTGAACAGACCTTGGCTGCTCTCTTCTTCTGCGGGCTGCTGGCAATCTTGGTATGGTTGGTGCGGAAAGGCAAACTTGCCTCATTCGGATGGGCCGGCGCCCAGAGTCAGGGTGCCGGCCAACTAGAAGTGCTTGCTCGCCGCGCATTGACCTCCCAACATACGCTGCACCTCATTTCGGCAGCGGGTGAAGCGTTCCTTGTTGCTACGCACCCCCACGGCGTAGAGATTGCCCCATTCCCGGCCAAACGCAGATTCAATCGCATTTCGGCAGATTCTGAAGAAAGGGAAAACAATTGATCGATTTCCTCCTCATTGCCCCAACTAGGTTGGGGCAGGACGATCTGCTTTCATCGCTGCTGGGCGGATCGTCCGGTTCCGCACTACAAATCGTTGTTTTGCTAACGGCCCTCACAGTTCTCCCCGCGATCCTTGTCTCGGTGACGCCTTTCCTTCGTCTGACGGTGGTTCTGCATTTCCTTCGTCAGGCCCTTGGGACACAAAGCGTTCCGAGCAATCAAGTCCTGCTTGGCTTGTCGCTATTCCTGACAATTGTAGTGATGCAGCCAATAGCTGCGGCATCCTATCAACAAGGTTGGGTACCGTATCAGGCACACCGACTGTCAGGGGAAGAGGCGTGGGATCAGGGCACACGCCCGGTTCGCGCCTATCTGCTTCGCTTTTGCAGGGAAAAGGACCTGGCTCTCATCCTGGAGGTCACGAAAACCCCCCCCCCAAAGAAACCCGACGAACTCGGCCTGAGGATTCTGGCACCCGCCTATGTACTGTCGGAACTGCGGGCTTCCTTTCAGATTGGCGCCGTTCTATTTCTACCATTTCTGATCATCGACCTGGTCGTGGCTTCGCTCACACTTTCGATTGGGATGGTCCAACTGCCGCCGGCGATGATCTCCGCGCCGTTTAAGATTCTCCTCTTCGTTCTCGTCGATGGCTGGAGCCTTGTTGTTGGCTCCTTGCTAAAGAGTGTTAGTTAAGCCATGAATACACAATCGGTCGTTGATCTGATCGCCGGAATGCTGTGGAGCTGCTTTTGGATCAGCCTTCCCCTCCTCGCAATCGGACTCGTGGCTGGGGTCATCATCAGCCTCCTGCAAATCGTGACTTCAATTCAGGACCCATCCTTCTCTGCGGTACCCCGACTCCTCGTTTTCTTTGCGGCCATTCTGCTGATGCTGCCATGGATGATACTTAGGCTCACCACTTACACGTCCCACCTCTTCCAGGACCTCTCCAAGTATGCCCGCTGAGGTGTTCAATACCAGCGCGTTGCTCCGAGTGGCCTCATTGGCGTTGAGGCTCTCGGCGATGCTAGCATTCCTCCCCTTGCCAGGGTTCAAGAGTCTGCCTGCGGCAACACGTGTGTTGCTCGCCCTGTCGCTTGCCGCCGTGCTGGCCGTTTCTGCGTCGCCCGCCCTCTACGAGGAGCGGCTGAACTCCAACTTCTTGCTCAGGCTCTTCGCTGACCTCCTCACAGGAGTTAGCATCGGGCTCCTCTCCACGCTCGTAGTTGAAGCCTTCACGTTCAGCGGACAAGTCATTTCCGTTCAGGCTGGTTTCTCCTATGCTTCGACCATCGATCCGTTCAGTGAAGCCGATTCTGGCATTCTCCCCTCCCTCTTCAGCCTTGCGGCCAACCTCCTCCTCATGCATTCGTCTCTTTACGCCGAACTGATCAGAGCGTTGATGGCGGGGCTGCTCCGCTCTCCCGATCGGGCTCTGCTTCGAGCTCCCGAGACAGCTAGAATCCTCATCGGGTTTTCGACGCATTGTCTGGAAATTGGAATAAAGCTTGCCTTGCCCATAATCGCTTTGCTGTTTCTGGCCGATCTCTGTATCGGATTGTTCGGGCGGTTGCAGCCCCAGATCCAGTTTCTTTCAATGTCGTTCTCGCTCAAGTTGTTGGGATCGATGGCGGCAGTCGCTGCTCTGGTGCCGGCACTCCGTTGGCTTCACCAGCAGTTGTCGGTAAGCGCGGTGGATGTTTTGCATCTCTTGGCAAGGTGAGGCCAGCAAGTGTCCGAAAGCGACCAAAGAACGGAGAAAGCCACGCCTCAGCGCCTCAAAAAGGCGAGGGAGGAGGGTAAGTATCCGACCAGCAAGGAATTCGTGGCTGGTGTGCAGTTCGCCGTTTTCGTTGGGATTCTGGTCTGGGCTGCAGGTTCGTGGAGCGGTTCGCTCCTGCGAGGTACCCGTTCAATGATCCGAGCCGCATTCAATTCGGAATTCTCGGCCGGCAGCCTGAGCCGCATGACCCTTGGAGCCGCATCGCTCTGGCTGATGCCATTGGCCTTTGCCGGACTGGCCCTGGTGGCCACCGCGGTCCTCGCCCAAATGGGAGTGACCGGGTTCGGTCTTGCATCCGCCAGGATCGCTCCGGACTTCAGCCGCCTCAACCCTACGTCGAAATTGAAGGAGATGCCCGGCCGCAATCTCAGCTCCCTGGGCGAGGCAGGCATCTTTTTTGCCCTCATCAGCTACGTCGGGTGGAGAGTCTTCGCGCAATACTCGCCAGAATTCCTCAGTTTGCCTTACCGCACATTAGGCGATTCTCTCTTGTCGGTTGGCGCCGTTTTCTCTCGCCTGTTTCTACTCGCCGCACTCCTAATTCTTGCCTGGGGCGCAATCGACCTGTTCCGGCAGAAGCGACGGCATGCCAATCAAATGAAGATGACAAAGCAGGAGGTGAGGCAAGAGTACAAGCAGAGCGAAGGAAGCCCTGAGATCAAAATGCGGATCCGGCGGCTACGTCACGAGATCTTGCGGCGGCGAATGATGGCCGAGGTACCGAAGGCCACCGCCATCGTGGTCAATCCAACCCACTACGCGGTAGCTCTCCGCTATGAGCACCTTGCGATGGCTGCCCCCAAGGTAGTTGCCATGGGTAAGAACTTCATGGCAATGCGCATCCGCGAACTGGCAAAGCAGCACCAGATTCCAATCATCGAGAATCCGCCTCTAGCCCAGGCACTTTACAAGAACTGCGAGGTTGGCCAAGAGATTCCCGCCAATCTATACAAGGCCGTCGCGGAAGTGCTCGCGTATGTCTTCAAGATCTTGAACCGGCAGGCTAAATAGAGGAAGAAAACGACACAGTGGGACTTTCAGCGCCAGCAATTTCCAACTCGACGGCCGCGTCCCAGACGGCGACATCTCCACGCTCATTGAAACGGACCGAGAAGGGCGCGTCCGGCGAAAAGGGTGGGTATGCCACACGATGGGAGCATCTCGAGGTTGCGGAAATCGTCGTGCCCGTGTCCGTGTTGGGGATCCTCCTGGCGATGGTCACGCCTCTTCCGACCTTCATGCTCGACATCCTCATCAGCGCGAACATCACGCTGTCCACGGTTATCCTGCTGGTCTCAATGAACATCCGCCGCCCAGTCGAGTTCAGTGTCTTCCCGACACTCTTGCTGCTGATGACCCTCTTCCGTCTGGCGCTAAATGTTTCCTCCTCGCGACTGATCTTGCTGAATGGCGCACGCGGCACCAGCGCTGCGGGGGAGGTAATTGAGTCGTTCGGCGGATTCGTTGTCGGCGGCAGCTTTGTCATCGGCATTGTGATGTTTTTAGTGCTTATCGCAATCCAGTATGTAGTTATCAACCACGGTGCGGTCCGCATTTCAGAAGTGACTGCGAGGTTCACGCTGGACGCCCTGCCTGGTAAGCAGATGTCCATTGACGCCGACCTCAACGCGGGCCTGATTAACGAGCACGAAGCCAGGGCTCGCCGCAAGGCACTTTCCTCAGAGGCGGAGTTTTACGGAGCGATGGATGGCGCAACGCGCTTCACCCAGCGCGATGCGGTTGCCAGCATCCTGATTACAGCCATTAATATCGTGGCTGGCTTTCTGATTGGCGTCTTTCAACACGGGATGCAGCTCAGCCAAGCCCTCGAGACCTACACAGTACTCACAATTGGCGATGGGCTTGTGACGGTCATCCCGGCGCTAATGATCTCGATATCCGGCGGCCTGATCGTCACCCGCGCCAGCTCGGACAAGGATATGAGCGCCGATGTCGGCCAGCAGGTGTTCCACGCGCCTAAGCCTCTTTTCCTCGCTTCTGGCGTACTCCTTGCTATGTCCATTCTCCCGGGCATGCCCAAGATCCCATTCATCGTCTTTGGCGGCGGCGTGGGATGGATTGCTCTTAAACTCCAGCGCGCGGCGAAAGCCGCAGAGCTTGCGCTCGAGCCCGCTCCAGCCACCGCGCCAAAGGAAAACCTGGAAGCGCTGCTGCATGTTGAGCCCTTAGCAGTAGAACTCGGGCTAGGGCTTGTGAAACTCGCTGAAGGAGGAGCGAACTCTCCACTTCTGCGCAGGATCTCCGCAATTCGCAAGCAGATGACCACGGAATTGGGTTACATTCTTCCTCCCGTGCGGGTGACCGACAACCTATCCCTCAAGGCACGGGAGTACGCCGTCCTTGTCCGCGGGACCGAGGTTGCCCGTTTCGAACTTCCTCCGAACTCCGTGCTGGTCATACTGGCGCCAGATGGCAAGCCACCGGTGCATGGGGCGGCCACGAAGGAACCAGCCTTCGGGATCGACGCTTATTGGGTACCGAACGAACACTCGGAAAGCGCCCGGGCGTCAGGGTGCACGGTCGTCGATCCGCTGAGCGTCTTGGGAACACACTTGTCCGAACTGGGCCGGCGATATACGCACGAACTGTTCACGCGGCAGGATGCCAAGCGGTTATTGGATCGCGTCGCGGAAGACAATCCACGCGCCGTGGAGGATCTCGTGCCAAAGCTGCTGCCGTTGTCCACTGTGCAGCGCGTGCTCCAAAATCTCTTGCGCGAGCGCGTTCCGATCCGGGACGGAGTCGCCATTCTCGAGAGTCTGAGCGAGGCTGCAGCCGTAACGCGCAATCCGATCCTGTTGACTGAGTACGTCAGGCAAGCGCTGCGGCGCTCGGTTGTTAAGCCATTCGTCTCCACGGACGGCAATCTTCCGGCTTTACTCGTCGAAGGCTCACTGGAGAGGGAGATTGAACAGGCTGCAGAGCACCAGGAGGCCATTTCGCACTGCAATCTCGCGCCGCATCAAGTGAGGACGGTGATCGAAGCCGCCAAAGCGTCGGTCCAGCGGCATGGCAGCTCTTTTGCGCTCCTGACGAGTGCGGGCGCGCGGTACTTTCTCCGCCAGATTCTTGAGAACCAGTTCCCGGGGATCAGCGTTCTCTCGCACGGCGAGATTCCCGCCGGCGCAAAGGTAATCGCCCTAGGAAGTTTTGGAGGAAATGCTTAATGCCAGTCCGTAAGTCCTTCTTTGCCGAGACAGTAGAAGGCGCCATCGCCGAAGCAACGCGAGAAATGGGAGCTGAGACGCTGCTTATCGATTCTCGTCGGACCGAGCCGGCGGAACGGCACCTAGGTGCGTACGAGGTGATCGTGGAAGGAGATCCACCGCGATTGAAGGAATCCGCCTCAGCGGCAAGGTCGAATCGCAATGAGGATCAGCCGCCCTCGTGCTTCTCCGCTCGCAACACCTCGCGTTCGCCGGAAATGGAGCTGATCCGCCAAGAACTCTCAAGAATGCGCGATCTTCTGGCCCGCTGCGCCGTGCGGATGGGGCCGGCACTTCCAGCTGAACTGCTACCCATGGGCGTGCAGCTTTCGAATGCGGACTTCTCGCCAGCACTAGTCGAGTCCCTGCTTCACACGGCGACCAACCAAGCGACCGACGGCGGCACGAAGTTGAGTGAAGCCGGACTGCAGCGGGCCATTCTGAGTGAGATTGGGAGTCGCCTGCGGGTGGACGCTGAGATCGGGGCTCCAGGAGCAGCCAGAAGAATCGCCGCTCTCGCCGGCCCAGCAGGAAGTGGCAAGACGACTACACTTGTCAAACTCGCCGTGCGGATGGGCTTGGCCAAACATAGTCCAACTCTGATAATCAGCACGGATACTTACAGGGTGGCCGCTGCTGACCAGTTGCGTGCTTATGCGGCGATCCTTGGCGTCGCGTGCGAAGTCGTCGAAACACCGGGCGCGCTTGTCCGTGCCCTGGAAGAGCATCGCACCAAAGCGACCATACTTTTGGACCTGCCAGGCATAGGTCCGCGCGAACCCGAACTCATGAACGAGTGGTCAGCCGTGATTGCGCGCCCGGAAATCGACGTTCATCTGGTGCTTCCAGCAACCATGCGATGCACGGATTTGCTCCGAATAGCACGGCGCTTCGAGCCTGTGCGGCCCTCACATCTGATCTTCACTCACCTAGACGAGACGACGTCCTGCGGTGGCATTCTCAGTCTGGCAATAGAGATTGGGAGGCCAGTGTCCTTCCTTTGTGCGGGCCAGGGCGTTCCAGAAGACATCGAGCCTGCCACACGACATGCGCTCCTACGCCTGATCGGCGCGGAACCTCTTGCGGCCGCGGCCGCCGCCGCTTGAAACATTCGAAACAGGGGTCTTATATGAATCCGTATCAGGGACAAGCGGCGGCGATAAGTGCCGAAGAGCGGGAGCATCTCATTCTGCAACACATGCCTCAAGTCAGGCTGATCGCGCGGCGCATCCACGATCGTTTGCCTGAAACGGTCAGTCTGGAGGACCTGGTTTCCACCGGCGTCGTTGGTCTAATCTCCGCAATTGACAGATATGACGCAGGCCACGGCGTAAAACTCAAGACTTACGCGGAGTATAAGATCCGCGGCGCGATACTGGACAGCCTTCGCGGGCTGGACTGGGCACCACGGCAGCAGCGGCATCGCAGTAAGCTGATTGAGGGCGCGATAGCAAAGCTAGAACAGATCCTCCATCGCTCTCCAGGCGAGGAAGAAATCGCCCGTGAACTCGGCGTTTCCCTAAAGGATTACCACGATTGGCTAACTGAGATCCGAGGGCTGAATCTAGGGAGTTTGGAGAGCCACCCCCCAGAAGAAGATGGTCGAGAACTACTGCGCTTTGTCGCCGACGATGAAGAGGCGTGGCCTTCGAGTCTGCTGGAACGCTCTGAACTGAGGCGCATCCTCGCGCAGGCGATCGCCCGCATGCCGGAGATTGAGAGAACTGTGCTGGGTCTCTACTTTCAAGAGGAACTGACTCTGCGCGAAATTGCTTCCATGGTGAGACTCCACGAATCCCGCGTCTCCCAATTGAAGACCCAGGCCATCGCGAGGCTCAGATCGTTTCTCCAGAAAAAATGGCCTATGGGACGTGGTGCAGCGGTTTAGGCAATCCCGAGGAACGGTGCGCAACAAATGACTGACTCGGTCGTAAGATGGCTCGCCGAAGAGTGGTCGGCCGCGCTTTCCAATGCGCTGTTCGCCATGACAGGAGAGCATGCGGAAACCTGCGCCGGTCCACGTGTGGAATCACCACCGGAAGGACTCGGCTGGCAGGAGAATCTGACGATTGCCGAGGGGGCGCGCGTTCTGGTGCGCCTGCCTAAAGCGGTCTGGAAAGCGGTGGGCGCGCGGATTCTTGAGGCGGCCGGCCTCGACAGTGTGGACGACGCTTCATCGAAGGACGCCTTTCTGGAAGTCGTCAGGCAGAGCCTCTCCCAAATCGCCACAAAAGTGGGTGACCGCGCAGGAGTTGAGGTCGAACTGAAGAGTGGGCGCGAGGTTACGAGCTACTCGCAAGGATTCCAGTGGCAGGAGATTTCGCTTGCCTTCGCAGGTGCATTGCCGCCCTGCGCAGTTGGCATCTCGCCTGAACTGGAAGCCGCTCTGACCAACCAAGTACAGGAGGCGCAGGCTTCGGCCGCTGCAGCGGCGCTTACTCCGCCGGGCGGCGGGACGCCTCTGGAACAACAGGTATCAGCCGTTAGCGTTCCGCGGAACTCAAAGACCCTCGATCTGTTGCTTGAAGTCGACCTCCCCATCGGAGTCTCATTCGGCAGAACACAGATGCGCCTCAAAGAGGCGCTGAAGCTCACGACCGGATCCATTGTCGAATTAAACCGCGCGGTAACAGAGCCTGTTGAGATCATTGTGAACAACTGCGTAATTGCCAGGGGAGAGGTGGTGGTTGTAGATGGCAACTATGGGGTCCGTATCTTGGAGATTGTCAGTCGCGAAGAGAGGCTGCGTACTCTATTCTAATGTCACGAACTACAAGTCTGTTGCCTAAGTGCGGGAACTTTCGCCTCGACGTTGGCGACCGACTGGGCTATGGGGGCCCCTCCAGAGAAATATCAGGGCGATCAACTCTCTATGATGACTTCTGAATTCGTTAATGCACTTACAACTCGAGAAGCAAACATGTGGATAACAGATATTGAAAGACTGATGAACCCGTTAGTCATAGCCGTCGCCGTACTGGCTGTGATTGCATTTCTTCAATTCCGCCTCTACATTGGGCTCCGCCACGCGGTAGAGAACATGAAGAAGGCAAATGAGGAAAAGCTCAAGGCACGCCGTGAGACCAAGGAAAGCCTACGCGCGGAGATGTTGCGCATCAGTGAAGAACTGGTAGACCTGAACCCGCCGGCAGTGCCCGCGGTGGCTATTGGGCAATCGATGAACCTCAGCCGTAGGAATCAGGTACTCCGCATGCACCTCCGGGGGGATTCGCCATCGAAGATCGCCGGCGCACTCAAGATCAGCAGGAGCGAGGTTGATCTGCTTTTGAAGGTTCACCGAACCGTGATACCCGCATCGACATGGTCGCCAACGGGAACTGCTCCGGAGAGTAGGCGAGTCGGCATTATGCCCCTCGAACTAACCTCACTTACGCAGTCGGAAGGGTCAGTTCTGTGATTTCTGAGTCGGAGCAGATACAAGCTTTCGATTTCGGCAGCACTCCACGCTGGGCGGAGTGTAGGCCAGACCTGCCCTCTTCGCAGGAGGCGGAGAATCGGGCATTCTCCCGGTGGGCGTCTACTTGCGATTCCATGGGCGCAAGAAGGATGACAATGAGCACCGCTGGTTCAGTCCGAACTCTTTCCGATAAACCGCGAACGCGCCCGCAGTTGCCTCCATCGGAGGTTTAGGCGACGGCTGGGACGGCCAGGCTGAGCTTCTGGCGTCTGAGGCAAATGCGTACGGCCAAGGTAAGCGCAAATCGATCGAAGACAGGTAACCCTACAATCGCGGTGAAAGAAGGACACCTCCCAGTGGCCGGGCATAGGATGGAACCTTTCCCGCTCCGATGGGCGCTTACAGCTTTGAATGATTCACTTGAGACGTTCGCGACTTAGGGGCAGGCAATTGAGGATCTTCCAGCGTGACTGAAACGCTTAGCTCCTTGTGCTCGCGCATCACGGCGATGGGAATCGTTTTCTTCCCCGCGCTGCGAGCCTCACGCATGGAGTTAGTCACGTCTCGTGGCGAAGAAACATGCTCGTTGTCGACTTTGAGCAGCACGTCGCCCGCCTTCAACCCCGCCTTCTCCGCCGTGGTTCCCTTCACCACCGAACGCACTAGCACGCCGTCTTTCACACCAAAATAGGCCGCCAGTTGAGTGTTCCCCAGGGACTCGGCTTCGACGCCCAGGACAGAGTTGCGCCAGGACATCATCGCGCGCGGGATGTCTGGCAGGGGAATGCTCATTCCCGGAATCTCCGGCATCTCGGGGATTTCCGGCATCTCCGGCACTTCCACATGCAACTCCCCGGTCGAGGGGCCGAAAGCCTGCGCTCTCCGTATACCCAAAGCCACGGATATGGTCTGCTGCGCGCCGTCACGGACAATGGAGAGCTTCACGGTCCTGCCCGCAGGCGTCTCCCGGATGAACCGGACGAACTGCTCAGTTCCTTCCACTCTTTGGCCGTTATAGGAAAGAACGACGTCTCCCCGTTTGATGCCAGCCGACTCCGCCGGGCTGCCTTCATCGACCCGAATCACCTCAACGCCATATTCTTCCTTTAGGTGGAGGGCCTTCGCCCGCTCTCCGTCCACCTCGCGCACGCCCACGCCCAGAAAGGCACGCGACGGCAGACTATCTTGCACGAACACCGGGGATCCGAAGATGGCCTCAGGTGCAACCTGACCACGGCCGAGCCAGGGAGTCAGGACAAGTATCGACGTACCCAGAATTGCTCCGCGAACCAGGCGATTAGATTTCTGCATGACTTTCACCTCACTCAAATGGACGCAGCGTTTCAGCGGGGGTCTTGCCCCTCCGATGTAACATGGCGGGACGCGGCGTGTGCCGCGCGAGGAGACGGAAGTTCGGGCGAGGAACTTACGATCAGTTTCGCGACACCGCAAGAAGACCACGCGGCCGTTCCGCCATCGACCGCGTGTGCTGACGATTTCGGAGCTGCCAACCCGCATACGATGCGGCGGCTATCACCCTCAGTCGATAGATGGAAGTTCTGATCAGAGAACTGCAAGTTGTACATGCATGACCCTAGAACGTGCCCGCGGAAGCCTTCATGGCATGCAGAGCATTGACGCTCCGCTCGCGGATGTAGGGGTTTTCCTCACGCCGCAATACTTCCTGGAGCGTGCTCGCAACATCCGCGCCACGCGACTGCACCAGCAAGTCGATGGCTTGCGCTCGAATCGTCGGACTGCTGTCGTTCAGCACGACACCGGCGAGCACGACCCGCGTCTCCGTGTTCCGGGCGTAGGGCCGGAGCGCTTCCAGCGCCTTGAGACGAACTCCTGAATTCCTGTCTGTCTTCAAAGCTCCCAGCAGCGCTCTGCGAACGGTCTCATCGCCGCACCGGGCTTGGAGCAAGTCGATGGAGTCCACGCGAAGCGCGGGATCCTGATCGTTCACCGCCGCCAGCAGGAGATTGCGAACACGGGCGTCGTTTGGCTCTGTCGGGATCGCGGCCTGCCGGTTTGGTTGATAGGAAATCGGGACCTCCGCAGGCGAGACTGGATTCAACTCTTGTGCGTTGTCAGTCGCGGGCTGAGCAATGGCAGGTTGAGCCGCCGTCAATTGTGGCGCTCCCGGGCGGATCGATTTACCACCCATGAATCCAACGGCGAGAAGCGCGAGCGCGGCAGCGGGCTTCAGCCATGGCGCCGGGGACAGGTTCCGCAGCCATGGCGCCGGTGAGAATCCAGTTCGTCGCGGCGCTTCTTGCCCCAGCCGCTCCGACAGATCGCGCCGGCAGCGTGCGAGTAACTCGGGAGAGACGCTGGCCGACTGGCACTCCAGAAGTGCGTCGAGATGCTCCAGCCTTTGCCGTTCCGCCTCGCACGCCGGGCAGGATTCGAGATGCATCTCGACCGCCTCTTCATCCTCGAAGCCCAACTCGCCACAATTCAGCAGGACCAGCAGGCCTTTCGCGGTATCGCAGTTCACAGCAGACCTCCCAAGTCAGACCGCAGTTTCCGCGTGGCGCGGAAGAGACAATTCTTAGCGGCTTCTTCAGTCGTGCCCAGAGACTCGCCGATCTCCTTCAGCCGCATACCCTGAAAATGGCGCAGTTCAAATACCATGCGCTCGCGAACGGTCAACCCGGCGAGGACCTCATGAATGCGATCATGGACTTCTTTACTGAGGAGTCGGCGGTGTGGATCGGCGAAGCCGCGAGTGTCCGGGACGGAGGCCAACCGGTCGACACTCCCCTCCGCCGTCTCCACTACGGATGGCTCGGTCCTGCGGACGCGCTTGCGGCGCAGAGAATCGACGCACAGGTTGTTGACGATGCGGTAAAGCCAGGTATGAAAGCTGCAATCGAAACGGAAACTGGGAAGGTTTCGGTAGACCCGGAGAAAGGCCTCCTGATAGACGTCGTGGGCGTCGTCTTCAGAGCGCAGCAGATTCATGGCGAGGCGCAGGACGCTGCTGTCATACTGCCGGACCAGCCGCTCAAAAGCATCGTGATCGCCGGCCTGGGCCGCGCGTATCAGCGCGTCTTCATCCATGTGGCTCCCAATTGTTGCTCGGACGGGTGCACATGAAGGCCCAGTGGCCTGGCAGGCCAGAAGTACGTTGGTAGCCAATTCTTCCTCGCCGGGGCATCTCCCCGACGAGTAGACGGTTCAGGATCGAAAACGATAGCGCCGGTTTACTCGGCAATCTCGATGTCGATGCGTTTGTTCGGCGCATCAATCGCGGTGATCTTGAAGCTTCGGATCTGTCCGGCTTTAATGCCTTCCGGCGCGCTGGCGCCTGCCCCGCCCTTCCAGCGGGAGGACAGCATGGCTGCCAGATCGGAGACGTCGGAAGCTTGTGCGGCAGTAGCCTGCGCCGAGGGCTCTTCTTTGATCTTGCAACGCGAGTGCACACCTTCTGCCAGTTCGATCTTGGCTGAGTTGCCGTGCACCTCGATGACGCGGCCCATCAGGGTCTCGCCCACCGCGTGCTCGGAGATGAAGACGTCGGCCGACGTGGGTTCAAGCTGCTTCATGCTGAGGCGGATACGGCGTTTTTCCTTGTCCACTTCAACGATCGCAGCCTTGACAACCTGGCCCGGCGAGAGGGCTTCCTTGGCGTGCAGGATGCGTTTCTCGCGCGTGATGTCGCCGACGTGGATCATGCCTTCAATGCCGTCGCCGAGGTCGACGAAGGCGCCGAACTGGGCCACGCTGGTCACCGGCGCCTCGACGATCGTACCGGGTGCGAAACGGGTCTCCACGGTGTCCCAAGGATTGCCGAGCGCCTGCTTCAAACCCAGACCGATGCGCTTGTCGTCCTTCTTGATGTCCAGAATGACAACCTCAACCATTTCGCCCAACTGAAGAATCTCGCTGGGCTTGCGCACGCGCTTAGTCCAGGACATCTCGGACAGGTGGATCAGCCCGTCGACGCCAGGAGCGATCTCCACAAAGGCGCCAAACTCAGCCAGACGGACAACCTTACCGCGCACGCGATCGCCCGGGTTCAGGTTTTCGAGCGCCTGCGCCCACGGATCCGGGGTCAATTGCTTCAATCCGAGGGAGATCTTCCTGCTCTCGCGATTGATTTTCAGGATCTTCACCTGAAGATGCTGGCCGACGGTCAGCAGATCGGCGGGCTTTTCCACCCTCTGCCAACTCATATCGGTAACGTGCAGGAGGCCGTCGATGCCCGGCAGGATTTCGACGAAAGCGCCGAAGTCTGTCAGGCTGCGGACGCGGCCTTCCACCACGACGTCGGACTGCAGTGTCTCGAAAGCCTGATGTTTGGCGACAGCCGCCTGCTCCTCGAGAATCCCGCGCCGGTCGATGACGACGTCGGGGCGCTCCGGGTTCGCAATATCGAGCTTCGTGATGCGGCACTCGATCGGCTGCCCGATCAGCTTCTGCAAGTCGCTCATTTCCCGCACGCCGCTCCGCGAAGCCGGGAGGAAAGCGAGTACACCGTCCGCCACTTCGACACGCAGTCCGCCCTTCACCTGCTCCTTCACAGTGCCGCTGATGGGGAGTTTGCCCTCAAACGCGGACTGGAGACCGGAGAAGTCGCGTGGTTTCTCAACGTGGATGGTCGACAGGGAGTAGTAGCCGTCGTCCGTCCTCCCGTTGATGTGCACGACGAGTTTGACGCCGGGAGCGAGACCAGGAGGCAGAGACGAAAGGTCGCCGCGGAGGACTCCCTCCATCTTGCGGCCCACGCCGACTACAACGCCGTCGTCCGCTATCGAGAGGACTGTGCCCTCGATAGCGGTCTCCGGACCTTCGACGCTCTTGTGCTCTGCTTCGAACTGGCGAAGTACTTCGCCGAACGAAGACTCTTCAGTGGAGGGTGCAGACTGCTCCAGGGTATGGGGCGATTCAAGGGAATTCATGGAAACGACTCGCGAATCGCTTTCATTGTGACATAACGCATGTATAAGATGGCGGCGTGGAGACAACCGATTTCACGAATCGCCGGTTGGCATGGTTCCGCTGGCAGGATCTGGTATGGCTGCTTTTGTTCGGATCGCTGGCCGCGGTCAGCCCGCTCCAGAACGACGCAGAGTTGGAGTTGCTGGCCGCGCTGGCCCTGCTCCAGATCATCTCGCCGCGTGTGAGAGCCCTGAATACGCGGGCCGGCACCGCTGTCGTGATTGGCTTGAAATTGGTGCTGGGATTCCTCCTGATCGGCGTAACGTACGGCATCGACTCCGACTATGCCCTGGTCATGTTCCTGCCAATTCTGTCGGCGGCGACGACCTACGGGGCATTCGGAACCTCGCTGGTCACGCTTCTGGCCTGCGCGGCTTACCTGGTTTTCGTGCCAGTGGCGCAGGCGCAGGGGTACATATTTAAGCCGGAGGCCATTCAAAATATCCTGCTCCGCGTTCTGTTCCTACCGCTGGCGTGTTATCTGACTTACGGGCTGGCGGAATCGAATCGCATTGAAGCTGAGCGTGCGCGCGCCGCAGCCGACGAACTCGCGCGCGCCAATGAACGATTGCGCGAGGCCGAGGCCTCGGTGCGACGCGGCGAGCGACTTGCAGCTCTGGGCCAGCTTTCCGCCGGCCTGGCGCACGAACTGCGGAACCCGCTGAGCACGATCCGGACGTCGGCCGAAATGCTGACGAAGCGTCTGGAGGGTTCCAACGCCGTAGCTCAGGAACTGGCAGGCTACATTGCCAGTGAAGTGGACCGGACGAATCTGCTGGTCAGCCGGTTTCTGGAATTCGCCCGCCCGCTGCAACTCCGCCTGTCGGAAGTGGACATCCATTCTCTGCTCGACGAAGCCATCCTGAACTTTCAGAAGCAGGATCCGGCCCGTGCCCTGACTATCCACCGCGCCTACGACCCTTCGCTGCCCGCAGTGCAGGGCGACGCAACGTTGCTCGAGCGCGTGTTTTTCAACCTGATTCAGAATGCCGCCGATGCTTCGCCCGCCGACGGAGTGGTGACAGTGAAGACCCGCGCGCTGGGCTCCAGCCTGGAGGTTGCGGTGATCGACCGTGGCAGCGGAATCCGGCCGGAGCACCGGGAGCAGATTTTTAATCCTTTCTTCACGACAAAGCCCAGCGGGGTGGGGCTGGGCCTGCCCATTGCAGCCAAAATCGTAGACGAACACGGCGGCCGTCTGGTCGTGCAAAGCGAGCAGAATCAAGGATCTACATTCGTTGTTCAACTCCCCTTCGCACAGTCCTCCGCGCGCACGAATCTCCGGCCTCAATCTTTGTAAACTCGCGGCCGGGAACTCTACCGATTTTGGAATAACTTTCATTTTCCTCCGAACTTTTCAGCGCCGGGTCCGTCTACACAGACACGGGAACGGTGCGCCCAATGGTGTCCGGTCCGTGAAAAGAGAAATGAATGAGGCAATTCAGGATGAGCATGCCCGCATTCAACAACCTCGGACGGTTAAGCGCCGTCCGTCCCACTCCCGCTGTTCCAATCCCGGAGGTTCCCAAAATGCAGCAAGTTCGCTTAACCCGCAAAGAGAAAGAGCTTCTCGCGATGCTCACTCAGAATGCCGGACGCTGTGTCAGCCGTGAAACGTTGCTTCGCACGATTTGGCAGTATTCGGAGGGGACGCGAACCCGTACAGTGGACGTCCACGTTCAGCGTCTGCGCCGCAAGCTGGGCGCAGCCGCCGATTCGCTGAAAACAATCGTCCGCCAGGGCTATTGCTGGTTCCCCGAGCCCGAGACTTCAGGCGGATTCAGCGCATCCTGAGCAGGCGCTCGTCCGATTGAAGGCCAGCTTGGACTGTTGCCATATCACCCGGATGCGAGATGATAAGGGCGAGCATGGAACCTCGCATCCTCGTCGTAGAAGATGAAGAGAAACTCCGCCGGGTGATCGTCCTTCACCTGGAGGATGCTGGCTATGAGGTGGAATCCGCCGGCGATATCTCCACCGCCCTGCGGCTGGCGGAGCGCGCCAGCCTGATCCTGACCGATATCCGGCTGCCGGCGGGTGGCGTTACTCCGCTGCTCGATGGTCTGGACCTGCTGGCCGCGATACAACGCCAGAACGCGCGCATCCCGGTGATCGTGATGACGGCTTACGGCTCCGTGGAGATCGCCGTGGAAGCGATGAAGCGCGGCGCGGCGGAGTTTCTCACCAAACCCTTTACTCTCGATCATCTGCTGACCGTGGTTCGTAAAGCGCTGGAGGTCCAGACGCTGCGCGAAGAAAACGTGCGGCTGAAGGAAGAACTGGGGCACCGCTACCGGTTCGACTCCATCGTCGCGAACAGCTCGAAAATGCAGGAGATACTCGCCGCGGTGGCGCGCGTTTCGGCCACCCGCTCGACGGTCTTGCTGTGTGGCGAGTCTGGCGTGGGCAAGGACATGATCGCGCGCGCCATCCATCACCACTCGCCGCGCGCCTCCATGCCATTCGTCAAGATCAACTGCACGGCCATTCCGGAAAGTCTGATGGAAAGCGAGTTGTTCGGGTACGAAAAGGGCGCCTTCACGGGCGCCGCGGCGGCCCGGGCGGGCAAGTTCGAGCAGGCCGACGGAGGCACGGTGATGCTCGACGAGATCGGCGACGTGCCACCGGCTATCCAGGTAAAACTACTCCGGGTATTACAGGAGCGTGAGTTGGAGCGTCTCGGCAGCAACAAGACCCGCTCCGTGGATGTCCGGGTCATCGCGGCGACGAACGTAGACCTGCGCCGGGCCATCGAGGAGGGCAACTTCCGCGAGGACCTCTACTACCGGCTGAACGTTTTCCCTCTGACCATCCCACCGCTGCGCGAGCGGCGCGAGGACATCCCGCCACTGGCGGAGTACTTCCTGCGCAAGTTTCGAGCAGAACTTGGGTCACCGGTCGAGCGAATTTCTCCGGAGGCCATGCGCAAGCTGGTGGATTACGACTGGCCCGGCAACGTGCGGGAGATCGAGAACGTGATCGAGCGCGGTCTGGTGCTGGCCACGAGCGACGCGCTGCAACCGGAGGATATCCGGCTTGATTTCGCTCCCCGGCGCTCTGCGCCCGCCACGAACGGCGGCAGCGGCGCTGGAGAGTTTCTGGCCGAGGGGACCACGCTCGAAGAGCACGAGCGGCAGTTGATTCGCGAAGCGCTGAAGCGGGCTAACGGAAACAAGAGTCAGGCCGCGCGGCTGTTGGGACTGACGAGAAACGCCTTGCGCTACAGGCTGACGCAGATGGGGCTGGAGTAAACCGCCGCTCAGTTCGCCTGGCGCTGTGAGGCCCAGGCCTGGAACGCGGCGCCCGCGAGGACAAGTCCAGCGCCGGAAAGCGCCCAGGCGTCCATGCGCTCACCATGGATGAGCCAGGACCAGACGGGGTTCGAGACCGGTTCCAGCAGCAGGATCAGCGACGCTTCAAACGCCGGAACATGGCGCACCGCACGCGTCAATATCCAATAGGCGAAGGCGATCTGGATACAGCCGAGATACAGCACGACGGCTACGCTCGAGCCATCGACGTGCATCACGGGGAAGGCCTGCGGCAGGGAGACGAAGAAGACAATGAGGTTCCCGGCCACAACCATCGGCAAGGCGCTGCCTCCCGAGACCCGCGCCGCGGAGCGCAATCCGGCGAGCGTGAGCGCCCACGTCACACCGGAAACCAGCGCGAGCAGGTTGCCCGCGTGCGGATTCGGCGCCGTTGCCTGCGGGGCCGCGTTGCCGCAGAAGAACAGGATCATCCCCGATACGACGAGCAGCCCCATCCAGAGGTCGGCCCGCCGCAGCTTCTCCTTCAGGAATACTGGCCCGATCACGAGCAGGTATACCGGTGCGGAGGCCTGGAGGAACACCGCGTTGGCTGAGGTGGTGAGCTTGTTGGCATGGACGAAGAGCAGCAACGTCGCGGCATAGGCCGCCGCCGCCAGCCACGTGGAGAGCTGCCGGAGCCGGCGTGCCTCGGGCAGGATCAGCAGGAGCATGGCCGCGGCAATGCCGCTGCGAAACGCCGCGATCTGCCAGGCTGTCAACGCCGCCAATTTGATAGCGGCGCCGCCGGTGGCAAACAAGAGCGCCGTGGCGACCAGCAGCAACGCAGGGAAGATCTTGCGAGCGGGCATCTCCATTCATCTTCCCCGATGACGCGGGGCAGCCGGGCGAATGGATGCTCGCGCCAAGCAGACTCGCCAGTCTGAAGGGAGGCCGCACCGAGCGCTTCCTGGTACTCTGGAAACTGGTGTCTTCTCCTCTGAACATCCAGTTGGAGCATTATGAGGGGCCGCTGGACCTGTTGCTGGATCTGATTCGCAGACAGCAGATCAACATCTACGACATTCCGATCGCGCAGATCACCCAGCAGTACCTCGATTACCTCCACCGCGCCATGGCTCTCGATATGGAGCTATCGGCGGAGTTCGTCTACATGGCGGCGACCTTGATCCACATCAAGAGCCGCATGCTCCTGCCTCGCGATCCGGAACTGGACAAGATCGATCCGGAAGAGGATCCGCGCAAAGAGCTGGTGGACCGGCTGATCGAGCACGAGCAGTATCGATCCGCGGCGGCGATGCTGCAGGAAAAGCGGATGATCGAGGAAGCGATCTGGACCAATCCGCAGGTCCAGGGCTTCGTGCTGGACGACCAGGAGCCAGGGCTCGCGGTCAGCCTCATCGACCTGGTGAAGACGTTCCAGCAGGTGCTGGAGCGCGCCAAGCTGAGGCCGATGTATGAGGTGAGCAAGGAAGACGTCGGCGTGCCCGACATGATCCTGTTCCTGAAGCAGATGCTTTCGGCGCTGCCGAAGCGGCAGACGCTGGCGTTGGTGCCGTTGTTTGAGCGGCAGCGCTCGCGGCGGGCGATGATCTGTCTGTTCCTCGCCATCCTGGAGATGGTGAAGCAGCAGGCGATCCACCTGACGCAATCGGAAAGCTTCGGCGAGATCGAGATCCGCCGCGACGAAAGGTTCGATGAAATGCTGGCCGCGGACGAGGATGCGGCGCGCATCGAACAAGAGTATAAGAGTTAGCAACCGCAGAAATACTGAGATGGAAGAAGAGAAGCAACACGAGGCTGCCGGGCAGCCCGGGACAGAAGTATTGGCCGAAGAACGGACCTCGCCGGCGGTGTCCGTTGCGTCGCCGGCGGGTGAAGAGACCGCGCCAGCGCAGGCCGAAATTGCGCCTTTGCCTGAGGACGAGACATCGGAACCGGTCCTCGCCGGGCAGACCGAGGCAGCCACGCCGCAAAGCGAAGTGGCTCTTGCTTCCGTTTCCGAAGACGAAATCGCGGAGGATGTCCTTTCGGAAGAGGCCGGTTCAGCCGAGCCGGACGACGAACTGCTGGAAGACTCGACGCAGCCTGATAGCGGCGGCTCCGACTCGGTTGGTGATTTCGACTTGCAGGCGGACGAATCATCGGCGACCTCGATTAGCGCCTATGAGCTGATCGGCTCGACCGAAGATCAGGCGACCGAGGCGGAGACGGACGCCGCGACGTTGAAGGCGGTACTCGAAGCGATCGTTTACGTGCTTCCGGAGCCGGTGCCGGCAGCCCAGATGGCTGCGGCGCTGAACCAGCCGGTTGAACGTGTGGAGAGCATCCTCCGGGAACTGATGGACGACACCGCGAGACCGGATCGAGGCGTGTTCATCCGTGAGGTGGCAGGCGGATACCAGGTCGCCACGAAGCCGGAGCATCACGAAGCAATTCGTAACTTCGTCAAGAACCTGAAGCAGCCGTTGAAGCTCTCCAACGCGGCGCTCGAAACCCTGGCCGTGATTGCCTACAAGCAGCCTGTGACCGCGCCGGAGATCATGGAAATCCGCGGCGTCCAGGGAGTCGGCGTGCTGAAGACATTGCTCGACCGGAAGCTGATCACAACGGCGGGCCGGAAGAACGTCATCGGCAAGCCGATCCTCTACAAGACGACCAAGGAGTTCCTGACGCAGTTTGGATTGAACCGCGTTTCGGAGCTGCCGACGCTCAAGGAATTTGAAGAGATTCGCCGGCAATCGATCTCCGACGACCAGATCGAGGAGCGGCCTGAAGCACATCCGTCGGCGCCGCTGCTGCAGCAGGCCGCTGCGCTCGACAAGACGGACGACGACGCCTCCGTTGAAGAGCACACCGCCGGGACACCATCCGGCGAGACTCCGGAAGAGGCGCAGGCGCAGCTTGAGGCGCCGCCGGAAACCATGATCGAACCCGAGGCACAAGCCGAGGCCGGTCCCGAGACCGAAGCTGAATCGCAAGCCGAGGCGCCGCCCACGCCTGAATCCGGGCCGGAATCACAGGAGAACCATGGCTGAGGAACGTCTGCAGAAGATCCTGGCGCAGGCCGGGATCGCCAGCCGGCGCAAGGCCGAGCAGTTGATCGTTGAAGGCCGGGTGACGGTGAACGGCGAGGTCCTGAAAGAATTGGGCTCGAAGGCCGACCCGGAGACCGATTCCATCAAGGTGGATGGGACGCTGATCCGGCTGCCCAAACGTCACGTCTACATCGTGCTGAACAAGCCGCGTGAGGTGGTGACTACGGTCAGCGACCCGCAGGGCCGCCAAACGGTGATGCACCTGCTGAAGGGCGTGAAGGAGCGGGTCTTCCCCGTGGGGCGGCTTGACTACCACTCCGAGGGGCTGCTGCTCCTGACCAATGACGGCGAGTTCGCCAATCGCATCACGTCTCCGACAGGCCACGTGGAGAAGGTCTACGTCGTCAAAGCGAACGGACATCTCAGCGAAGAACAGCTCGCAGCGTTTGAAGCCGGGATTCCGTTGAGTGGCAAGCGCACGGCTCCGGCGAAAATCAAGCTGATTCGGAAATCGGAAAACCCCTGGTATGAGGTGCGCCTGACGGAGGGCCGCCAGAACCAGATCCGCATCATGTTCACGCACTTTCACCGGTTGGTGGAAAAACTGCGGCGGGTGAAGATCGGGTACCTGACGCTCGGCGGACTGCCGCCGGGAATGTGGCGGTATCTGGATGCCGAAGAGGTCGAACATTTTCAGAAGCTGATTGGCCGCAGCGAGGCGGAGGCCCAACGCCGCTCGCGGAAACCGGCTGCGGCAGGCGCAGAAGCCCACGGCGATGCAGCCAGGACTGAATTCCCCGTTTTGCCCAAAGAGCGCTTCCGGCGTCCCCGATTCCAGGAACCCGAAGCGCCAGGGGCTCACGCGGAATTGCGCGGCGGAGATCGGCCCGTCACTCGGCGGCCCGCGACCCCCAGGCCGGAAGCCGAACCACCTGCTGCGCCAGCGCCCAAAGCGGAGAGACCGAGTTTGCAGCGACCTTCATCTGACAGACCCGCGTCGAAGAGACCCGGCTCGCGGCCTTTCGATGGACCGAAATCTGACCGGCCGTCGTTCCGGCGTCCCACTTCCGACAGGCCGGACACCGACAGACCAGCCTCGAAGAGACCAAGTTCGCGGCCGTTCGATGGACCGAAGTCCGACCGGCCTGCGTTCCGGCGTCCCTTATCCGATAGACCGGACACCGACAGACCAGCCTCGAAGAGACCGGGTTCGCGGCCTTTCGATGGACCGAAATCTGACCGGCCTGCGTTCCGGCGTCCCACTTCCGACAGGCCGGACACCGACAGACCCGCCTCGAAGAGACCAAGTTCGCGGCCGTTCGATGGACCGAAGTCCGACCGGCCTGCGTTCCGGCGTCCCACTTCCGATAGACCGGACACCGACAGACCCGCCTCGAAGAGACCGGGCTCGCGGCCGTTCGATGGACCGAAGTCTGACCGGCCGCCGTTCAAGCGTTCACCGTCCGATAGACCAGCCTCGAAGCGACCCGGCTCGCGGCCTTACGACGGGCCGAAGACCGACAGGCCCTCGTCTGACAGGCCACCGTCGAGAGGACCCGGCACGCGGCCAACCGGCGGGCCCAAGTCGCGCGGTCCTCGACCTGAGGGACCAGCTACCAGAGGACCTGGATCCAGGCCATCCGGCAGGCCGCCCTCCGACCGGCCCGGTTCTCGCAAACCGCCCGCTCGCAAGCCCGGCCCGCGCAGGAGAGATGACCGTTGACCCCGGAGCAGCAGATCCTTCAGAGCTGCCACACGATCGCCGTGGTTGGCCTGTCTTCCAATCCTCTGCGGCCGAGCTACGAGATCGCGGAATTCATGCAGCGCCGTGGGTACCAGATCATCCCGGTGAATCCGCAAGAAGTGGAAGTGCTTGGCGAGAAGTGTTACGCAAGGCTGGAAGACATTTCTGAAAAAGTGGATTGCGTCAACGTCTTCCGCCGCCCCGAGTTCGTGCCCGCAATCGTGGATTCAGCCATTGCCATTGGAGCGAAGGCCGTCTGGCTGCAGCTCGGTATCAGCCACGACGAAGCTATCGCCCGTGCGGAAGCAGCGGGATTGCTGGCGGTGCAGGATCGCTGTCTGCTGATCGAGCACCGGAGATACTTCCGATAGAGCGCGGCGTGGTGGGGCAGGCTTTCAGCCTGCGCGGGGCTTCAGCCCCGCCCGCTCTCCGGAGAGAAAGGCTGAAGTCGGTCTGCAGACTGAAGGTCTGCCCTACCACGCCCGGGCCACTCTCATCCCCGTGGGTGGCGCGGCGGGCCATCCCACTCCCTCACGCCTCGCGGCTGTGCGCTGGCTGTGGCGAAGCGCGAGCAAGCTACGGTTCATAGAAATCGTGAAACAGCTCAACTTGAATTGGCGCTTCCGCCACCGCTTCGAAGCGCTCCTTGAACCGCTCCGTTTGGAGCGCAAAACCTAAACAGCTTTGGATTTTCAGTTTTTTGTCCTTGTGGAATCAATCATTTACAAACCAAAACCCAAACTCGTTTTGGTTTTGGTCTCCGGCGCACATCGGCTTGCGCCTGCGCGTGCGAGCCTGCAACCCCCGCGGCGCCTGCCGCATCCGCCACACTCCCGGCGCCGCCGGGCCGCGATCCGGTATGGGCTGCAGTCACTCGGTGCGTGGCGCCGCTCCAGCGCGCCGCGAGCCGGCCACCAATTGCATCGCAGTGTTCACCCCACCGGCCAGTTGTAGACCGGGCACGTAGAATTCCGTGATCAATGCATCGTCGGTCGTCTTGAACTCGTCTGGCTTGAAGTCGAAACGAACCTGAACCCGGCTGAGCGCGGCGGCAAACACCGCCCACCAGCGGGCCGAATTGACCGCGTCTATCTCCACCCTGCCTCGCTTGCGGGCCGAGAGCCAGCGCAGGGCCGTGAGCACGTCCTGCACGCGCGCGGCATCGTCGCTCACGTTGTAGGTCAGGAACTGGCTGTCGCCTTTGCGATCGCGGGGCTCGCGGGCTGAACCGGTCTGGAACGCGTCGATCAGCAGCACGGGGCGCTTGTCCTTCAGCCAGCCCTGCACCGCAGCCGATTTCATGGCGTTGGCAATGCCCTTGGAATCGAGGTAGAGCGCCGGATCGCCCTTGCCGTCGATGAACTGGTACGGGATGTGCTCGCCCATGCCTTTGCGGGAAAGCGAACCAGTCGCTTCAACGGTGGTGACGTGGGCCGGCCACTCGACGCCAAGGACGCGCGAGAGCCAATAGCGGAGCTGCGGACGGCGCGCCGAAGAGACCGCCCGCTGCGCCTCTTCCTGCCACCAGGAGAGGATGTCAGTGCGCGACTTGGCCTGGATGTCCGCGGGCGGTTCATGGTTGCCCCAGGCGAGCATCTTCTCGTCCGGCTCGATTCGCACATCCGCCTCGGCGGGAGCGGCTGAACGGTCATAGAAGGTCTTGTTGAAGAAAGCGTACACGGCCTCGCGGCTCTCGCGGTTGTAGTTGTGCGGTGCGTCGATCTGGACCACCTCCACGTTTTGCGGCTGGCCGAATAGCCGGTAGACGGACTGGACTGCGGGGAACTCTTCCTTGGGAACATTCTTCGTCCAGTCGCCCGTTGCAGAGACGATCAGCAGCGGCTTGGGCGCGAACAGCGAAACGATCTCGACGTTGTTCGTACCGACCCGCAGGCCCGGCGCGCTCTCGCAGATGCAGCCCCCCTGCATGAGGAAGCTGACCATGTTGACCGGCGCGGCGGCCTTGACGCGATCATCCACCGCGGTCAGCACAAAAGTCTGGGTGCCGCCGCCCGAGGCTCCGGTAACGCCGATCTTCTCAGGATCCACATCGGGCAGGCTTTGCAGAAAGTCCACGACGCGAATCGAATCCCAAGTCTGAACCGCTAGCGGGTTGAAGCCCCACAGCAACTCCTGCTCGGAGCCAAAGTCGTGCGGCAGTTGGCGTGTGTCGTTGTAGCCCACCATGTCATACGCAAAGACGACGAAGCCCTGTTTAGCCAGGTTCGCCGCCAGACGTGGGCTGGAATAGGTCGGGATATCTTCGAGCCGCCCTTTTTTCCAATGGCCGTGAGGATGCAGAATCGCGGGATGCTTCTTGAGTCCATCCGTGGGGCGATAGAGATTGCCCCCGAGCCAGAAGCCGGGCATGGTTTCGAGCGCCACGGTTTCCACGGTGTAGCCGTCCTCGTCGATCTTGCCGAAATAGCGCGGGTTCAGCGGCGTGTGCGCTCTCGGCGGGAACAGAGACGCGGCCGCGCGCACCTGAGACCGCAACTGCGCCCGGCGCTCCTGCCAGGAAGACAGGGTCTCGTAGGCGGGCATTTCCATCTTGGAATTCACGTTGCGCACGACGTCGTTGCGGCGGTCCCGGCCGTAAACCGGGGAGGAGAGCATGCACGCCAGGAGCAGTGGGAGTATGATGATCAACGGCCCCCCGAGGGGATACATCGGAATACGACGGAGTCTACTCATGACGCTCACGGCGCGCAAACAGGAATCTGCCTTCCAGGCTCTTGACGGATTTGCCATTGAAGTCCCCTCCTGGGGATTCGCCAACACGGGCACACGCTTCGGGAAGTTCATCCAGGCTTCCGCGGCCACGACAACACCCGAGAAAATAGCAGACGCCGGGCAGGTGCATAAGGTCACGGGGTGCACCCCGACCGTAGCGGTTCACGTGCTGTGGGACTATCCGAACGGTATCGCGGACGTGGAAAGCCTGAACGCATACGCCAAAACGCAAGGCGTCGCGATCGGCGCTATCAATCCGAATGTCTTCCAAGACCAATGTTACAAGAACGGCTCGCTCGGCAACCCGGACCCGGAAGTGCGCCGAACCGCCCTCTCCCATATTCTCGACTGCGTTGAGATCCAGAAGAAGAGCGGCTCGCGCGATCTTTCGCTGTGGTTCGCCGACGGCACCAGCTACCCCGGAACCGGTTCGGTGCGTGCCCGCAAAAAGTGGTTTGAAGAAGGGCTCCAGATGGTGCACTCGCAGCTCACCGGCAACATGCGAATGCTGGTGGAGTACAAGCCCTTCGAGCCCGCGTTCTACGCGACTGACATTGCCGACTGGGGCATGTCTTATGTGCTCTCGAAGAAGGCTGGCCCGAACGCCAAGGTGCTGGTCGACACCGGCCACCACTATCAAGGCCAAAACGTCGAGCAGATCGTGGCCTGGCTGCTGAGCGAGGACATGCTGGGCGGCTTCCACTTCAACGATCGCCGGTATGCGGATGACGATCTGACGCTGGGATGCATCGACCCGTATGCCGTCTTCCGCATCTTCCACGAGATCTGCCTCTTCGAATGGGAACAGGGCAAGAAGGCGGACATCGCTTATATGGTGGACCAGAGCCACAACCTGAAGAACAAGGTTGAGGAGATGATCCAGACGGCCTGCACGGCGCAGGAGATGTATCTGAAAGCGACGTTGGTCGATCGTGAGAAGCTGGTCGCCGAGCAGGCCAAGGGCAACCTGATCGACGCCGAGGAATGCCTGCGCGAGGCCTTCTTCACCGATGTGCGCCCGTTGCTCCGCGAGTGGCGCAAGTCCAAGGGTCTGGCCGAAGAGCCGCTGGCCGCGCACCGGGCAAGCGGCTACAACGAGAAGGCCGAAGCCGAGCGCGCCGAACGCAATCGCGGCGCCGTTGCGAGCTACGCCTAAAAAGAATCTCCATGGTGGGAGATCAAGGGGCCGCTTCCCATGTGGGAACGGCCCCTTTTCCGTGGAAAGAGCGATGCGAGTTCCACTCAGGCAGACGGCGTCTGGCCGCGTCTACGCTTTGGGCTGTGGCTCACGATCCGCCTCGAAGGCCAGCCGGAGAAAAATCTTCGGTTCGAGTTCAATGCGCACCGGCAACGCGGAATCCGAATCGCGATCCCACCAGACGCTGAAATGCGTCTTGGTGCCGAGCTTCAGATTGCGGATGGTGCCTGTCATGTGAACGACGGACTTCGCGTTCGTAACGATGCCGCGTTCGCGGAGCTTTTCGCCCATCCTGGCGTCTGGCGCTGAGCTGGTTTCGAGCGAACGCTGAACGCCGCCGTAAATGAACGTCGTCCGTACCGGCGCGAAGCCGCTTTCGCGGACGCGCAGCAGCGAATACAGAAGCGTGGGGATGACGGTCTCGGGTTTGCCCGGGGATCCGCGCTCCTCGCGACGTGAAAGACAATCACCGTCAAATGACTTCTCAGCCGCGGCCGCCACCTTGCGCCAGAACCTCCAGTTGACGGCATCGCGCGAGAGAAACCGGGTAAACCGCGCCGAATAGGCGCCACGGCTCGTTTCGCCCCGCACGGCGGAGAAGAGTGCCTCCTGTTGCTTCTGGTTGAGTGCTGCACGGGCCTCCTCCAGACGCTCTTCCTGGGAGGTGCTCATAAAGCCGAAGTACTCCGCTTCGGCCAGATTGCCGGAAGATTCTACGACGGTCTCATGAATATAGCCGAGCCGGTTGAGCCCCGCCGCCTTGTCGGGCCACGATCCGGCGCCGAAGCCAAGCCGGCGCGTGCGGGAATTGGAGCCTTCCAAATCCTCCACGAAGGCGAAGCCGCTGCCAACGCCAGCTTTCGAGAAGATGGGTAAAGAAAAGAGCATGATGACCGCGTCAGCGCGGAAGTAGCGCTGGGACGCGCGTTCTCCACCACCAAAGCTGGCAAATGGCGCGGCGCGCAGCGGCGCCAGAAACAACGATTTGGTAAGAAGACTCAGCCACTCCCGGCGTGCCCAGATTCGATTGCTCATACGGATCCTCTCATCTCCTGGCCCAGCCGGTTACCGGCCGTGGAAAGGAAGTCGGGGCGAATCCGGGAACTCAGCTTGGGGCCCGAGCGCCAGTCATGCATTTCAAGGTAGAGCATCAGGCACTCGGAAGCAATGGCGGCCCAGGCAGAGCGGCGCGCCGTTTCCACTCCTGCCCGGCGCCGGGTTTCTGTTTCAGCGGACCATCATGGCGGCGCGGACGCGCCAGCCCGCTTTCAAGTTCACCGTGAAGAAGATCAGGCCCCGGAAGAACGAGCTGAACACCGCCGATTCCCAACTCCAGCGGCGGACCAGGATCTCGACTGGATGCTCGCCGGCCCTACGAAGAACGCTCAGCAGCGGCATGCCCTCCGCTGGCGGCGGAACGGCTGGAGTCAGGAGCGGGAAGCGAGGCATCGGGAAAACGACCGCACGGTGCGCGTCTACAACAACATCCCGCAGCAATGTTTAGTGGGAATGACAGACGGGCGAAACCGTCATAACATCGCGAAAAACGCCGGAAGAAAAGACCGGGGGGCCCGGCTCAGGTGGGCCCCCCGGGCATGCGAATACAGCCGCGAGGCTGCAGGAACTCAGTCGCCGGGGGCGTCCAGCCAATCGGGCCGGCGGAAGATGTCTCTAGGCCTGGAGCCGTCGGGTGGACCGATGATGCCTTCGTGCTGCATCTGGTCCAGGATGCGCGCCGCGCGTCCGTAACCCAGGCGCAGGCGCCGCTGGAGGATCGACGTGGAGGCCTTGCCCATCTCGCAAACTACGCCCACGGCGTCGCGGTAGAGCGGGTCCTCGTCACCCGCCAATTCATCTGGCTCATCCTCATCGTCGGTGGGCGGAGCAAGCAGGAACGTCTGATCGTATTCGGGAGTCGACTGCCGCTTCCAGAAATCGACGACAGCGGCGATTTCCGTCTCGGTGACAAAAGCCCCGTGCACGCGCACCAGGCGCGAGGAGCCGGGCGGCAGGAACAGCATGTCGCCTTTGCCGAGCAGGTGCTCCGCACCCATCACGTCGAGCACCGTACGCGAATCGACGCGTGTGGCGACGCGGAAACTGATGCGTGCGGGAAAGTTCGCTTTGATCAGGCCGGTGATGACGTCCACGGAAGGCCGCTGCGTGGCCAGCACGATGTGCATGCCCACGGCGCGCGCCATCTGGGCCAGGCGGATGACGGACTCCTCGACGCCGGCGCGCTCCAGCATCATCAGGTCCGCCAACTCGTCGATGACGATGAGGATGAAGGGCAGCGGCTTCTCCGGCTCGACCGGCTCGGTTTGCTCCGTCTCCGAATCGGGGAATAGCGAGAGCGGCTTGCCCTTCAATTGCTGGATCTTCTTGTTGAACTGGTCGATGTTCCGGACGCCATAGCTCGCCAGCAGTTTCAGGCGGCGCTCCATCTCGAGAACGCCGTTACGCAAGGCGTTCACGGCCTTCTTAGGTTCGGTGATGACCGGCGTGAGCAAATGCGGAATGCCATCGTAGATGCCGAGTTCGACGCGCTTCGGATCGACGAGAATCATGCGGACCTCGTCGGGCGTGGACTTGTAAAGCACCGACATGATGAGCGTATTCAACATCACGCTCTTGCCCGAACCCGTGGAGCCCGCAATCAGCAGGTGGGGCATCTTTTCGAGTTCGCTGACGCGGATGCGCCCGCTGATGTCCTTGCCGAGCGCGAAGGTGAGCCGCGCCGGCGCGTCGTGGAACTCGTCGGATTCGAGTATCTGGCGGAGACTGATCATCTCCCGCCGTTTGTTGGGCACTTCGATGCCGACCGTCGGCTTGCCGGGAATGCGCTCGATGAGGATTGACTCGGCCTGCAGGCCCAGGCAGAGATCCTCGCTGAGCGTGGTGATTCTGGCGATTTTCACTCCCGCATCGGGTTTGAACTCGAAGGTGGTGACCACCGGACCGGGGTTGATCTGCGCAACGTTGCCAAGAACATTGAATTCCTCCAGCTTCGCCTTGATGCGAACGGCGACTTCTTTGAGCTCGGCGCTGTCGTACGCCTCACGGTCCGACGGCTGGTTGAGCAGCATCGTCGAAGGCAGTTCCCAGGCGGCCGACCGGATTGTCTCCGGCCTGGGCGTCGAACGCCTGGGCTCGAATTCGCGCGGCGGTTCTTCGTCCACAATGCTGCGGATCGGGATGTCTTCTTCCCACGGGGGAGCATCGTTGGCGGCTGGCGCGGGATCGGATGACCTGGGCTCCCAGCGATTGGCAGGAAACGAGGCATGCGAGGCGGCGTCCCCGGTGACGCCCGCGGGTGCATAGTCCCCGCTGAAGTCGTCTTCGGCATAGGCTGCGAGATCGCTTTCGAGTCCAGGGGGCAAGCCTGCCGAAATGGGCTCCTGCGCCATTTCGGACTCGGGGAAGGGTTCGGAAGAGCGCCTGCTTCTGCGCGGGTCATCGGAGGCAGAAGCTGCGGAAACCCAAGCCGATGAAGCGGAGACGATGGCGTGCTCATCGCCGGCAGCTCCCGATCCTGACTCCGCGCGGCGGCGGCGGCGAGTCGGAAGGTACGAAGCGAGCGTCGCTCCAAGATTGGGGAAGAGCCCATGCAGCGTGAAGGACGAAATGAGATACAGCGCGAGCAGCAGGAAGGTGCCCAGCAGGATGAGTGTGCCTGCCGGGTTCAGGTAGCGGGTCAACGTGGTGGCGATGAGCAGACCCGCCATTCCACCGATTTCAAAGGAGCCGTGCCAGTCGACATGCGGACCGGCGAGAGCAAAGAAGCCGCTCACCGAAACCGCGGCCAGCGCGTAACCGACTCCGCGGGAAATTGGAGGGCCTATCGGGCGAAGCTTCAAGGACCGCCACCCGGCAACCAGCAACACGACCGGCAGAAGCCAGACGGAGAGGCCCAGGCTCTGGTAGCCCAGGTCCGCCACGGAGGCGCCGACACGGCCGATCGCGTTGTGTGGCGGATCGGAAGGAGACGCCGTATTCCAGGAAGGATCGGCCGGATCGAAGGTAGCCAGCGAGAGTACAACCGCCAGGAACGCGACAAGGCACAAAATCCCCATCAGCTCCCGAACGCGCGGAATCTGGGCGAAAGATACCAATTTCATGCCGGAATTACCGGCCAGCAAGAGCCAGAGCGATTATCAGTATACCAAGGGCTAAGCGATACCAGACAAAAACCATCATCGAGTGCAGGCGGAGGAACCGCATGAGGAACGCGACAACGACGGTTCCGCTCAATCCGCTGACAATGATGCCGACCACGAACGGCATTCGCATGTCGGGCGCGATCCCGCCCGCTTTGTGCAAATCCCAAGCGGCCTTTGCGGCGGCCGCGGCGATGGTCGGCGTGGACAGCAGGAAGGAGAAGCGGGCCGCGGCTCCCCTGCTGAATCCGCGGAACAGCCCCGCAGTGATGGTGATGCCGCTCCTCGACGTACCCGGAATGACGGCAACAGCTTGGGCGCAACCGACCAGGAGAGCGTCCCACAGGCCGAGCTTGCCAATGTCCTTGTCCTGCTTGCCTGCACGTTCGGCCCACCACATCAACAGGCCGACTCCGATCAGCATGCCGCCAATCACATACATGCCCACCGGAGGTTCGCGCAGAGTGGTGTCCGCCGCCTTATGCAAAGCCAGGCCGGCGATGCCGGCGGGCACCGTCGCAACGGCCATCAGCCAAAGCAGATTGCGATTGACTTTTAATTCGGGATCCGAACCGGCATTCAAACCGAATCCCTGACCCAGCACCTGGACCCAGTCTTTGAAGAAGTAAATAATAATCGCCACCAGCGTTCCCAGATGGAGGGCGATATCGAATGTGAGCCCCGGGTCTTTCCAGCCCAAAAGCCAGGGCGCGAGAGCGAGATGTCCAGAACTGCTGATTGGCAGGAATTCGGTGAACCCTTGAACCAACGCGAGGATTACAGCCTGATAGAGGGGCATAATGGCAGTGTAGGCCATCGTAACGCACTCTCTTTCCCCGCGCATGACAAACACAAAAATCGTTGCCACTGTCGGGCCAGCCTGCAGCGATGCCAGGATGATCGGCCTGCTGATCGACGCCGGCGTGAACGTCTTCCGGCTGAACGCCTCACATGGCTCGGCGGAGGTGAGAGAGGGCTGGATCGATACCATCCGGAGCGAATCCCAACAGCGCGGATTGCACATCGGAATCCTTCTGGATCTGCAAGGGCCGAAGATCCGTCTGGGCAAGTTCCAGGACGGTCAGGCCACGCTCACGCCAGGTTCCGACTTCACCATCACGGTGGAAGACGTTCTTGGAAACGAGACCATCGCCTCGACAACCTACGCCGACTTCGCCAGGGATCTGAAGCCGGGCGACAGGGTTCTGCTGGCGGACGGGAGCCTGGAACTGCGCGTTCTCGACGCCGACGGCGTGCGCGCACGCTGTACCGTCGTCACGGGCGGCCTCATCAAGGACAACAAGGGCATCAACCTGCCGGGCGCTCAATTGAGCACGCCATCGCTGACGCGCAAGGACATGGCCGACCTGCAGTCAGGTCTCCGCAAGGGCATTGACATGGTGGCGATGAGCTTCGTCCGCCGGCCGAGCGACGTGCTGCGTCTGCGCCTGTTCCTCGAAGAAAAGGGCGCCAACATTCCGATCATCGCCAAGATCGAAAAGCCCGAAGCGGTCGACACGATTGGCGAGATTCTGCAGGAGAGCGACGGCGTGATGGTGGCGCGTGGCGATCTCGGCGTCGAGATGCCGATGGAGAAGGTGCCCTTCATTCAGAAGTCGATCATCGAGAAGGCCCGCCGCGCGGGCAAGTTCGTGATCACGGCCACGCAGATGATGGAATCGATGATCGAGAACCCGTTCCCCACGCGCGCCGAAGTCAGCGATGTCGCCAACGCCATTTACGACGGCACCGACGCGGTGATGCTCTCCGCCGAAACCTCGGTGGGCAAATTCCCGGTTGAGACGGTGAAGATGATGGTGCGCACGGCGGCGCAGGCCGACGAGTCCGTGCGCCGCCATGGCTTCCGCGAGTTGCTGAATCGCGACTACGTCACGCACGCCGAAATCGTCGCCGACAGCGCCTACCGTGCCGCGCGTATGTCGCAGGCTACGGCAATCGTGGTCTTCAGCGCCAGCGGGTCGAGCGCGCGGCTGGTCTCGAAGTTCCGCCCACCCGTGCCGATCTTCGTCTTCACCGCCAGCGAGAACGTCGCGCGAGTCCTCAGCATCGTTTACGGGGTGCAGGCGGTGGTGGCGAAAGAGACCGCGTCCACCGACGAGATGATGGCGCAGATGGACCGCACGATGCTGGAGCGGGGCTACGTCAAGCCGCGAGATAGCGTGGTCTTCGTCGCCGGGCAGCCGATCGGCCGGCCGGGCACGACGAACCTCATGAAGTTGCACCGCATTGGCGAAGGCCGCTGAGAGTTGTGGGGCAGCGCTCCAGCGCCGCGCGGGCTCTCCAGAGCCCGCTCCGGACAAACTTGCGGGGTCTGGCCCCGGGCGGCTCTGGAGCGCCGCCCGACATTGCGCGCGCCACAGGCGCAAGCCCGCTCCAACCGGAAGCAGTGGAGAGTTTCGAAGCGCCGCGAAGACAGCTACGATAGGGAACTAAGCATGCGAACTCTGACGGCCGGCCTGTTTCTTTTTGCGGCATTCCTGCTGCCTGCTCTCGCGCAGAGGCGCGACGCGCCTCCGTCCACTCCCGGGCAATTCGACTACTACCTGCTCAGCCTGTCGTGGTCGCCCCAATACTGCATGGAGATGGGCGACGACCCAAGCGACCCGCAATGCGCGCCGGGCCGGCATTTCGGCTTCGTCGTGCACGGCTTGTGGCCGGAGAATCAACGAGGCATGAACCCGCGCACCTGTACGCCAGCGAAGGCTTTGGATCCTCAGGCAGAAAAATCGGTGCTCGACATCATGCCCAGCCACCAGTTGATCGTCCACGAGTGGGGCGCGCACGGGACGTGCAGCGGGTTGCCGCCAGCCGAGTTCTTCAAGCTGACCCGGACTGCGTGGCAAAAAGTGAAGATCCCCGCGAAGTACCAAGGTCCCAAGACTGCACTGGTTGTGCCCGTGAAGGAGTTCCGGCAAGGCCTCATAGACGCCAACCCGGGGCTGAAAAGTGAAAACTTCGCACTGTATTGCGACGACAGGTACCTGCGCGAAGTGCGCGTCTGCATGGACAAGAGCCTGAATTTCCGCTCCTGTGGAGTGCGAGTCCGGGATGCCTGCGGGCTGGCAAAGATGATTCTTGCGCCGGTGAAGTAGCCGTTACAAGCCGCGTTCGACTGGCGCCCGCCGAGTGCCCGGATAGCCGGCAGCTCACTGCTGCTCAGTCGCGCCGGCGTGGTCGTTGCGGCGATATACTCTCAGCCAAGCCAGTACAGGAAACTGGTCCGATCAGTCCAGGAGACCGCGCATGCCAAAACTTCCCGCCTCAACCCGCAGACAATTCTTGAACGCCTCCGCCAGCGCGGCGCTGGCCGCGCCCGCCATCGTCTCTGCCAGCGCGCTAGGCCGAGGCGGCACGGCGGCCAGCGACCGCGTGACGGTGGCCATCATTGGTTCGGGCGGACGCGCGCTGTTTGAAACCAGGCAATACCCGTCGTTCGACAACGTCGAAATCGTCGCCCTCTGCGACGCGCAGGAGAGCCGCCGGCTCAGCGCGAAGGCGATCCTGGAGCAGCAGTACGCGGAGCAGCGCCCGGGCGTCCAGCGGCGCGGCATCCGCATGTACGCCGATTTCCACGAGTTGCTGGCCCAACAAGACATCGACGGCGTCTACATCGCCGCGCCCGATCACTGGCACGTCTCCATGCTGCTTCCCTCGCTGGCCGCCGGCAAACACGTGCATTGCGAAAAGCCCCTCGGCGTCAGTGTCGAGCAGGACCTGGCCGCGCGCAACGCCGCCCGCAAATACAAGAAGATCTTCCAATACGGAGCTGAGCTTCGTTCCAACAACGAGACCCGCAAGGGCATCGAGTTGGTCGTCAACGGCCGCATCGGCAAGGTGCGAAAGATCTACGTCGTGGGGCCGCCCTCGGTCTCGGGCGGCTCAGCGGTCCCGGTGATTCCGATTCCGGCGGGCTTCGACTACGACCGCTGGCTCGGGCCCGCGCCGGTCCGGCCGTTCAGCGCCGGCCGCTGCCTCACCGACGATCCACGGTCGATCTTCAATCTCTCGGACTACACCCTGGGCAACATCGCCAACTGGGCCGCTCATCCGCTCGACCAGATGCAGCGTTGGGCCGACGCCACCGGTCGCACGGAGCCGCCCGTGCTTTACGAAGGCTCCGGCCAGTTCCCCACCGAGGGATTCTTCGATACCGCGATTCAGTGGAACGTCCGCTGCACCTGGGCCGATGGCCTGGTGCTGGACTTCATGGATTCGAATACCTATCACGGCATAGCTGACGCGCCGCATCCCGCGGTCGAGTGGAGCATGACCGGCCCCGACGCTGCCAAGATGCCCAACGGCGCGGTCTTCGTCGGTACCGAAGGCTGGGTGATCGTCAACTACGGCAGAGTTCTGACGAGCCCCGAATCGCTCATGGGTTCGGTGATTGGACCAAACGAGGTCCATCTCCACGACTCGGCCCTCGCCACCATTCCCGAGGGCCTGCCCAAGGGTTTCCAGCAGACGCTGACCGCCGCCCACCACCAGGATTGGGTTCGCGCTATCCGCACCGGGTCGCAGACGGTGGATGGCATCGAGAGCGCCTTCCGCTCCGACCTGATCAGCCAGCTTTCCGACCTCTGCATCCGTACCGGCGCGCCCGTTCGCTGGGACCCGGCAAAGGAAACCGTCATCGGCAACGAGATGGCCCGCATGATGATGCGCCGCGCCATGCGCAGCCCCTGGGGTGTTGGATAGAAGGTCGGCCCCTGGGACCGCCGATCTCCAGATCGGCTCGGTCTGGCTCACACTTCGACCGCCGGCAACTGCAGGCCGGCCTCCGGGCACGCGAATGTGCATGGGAGTCGCCGCACACGCGGGTGATCGGAGCCGATCTGGAGATCGGCGATCCCAGGGGGCATGCTCACTTGCGCAGCAGCAGCGCCCAGTCGTTCCCATCCGGTGCGGCGGGTGATGTCCACGCGGGACCGTCCACGGTTCCGATCGGCACGATCTCGCCCGTCATCGCGCTGAACCATTCCGCCCGATACCGGCCGGGCTTCAGATCCACGGCGACTTTGCCGCCTTTGGGCAGGTAGACCGCATAGATTGCGCCCGGCTCGGCCACGCAGTACGCCCCGTTGTTGATCAGTTCATCGTGCGGCTCCGTCTTCCACCACTCGAAGCTCGTGAAGAATTCCACCATGTGCGCGTAGCCGTTCAGCATCGTCGTGGTATCGTCGCTGCGGCCGTTCATCCATCCGCCGCCCGTGTCGGGCCAGATGTTGGTCCCGCGCCGCGCGGTTTCTCCCGCCGTGCCGTATGCGCCCGCCATGGCGATTTCCCACGCCGTTCTGCGCAGCGTTTCCGCCGAGTCGCCCGGAGGTTCCGGAGCCCACCTCGGGTAGTGGTCCTCGTAGCCGTATTCCTCATTCGTTTGCGGAATAATGCGGCCCGTCTTGATCTGGATTTGACGTTCCTCCAGCATCAGAGCGTGTTGACGCCGCGACCAATCCTGGATGGACGTGAACCCGAACCAATCGGACGCGCGGTCCTGATGCTCGCGATGGACCGGATGCGTCGTCGCGAGATGCTTGTACGGATCCCAACCCTCCAGCAGAGTTCCCGTCTCATGCGCCCACTTGTCGTCGCGGAACGAGTCCAGATCGTCCCCGAGGTCCCAAGTGACATTCGAGAACGCAGCCAGGCGCGCCGCCGCATAACGGATGTAGCGGCGCTCGTCGTCACTGCCGGGCACAGTGTGAACCACGCCATCACCGATGTCGAAGATGACGGAAACGATCATGTCCCGATCGCGCGCGAACCGCAGCATGCGCTCGTATTTCTGCCAGTGCTCGACTCTGAACCGGGAGTAGTCGAAACCGGGATGGTTGAAGTCGTCGGCCTTCACGGCCGGCCACGGGCTCAAGTAAACGCTGAACTCGTCGCTGTTCATCACGGGCTCGCCGTACATGGTGGAAACGCGGCCTCCCACCAACACGCGCACGCGGTTGATCTTCAAGCGATGCAAACGCTCCAGGCTGAAGTTGATGACGCGGTCGTCCCGCCAGCCTGCGAGAAAGAAAGCCGTCGTGCCGTTGAAGAAGTAGTGCTCGCCGGTCCCTTCCCAGACGAAGTGCCAGCGGTATTTTGGGTCCACGCGGATCGGCCCGCGCCGGTGGCCGTCGACCGCTTGAAATTTCCCGTCATAGCTCTTCTGCGTGCCGTGCGCGTTGTAAACGACGGAGTACGTGTAAGCTCCGGCCGAGGCTGGCATGAAGCGGATGCGGAACGTGGTCCCGTCGCTGGAATCGCAGAACCCGTCGACGTTCAACCGCTCGCTGGAACCGGCCTTGCCGAACGAGCCTGTCACCGCGGCTTCGGTGAAAGGATTCTGGACGCCGGGCGAGTCGGTGTGTATGGTGATCTCCACGTAGTCGTAAGCCTCCACGGAGGGCGACGATTGGGAAAAGGTGATCGCAGCCTGGGAGGCCCACGCGAAGCAGGCAGCCAGCACAAGACAACTCAGCACGCGTAAGAGACGTTTCATTTGACGCAATTCTACTCCTGCATCGACAGCATTCGTTTTCCTCGACTCTGATCACCCGCGGCGGGACCAGTGATCAGCACAGATCTCCCCACGACCGGCGGACCGTTCACCCCCCAGCACCGAACCGCGAACGAAGAGAGCGGTCAATGCCGGAGCCGCGACCGTCAGGGAGCGGTGGACATGGCGCGTTGCCGCTCTTCGACATTTGCGGCTCTGTGCAGGCTGTGGGTAAGCGCGATCGGGCGACGCTCCCGCTTAGCGCAGTTTCTGCCGCAGCCACTCAACGACCTTAGCCTTGTAAGCCCACTGGTCGCTATGTTGCTCCCACACGCCCATCCCGTGTATTCCACCAACGACAGTGAATAGTTCGCACTCGCCGCCCCGCGTCTGGAGCGCCTTGCAAAACCGCGGCGATTGTTCGTAGGGAACCATTTGATCCTTGTCGCCATGGACCAGCAGGAACGGCGGCAGGCCTTCGCGAACCAGGTAGTAAGGGGAAACGGCACGCAGCCTCTTCTCCCCGTCCGCGTCCAGCTTATGAACGCCCGTCAGGCCCGCCACTCCCGAGTTGACCGTCTCTCCGGAGTGCTCGTACAGCAGGTCGTGAGGCCCATAGAACGACACGACAGCCGCGGGCGCAATCTCTTTTGGAGCGACAATCGCGGCATAGTCCACCAGGTATGCACCGGCCGATTCGCCCAGCAATGCAATCCGTTTAGGATCGACCTTGTACTGGGCAGCATGCCGGCGGACCCACTCGAGCGCGCTGAGAATGTCATCGACTGGCGCCGGCAACTGCGCGGCGGGCGCCAGCCGGTAGTCGATGGTGAACCAGGCGAAATGCGCGTCGGTCAATGGCGCGAAAATCGGCGTGATGTACATGTTCTTGTTGCCGCCGGCGAAGCCTCCGCCATGGACAAGAATGACGGCCGCAAACGGGCCCGGGCCGTCCGGGACGGAAGCATCGAGCAGCAGCGGCCGGTCGCCGCGCCGGACATATTCGACATCCTTCGTCACCACCGCGGCGTGGACGGTGACGGCAAGCAATGCAAGAGCGGGAATCCAGCGCATAAGGCGAGTCTACCCGCATTCAGCGCACAGTGCCTCGGAAAGAGCAGCGCGCCCCGCTACCCACGTTGTGCTTACCGATTGTCTTGTGTTGCGATACGCTTATCCGCAGGCCACCCATGAACCGTCGTCACTTTGTCACCAGTCTGATCTGTACGCCCGCCGTCCTTCCCGCTGCTCAGCCCAACGTCTCGCGTGTCCTCGTCGTCTTCAAGTGCCACCTCGACGTTGGCTTCACGAACACCCAGGCAGCGGTCATGCGCCGGTATTTCGACGAGCATTTCCCGAATGCCATCGAGCGCGCCGAGGCCATACGCCATGCGGGATCCGACCGCTACGTCTGGACTACCGGCTCCTGGCTGCTTTGGGAATACCTCGAACAGGCGTCACCGGAACAGCGCCGGCGGACCGAAGCCGCCATCGCCGCCGGTGACCTCGCCTGGCACGCTCTGCCCTTCACCTGGCAAACCGAAGTGCTCGACCGGTCGATGGTCGTGGGCGGGCTGGGCTTCTCGCGTTCACTGGACCGCCGCTTCGGCCGCACGACCACTGGCGCGAAGATGACCGACGTGCCCGGCCATACGCGGTCCATCGTGCCCCCGCTGGCTGAAAATGGCATCAAGCTCCTCGATATTGGCATCAACTCCGCGAGCACTCCGCCTGACGTACCCGACCTGTTCCGGTGGCAGGAACCCAACGGCGACTCGATCGTCGTCATGTACCATCGCAAGGAGTATGGCGGAGTCGTCGAGATCCCCGGCTCCGGGCTCGCCGTCGCCATCGAAATGCGCAGCGACAATGAGGGCCCGCACTCGATGGAGCAAATCCGAGGCATCTACCAGGATCTGCGCCGGCGTTTTCCCGGCGCGGAGGTCAAAGCATCGACCCTGACCGAGGTTGCCAACGCCGTTTATCCGTTCCGCGAAAAGCTCCCGGTTGTGCGTCAGGAGATCGGCGATACGTGGATCTACGGAGTGCCCAGCGATCCCATCAAAGTGGCAAGGTTCCGTGAAGTTTCCCGCCTCCGCGGCGAGTGGATCCGGCAAGGGCAATGGCACGCCGGAGATGCAGGCGATCTGGCGCTGCTTCGGCGGCTCCTGCTCGTTGCCGAACACACTTGGGGCACCGATACCAAGACATACCTCGACATGGATCACTACACTCCTTCGGATCTCGCGAAGGTGTTGGACACCCCGAAGTACAAGATTGTCACCGCGAGCTGGGCAGAAAAGCGTGACGACATCGATCAAGGCGTAGCCACTCTGCCCCAAGCTCAGCGCGCCCAGGCAATGCAGCGGCTTCGCGCCTTGAATCCCGTGCAGCCTTCCACGCAAGACCTGAAGCCGAGCGAGCCAGGTTCGGAGATCGAGACCACGCATTTTGTCCTCGGTCTCGATCCCAAAACCGGCGCTCTCCAGCGACTGAGATGCAAAAAGAATGGACGCGAGCTGGCTTCACCAAGCCATCTCCTCGGCCAATTCTCCTGGCAGACTTTCTCCAAGCAGGATTTCGACCGGTTCCTGGCCGCCTATGTTGTGAGCAAGGCCAAATGGGCGCCGCAGGACTTCGGCAAACCAAACATCGAGAGCTTCGGCGCCGAAAGCCGCGAGCTTTCTCCGACTCTGGCGAATGTCTGGTCCGGGCAGGATCGCGCCGGCCACCGCGTGGTCGCCGAGCTGAAAATGGCCGGCCTGAACCGCGTGTTCCTCGAATTCATCCAGCCCGCGTCCGCGCCCATCCTGTTGGTGAATCTCTCCTGGTTCGGGAAGACCGCCAACCGTCTTCCCGAGGCTGCATGGTTGAGCTTTTCCCCAGACCTGCCTGACCCGCACGGCTGGACTCTCGACAAGGTGGATCGCCCCGTCTCGCCTCTGGACGTCGTCGCCGGTGGCAGCCGCCATTTACACGCTGTTTCCAGAGGCCTCCGGTATCGTGATGCTCGCGGCGATTTCTTTCTGGACACTCTCGATGCGCCCGTCTTTGCCCTGGGCGAGAAGACGCCCCTCGGGTTCTCGAATCTCCAGCCTGACCTCACGACGGGCTTCCACATCAACCTGTTCAATAACGCCTGGGGCACCAATTATCCGCAGTGGTTCGGTGAGGACATGCGCTTCCGCTTCCGTCTCGTGGTCTGAGCACGTTTGCCGGCTGCGTGGAACGACGGACTGTGTGGTGGGGCAGGCCTTCAGCCTGCGCGGGGCATTCAGCCCCGCTTCCGGATGCCGGTGAGAATCTGACATCGGAGAAAGCACTCACTTTCGTGCCCTCGTACCGCAGACGACTCCCCCACATTCACCAGATTGGCGAGCCACTGTTCGTCACTTGGCGGCTGGCTGACAGTCTGCCGGTGAACCGGTCGTTCCGCCCGGATGATCTGACGGACGGCCGAGCGTTCGTGGTCTTCGACCGGCTGCTCGATGTGGCGTGTACAGGTCCGCTCTATCTCAGACAACCTGCGCTCGCCGAAATGGTCATGCGTCATTTGGTGCGGCTGGCGCAAGACGAAGAGATGTATAGCCTGCACGCCTTTGTCGTGATGCCGAATCACGTGCACCTGCTGCTCACGCCGAACACCCCGTTTCCGCGCATAGCGAGATTGGTGAAAGGCGCGACGGCGAGGTGGGCAAATCAGCTTCTTGGCACGACAGGGAAAGCCTTCTGGCAGGACGAGTCATACGACCACCGCGTGAAGAACAGGGACGAATGGTCGCGCATTCGCCGCTATATCGAACTCAATCCCGTACGCTCTGGTCTCGCGGCGACGCCGGAAAGTTACCCTTACTCCAGTGCGTCGCCGGGCTGGAGTGAGAGGCTGGTTGAGCAAAAGCGGGGCTGAACGCCCCGCGCAGGCTGAAGGCCTGCCCCACCACACCTGCCCCACCACACCTGCCCCACCACACCTGCCCCACCACACCTGCCCCACCACACCTGCCCCACCACACCTGCCCCACCACGCTTGCCTCGCCGCTCCGGACCTTGCTGCAGCCGCTACTTCTTCGCCGTCCACTCGGTGATCCAGTCGATAAAGCTCTTGTACCAGAGCAGGCTGTTCTGCGGTTTCAACACCCAGTGGCCTTCGTCGGGGAAAACGATCAGCTTCGATGGGATCTTCTGCGCCTGCAAGGCGGTGAAAAGCTGCAGCCCCTGCCCGTAGGGCACGCGGAAATCGAGTTCGCCGTGGATCACCAGCGTCGGCGTCTTGAAGTTCTTGGCATACGCGGACGGGGACCATTTTTCGTACAGTTCGGGCTGCTCCCAGGGGAAGCCCTTGTTCTCCCAATTGGTGAACCAGAGTTCCTCGGTCGTGCCCGCCTCGCTGCGCAGATCGTAAACGCCAGCGTGCGAGATCAGCGCCTTGAAACGGTCGGTGTGTCCCAGGATCCAATCGACCATATAGCCGCCGTAACTGCCGCCGGCCGCCGCCATGCGCTCCGCGTCCACGTACGGCAGCTTCGCCACCGCGTCGGTCACGGCCATGATGTCGTCGTAGGCCCTGCCGCCCCAATCGCCATTGATCTCGTCGGTGAACTTTGTGCCATATCCCGTGGAGCCGCGCGGATTGGGCATCACCACGACAAACCCCGCCGCCGCGAATACCTGCGCGTTCCAGCGATAGGTCCAGGACTCGCCCCACGAGCCCTGTGGGCCGCCATGGATCGCCATCAGCACCGGGTATTTCTTCTTGGCATCGAACGCCGGCGGCTTCAGCAGGAAACTATGCACCTGCGCCCCTTCGGCGCCGATCGTCGTAAACTCTTCGAGGGGACGCAGGTCGTAATGCGCCAGCAGGGCGTCGTTGAGATGGGTGACGGCAACCGGCGCGCCGCCGCCCTTCACGGCTTTGAAGATTTCCTCCGGGCCCGATCCGCTCTGCTCGCTGTAGACCAGCAGCTTGTCGTCTGCCGAAAACTGAACTTCGTCAATATGGGAACTGCCCTGCAGCAGGACTTTTGCTCCGCCGCCCGTGACAGGAAGGATCTGGACGTTCTGCCGGCCACGGTCGTCGACCATGATGGCGATGCGCTTCGAATCGGGATGCCAGGTGAAGTTGGTCACGTGGCGATCCATGTTCTCAGTGAGGACGTTGATCTGGCTGGTCTCGCGGTTGAACATGACGAGCCGCCAGCGGTCGCTCTCGTAGCCCGCGCGGACCTGCATGCGCCAGGCGATCCACTTGCCGTCAGGCGAGTACTTGGGGCTCGCGTCCGCGCCGGGACTGGTTGAGATCTTCTTCGCGTCGCCGCCCGCGATCGGAACCGTGTAGATCTCCCAGTTCGTGCTCAAAGCCTGGTCTTCATCGAGATTCGCCGCGTAAACGAGTTCATTGCCGTCGGGTGAGATCTCATAATCGTCACCGCCGCCGATCGAAAACGGTGGCACGTCGTACTGGAATCCGGAGGTCAGGTCGCGCACCGCGCCGCCGGTGGGCGGAACCACCATCAGGTGCTTGCGGCGCTCGCCGCGCCACTCGGTCCAATGGCGGTACAGCAGGGTGGTGTAAATGCGGGCCTTCACCTTGCTCTTCTCCGCGGCGTCGATCTTGGCCGCGTTGCAGGCATCATCGGCGTTGCAGGAGGGGTAGACTTCGCTGACAAAAACCAGATTCTTGCCGTCGGGACTCCACTTCACTCCGGAGGCTTCGCTAGCGAGCTTCGTTACCTGTTTGGCGTTCGCGCCGTCCGGATCCATGGTCCAGATCTGCGACGATCCGCTGCGTGTGGAAACGAATGCGAGTTGCTTGGAATCGGGCGACCAGCGAGCCGTGTCGTTGTTGCCCTCAGTGGTGATCTGCTTCGGCGCGCCACCCGCGAGCGGCGCAATCCAGATCTGGCGCGGGCGGGTATTCTTCTCCACGTCGATGGTCGAAACCGTGAAAGCCACCCACTTCGCGTCGGGGGACATCTGTGGATCGGCAACGCGTTTGATTTGTAACAGAGCGTCGGCTGTAAACGGAGCTTTTTGAGCGGGAAGAAGCATACAGGAAAGGGCAATCGAGGCGAGCAGACGAAGCCGCATAACTTAAATTGTAGCGAGGTGGATGGTACCATGAGGGTTTCCAGAGGCAATGCGCGCGAGATTCTTGCGCCGTCGCCCAGGCACTCAAAAAGGTAACGCGCATGGTTCGGCCCTACAAAGGCATCTATCCCAAAATCGCAGCTTCCGCCTATGTCGATCAGGCTTCCCAGGTAATCGGCGATGTGACGATGGGCGAGCGCGCGAGCATCTGGCCCTCGGCCGTGGCGCGCGGCGACGTGAATCGCATCGAGATCGGCGACGATTCGAACATCCAGGACGGTTCCGTGCTGCACGGCGAGCTGGACCAATGGCCCGTGATCATCGGCAAGCGCGTCACCGTGGGACACATGGTCTGCCTGCACGGCTGCGTCGTCGAGGACGATTGCCTGATCGGCATCGGCGCCATCGTGCTGAACGGCGCGAAGATCGGCCGTGGGTCGGTCGTGGCTGCCGGCGCTCTGGTTGCCGAAGGCGCGGAGATTCCGCCGGAGTCGATGGTGATGGGCGTTCCCGGCAAGGTGCGACGCCAACTGACGGAGGATGAAAAGGCGCGCTTCAAAGAGAATGCGCAGCGCTACATCCGCTACCGCCAGGAATACCGCGACGATCCGGTGTCCTAAAGACTCCTCATGATTAAAGCTGTTCGCGGCACGCGAGATATTCTGCCCCCTGCTTCCGCCGTGTGGAACCACGTGGAAGCGGTCGCGCGTCAGGTCTTTCGCACCTACAATTACGGCGAAATCCGCACGCCGATCTTCGAGGCCACCGAGCTGTTCGCGCGCGGCGTGGGCGAAGAGACCGACATCGTCTCGAAAGAGATGTACACGTGGACGGACCGTGACGACGCGTCGCTGACGTTGCGTCCGGAGAATACGGCGTCAGTGATTCGCGCGGCCATCGAGCACCGGCTCGACCAGATTCCCGGCTTGAAGAAGCTCTATTACATCGGCCCGATGTTCCGTCGCGAGCGCCCGCAGAAGGGGCGTTACCGGCAGTTCTCGCAGATCGGCGCCGAGGTGATCGGGTCGGAATCGCCCCTCGTCGATGCCGAACTGATCGAGATGGTGATCGAACTGCTCACGCGCTGCGGCGTCGAAGAGCCGCACCTGATTCTCAACTCGGTCGGCTGCCCGAAGTGCCGGCCGGCGTTCATCGCAAAGCTGCGCGAGCGGCTGCAAGAAGTCAAAGGCTCGATGTGCGACGACTGCCAGCGGCGCGTGGATACGAACCCATTGCGAGTCCTCGACTGCAAGGTGCCCGAAGACCAGCCGATCATCGACAGCCTGCCCTCGATCCTCGACAATTTGGGCGAAGAATGTTCGACGCACTTCGCCCAGGTGCGCGAATTGCTGGACGTGCGCGGCATTGCCTACGAAATCCGTCCGCGGCTGGTGCGCGGGCTGGACTACTACACGAAGACCACGTTCGAAGTGGTGCACGGGGCGCTCGGTGCGCAGAACTCCGTGCTCGGCGGAGGCCGTTACGACGGGCTCGCGGAGTCGCTCGGCTCGCGTGTCGCGCTGCCGGGCATCGGCTTCTCCATCGGCGAAGACCGCCTGGTCATGACCATCGAAGAGAAGCTCGACGCGGCCGCGCTGAACCGCCTGGACCTCTACATCGTGCCCATGGGCGACGAGGCCGTGAAGCACACCGCCTTGCTCGCGCGCGATCTGCGCCGCGCCGGCGTGATCGTCGAAGTCTCCACCGATCGCAAGGTGAAGCGCGCGATGGAACTCGCCAACAAGATGAACGCGCGCTATGCGTTGTTGCTAGGCGACAACGAGATCGCCGCGGGCGTCTACGCACTGAAAGATATGGCCGCCGCCGAGCAGAAGAATCTGACACGGGACGAGTTGTTCGCAGCGCTGGCTCCTCGGTCGTAGATCGGCACGCCTTCGCGGAGGACATGACTGGCGTTAATTCCCCGCTTGGGCCGTGGCCCGGGCCAGCAGATCCCGCACGCCCAATCGCGTCGCCCAAGTTGTGAGATATTCCCGATCGACGTCATGGTTGAGAGCGAGCAGGTTCTGGACGTCGGACCACTGCCGCTCAGAAACCTCGCCGCCCGCGCGATACCACTGCAGCTTGGCCAGAATGATGTCTTCGAGCGAGGCGACCGGCAGTCGAAGAGTCTCCTTACCGAGGCGCAGATCCATCATCCGGGCCCGCTTTAGCTCCTCTTCGTGGAACTCGGCTCGGGCAGGAAAGAAGTCGAACTTTTCTCCCGTGATCTTGTTGATGATGTTGAATGGTCGACCTAGCGTGAGCGCGTGACTCATCGTATCCGGATCAGCGTACCAATCAGCCCCCAAGGCCTCCGCGAGCCGGGCAGCATCCGCGGCCGGAAGCCGCACAAGCAGATCGACATCCATCGTGGCTCGCAATACGCCCCGTGCGGATGAAGCGACGGAGCCACCGATCAGGTAAGGGATCTGAAGCTCCGCCAGTACATCCGTCAGAATTCGTAACGCGCTCGCCGTAGAATCCATATCAGCTATTTCGGTTCAAGCGGCAGCGCCGCTTCGCCGTAGACTTTCGTAAACAACTCGTCGCCGAGTCTCTGGCGAATTGCCCGCATGCGGATCTCCTCATCGCTGGCCTCGGGGTAGCGCTGCCGCAGACCCGCCTCGGCCATTGCTTTCACCCGCGCGGAGAGCTCAAACACCCGAGCGATCTTCTCGCCCGGAGTCATTCTCCTCTGGATGTCGAGGAACACGGCCCACGCTTCGGGAGAAGTGTCGAGGGGACGCATGTGTTCAGTATGCCAGTATGCTGACGCGCAATTCGATAGGCTATGAGAGTACTCGACTTTCGGATTTGGCTCTCCGCCCAGGTGAGTCCGTTTCGACTGAACGGCTGCGGCGTACGAGCGTTCGACGCCGGCAAGCTTCGTGGGACTTGGTGCTGGGAAGATGGATCCTCAAACACAAACCGCTGTCGCGGAATTGCGCGACCGTCTGAGCAAACTGTACGGGGACCGGTTCCAGCGCACCCTCGTATTCGGTTCCCGCGCACGCGGCGATGCGTTGCCCGATTCCGACGTCGACGTACTCGTGGTTCTGGGGGGAGACGTTCACCCCTACGAAGAGATCCGGCGGGCAGGCGATCTCGTCGCCGACGTCTCACTCAACAACGACATCTACCTCTCTTGCATCTACACCTCGGAGTCCCGGTTCGAGAATGCGGCAACGCCCTTTCTGAAAGCAGTGCGCCGTGAGGGGGTTCGCGTTTGACCGAGCATCAGCAACTCCTGCTCGACAAAGCGCAACGCAACGTCGGCGTCTCCATGCGTCTCGTCGATGAAGGCGAGTGGGATGTGGCCGTATCTCGCGCCTACTACGCGATGTTTTATGCGGCTCAAGCGTGCCTCTATGGGCTTGGTCAGGAGTATTCCAAGCACTCAGCGGTGATCGCTGCGTTTGGACGTGAGTTTGCCAAGACCGGGATCCTGCCGCGCGAATTACACGTTCATCTTATCCAAGCCGAGCAGGCGCGGATTCAGAGCGACTATGAGGTCGCCGAGCCAGTTCCGGAAGAGGAAGCCCGCCTGCTTTCGGCACGCGCCGCGGAATTTGTGGCTGCCATCCAACACTTCCTGTTGGGCTAAACTCCTTCGCGAATTCGCGATAGGCTGGGAGCGCTATGAGACTCGCTGCTCTCTTTCTCTTTGTGGCGGTCACTGCCGCCTCGGCCGCCGACAACTGGAAACTGGTTTGGAGTGACGAATTCAACGGAGCGAAGGCCTCCGCGCCCGACGCGAAGAAGTGGACCTACGACCTGGGCGCAGGCGGCTGGGGCAACCACGAGCTCGAGAA
>Ga0302320_10001692_pt1 | contig 52725 bp, 37 predicted proteins | sample Bog_T0_3_FD_202130 | JGI IMG/M metagenome (GOLD analysis project Ga0302320, IMG submission 202130) | Peat permafrost microbial communities from Stordalen Mire near Abisko, Sweden - Bog_T0_3 | ecosystem: Environmental > Terrestrial > Soil > Wetlands > Peat | place: Sweden: Abisko, Stordalen Mire...
AAGAGGCTGCGACGCGCCGAACCCGATTCGCGGTGAATTCGTGCCGCGCATGAAGCCGAAACTCCAGGCGCGCGTCGCGACGCACGTGATAGACCAGCGCGGGACGGAAGCAGGCAACGCAAGTTCCTCCGGTGCGCCGCACGCTGGGAAAGACGATGCCGTTCGCGCGTTGCTCAAGAAGGCCGGCGGCCAGTTGCTGCGAAGGCTGGTAGCAGTCGGGAAGCGGACCCGGCTTGAGGAACCGTGCGAAACGCGTCGCGCCGCCGCGCAGATCGTGAAAATCCGCGGCAAAGTCAGCGAGGTAGTCGTCGCAGGTTGAGATTTCTTCGTGCGGCCAATCGACTTCGCGCAGTTGCTCCAACTTGTGAAAGGCGACCTCGGCGATGGAAGTGTCGCGTTCCAGGCCCGCGTACCATGCGCCGCGCAAATTGCTGTTGAATCGGCCGCCGCCAGGCGCGGCATGCGTGAATGCCGCATTCACGATTTCGCTATAGGCAACGCCATAAAGCAATTCGTGTACGCCGACGCCGGGGAGCAGGCCTTCTTCGCCCAGCAATCGCGTGTTGGTTGCGCCATCGAGCTCAATCAGGTCGCGCACCTCGGCGTCATTGTCCGCGAGCGCGGCAAGCACCGTGCCTCCGGCGCTCCACTTCGACGGGATGAGACGATGCGTGCCGCGGAAGGAGCATTCGCGCACCGGGGGCGTCGTAGCGTCGACTCTCGTTACGGCGGTTCTGGTTGCGCTGACTTTCGCGGCGCCTTTTGGGGTCGTGTTTCTTCTCTTTACGATCTTCGCCGAGGGTTTTCTGGTTGCGCTCGTCATCATCGCACTTGATCCCGTGTGCGCCTGGAGCCGTTCCATCACTGCTATACCCATTTGGGGTGCCCCCCGGTCCCTCGCTTGTGGGGACCGGGGATGATGACAGCACAGACGCTGGCTATGTCTATTCTGGAATCGCTCAACCGCCGCGGCGCGCGTCCAGAAGCTGGCGCAACTCGATCATGCCTGGCTGGCCCAGGCGGAGAATGTAGGCGAGCGGCGTGGAACCGCGAAAGATTGGGTTCGAGTTGGTGAGCGTCATCCAGGCATCGGCCAGGCGCGTGCCATAGAGGATGTTGAGCGCCTTGAAAATTCCGATGAGCAAAGAGACGCGGGTGATTGCATCCTGATCGAGAGCGCGGCGCGCCGGATCCTTCTTGAGCGAGTAGAACGTGCCCGATGAGACGCCGCCGAGCAGTTGGCGCGCATCGTCGTCCTTCACGCCCCACTTCTCGGCGACGCTCAGGAACGCCTTGAGCGCCGCCGGGGTGAGGCGTTTGCGCGTGGCGGGGTCGGAGAGATCGGCGGCCACGTCGAAGCTGTAGCCGGCGATCTGCGGGATGGGAAGTGCGGTGGCCATAGAAACTCCAATAATGGAATTATATCACTCCAAATTTGGAGAAACACGCCGCTCCCTCACCGGCCTCAATCCGCGGCAGTCACCACGACCACCAGCCGTTGCGTCCCATCGAGCGAAAACTGAATGGGGGCGGCCCGCTCGTTCGAGGCGCCTGCCTCCACGTCGCGCTCAATTTTGCCGCCTGTTGCGCCAGAGATCACGACGCGCGCCTTCATCAAGGCGGGCATGACAAGCGAACGGTCCTTCGCCTGCCCTGCCGGACCATTGGCAGCGGCGGGGGCAAACTCCAGCGTGTAATTGCCCTTGGGCCACACGCCGAAATCGGCCTTGCCGCCCGCGTCGGTGGTGCGCGCCGCGCAGCCGCCGCCGGGATTCTTGCCCAGCTTCACGTCGATGCCTTTGAGTGGCGCGCCAGCAAAAACGGTCTGCGCCAGAAAAAGACAAGCTGCCGCGACCGTGACAAAACGCTTTCTGCTTCCAAATCGGCTTGCATCTTTCATTGCGTTGTTCATTCTGCCTCCGGGGAATTTCTGAACATGCTACTACTCCCCCGATAAAGCTGTCAGTCCCCAAAGAGAGGTAGCATCCGGGTAGGCACAGCCTTTCGGAAAGACGGCGAAAGCTGCTATGCTGCGGGCGGTCCAGAAAAGCGATTTAGGCAAGGGGGATTGTGCATATGTGGTTCCTGGGCATGGATGTGGGGACGGGCGGGACAAGGGCAGTGGTGGTGAATGCCGCGGGCAAATTGATGGGCGCGGCGTCGAGCGAGCATGCGCCGTTTCGTGCTGAACACCCCGGATGGGCGGAACAGGATCCTGAGGATTGGTGGCGCGCCGCACAGGAGGCAATTCGCGGAGCCCTCACGGCGACGCCGGAGCCGCGCGAGCCCATTGCGGCCATTGCGCTCACCGGACAGATGCACGGCGCAGTGATGCTCGATGAGAACGGCGCAGTACTGCGGCCGGCGCTCATCTGGTGCGACACGCGCACCCAGCCGGAGTGCGACTGGCTCACCGCGAAGATCGGCTACGAGCGCCTGATCGAGCTCACCTGCAATCCCGCGCTGCCCAATTTCACGCTCACCAAATTGCTATGGGTCAAGACCCACCAGCCCGAGATTTTCGCAAAAATTCGCCACGTAATGTGCCCCAAGGACTACGTGCGCTACCGGCTCACCGGCGAGTTCGCCATCGACGTGCAGGAGGCGAGCGGAACCCTGCTGCTCGACGTAACGCACCGCCGGTGGTCGCGCGAAGTGGCCGAGGCGGCGGGCATCGACATGACCTGGCTGCCAAAGGTCTACGAGTCGCCGGAGATTTGCGCGCGCATTAGCGAGAAGGCGGCGGGGCTGACAGGACTGAAGGCGGGCACGCCGGTTGCCGCGGGCGCGGGCGACCAGGGCGCGGGTGCCGTGGGCATGGGAATTCTACAGCCAGGGAGCGTCTCGGCCACCATCGGCACCTCGGGCGTAGTATTTGCCGCCACCGCCGAGCCGACGAAGGATCCCAAGGGTCGCATCCACACTTTCTGCCATGCCGTTCCCGGCCGCTGGCATGTGATGGGCGTAACCCAGAGCGCTGGGCTGAGCCTGAACTGGCTGCGCGGCACGTTTTTCGCCGGCCAAAGCTACGACAGCCTTAGCGAGGGCGCGGCCAAAATTCCCGCAGGGAGCGAGGGTCTGGAGTGGGCGCCGTATCTGCTCGGTGAGCGCACACCGCATCTCGATCCCGAGGTGCGCGCGGCGTTCGCGGGCATCGGCGTGCAGCATACCGGGGCGCATTTCGTGCGCGCCGTGCTTGAAGGGGTCGCGTATTCATTGCAGGACACCTTTACTCTCTTCCACGAGCTGGGTATTCCCGTCACGGCAATTCGCCTGGGCGGCGGCGGAGCGCGCGGCGCATTGTGGCGGAAGATCCAGGCTGGCATCTACGGCAAAGCCGTGGAAGTGCTGGTGGCTGAGGAAGGCGGCGCGTTCGGTTGCGCGTTGATGGCAGGAGTGGGCGCAGGCCACTGGCAGAATCTCGACGAGGCTTGCGCGCAGGCGATCAAAGTAGCCGAGCGCATCGAGCCCGATGCGGCCGACGTGGCGGCCTACAAGACCGGCTACGCGCGCTGGAGGAAGTTGTATCCGGCATTAAGGGGACTGAGGGACTAAGGGGCTGGAGAGCGATTACATCAAAAGCATCGATTACTGACGCGCCGGTATCGATGCGCGAGCGCGTTTCCGCGCGGCGCGCATTGCAACGCGCATCAATTTCCCACTAGACTGATGAGGGTAAGTCAACCACCTCCGTGCGGAAGTGGTGAAATGGCAAACACACTAGCCTTAGGAGCTAGCGCCGAAAGGCTTGCGGGTTCAAGTCCCGCCTTCCGCACCAACTCCTCCCACTGCGTCACCGGAAGCTCCCGCCCCGGAGCGGCGCCTACTTTAGCCGCGAGCCCAGCGGAACCTCTTCCAGAAATCCGGCCAGCACCGGCGCGCCGCCCTCGAGCGAAGCCGCCAGCAGCATGCCGTTCGACTCCAGCCCACGCATCTTGCGCGGCGCCAGATTGGCGACGATCACAATCTTGCGGCCGATGAGCTTTTCTGGCTCGTAATACTGTGCGATGCCGGCCAGAATCTGCCGCTTTTCGTAGCCCAGGTCGACCTCGAGCCGCAGCAGTTTGTCGGCCTTAGGCACGCGCTCGGCCACCAGGATCTGTGCCACACGCAAATCCACTTTCACAAAGTCATCGATGGTAATGTGCTGCGGCACCTGCGCCACCTGCGGTGGGGCAGCCTCTTGGACAGGAGCTGTGGAACCTCCGGGAATTACGGGCGGACCTGCCGGTTCGCTCGCAGCCGCAGTCGGAAGCGGGGGTTGAGTTTCAGCCTTTGCGAAAACCGGAGCGGCGGGTTTTGCCGCGGGTGCGGGCGCTTGCGGCACGGCAGCCTTTGGCGCAATCGCTGCCGGAGGTGCGGACTGTGTAGCCGGCGCAGGCGGCACCGTTTTTGCCGCGTTCACGTCGTTGCTCGCCGCCTCTATGACCGTGCGGTTGTTGTCGTCTTCGAGGTTCTCCATACGTTCCACTGTGTCCTTCTCCGCACGGGGAAACAGCGGCGCGGGCTCGCCAAACTTCGTGCCCGCCTTCAACCCGCCCCACGCGAGATTTTTCAAAAATCCAGTCTTCGCTGCGTCGGCCAACTCGCCCTGACCCAACTGGCGCCACACCTTCGCCGCGGCGTCGGGCACAATGGGATACGCAAGCGCCGTGATCACGCGAATGGCCTCGGCCGCTGTGGTGAGCACCCGCGCTTGCAGCGCCGCATGATCGGCATCGCTGCGCTCCGCAGGCTTCTTCCAGGGCGCGTTCGCCGTCAGGTAGCCGTCGGTCTCAGCAACCAGTGCCCATAACGCTTTCAGCGCTTCAGAGAAATTCAGCTCATCGAAGGCCAGCCCGAACGCGGCCATCGCATTCTCGGCGCTCTCACGCAGGCCGCTCTCCGCAGGAGTCTCCGCGCCCGCTTCCGGCGTCACACCGCCAAAATACTTGTGCACCATGTTCACCACGCGGCTCACCAGGTTGCCGTAGCCGTTGGCGAGGTCTCCGTTGTAGCGCTGCACCAGTGCATCAAAAGAAAAATTCCCATCCTGCCCGAAAGGAATCTCGCGCAGCAGGAAGTAGCGCAACGCATCCGTTCCCAAAACCGCATGAACCGTCTCCGCGCGCACAATATTGCCGCGCGATTTCGACATCTTCCCCTGGTCGAAGAGCAGCCAGCCGTTGGCCCGCACCGAGCGCGGCACGGGAATGCCTGCGGCCATCAAGAACGCCGGCCAGTACACGCAGTGGAAGCGGCTAATCTCCTTGCCGATCAGATGAAGATCCGCCGGCCAGAATTTCTTGAACTTCTCGTCGTCGTCCGAACCGTAACCGAGGGCGGTAATGTAATTGGCCAGCGCGTCCAGCCACACATACACCACGTGCTTTTCGTCGCCGGGCACGGGAATGCCCCAGGAAAAACTCGTCCGGCTCACGGAGAGATCCTTGAGTCCGCCGCGCACAAAGCTGATCACCTCGCGGCGCGTCGACTCCGGTCCCATGAACCCCGGATTCGCCTCGTAAAACTCCAGCAGCTTGCGCTCGAAGGCCGAGAGCTTGAAGAAATAATTCTCCTCGCTCACGGTCTCGGTCACGGTGCCGTGAATGGAACAGATCGTTCCCGGAGGCCCGTCGATCCACTCCTCGCAGCTCACGCAATACTGCCCCGTGTACGATCCCTTGTAGATATAGCCGCGATCTCGCAACGTGGCGAACAGGTGTTGCACGCCGCGTTTGTGCCGCTCTTCCGTGGTGCGGATAAAGTCGTCGTAGGTGATCCCCAGCAGGTCCCACAGGCCGCGAAACTCGCCCGCAATTTTGTCCGCAAACTCCTGCGGCGAGCAACCAGCCAGCTTGGCCGAGCGCTCGATCTTCTGCCCGTGCTCGTCGGTCCCCGTCAAAAACCATGTTTCGATGCCCATCGCCCGCTTGCGCCGCGCGATGGCGTCGCACACGATCGTCGAGTACGCGTGCCCCAGGTGCGGCCGCGCGTTCACGTAGTAAATCGGCGTGGTCAAATAGAAACGTTCTGGATGCGAGCCTGAATCGGTCATGAAGAAAGCATTTCCTTCGTGTGCGGGAGCAAAAAACGTTCGCGTCCTGAACCCGAAACTCATCGAGCAACCGCATTGTCATCCTGAGCGACCGAGCTGGCCGGAACGGCGCAGCGACGGAGGCGAAGGATCTGCGGCTGCTTTTCAACGAGCTTCAGATTCTGCCTATGAGCAGCGATCACCCTCTATCTTAAGGCATTGTGCACGATTTCTCTGCTTTCGCCACGCCGTTGCCACGCGCACGAACCGGCGGACTTGCCTCAAAGCGAATGATAGAATCACCTTGTAAATCAAGGATTTTTGAGGCTCTCGCGTGGTTCTGGAACTTGAAAAGCGGCTCGCCCATCGCCTTCGCGCCGCGCTGAAAGAAAAATACGCGCTCGACGTCGAGAACATTCCGCTGGAGACGCCGCCCGACCTGTATCTCGGCGAAATCGCCACGCCCATCGCACTGCAACTCGCGCGCACCTTGCGCAAAGCGCCCAAAATCATTGCGCAGGAGATTGTCGCTGCACTCGGTTCGGTCGAAGGCTTCGCTCGCTTCGAAGTGGCCGGCGCCGGGTACATCAATGCGTTTCTGGATCGCGCCGAGGCCGCGCAAGTGGTGGCGCGCACCGAGGGTTCTGCTCCATCAACAATGGGCCACGTGCTTGTGGAGCATACCTCCATCAATCCCAACAAGGCCGCGCACATCGGCCATCTGCGTAACGCGATTCTCGGCGACACGTTTGTGCGCCTGTTACGCGCCGCGGGATACAAGGTCGACGTTCAGAACTACATCGACAACACCGGCGTGCAAGTAGCCGACGTCGTGGTTGGCTTTCTGCATCTCGAGAAAAAATCTGTCGCGGAAGTCCGCGCCCTCATCGCCGAGTGCGAACGGCGGGCCAAAGCAAGTTCGAACGTAGCGCCGGCTTCCCAGCCGGCTGTAGCGTGGGCGTCCTCGCCCACGCCCGTCAGCGCTGCCCGGCCTTTCGATTACTACTGCTGGGACCTCTACGCGCGGACCTCGCAATGGTATTGCGAAGGAACCGCCGAAGAGCAAGCCGCGAAGAAACAAATCCGCCTCGACACGCTGCACCTCATCGAGCACGGCAACAACGAAACCGCCGCAATCGCCGACCTCATTTCTACTGCGGTCCTGCGCCGGCATCTCGAAACCATGCTGCGTCTCGACATTGAGTACGACTTTCTGCCGCGCGAGAGCGAGATTCTGCACCTCAAGTTCTGGGAAGCCGCCTTCGAAAAACTCAAGCAGTCCGGCGTTCTCTATTTCGAAAACGAGGGCAAGAACAAAGGCTGCTGGGTGATGACACGCGCCGGCGTGGAGACCACTGAAGGCGAGACCGATGAGGATTCGAAAGTCATCGTCCGCTCCAACGGCACCGTCACCTACGTCGGCAAGGACATCGCTTACCACCTCTGGAAATTCGGTCTCCTCGGCCGCGACTTCGGCTACAATCCGTTCTTCACCTATCCGGATCACGAGTGCTGGATCTCGGCGGAACACGGCGAGCCAAAGCATCCGAAGTTCGGCAATGCCACCGCCATCTACAACGTCATCGATGCGCGCCAGTCCGACCCGCAGGCCAACGTGATCCAGGCGCTGCGCGGCATGGGCCACACCGAGCAGGCCGACCACTACACGCATTTCAGCTACGAGATGGTTGCGCTCACGCCGCGTTGTGCGGAGGAACTCGGCTACAGCATCTCCGATGAGGACAAGAAAAAATCCTACATCGAAGTCAGCGGCCGCAAGGGCTTCGGCGTTAAAGCTGACGACCTAATCGACAAGCTCATCGCTTCCGTTCAGCCGCTCGTTGACGAAAAGCAGGCCGCGAGCCCCGAGCCGGTCCGCCGCGAGATCGCCCGTCAAATCGCCATCGGCGCCCTGCGCTACTTCATGCTCAAGGTCACGCGCAATTCCGTTATTGCCTTCGACTTCAAAGACGCGCTCAGCTTCGAAGGCGAAACCGGCCCGTACATTCAATACGCGGTGGTGCGTATTCGCAACATCTTCCGCAAAGGCAACACCACTCCGGAAGCTGTCCTCGCCGACTTCGCCCAACAGTTCGGTGCTTTGAACGGGAACGACTTCAGTCGTGCCGCAGAGACCGCAAGAAGTGAGGGGGCTTTAGTCCCTGAGGGATCTGCGCTCTGCTCCTTCCTCAGCGGCGAAGAAAACGAAGACATCTGGTCGTTGTGGCTCCGCGCCGGACGCCGGTCTCAGGTTTTGCAGCAGTGCATCGCGACCTCCGAGCCTGCCTATCTCGCCAAGCACGCCTTCCAGCTCGCACAGGAGTTCGCCAACTTCTACCATCGCCATCACATCCTCACAGAAGAGAACCCCGCGCGCAAAACGCTCCTCCTCGCCACTTCCGCAGTCACATTGCGCGAACTTATCGCGTCGCTGGCCTTGCTCGGCATCGAGAGTCCCGAAGCAATGTAGAAGCTGCTGTCCCCCAGTTGCCAACCCTGCACCTCGCCATCGACAATGCCGTGGGGGTGGTCTGACCAGTTTGCGCTGTCACGAATGCGCTTGAGGTCCATCATCCGGTGGGAGGGCTTGCCATGCGCTGTTCGCGTCTCGTTTCGCTCACTTGTGTCTTCGCCTCAATCTTCTTCGCGACCGCTCTTCGGTCGCAAACCGCCCTCGAATACGCGCCGCCCATCACCACCTCGCTTCTGCCGCCCAACCCCCATGCCACAGAGCCCGGCCTGCTCTTTTATCTGTCAGGTGATCATGGATTGAACGCCGACTACACGGCCGGCGGCAATCCCGTCCCGAACTACGCGCACGACGTGAAGATTCTTCCCGGCGGCGCGATCGGCTCTTACATTCAGTGCGGCAACAATCAGTTGCTCTCCTACTGGGCGCCGGGCAACATCTACGCGCAGCGCGGCACGCTCTCGTTCTATTGGCGTTCGCGCGACCCCGTGGACGAGACGGCGTTTCCCATCTTCCGCGTGGGCTACGCGGACCATTCCAGTTGGGACCAGGTGTGGCTGCGCATCGATTACAACGGCCATGGTTTCGATGCCTTTGTCACCGACGTGAACTTGGGCCGCACGCGCATCTCCTATGACATGCCGAACTTTCCCAAGCCAGATCAATGGGCACTTCTGACGCTGACATGGGATGAGACCACGGGCATCCGCTTTTACGTTGACGGCAAGATGGTGGCCGAAAAGGCAGCGACCGGCATGTTCGATGCCGCGCTCGATCAGTTCGGCCCGCACTCCCGCATCATTGGACCCACCGGCGTCGAAAGCTCCTACAGCTACGATCGCGGCGGCGACATCGACGAGCTGCGCATCTATGACCGCGCTTTTTCCGACGAGAACGTGACTGCGCTGTTCAAAGGCGAAACCCCGCAAAACATTCCGCCTGTCGCTCGCAGCCTTGCCAACGCCGCCACGCAGCAGGAGTGGTGGTTCCACTACGGCTGGAACCGGTCCGGCGATATTCCCGCTCCGCTTCCCGCTGCCAACACCACCATTCGCAAAGTGCAAATCAACGATGCGTACGACATCGGCCGTTGGTGGTGGCGCGCCAACGACGGCATTCGCGAAACCACATGGCCGGGCGTCTACAATCGCTCGCGCCTCGTTGGCCGCTTCGACTATTTCCAACTGCCGGATTGGGATTGCTACGCAATCTCCGGCAAGACCATCACCTTCATCATGCCGGAAGAGCCATGGAACCACCTGGAATTCAGCGGCGGCGCATTCGGCAACATGACGTTGCTTACTCCGGATGTGTCGGTGGATGCAGTCCGCCGCAGTGGGCTTGATGGAACCACGCTGCCCGGCAAGACACTCTTTGAGCGGCCCAGCGGGCAGGAGACGACCTCTCACGATTTCTCTACGCCCATCACCGGCGGCAAACTGCGCTTCACCAATGTGGAGCAGGAGACGCCCATCGGTGAATTCTCCGCCTATTATGTCCATCCCGGCGATCCACCGCAGGGAATCGTGCAGCTCAAGTACAGGCTTTCGGCTGCCACGTCTCCGGATGACAATCCAAGCCTGACGCCGCTCGTCGCCTTTATTCGCAATCGCTATCCGGCGGACGAGCGCTCGCTGATCGTGGGCATGCCGGGCGGTGGTGGCGGCGGCCGCCGGCTTGCAGGCTTAAGGCCTAGAGCATCGGGCAATATCCAGGACGCAGCCGCCCTGCCCATCGTGCACATACTCATACCCGCCGATCTGCGTGGCATGCCGGCGACCACGACGCACATTCCTTCCTATACCTGGGACGATATCTATGCGGGCCTGGACGGCATTGCCATCGACCTGCCCGCCTTGAACGTGAAGCCGACGCACGGCGATTATGTACCGATGAACATCGAAGTACGCGATCCGCTGTGGCCGATGCGCGATATGCTCAACTTCACATTCTCAGTCAGGCCCGGCGAGGCGCACACCCTGTGGCTCGACACACGCGACCGCATTCTGCCCAACGACAAGAGCCTGCTGATCACCGTCGCGTCTGCCAGCGCGGAGTTCAATGCCGGTTCTCTGGAAGGCGCTGAGGTGCGGCTGATTTTCAAGCCGTATAAGGATGCGTTGCCGGAGCACATTGCCGACCGCCTGACCCAGGTGCGCGACAATTTTTCAAACATGACCGAAGAGCACGTCAACAGCAAGCGGTTGAACGCCTACAACCGCTTCTTCGCCGATATGACCGACCTGCTGCGCGTCGACCCCCAGAACGATCTCGGCCGCAAATACTGGCACGAATGGAACCCGGAGACGGTCGCGCCGGATTTTACCCCGCCACTCGCGCCGCCCGGCGTTCCCGAGTGGGCTTATCTCCAGGTCAAGGACGTTGACTACTTCCAGCGCATCGCCGACTTCTATATCGACAAGCGCCAGGCTTGGGACGGCGAATTCGGAGGCGGCCTCGGCGACGACAGCGATTTCACTAACCTGTTTCCTTCGCTCGCCCTGATGGGCACCGAGCCGGAGAAATTGAAGGCGTCGCTTTCGAGAGAACTGGAGGCTATGTACGAAAACAAGATGTGGACCAACGGGCTGGCCACGGGACAATTTGACGAACTGCACAGCTACGAAGATGGACTGAACGTTCTCGGCCAGTCGCTCCTGATGGATTTCGGCAATCCCAAGGAGCTGGAACGCGCGATGCTGACGGCCCGCAGGCTGGAGTGGCTCACCGGCATCAACGCCGCCGGACATCGCCATGTTCGCTCTTCCTACTTCAGCGGCGCAAAAATGGCCACAGGCGGCGTGTGGGGATGGACCAAGGCCCGATCCTACATGGACTTTCATCCCGCGCTCGATCTGGTGCTTTTCAATGGCGCGCCGGAGACGCGCAAGCTGGTGCTTGAGACCGTCGACGGCATGTTGGCGCACCGCAAGCAGGAAGCGGACGGCAGGTGGGTCACGCGGACCGACATCAACTTCAAAACCGATGAAGATCTGCCCGGCGGCGACGCTTCACCCGACTTCATGTTCTGGGCCGCATATCGCTGGACCGGCGACAAGAAGTACCTACTGCCATTTATGGACGCGGGCCCGTCGTCGCTCGCGCAAATCAGCTCCGACGCGCTCGACATGCTGAATTTGCGCGACACGTGGGGCAAGCAGTTGGTGGCGGCGGCAGGATCGACGGATTCCACAACCGGAGTGGCGCCAACCGGGGCGCAATCCATTACCGGGTCTGCCGAAACCTTCGCCTGGCAGGTCAGCGGCGATACGAAATATCTCGACCGGCTCTACCGAGCGCAGTTGCAGGCGGAATCGAACCGCGAATGGATCAATACCGAAGGCAGTCTCTGGATCGATCGCGTGACGGACTCCGCCGGCCCCATGTTCGTCAATACAGAACTTCAGCGCGCGCGCTTTGGTGGCGTCGCGCTCATCCGCAATCACATCTATCCGGGCAACGCAGTCAGTTGGGCATTTGTCGCGCCGGCCACGCCCAGCAGTCTTGGTATCCTCGTTCCGGTGGCCACGCCCGATCATCTGAAGATCGTCGTGTACAACCTCGATGCCGTTCCAGTCGAGACGCGGATGACGGGATGGGAGATCGATCCGGGCAAGTGGGAGATCGTGCAAGGCACGCGCGGCAACGCGGAAACCGATCCGCTCGAAAGTGTCAGCACCCGGACCGCGAGCTTTGAGCGCAGCACCAGCCTCGACTTCACCTTTGCCCCGCACACAACGACGGTCCTGGAACTCAAGCTGGTGGAGAAAGGTGTGCCCTACTGGTCGCGACCCGATTTGGGGATCGGCGCGGACGACGTGAAAGTCGAGGGCGCGAAGATAACCGTCACCGTCCACAGCCTCGGTTCCGTCGATGCGCCCGCGTCGAAGGTAGTCGTGCGCGACAAGGCAGGCAAGACGCTAGCCACCGCGCGCGTGCCCGCGCTCAAGGCTCCGCTCGACCTGACGCTGAAGACAGCCCAGGTCAAGCTCGCCGTGCCCAAAGGCGCGGACCTGAAAGGCGCCACCGTCACCGTCGAATGCGGCGGCGACTTACCTGAAATTACGTTGATGAACAACAGCGTGACACTGTAGAGGGATACCGACGATGATGCTGAGAACGTTCCGCGCGCCTTCCATGGCGCTTTGGCTAGCCATTTTTGCCTGCTCGCAGGCTTCGGCGCAGGTCGCAACCGATACGCCGCCGCTTGTCGCGGGCGCGAAGCCCGTTCAGGTGGAGCACATCAAGGTCCACGGCACATCCCTCGAAGGCAACCTTGAGGGCGACGCCGTAGACCGTGACGTGATCGTTTTCCTGCCGCCCAGCTACGCTACCAGCAAGACCCGCCGCTATCCCGTGGTCTACGCGCTCCACGGCTACTCCATCGGCGCCGACCAATGGACCCACGAGATTCAAGTTCCGCAAACCGTTGAAGGCGCCTTCGCGCTCGGGGTCCAGGAAATGATCGTGGTGCTGCCCGATTCCAAGACCCTCTTTGGCGGCTCCATGTATTCGAGCTCCGTCACCACGGGCGACTTCGAACGCTTCGTCGCACACGATGTCGTTGCGTACGTTGATGCGCACTACCGCACCATTCCCGCTCGCTCCAGCCGCGGACTGGCCGGCCATTCCATGGGCGGCTACGGCGCTACGCGCATCTCGATGAAGTATCCCGATGTCTTCGGCAGCGTCTACATCATGAGTCCGTGCTGCCTCTCGCCGCGCGCCGCCGCACCCGCGAATCCGGATTTCGATAAGGCGTTGGCAGCGATCAAAACTTCCGCGGATGCGGCAGGCCTGCCATTCCCTCTCCGCGCGCAGCTTGCCTCGGCCGCAGCATGGTCGCCCAATCCCAAAAACCCGCCTCTTTATCTCGATCTGCCCACAAAAGACGGTGCGCCGCAGCCGGACGTGCTCGCCAGATGGACCGCCAACGCGCCTCTCGCTTTTGTCGATCAGTACATCGGGAATTTACGCCTATATCGCGCCATCGCCATCGATGCGGGCGATCAGGACATGACGCGCATCGACGCCGGCAAGCTCCATGACGCGCTCGATCGCTACGGCATCGCCAATAGCTTCGAGATCTACCACGGCACGCACACCAGTGCGGTTGCGGACCGTTTCCAGAACCACGTTTTGCCGTTCTTCAGCCAGAATCTGTGTTTCAGCAGTTGCCGTTAGCAGCTCGTCAGGCTGAGTACGATGGCGGATGGAGGGAAATCTCTAATCAAATTGCAGAAGCTGCACCATTACATCCGCAAAGACTGTGGCAGCCAGCGCACCGAAGACGAAAAATCGGCCTCTTCCTTTCCCGGTGATCGCGAGAACAAGGGTGAGCAGAAATGCGAACCGGGAACCGGTCAGTAGTTGCTGCCAGACGCCCGGAGCGGAACCCATTCCGTGGGGGTTTCCTCCGCCGTGCAACCAAAAAAGATCTGCGGCCATGCCGATCAGCGCCCCGAGGATTCCGGAGACAAACGAAACTGAGATGCAGCGATCTCTCCAAGTTGGCGCATCGGCTGGTTTCTGGTGGAGGGCGCGACGTCCCCAGCCGACGCAAATCAAGATGCAGGGGATCAGGAAGAGAACGACTGTGACGACGTACATCTCAGCACCTTCTGGTCGGCTCTTGCCGCTCACTGCGAGCCAGTTCCTTCGGCCCGAGTGAACTCAGCCGTCCCGTGCTAGCAGCTAGAAGCTAGAAGCTGTTCTTACTCCCGCTTCCTTCGCTGATGCGTCGACGGAATATTCATATCCTCGCGGTACTTGGCCACGGTGCGCCGCGTGAGCTGGATGCCCTGCGATTGCAGCATCGCCGCGAGCTGATCGTCGGTGAGCGGGTGGCGCGGGTCTTCGTCTTCGATGAATTTTTTCACTTTGCGCTTCAGCACCAGCAGCGGGGTGTCGGCGCCTTCGGGGCCATTCGAGCCTTCCGAGAAAAAGAACCGCAATTCCAGCACGCCCTGCGGTGTGTGCGCGTATTTATTGGCCACGGCGCGGCTCACCGTCGAAGGGTGCACCCCGATCTCTTCGGCCACTTCCTTGATCATCATGGGCCGCAGCCCTTCCACGCCCTTTTCGAAGAACTCCTGCTGCCGCCGCACAATCACTTCGCACGTGCGCAGGATGGTGCTTTTGCGTTGCGCGATGTTGCGCATCAGTTGCAGCGCCGAGCGGAAGCGCTCCTTCACGTACTCCTTCACTTCTTTATCGGTGTTCTGCGAGACCAGCATGCTGCGGTAGCGCCGGCTCAGGCGCAGGCTGGGCAGGTCTTCCTCGTTCATCGAAACCACCCACTCGCCGCCGCGCTTCACAAAGAACACATCGGGCTCGATGAGCCGCGTTTGCTCGCGGTTGTACAAGCGCCCCGGCCGCGGATCGAGCGTGCGGATGAACTCCACCGCCTCATGCGCCTCTTCCGGCTTCACCTGTGCCGCGCGCGCCAGGTCCTTCAGATCGCGCTTCTGCAACAGAGGCAAGTGATGCTCCACAATCAGCGCCGCAACCTCCATGGCGTGCCGCCGCTCCTCGATCCGGGCTTCCGCCTCGTTGCGAAAGCTGCCGTGCGCATCCGTTTCGGTCTCCCCCAGCGGTCCGCCGTACAAATGGCCAAACTCTTGCTGCTGGGCCGCGATCTGCATGGCAAGGCACTCCCGCAGGTCGCGCGCGCCTACCCCCGCCGGGTCCAGACTCCGCACCAGGTCGGCGGCGCGATGGATCAAATCGAGCGTCGCCGCCTCATCCGGCATGTGGCCGTTGCCCGCCGGCGCGCCCTCGGGAGCCTTGCGAAAGGCCGCCGCCAACTCCTCTTCGCTCGCCGTCAGGTACCCGTCATCATCCAGATTGCCGACTACGAAGTCGGCCGCCTCTTCCATCTGCGCGTCCAGGCTCAGAGCTCCCAGTTGCCACGCCAGGTGATCGGACAGAGTTGTAGGTTGGGAGAGAAAGTTTTCAAACGAGGGTTTTTCGTTCTCTTCATACTCCGGCTGCGTGCGATAGCCCGGATCGAGATAGTCCTGGAAGTAGGAACCAAAATCGACCTCGTTGAAGGCGTCCTTGGGCGGCGGGGCCGTTTCCTCCACACCGCGCTCCAGCCGTTCCTCGCGGCCTGCCACCTGGTCCAGCATTGGAACTGTTTCGTCAATTTCCTCCAGGACCGGGTTCTCCACCATCTCCGCATCGATCATCTCCTTCAGCTCGACCTTATTCAGAGCAAGAACGCTCACCATCTGCATCAGACCCGGTGTCAGGATCTGGCGTTGCGCGACTCTCAGATTCAGCCTTGGTTCAAGCAGCGCCATCGATGCAGCCCATTCCTCGTTCAGCTCAGTGCGAGTGTACCCACGAGTCGAACCGTGTGAGAAAAATCTTAAAGGAGATGCGGCTCATCTATTGAGCCGCCGGTCCCAGATCGGGCCATCGCCCATCTCCGGAATCTCTGTATGAAATTTTATAGCCTTGTTTCGCACTCATGCGCCAGTGCATAGCGCACACAAAGGTTACTTTTCGGCAGCGGGGCTCCTCAAGAAGTGTTAAGAGAGGCTTTAACCCAGCGAGAATCCCTCGCCCAGGTAGATTCGCCGCACCTCCACGTCATTGCCCAGTTCGCGGGGCGTTCCGGAGCGGAAGATCTTCCCTTCGGCAATAATGTAGGCCCGGTCGGTTACGCTCAACGTCTCGCGCACATTGTGGTCCGTGATCAGCACGCCAATGCCGCTGGCCTTCAGGTCGAAGATGATTCGTTGCAGCTCCAGCACCGCGATGGGGTCGATGCCGCTGAACGGCTCATCGAGCAGGATGAAGTTCGGCTGGATGCAGAGCGCTCGCGCGATCTCCACGCGCCGCCGTTCGCCGCCCGAGAGTGCGTAACCGCGAGTGGTGCGGATGTGGCCTAGATTGAGCTGGTTGATCAGCTTTTCGGTGCGCGTCCGTCGCTCCTGGTTGCCCAGCGGCTGCGCCTCCAGCACCGCCAGAATGTTCTCTTCCACGGTGAGCTTGCGGAAAACCGAAGGCTCCTGCGGAAGGTAGCTGATGCCAAAATTGCGCGCACGCAGGTACATGGGCAGGCGCGTGATGTCGTTTTCATCCACCAGCACGCGCCCGGACTCCGGTGCAACCAGGCCGACGATCATGTAGAAGATGGTCGTCTTGCCGGCGCCGTTCGGCCCCAGCAGCCCCACCACCTCACCGCGGGAGATGGCCAGGTTGACGCCCCGGACAACCTGCCTTCCCTTGTAGCTCTTGCCGATTCCCTCGGCAAACAGTGTTTCCATTCAGTTTCCTGGCTCGCTTCTATCCAACTGCCTCTGGCGAAACTCCGTTTTGAAAGGGCACGGCTTTAGCCGTGCCGTAACTCGCGCAAATAGATGGCGGCTTTACAGGCTGCAGAAAAACTCCGTGAGATGAGCTTTGTAATAACGGCACGGCTTTAGCCGGGCCACAAAAGCCCATTAAAATCGTCGGGGCTTAAGCCCCTGCTGCTCTTGCATTCACGAAAATCTCCGGCTCCATGGAGTTTTTCCGCAGCCTCTTTAGCCGCTGAGGGATCTTGCCCTTTGGAATCCCAATGTCACCAAAGGCTTCCGCCGCTATCTGCCGTGCGCTTGCGGCGCAGTCGTCTCGGTTCGTGTCTGGTGCCCGCCGCCTTCGATACTGACGCTATCATCGCGGCTATGGAAAATCAAAACCTCTCCGGTTACATTGCCCCGCCCGGGATCGGTCATCCGGGGCCGCGCCGCAGCTGTGCCGGTCAGCACGTAGTCTCCGGTCGCGCCCGAGTAAACCAACTCTTCTCCGGTTCCCCGCCGTCCCTCGGACACTAGCACCACATGTCCCGTCGCCGTCATGCGGTCCACTTGCGCCTGGCCGCCGGCGCTCTGTGCCTGCCCCCCTTGTGCGGGGCCGCTGTCGCCCTTTCCCGCCGGAATCAGGAGCAACTCCACGGTGTCGGAAGTCGACGTAGCGGTTCCCGTCTCTGCAACCACCGCGCCCGCCACACCCCCGTGCATCACGGCCCGGCGCTCGGCAGCGGAGTACTTGAGATCGCCTCCGCGTACTCGGACCACGGAGGGCGTTGCTGGTTTCGCTGCCGCGTTTCCTGCCGCGCCCTGGCCGTGTGTATTCCCCTCGCCGATACCAGCTCCCGGTGCACCCTGGCTCAACAACACCGCGCGCACTGGCTCCGCCGCATCGGTGGTGCGCGCCGTGAGCGTTTGCAGTTGCTGGTTGAGCACGATCTCCGGCGCCGCCACGGAATTCGCCTGCTGCCACAGCCGCGCGTGCCCCCGGAATGTGGCTTCGCTCGTCGCCTGGTTCATTTGCGCCTCGGCCGCAATCACGTGCGCCGGCCCGTTGCCGCCCAGCGCCACGCTTCCCTGAGCCGCCCCACCCTTATTTCCGCCGCCGGTCGACTCTCCGCCGGTCCAGGTCGCCTTCACATTGCCGTGCGCAAAGGCCTCGTCCGATTGTCGCGATACATCTACCTTGTCCGCGGTCAGCTCCAGCCCGCCATTTACGATCCGCGGATTCAATGTCAGGTGCAGCCACTCGCCCGCGCCCTCATACACCGCTTTTCCGGCCGTGCCGCGCAGCGGCGGTTGCGGCTGCACGCCCGGCTTTGCCGCCGGCTGTTCAAAGAGCACCACATGCCCATCCAACTCGGCCGTTTGCACATCCGGAGCGCCGGTTGCACTCGACGCATTGGGTGCCCCCGGTCTCGATTTTGAGACCGGGGATAGCACGCTCCCTTGCTCCCTCGCTCCCTTGCTCCCTTGCTCCCTGTCCTCTGCAAAACTCGCTTCCAGCCGATCCCCGCCAGCCCTTTGCTGCGCTCCCGTCGCCGTGGTCTGTTCCATCCCGGCATGCCCCGTGCCCACCAGAGTGCGCAGCGCCGCTCCTGCGCCAAAAGTGCCCGTCACCTCATCGGCAGTCATCTTCGCGGGCACTGCCGCGGCATGGCCGCGCCGGCTCTCACTGGTAATCACCACTCCGCCCGTGCCATGAATCGTCTCCGGTTCCACCTGCGTCTTGCCTGCGGTCTGACCCCCGCCCTGTCCCCCGCCCTTTATCGTCCGAAAGTTCACGTCCGCCACCGGCGAGCGCCAGGTCCGGCTTACATGCAGCGTCTGCCCGCCAGATTCCAGGCTGCTCGCCTCGCTCTGCATGGTCACGCCGCGCTCCAGATGCGCGTGGCGCAACTGGCTCTGGGCGGTGAAATCCAGCTCTGCCGTGGGCGACGTTCCATGCATCGTGCGGCCCTCCTGCGCCGAGGCCCCCTCTTGCTTCGAATCGAGCGTCACGCCGCCTTCCAGGTGCCCGTGGCGTGGCTGGCTGTGCTCGTCAAAGTCCATGGCCGCCGTTGGCGATGCCAGGCGCCCGCCCGTCGAGGTGGTCACCACAAAGCCGCCCGTCGCCTCCAGGCGTGCTGCCGATCCGTCGTTACGGAAGAGAATTTTGGCCTGAACCGCGTTGGCCTGGCCATCCCGGTAGTCCATGGTCGCCGCACGCAGCAGGCACAGTTGCGCGCCGCGATCGAACTCCGCGTGCTGCGCACGGATCTGCACCGCATCCTGACCGCGATACGTTGTCAGCTCTACGGCCTGCACCAAAGTCAGGTAGCCGCGCTGCGAGTCATACGTGGCGCCCACCGCGCTCCCCGAGCCCTGCGTCGTCGTGAAATCCACGCGCTGGCTCGTCGTCAACACGCCCGTGTTGCGGTCGAAGGTCACGCCGCTGGTCTTCACCTGAACCTGGCCGGTATCGCCCACCGCACCTGCCGCCGTGTGCGAACGATCAACCTTCTTGCCGTTGCCGGCTGGCTTCTTGCTGCCGACGACCGTCCCCGGCGGCCGCGTCAACATCATCTCCACCGGCCCCTTCGCGGATGCGATTCCACTCTTCTGGTCGTATTCGAATTCGTCGCCCGCAATCTTGTCGGTCTGGGCGCCATCCTCGCCGTAGATCTCGATCACCACGTCGTGCAGCTCCACGTGATCGTTCTTGAGATGGATTTCTTTCGCGGCATGAATCTTGTACTTGGAATGCGCACCGAGATTATGAGAGTAGCTGTATCCGTTCGACTCTTCCGTGATACCCAGGCCCAGCCGCTGCGGCAGATCGCGCCGGCTCAGCAGGTTCTTCCACTTGGCGCGAACCAGGAACGCTCCCAGCGCGGCCAGCAGCAACACCGCCGCCACCACCACCAGCGTCCGGATTCGCTCGATCGTGAAGCGCACGGCTTAGTTCCTCATTCCCAGCCGTTCGGCCAGCCGCTGCGCAAGGCTCTCGCCCAGCTCGCTCCACAACAAGCGCGCCGTTGCGCCCGAGGCCTTCTCCACCCCGCCGGCCAACTCCACCAGTTGCCGCACGTTCTCTTCCACGTGCCGCGCGCCCACCTGGTCCAGGTCGGCGTCCTCTTCAAGAAACGGCGTGTCCGAACCGAAGTCGATGCGAATGTGCCCATCCTGCTCGTAGGCGCCCTCATCGAACAGCGGCCCATAGCCCGTGACGCGCACCAGCCGCGGCCCCCGCGCCCAACGGCCTATGACATTCTTTTCCTCAGCTGAAGTTGTTTCGGCTGCCAGAGCTGCGGAATCTGCGTCTTCCCACTCCCACAGATTCCACCCCACCTGAAACTCATACGCATAGTCGTCGTGGAGCAGCTCGAGAGCTTCTTCAACCGCCTGCCGCGGCTCAACTCCGGGACTCGTGCCGGGAGCGCCGCCCATGCGCCCATACACACGTTGAAATACCGGCGCCTCGCTCCAGTTCACCGGCCACACCGTAGCGGCGTACACCTTCTCCTCGCCGCCGTGCGCGGCAAAAGCGCCCAGCACCGCCGTCAGCTTGTCGGGGAGCGCCTCCAGGCGCAGATTCGGGTACCACAGGCTCAAATAAAGAGTGTCAGACATCTCTATCGATTTTAGACGTCCAACCACCCCTCACCGTGCCGTCTCCGCGTCTGCGCGAAGCCAGTTCTGCCTAGCGTCGATCCAGGAGACAATACGTCTTGCATATAATTTCGCCCCACACGCGTATCATTTTTTATGGTGTCTGAACCACTTGGCAGGGCGACACCGGGGCCGGGAAGGCGCTTTCCGGCCCTCTTGGGGAAAATAAATAATTATTTTGCTTAGCCTATACCCCGGTATGGTATACAGCCCGAGCGCTAATCTGCGAGCTAACAGGTTTGCAATCTGCTAATTAGGAGCGGAATGCATGTAGGAACGCCAATCCAAGCCGTAGCCTGAAATGCACCAATCTCTGTGCAAAAATGGCCAATTTCGGGCCTAAATTCGGCGGTTTTCGGCCCAATTTTCCAGCGCAGCTAACCCACGGCGGCTCAGCCTCTTAGGCGCATTTCCCCGCACCCTACCCCGCCACAATTTCGCTGAAGTCGGCAATCCCCGAGAAGCTCCGCTGCACCCCGTCAATCAGGCCCAGGTGCGCGCCGCGCAGCGCCGGGTCGGGATCGAGCACCATCACCTTGTTGAAGAACGCGTCCACCGCGGGCCGCAGAGTGGCAATCGCGGCCAGCGCCTCGCCGTATTTCCGCTGCTCGCGTAGCTTCGTAACTTGCTCCGCCAGCTCGTTGGTCCGCTGCCACAGGTCGATTGCCTCCAGCCCGGAATTGCCGAGCCTCGGCTCCGCCGATTGATAGCCCTTCTCCTCGGCCTGCTTCAGGATGTTCTTGATGCGCTTGAACGCCGCGGAAACTGCAATAAAATCCTCCGACCCGCGCGCCGCGGTCAGCGCCTCGGCCCGCGCAATGGCGTCGCGCAGGTCGTCGAAGCTCACGGCCATAACAGCGTTCACCACGTCGTAGGCGAATCCGCGCACGTCCTTGAGATAGAACTGCACCCGCTCGCGCAGGAAGGCGGAGACGGCATCTGCATTCGCCTTGTTCGCTTCCTCACCTGTGGTCTGTTCGGTACTGGCTTCAATCAACTCGGAAAAGGTAAGTGGCAGCGATGACTCAGCCAGTATCTTCACTATGGCGTTAGCCGCGCGGCGGAGGGCGAAGGGATCCTTGGAGCCCGTGGGCGCAGCGCCAATCCGGAACATCGAGGTAATCGTTTGAATGCGGTCAACAAGTCCAATCAGCTGCCCCTCTATTGTCGAGGGAATCGCATCTTCAGTTGAGGCGGGCTTGTATTGGTCATAAATAGCCTGCGCCACTTTATCACCGTGGCCCTGAGACTTGGCGTATAGGCCGCCGATGACGCCCTGAAGCTCCGTGAATTCCTTAACGAGTTCGCAGGTCAGGTCTGTCTTGGATAGATTGAGCGCAATCCCCATTGCTGAATAGTCAAGCGCGCAAAAAGACTTAGACTCAAGTACCTTTTGCAGTCTCTGCGCAACCCAGGCGTTCTGGACTGATTTGTCTGCGTAGCTGCCCAGCTCTTTCTGGAATGTAACCGCCTTGAGGCTCTCAACGCGATCCACCAGCGGCGTCTTCTGGTCCACGTTCCAAAAGAACCGCGCGTCCTTGAACCGCGCTCGCAGCACGCGCGCATTGCCGTGCCGGATAATCGCCGCGCCCTCTGCGTCCGCCTGGGTGTTCAGCACTGCCAGAAAGTGCGGCGCAAGTTTTCCGTTCGCGTCTTCCACCGCGAAATACTTCTGGTGGTCGCGCATCACCGTGACCAGAACTTCCTCCGGAAGCTCCAGATATTCCGCCTCAAAGTCGCCCAGGATCACGCTAGGCCACTCGGTGAGGTGCGTGACCGTCTCCACCAGCGCCTCATCCTCGCGCCAACGCGCATCGGGAACTGTCCGCGTGGCCGCGTCCAGCGCTTTGCGAATGATCTCCCGCCGCTCCGCCACATCGCAAACGACGTACGCTGCACGCAGCGCCTCTTTGTATGCGTTGGCCTCGCCGATGACCACCGGCGCGTCTCCATGCAGCACGCGATGCCCTCGGCTCGCATTGCCCGCGGCAATGCCGGCAATTTCCAGCGGCACAACTGCCGCATCGATCAGCGCCACCACCCAGCGCACCGGCCTGACGAAGCGCTCCGGCTTGCCCGCGCGCCAGTACATGTTCTTGGCCCAGTAAATCGCCAGCACCTGCTTCGGCAATTCATCCGCCAGGATCTCGTTCGCAGTCCGGCCCAGCCGCTTCACCGTGGCGCCGACGTACTCGCCCTTCGGTGAAATCACTTTTTTCAGTTCGGCCACGGCCACGCCGGCCTTTTTCGCAAAGGCCTGTGCGGCAGCCGTCGGATCGCCGTCCTTGAAGGCCACCTTCCATGACGGGCCGGTCAACACCTCCTCGATGTCGGCCTGCTTTGCCAGTACGCCCTCGGCCAGCACGGCCAGCCGCCGCGGCGTGGAGTACGTCGTAACCTTCGCGCCAATATGCCCCTCGGGATTCGTGTCGGGATGCGTCTCAGGCGCAAGCAGCCGCTCGCGCTTCAGCAGATCGCTCACGCGGCGTCCCAGTTCGGCCTCGGCCCCGGCCATCATCCGCGCCGGAACCTCTTCAAGACCGATTTCCAATAAAAAGTCAGCCATTCGCTTTGTTCTCAGTTACTGCAACATGTTGCAAAAAACGGTTTCGTGAAAGGGCACGACTTTTAGCCTGCCCTGAGCTTGCCGAAGGGTGCCGAAAAAGCTCCCTTAAAATGTCGGGCTTTAGCCCCCGCGGGATCCTTTCCTAGCTCCGCTAACCCCGCTAACTCCACTAGCACCGCTAACGCGCTTCCTGCTGTACCGCCCACGCCTTCGCCACACCCACCGCCAGGTTGCGAATCCGTCCAATCACGCCCACGCGCTCGGTCACGCTGATCGCCCCGCGCGCATCCAGCAAATTGAACAGGTTTGAACACTTCAGCGCCAGCTCGTACGTCGGCAGCAGCGGATATCTTTTCTTTGCTTCCGGACCGGCAATTTCGTCGCTCAAAAGCGCGTTTGCCGTCTCCAGCAGTGCCTGCGCCTCAGCCTCGTAGCTATTGAAGTGCTCCCACAGCCGCTGCACGTCAGCCATTTCAAAGTTGTAAACGGAGAACTGCAACTCCTCGGCCAGGCGCACGTCGCCGTAAGTCACGGTCGCGCCCGTTTCCGGATCGCGCGCCCACACAATGTCATAAATCGAGTCCACATCTTGCAGAAACGCCGCGATGCGCTCCATTCCATACGTGAGCTCAGCGCAAATAGGATCGAGATCCATCCCGCCGCATTGCTGAAAGTAAGTGAACTGCGTAATCTCCAGGCCATCCAGCATTACCTGCCAGCCCACGCCCCACGCCCCGCCCGCCGGCCACTCCCAGTTGTCTTCTTCGAACTTCAGGTCGTGATGTTTCAGGTCGATGCCCATGGCCTCGAGCGATTCGAGATAAAGCTCCTGCACGTTCACCGGAGGCGGCTTCAGGATCAACTGGAACTGGGTGTGCTTGAAGAGCCGGTTAGGATTCTCGCCGTAGCGCCCGTCGGCCGGCCGCCGCGAGGGCTGCGCGTAGCCCACCCGGTAGGGCTTCGGCCCCAGCACGCGCAAAAACGTCTCTGGACACATGGTTCCCGCGCCCACTTCCACGTCGTAGGGCTGCTGGATCACGCATCCCCGCTCCGCCCAGAAGCGCAGCAAGCGGAACAGCAAATCCTGAAAGGTAAGCGAGGTGGGCGTTAGACGCGGTACAGCTTCGGCTGCGGACACGGGCTTTTCTCTCTCATTCGGAACTAAAGGTTGATTTTAGCAGCCGGAATGGTGCAAGCCGGAACCGAGGTAACAACTATCCGCCGAAAGTAATTCTACTTATTGGTTATAGAAAGCGCTGCGCAACTACCCGCCCCGTTTGCTATTCAGATTCAAACAGAGATTTCGCCAGCCCCGATTGCCGAATGATGCTTTGGAGAGTGCCGCGCCTGAGTGGACCATGAAGCGGCACAGGGACAGTGACTGTAGTCCCTTCTTTCTTGATCTGCATGATGCAATGGCTTCCGCGCTGGAGAACCGCGACAAATCCGTGCTGTTCGAGAATCCGGCAAACTTCCGAGCCTGAGAGAACTCGCAGTTTACCCAACCGGCACCTCGACCTGCGTCACAAACACCTCACCGTGCAGCCGGCGTGCGACCTCTGAAGGGGACGCGGTCTCGAAGAAAAGTGTGAGGGCCTCGATGAGATTGGCGCGCGCTTCCTCAATCGTTGAGCCTTGGCTTGCAATGTCGAGCTCCGGGCACAATGAGACGAACCCGTCGTCTTCGCGCTCAATAATGGCCGTCATTCGCTGTGCATTAGGCATACTCAAATTCTAAGCGATAAGAAAGCGCCGCAGCCGCTCGCCAACCTGCTCGTGAGTCAGCGATTCGCCCCGCGCCAAAGCGGCTTCTCCGCGTTGCACGGCTTCCACAAAGCGGTCTTCCTCCTGAAAGTAGCGCGTGACCACATCCCGCACCGCCTCATCGGGGCTGAGGCATTGCCGTGTCGCGCGCTCAGCCAGCCGGGCTTCGATATCGGGATCGAACTGTACTTCCATGGATACAGTGTAGGAGCATCCGAAGTTCGGGGCAAGAAGGCCGCCTGTTTCTCACCCGCCCAGCCGCGCCAGCGCCTCTGCGCTTTTGAGCTTCCGCTCCAAATGCCGCTCCAGCGTCTGCAAAGTGAAGCGCCGCAGATCCTGCCCGCGTTTGCGCGGCCAGGGCTCGGCGGCAAAAGCAGACGCCGGCGCGCGCAGCATGCGTTGCGCGATTTGCCAGCTATCGGCCGAGAGCCCGCTCGCCGAACCGTTCGCGTGCAACCCGCAAAAAAGCCCGTCGGCGGAACTGCTGAACGAAATCTCTGCTGCACCTAATGCCTCGCCGCAAACCATGCAGTGGCCCGTGTCGGGCAGCAGGCCCATCAGGCGCGTCATCCACAGCGAAAAATAGGTGAGCGCCATCCAAGGCTGTTTAACTTCGGACTCGACGGCTGAAGTCTGCTCCAGCACCGAAACCAGCAGCCGAAACACCGCGTCCTGCGGGTCGCGCTCAGGCAGGATTTCGTCCAGCACCTCGGCATAAAAACTCAGCACCGCCATGCGCGTATGATCCACTGGCGCTGAAAGCGGCGAACGCACAATCTCCAGTTGATCGAGCCGCACCAATTCCTGACGCGGCCGTTCGGCAAACCACGCCCGCGCCAGCGTCATCGGCTCCAGCGCCCCGCCGAAGCGTTTGCGGCTCTTGAGCGCCGCCTTAGCCACCCCGCGCAAGCGTCCGTAATCGCGCGTAAAAAAGCTCACAATCAGGTCCGCCTCATGCACCGGCCAGGTGCGCAGAACCACCGCTTCTGAGGAGAGAACGGACATGCCTCATCATCATCGCACCGCAGGCAGTGGCGCTTCACGCACAAACGCGCGCCCCGCTTAATGCAGGACGCGCGTTGAGCCACACTTCGGGTGAATTGGGATGGGACGCGTCTGCTAACGGCCGAAGTGCTTGGCGTTTTTCTCGGTAAAGTGGGCCCACTTCTCCGGCAGATCGTCCTGCGCAAAGATTGCCGATACCGGGCAGACCGGAACGCAGGCGCCGCAGTCGATGCACTCGACCGGGTCGATGAAGAGCTGATCGGCGTCTGCATGACCGTCTTCATCTTTCTTGGGGTGGATGCAATCGACGGGACAGGCGTCCACGCAGGCGGTGTCCTTGGTGCCGATACAGGGTTCTGCAATGACGTATGCCATTTCTGCTCTCTCCGGGGGTCTCCGGCGGCCTCACTTGCGCGTGCCGCACTGAACTTCTCGACGCTGATAGTAGCAGAAAGGCGGGGAGCAAGGGAACAAGGCAGCAAGGAAACGAGGGAGCGAGGGAGCAAGGGAGCGAGGGAGGGAAACCGCCCATTCGCGGCGGACACCTTTGGCAGCGCCGGCCAACGCGTGAAACAGGACAACGAATGCAAGCCTGCCGTCCCCGAACCGAGTGCGTTCAGGCGCGGCTTTCTTGCTCCCCTGCTCCCTCGCGCCCTTGCTCCCCCGTCTTTCTCCCTCGCTCCCTGTTTCTCGCGAATTCCTCGGGCGTGGGGATGGGCGAAAGATTCCGTCCGGCGAACATATCGCGGAAAAATCCGATCAGTTCTTCATGAATTAATCCATTCGAGGCCAGAATCTCATCGCTCGCCAGCCGGTAATGCGCGCCGGCAAAATCCGTCACGCGCCCACCCGCCTCCTCCACCAGCAGAATCCCCGCAGCCGTGTCCCAGGGGTTCAGGTTGAACTCCCAAAAGCCGTCCATGCGGCCGCAGGCCACGTACGCAAGGTCGAGCGCGGCCGAGCCAGCCCTTCGCACCCCGTGCGAGCGCAGCGTGAACTCCTGATAAAAGTGGATGTTCGGGCTGGCGTGGCGCTTGCGGCTGGGAAATCCCGTCGCCAGCAGTGCTTCGGCCAGCTCCGGCACCCGCGAAACCCGCGCCGGCTTCCCGTTCACCTGGGCTCCGCGCCCGCGCTCGGCCACAAAGAGTTCGTCTCGCATGGGATCGTAAATCACTCCGGCCACCAGCGTTCCGTCCTTATCCGGCCGCGTGCCCTCGGGCCGGTGCTCCAGTCCCAGCGAAACGCAGAACTGCGGGAATCCATGAGCGAAGTTGGTCGTTCCATCCAGCGGGTCCACGTACCAGCGGTACTCGCTCTCCATGCGCTCACGGGTGCCTTCTTCGCCGTAGATGCCGTGCTCCGGAAAGACTTCGCCCAACCGCCCGCGGATCAGCTTCTCCACGGTGCGATCCGCCACCGTCACCAGGTCCACGTCGCCCTTGTACTCGGTTTCCACGCCTGCAATGAAGTACTCGCGCAGTCGTGCACCCGCCTCGCGCGCAATCTCTGCCGCTCTGGGAACAAAAACAAAATCGCTTTGGACTGGATCCTTCGCCGTGTCCATCACAGGCCCGCCTCGCCTGAGCCTGCCCCGCCGGGGCCCGGCCCCTCAACGCTCTCGTAGCGTGTTACACGTCGCCGCCCCACTTCGCTGATGCTGCGGATCTGGTGCTTGTAAATAAACAAATTGGGCAGATTCTCACGCGTCAAGCGCAGCATCGAGTCGTCGAAGTACTCGATCCAGCCGCGCACCGTCTCGCCGTCGCGCAGTTTGATGTTCACAACCACCTGGCGATCGCTCAACGAGCGCAGGTAAAGCCCTTCCTGGCCGGTTTCACCCGGCGGCGGCGTCTTGGAGCGGCGGCGCGACGAAAGTGGGGAAGTCATACCGTCATTTTAGATGCAAGGCGGGGAAAGCCGCTGCGGTTTTGCGGGAAGATTCGCGCACTTCCCTCCCGAATCCCTCCCGAATAGATGATCGGCATCCGTGAATTTGCCTTAACTAGATTGCTAATTCGCAGTATCGGCTCGGCCGGCTCTTGTTTTCCCTGCGTCCGCCGATGTCAAGATCAGCTTCCCATTCAGGAGGAAGTCGCCCATGCGTGGACCGGCCTACGGGGCCTAGATCGCGCTGGTCGGGGCAAGCGGCCACGGTTCGGAGAGCGACCCCATGCAATGCGCGGCCATTTGGAGGAGGCGGAGTCCTTGAGCGAAAAGAGGCCGTGTGTCGACGACGAAGGGCCGGCACTGGCAGGCCTCCAGCAGACCTGCGACCGCACGACTGCCCAGCTCAGGACCGAACTCAACAACGCGGAGACTGCACTGCGAGAAAATCGCGAGAAGTTCCTGGCCGTCTTCGATGGCGTGGAGACCGGAATCCTGGTGATCGATCCGGAAACCCACCAAATCGTCGACGCTAATCCTGTCGCAATGCAACTGGTAGGGACCTCACGCGACAAAATCATAGGCGCGGTGTGTCATAAGTTTGTTTGTCCGGCGGAGCAGGGGCGGTGCCCGGTGACGGACCTTGGGCAAATGGTCGACAACTCAGAGCGCGTTCTGCTTACCGTCCGGGGAGAGAGGCTCTCGATCATCAAGACCGTGAAGCCGGTCGAAATCGAGGGCCACCGGTATCTGCTGGAAAGCTTTCTCGATATTACGCCCCGCAAGTGCGCGGAGAAGGCGCTCGAAGAGCGCACCGCATACCTCCACACCGTGGTCGAAACCAGCCCGCTGGGAATTGTGGTGCTGGACAAAGAAGAGCGCATTCAGTTATCGAATACTGCGTTCCAGCGGATCTTTCAGTGCTCGCGCCAGGAAGCGCAGGGCTCCCACTTCAACGATCTGTCGATTGTCCCGGTTAGCCTGGCCGCCGATGCCGATTACTTTACCTGCGAGTGTCTGCGTGGCAAGAGCGTACACTTCACGACCCGCCGCCGTCGCCGGGATGGTGCACTCATTGACGTCGAAGTCTACGGAGTGCCTCTCGTGATCGCAGGACAGCTCGAAGGAATTCTGGCGCTTTACCAGGACGTCAGCGTTCGCGTACAGATTGAAGCGGAAATGGCGGAGCGCCATCGCCTGGCCACGCTGGCGGCCGATGTCAGTCAGGCCCTGACGGGCGCGGAAAGCCTCGGCCAGGGCTTGCAGAATTGCGCGGATGCTTTGGTTCGAAATACGGACGTGGTATTTACGCAGCTCTGGGTCATGAACGATCGGCAACACCGCCTGGAGATGCTGGCCAGCTCCGATATGCAGCTCGATGGCGGCCGTGACCGCAAGCGGATCGACCCTGCGAGGCTGGAGCGCATCGCGGAAACCGGCGCGGCGGAGGTGGACCGCGAGGTGGGGCACGATGCCTCGCCCGATGACGCGGACTGCCAGCCAAAAGTGGCCTTTGCAGGCTACCCGATAAAGGTTCGGAACCAGGTGCTGGGAGTGGCGGCAGTGTACGCCACTGAGTCCCTGACCGACACTGCGCTGCAGTCCTTCGAGTCCGTGGTCCACAGCATCGCGCAGTTCGTCGAGAGCAAGCGGGCAGAGGAATCGCTGCGCGAAAGCGAAGATCGATTCCGAACCGCCTTTGAAGCGGCTCCCTTCGGCATGTGCATGACGGGGCCGGAGGGCCGCTTCCTGCATGCCAACGCGGCGCTGTGCCAGATGTTGGGCTATTCATCGGAAGAGTTGCTGACTGGGGTGTGGCAGCAGATCACGCATCCCGACGATCTCGAACGTTCGCGCCAAGTAGGCGCGCAATTTAGCCGCAGCGGCGTCACAACCATCGAGATCGAAAAACGCTACGTGCACAAGCAGGGAAGCATCATTTGGGCGCGGGTGAAGATCTCTGTCGTGAAGGACAACCTTGGCGCTGCTTCTCATTACATTACTCAGATCGAAGACATCACGCTGCGCAAGCAGGCCGAGCAAGCGCTCGAAAGCAGTGAGGAGCGATATCGCGACCTGTTCGAAAACGCCAGCGACCAGGTTTACACGTTTGACCTCGAAATGGGCATCACCTCTCTCAATCGCCTGGCAGAGCAGACGATCGGATATGCCCGAGAAGAAGCGATGCGGTTGACCCTGCGGCAACTGGTCGATGCGGAGCACTGGGATCGCATCGGGCTTGTGGTTGGCCGGCTGGTGGCAGGCCATCCTCCCGAAAAATTCGAGCTGGAAATCAAAGCCAGGGATGGCCGGCGGGTCATGCTGGAGATTAACCCGCGCCTCATTTATAGAGACGGCAAGGCAGTGGAGATCCAGGCAATTGCGCGCGACATAACCGGCCGCGACGCTGCAGAAGTTGAGTTACGCCAGGCTCAAAAGCTCGAATCCGTTGGCCGCCTGGCCGCCGGCATTGCGCACGAAATCAATACTCCGATGCAGTTTGTCGGAGACAATGTGCGCTTTCTCGAGAATGCTTTCGCAGAATTGCAGGCTTTTCTGGGCAAGCTGCGCTCGCTCTGCGATCCTTCATCCGGTATTGCCCCTCCGCCGGCCTTTTGCGCCGAGTTTCGCCGCCTTGAAACCGAGATGGACGCGGCCGGCATGATGCAAGAAATTCCCGAAGCCATTTCCCAGACACTCGAAGGCATCGAAAGAGTCGTGACCATTGTGCAGGCCATGAAAGAGTTTGCGCATCCCGAGGCTAAGGGGATGGCTCACGCCGACGTCAATAAAGCTCTGCTGAACACTCTCACCGTCGCACGCAATGAACTGAAATATGTCGCGGAGGTCCAGACCGATTTCGGCGACCTGCCTCTAGTCGTCTGCAGCATTAGCGACATCAATCAGGTCTTCCTGAATCTTCTGGTGAATGCGGCGCATGCCATTGGCGACGTGGTCAAGGGAACAGGCCAGAAGGGCACGATCAGGATCGAGACCAGGTTGGAAGGCACGATGGCGCTCATTACGATCGCCGATACAGGTGCTGGAATCCCCGAAAACATTCACGGCCGGATCTTCGATCCGTTCTTCACCACCAAAGAAGTGGGGCGAGGTACCGGTCAAGGACTGGCTATTGCGCGCTCGGTGGTGGACCGTCACAAAGGCAGCCTGACATTTGTGAGCGAGGTGGGCAAGGGGACAACGTTTCGCATTTGCCTGCCCATCAACGGCGACGAGCTGAAGGCGCGGTCATAACAACTTGCTGAAAGATACTGTCGAACGTGCCTTGTAACAAGGGCATGGCTTTAGCCAGGCCAATAAGTTCATCAGAATGTGTCGGGCTTCAGCCCCTGCTAATTCATCCTTTGACGAATTCGCTCTTCGTTCAGAGTTTTTCCGCAACGCAATAAGACCGGCCCGCAATGCTCACCAACTCCGCAATCAGTTCCCCTTCAGCGCCGGGTCCGCGTAATAGCCGGTCTTGTTGCGGACATTGAACTCATCGGGTGCGGCGCGCGGGACGGTCACCGTCAAGCGGTGGAAGTTCGTGCCCGGCGCCTGGTGGCGCGGATAGTAGCCAATCAGGTATTGCGTGCGCAGATCGTCGCTCACTTTGGCAAAAGCTTTGTCCAGGCCGCCATCGCTCACGTAGAAATACTTGCCGCCGGTTTGTTCTGCGATCGTGATGAGCGCGTGTTCGCCGCCCAGGTCGCGGCCGGCGCTGGCTTCAATGGGCACATCGATGAGCGAGTAAATCATCACCTCGTTGCGCAACGCCGCTTCCAATGCCTGCGCGTAGGTGGAGCTCTTGGCCGTGTCGTCGCCGTCGGAGATCACCACCAGCACCTTCCGCCCTGGGTTTCCGCCGAGCTTTTCCGAGCCCAGGCAGATGGCGTCATAGAGCGCGGTCGCCCAATCGCCATGCAACTCGCTCAGGCCCCGGTCGATCTGCGCAATCTTGTTGGTGAAGGGCGTAAGCTCGCGCACCTCGGTGGCGAACTGTAGCACGCTCATCTTGTCCTGCGGACGCAAAATGGCGTGCACGAACCGCCGTGCCGCGGCCGCCTCCTCGCTCATGTCCTTGCGCACACTGCCTGACGTGTCGATGGCCAGCGTCAGATTCAACGGTAGCTCCGACTGCCGCTCGAAGACTGCAATCTGTTGCGGCCGTCCATCCTCGTATACCGCAAAATCGCCCTGCGTCAGGCCGCCCACCAATGCGCCGTTCTTATCGGTCACGTTGACGAAAATGCTTACCAGCTTCACGTCCACGCGAAAGGTGGCTACTGAATCCTGCGCGGCGAGCGCAACCGCCGCCAGCGCCAGAAGCATACCCAGGCCCATGCGCCTTGTGATTCCGGAGCCGTGGCCGCAATTAGGTTTCATGCGGTCCCTCCCCAGACTCTATGGCAATCTCTTTCGGAAACGGCTCGCCCGGCGCCCACACCGCGCCATCGGCAAAGGTCTCCTTCTTCCAGATGGGCACAGTCTGCTTGAGTGTATCGATAAGCCAGCGGCAAGCCTCGAAGGCAGCAGTGCGATGCGCTGAAGCCACCACGATCAACACGCTGGTCTCGCCGATCTCCAGGCGGCCCAGCCGGTGCAGCATCGTCACCTGTCTCACGCCGAATCGCTCCCGCGCCATCAATCCCAGCTCCCGCATCTGCCGGAGCGCCATCTCTTCATAGGCCTCGTAATCCAGATGCAGGGTCCGGCGCCCGCGTGTGTGGTTACGCACAATGCCGTCGAAAACCACCACCGCGCCGTCTTCGCCGCTCTTGGCTCCAGTAACAGTACTTTCCGCGTCGATACGATCGCGGGTCAACGCAACAAGGATGCTTTCGTCTTCGCGACTCTCGTCCAAAGCGTTCGCTGTGCGCGCAGTACCGCCGGAGACCGGTGGCAGCAGGCCCACCTCGTCGCCGTCGTGCAGGATGTGCGCGGCCTGGGCGTACTCGGCATTCACGCTCACCGCGATGCTGCCCAGGATTTCAGCCGCAGCACCAGGGGGCAAGGTGTCGCGCAGGCGCTCCAGCAGCACGGCCACTGAGGCGCCGTCCGGCAGCTCCATGCTCATCACGGGGGTGGTCGCGGAGGCTCCCAGCCAATCCTTCAATACCCCAAAAGGGATTACTTGCACACGCATCACTCGGAAAAGAATACCGCCTATCGATTAGACGTGGCATGCCGAAATGTAGCGCCGGCTTCCTAGCCGGCTGTAGCGTGGGTCTCCTGACCCACGCTCTGCGATTCTCGCAAACGCAGATGTCTTATTCCTCGAGTCGTCCATGAACCGCGTGAGAGACCCAGGCCCTAGGCCAGCTTGTAGAGGAACCCGGTGGGCGTGCCCCACAGGTTGCGGGCGCGGTCCTCGTAAAAAATGCTGAACTCGATTCCCGAGAGATCGAAGTCGAAGAGAGGGACGCGGTCGAAGTTGCGGTCGGCTCGGGGAGAGTACTCATCCCCTCCGCAATCGACCATCAGGGATTCGCCAGTGGAGAGGCGTTCGGGGTGCGTGAGCAAAATGCTCGCAATAGCAAAAACCCCCAGGCAGTACTCATTGCCGGCCAGAGCGGCGCGCGTGCGCCGGGCCGAGCAGCCGCGATGCAGCCTGCCGGCTTGCGCGGCAACAACCAGGATGTCGCTCCCCTGCTGCTGCTCGGCAAGAATGGCCCGCGCAAGCCGGCTGCGCTCGGTCTGGCGCAGGTATTCCTGGCCCAGGCGTCCGGCAATCCGGTTCGAAATCCGGCGCTTTTTGGCCAAAACCTCGATAATCTTCTCCACCGCTTCGTTGTAAGTGGGCGCCACGGCCTCCCAGCGGGGAATGGCAAACCAGGCCTCGGCTCCTTCGGGGAGGGGCAGTCGGCCCAGCTTTTCCTGGCACGCGCCGAGTGCGGGGAAGGCCTTTCTCAGCTCCGTCACCTGCGCCTCCACGGGGCGCACGCAATAGGTCGGCGGATAGCCGCGATCCGAACCCACCTCCTCTTCTAAATACTTGTTGCTGATTGTGTAGCTGTGCACGATTTCCGTCACGGCTTCGGCGATATCGGCCTTGACTTGGCGCTCCGCCTCAAGCACGGCCTGCGCGCTTTGCTTGTCGAGCTGCTCGATCGCCGTGAGATATGCATTGTGCACGGCGTCGCCCAGGCAACTCTGCAACTGCTGGTTCTGCTGGTCCGTGGTGTTGCCCGAAAGATGCAGCGGAACGATCGTGTGTGTGGCTGCCATGATCCTGCTCTCCGCGTCAATCTGCAACGCTGCCGGGATTTCCTCGAGTAGGCGCTGCGACGATCGCAGAAAAGTGCCACCCAGCAGTGGCGGGTTCAGCACACGGCCATTAAGGAACCGCACTGGCATCGAGAAGCGCTATGCTCTGTCCGGCCTATCGGCAGGATTCTGGCCCTCTCTACCTCGCGCCGCCGATTTCCGCGAAGCGTAGCCGCAGAGCGGGCCGTCCCCAAGACGCGCCCGATGCGGGAATCCGGCGCCAAAGAACTCGCGAATGAGGATCCGCACAGAAAAAGAAAGGGCCGGCAGATTCGCCAGCCCTTTTTCTTGCAGGAAGCCGCGTTTACGCCGCTGCGCCCACCGGGAGCTCGGTCGCGGCCGGCAGCAGTTGCGGCCGCATGACCAATTTCGGCAGAGCCACGGCCAGCACGTCTTCAATCTGGCTGGCATAATGCACATCCACACCCGCCATCATCTCCGGCGCCAGGTCCTCTTCCACGCTCTGGCGGTTCTCCGCAGGCAGGATGATGGTGTCCACCCCGGCCCGTCGCGCTGCCAGAAACTTTTCCTTGATCCCGCCCACCGGAAGCACGTTGCCGCTGAGCGTGATCTCGCCGGTCATGGCCGTCAGCGGCCGCACCGGCGTATCGGTGAGCAACGACACCAGCACCGTGGCCATGGTGACACCCGCCGAAGGGCCGTCCTTGGGTATAGCGCCCGCCGGCACGTGGATGTGGATGTCGAGATCCTTGGTAAAGTCCTCGGCAAGCCCCAGCCGCGTGGCGTTCGAGCGCACCCAGGTCAGCGCGGCCTGCATCGATTCCTGCATCACCTCGCCGATCTGGCCGGTCATCGTAAAGCCGCCCTTGCCCTTCATCTTGTTGGCCTCGATGAAGAGAATGTCGCCGCCGGCCGGCGTCCATGCCAGACCTACGGCCACGCCCGGCCGCTTCACGCGTTCCGCAACCTCGGTCTCCACGCGCACCTGGATTCCCCCCAGGAATTCCTTGAGCATCTCGCGTGTGACCACGAGCTTCTCCGTGTGCCCTTCCACTACGCGCCGCGCTTCTTTTCTGCATACTGTCCCGATGGTCTGTTCCAGTTTTCGCACCCCGGCTTCGCGCGTGTAGTGGCGGATGATGTGCCGCACCGCTTCTTCCGGAAACTCAATCTGTTCCGTCGTGATCCCGTTTTCCTTGATCTGGCGCGGAATCAGGTAACGATTGGCGATGTGCACCTTCTCTTCTTCGCTGTAACCCTGCAATGGGATGATCTCCATGCGGTCGATCAGCGGTGCCGGCACCGTGTCCAGCATGTTCGCTGTGCAGATAAACAGAACTTTAGACAGATCAAAGGGCACGTCAAGGTAGTTATCGCGAAACGTGTTGTTCTGCTCCGGATCCAATGTCTCCAGCAGCGCCGAGGCCGGATCGCCGCGGAAGTCGCGGCCCAGCTTGTCCACCTCGTCCAGCATGATCACCGGATCGTTGGTTTCTGCCCGGCGAATGCACTGAATGATCTGTCCCGGCAAGGCGCCGATGTAGGTCCGGCGATGGCCGCGGATTTCCGCCTCGTCGTGCATGCCGCCCAGCGAGACGCGTTGGAACTTGCGGCCCAGCGCCCGCGCAATCGACCGCCCCAGGCTGGTTTTGCCTACTCCCGGCGGGCCCACGAAGCAAAGGATGGGCCCCTTCATATCCGGCTTCAGCTCCAGCACGCTCAGGTAATCGAGGACGCGGTCCTTCACCTTCTTCAGCTCGTAGTGATCCTCGTCCAGAATTTCCTTGGCTTTGACGATATCGATTTTCGAGCCCGAACTCTTGTTCCACGGCAGCACTGCCAGCCACTCGATGTAGTTCCGAGTGAGCCCGTAATCCGCAGCCATGGGAGACATGCGCTGCAACCGCGCCAGCTCCTTCAGGGCCTCTTTCTTTACGTCGTCCGGCATGCCCGCGGCTTCAATCTTCTGGCGCAGGTCCTCTACGTCGCGCTGGCCATCGTCTTGTTCGCCCAGTTCCTTCTGGATGGCCTTGAGCTGCTCGCGCAGGTAGTAGTCGCGCTGCGATTGCTGCACCTGGTCCTGCACCTCGGTCTGGATCTTGGTGCGCAACTGCTGCACCTCGATCTCCTTCACCAGCAGTTTGTTCAGCAGTTCCAGCCGGTCGACAACGCTCGGCGCTTCCAGCAACAACTGCTTGTCGTCCGTGGTCAGGAAGGGCAGAGAAGACGCCACAAAGTCCACCAGGCGAGAGGGTTCTTCAATGTTCGCCGCGATGGTCCGCAACTCGTCGGAGAGCGTGGGCGACTCGGCGACAATTTGCTGGAACTGGCCGATCACGTTGCGCACCAGCGCCTCGAACTCGGCAGAGGTTGGCGGCGTCACGTCCTCCAGCGTCTCTACCTCGGCGACCATAAACGGCTCGGACTGAATAAAGCGCACTAGCCGGACGCGGCTCACGCCTTCGGTAAACACAAAACGGCTCTGGTTGGGCATGCGCACAACCTTGTGCACGGTGGCCAGGGTGCCGACATTATGCAGATCGGCGGGTTTGGGCGAGTCCAGGCGCGCATCCAATTGCGCCGCCACCACAATCGCCCGCTCCTCGCCTAGCGACTCGATCAGTTGGATCGAGCTTTCCCGGCCTACCGTCAATGGCAGGACAGCATGAGGAAACAGAACCGTATCGCGAACCGGCAAAATCGGAATGATGCGCGTTCCCGGTGCGCTCTTGGGTGTGGATTCCTGAGAGTTTGAAGCTGGATCATTTGACATTGAGTGTCCCCGTATCAACTTTTCTATCATTAGATAGTGCAGAAAGGGAAAAGTTGCAAATTCGACCCTCCGCGGTGCATCTCCTTTGCTGCCCCCTGAACTTGTGCTACGTTCTCGCCTCTTCCGGGGTTCCATGCCCTCTTAACTGGCTGTAATTCTAGGGGCTTACGAGATGCGGAAACGCGGCCGATATCCCTTGAAACCGACCAGTGCACCACGCCGCCGGTTTTGGCTCAACGCGGCCATCCCACCGGTCTATCGGCTGAAAATCCATGAGGGTGAGGGGTAGGGGGGCGTGCGAAGGCCATGGGATGGGAGCAGGTCTGATCTGAGTTCGGGAACAGGACGGGCGGCTAATCGACGGGCGCAGCAAACCCCGCAGCAACCCAACAACGGCGCAACGTTTGCCCGCCTTGGATGCCGCTCTAGTCGCCCCGCTTGATGGCCGACTCGATGTGTTCCCACACCTCGTCCGGCGGCTCCACGCTCGGGAACAACTGCCGGGCTGCGTCGGCGATGGTTTCCAGATCGGCCAGCAGGGCGCGGCAATCTGCGCAATCTTTCAGGTGAGGATGGGCGCTGAGATCTTCTCCTGAACCGATAAATCCGGCCATTTGATCTTGAAATTCCGCGCAGCTCATCTTGCTGAAGTCATCGTTCATGGCCGCGCCTCCTGGCGGTTTTGGGCGCGCAGGGCGTCGCGCAGCTTCAAACGCGCCTTGTGCAGTTGCGACTTGCTGTTACCAATCGAACAATCCAGCATGGATGCAATCTCATTATGCTCAAAACCCTCCACATCGTGAAGGATAAAAATGAGCCGGTAGCCGGCCGGGAGATCGGCAATCGCGTGCTCCAACACCAGGCGGTCGATAGTTCCCGTCAGCGTCAGATCGGGAGCCCCGAAGCTGCGGCTGGGGCCCTCCTCCGGGTTCGGCTCCATTGCTTCGTCCAGAGAAATCAGAGACAGACCCTTCTTGCGCAGTTGCATCAAAACCACATTGATGGCCAGGCGATGCAGCCAGGTGGAAAAGGCCGAATCCCCGCGAAAGGTCGCAATCTTACGATGCAACTGCAGGAAAGCTTCCTGCGTCAAGTCCTCGGCTTCGGCCACGTTGCCCACCATGCGCAGGCAAAGCGAGTAGATGCGCCGCTTGTGCAGGGCATAGAGCTGGGCAAAGGCGTGGTGATCGCCAGCCTGTGCCCGCGCCAGCACCTCGGCGTCGGTTGCGTTGGGAGTCGTCGGTCTGCTGGCTGCCGCTCCCCCGCCGCCGTTCGCACGGCTGGGCTGGGGCGATTGCGTCGGGGTGGGGACATCAGACATAGGCTTCCTTCTGGCTGCTGCTTTTGAGTTAGATGCACGATTACGACGCCGGAGTTGACCAACTTTTGAAACTATATCCCCATTCCAGGGCGGCGGCCTTTGGAGAAATCGGCGCCTGCCATCGCTGGGTAGCGCGTCAGTTTGAATTTGAATCTGCCGTGAAAGTGCACGACTTCAATCGTGACGTGAAGGCTCCAAAACTGATTGGGGTTTTAGCCCCTGGGGGATCAGCCTTTTTCAAACCGGCCCAGCACCTATCATTGCTCAGGTTTTGCCTTGGCTTCTTTCCTCGTTAGTATAAGGGAAGTATCTTGGATTGACTGACCATGGACAACAATCGACCGCAGCCGACACCCTGCAACATCGCGTGGTGAGCCCCGTTGGCCTTGATTTGACATTCGATTACCCCGCGTTTTTTAAAGATATGGTCTTGCGGACAAAGCCGGAAGAACGGCGTGGTGCTTACCTGGCCCCCCGATGCAGGCTCTGTCCTACCTCAAAGGAGCGGCAAGATTTGGCATTCCGCCGGTCGCGCGCCGGAGTTCTGTTCATCTCCATCCTTCTGGTTGCCGGTGGCGCATCGCTCCGCACTTGGTGCCAGGCGCCTGCCGCCGCTGCGTCTTCTGAGGCCGCTCCCGTAGCCGGCAGCGCGCAGAGCGCAACGTCTGCCGGGCCCTCGAAACCTCCCGTTCAAACGCCCAACTCCGTTCTCCAGTGGGAGGGCCTGCCCGTTCGCAGCATTTCGTTCGAGGGCGTTCCGGCCGATCAGTTGCTGCCGCTCGCCGGCCATCTGCCCCAGGCTGAAGGAGCGCCGCTGACGGAGGAGAACCTGAAAAACAGCTTGCGCCAACTGTATGCCACGGGCCTCTACGACACCATCGAGGCTCGGGGCACGCGCCTGACCGACGGCGTGGCTCTGGTTTTTGCCGGCACTCCGCGCACTTTTATCGGAAGCGTAGGCGTGGACGGAGCCACCGGCGCCACCATGAATATGCAATTGCAGCGGGCCACCCAACTGGATACGGGAACCCGCCTGACCCAGGAAAAAATGGTGCGCGCTGCACAACAGATGCGATCCATGCTCGAGCAAAACGGCTATTTCGAAGCGGTCATCACGCAAAATATCACCGCCCGTCCCCGGCAACAGCTCGCCGACATCTCGTTTCGCGTGGTCTCGGGGCCGCGTGCGCGCGTCGGCAAAGTCACGGTCACGGGCGATTCCGGCATGACGGTAGATGAATTCCGCACCCACGCGCATCTCTGGAAGATCGCGCACGTCGATCACGACACCGTGAACCGGGCTCTCGATGGCGTGCTCCGCAACTATCAGAAACAAGATCGCCTCGAGGCCGAGGTCAAGCTCGAATCCGCGGCCTACGACCATACCTCTAAGGCGGTCAACTACCAGTTCTCGGCTAACCGCGGACCGGTGGTGCGCGTCGAGGTGCACGGTGCAAGCATCAGTGCCGAGCGCGTCAAGCGCCTCATCCCCATCTTTCAGGAGGGCAGCGTCGACGAAGACCTGCTCAACGAAGGCAATCGCCGCTTGCGCGATTACTATCAGCGCCTGGGCTACTTCGATGCGCGGGTCGATCACGAGCGGCAATCTGCCGGTGCCGAGGAAGTGAGCATCCTCTACACCGTGCAGTTGGGACAGCGGCGTCGCGTGGAGCAGGTCTCCGTTACCGGGAATCATTATTTTTCCAAGGCTACGCTCATGGATCTGATCGGCGTTCATGCCGCCGACGCGCTGGACCGTCATGGCCTCTACAGCCAGGCGTTGGTCTCCGCCGACGTCAGCGTGCTGGAGAGCGTGTATCGCAACAACGGCTTTTCTCAAGTAAAGGTCGCGCCTGAAACCAGCACTCCCGAGACCGCTGACAATTCCGGCGCGTCGCCGCAACAGATCGGAGACCGCTCCGCGCCGCTCAAGGTCATCTATCGCATCGCGGAGGGCCAGCAGCTTCGCGTTGGCGCCATGCAGTTGCAGGGTAACGATCACATCCCCACGTCAACATTGACCGCGATGCTGAACACCGCGCCGGGCCAGATGCTTTCGCCCCGCAATCTGGCAGGCGACCACGATGCATTGGTCACAGCGTACTTGAGCCGCGGCTTTGATCAGGCGACCGTGAACGTGGCGCAGCAGCCCGAGCCCGCCGATCCCGGCAAGGTCGATGTCGTCTTCCACATTGAAGAAGGACCGCAGACCTTTGTCCGTGACGTACTTTTGACGGGCCTGGAAAACACGCGCCCGCAAACTGTGGCGCGGGCCATCACCGTACATCCCGGCGATGCGCTCGACCAGAACGCGCTCGCCACCACGCAAAGTAATTTGTACGCCTTTGCGCTCTTTAATGAGGTGAACACCGCGGTCGTGAATCCCTCCGGCGACGCGCCCCGGAAAACCGTGCTGATCCAGGCTACCGAAGCGCGGCGCTGGACGTTGACCTACGGCTTCGGCTTTGAGGTGCAAACCGGTCAGCCACAGAACCATTGCTCGGGCGCGACCGCGGCCGGAGTCGCTTGCAATCCTAACGGAAAAACCGGCGTCAGCCCGCGCGTGCTGGCCGCTATCTCGCGCAACGGACTCTTCGGCCGCGATCAATCGGCCTCGCTTCGCGGCACTTACGGCTTGCTCGAGCAAAGTTTCGGCCTGCTCTATCAGGTTCCGCACATTGAAGGCAACCCGAACTTCGGCCTCGCCTTCTCCGGCGGCTACGCCAACAGCGAAGACGTATCGACCTACGTTGCGTCCCGCCTGGAAGGCGCATTTCGCGGAACCGAGAATTTCAACCATCCCGGCTCCTGGCTCTCCCGGGCCAACACCTTCATCTTCGAAATCGATTTCCGTAGAGTGAAAGTGGCAGCCAGCAGCTTGCAGGTTTTTCCGGGAGAAATCTCCGAGCTTTCGACGGCGACGCGCGTGGGAGGGCCGGCATTTACCTGGATTCGCGACACGCGCGATGTGCCCCTGGATGCGCACCGCGGAACCTACACCAGCTTTCAGGAGTTCCTTTCCGATCGGCTCGCAGGCGCACAGGCCGAGTTCAACCGCATCGACGTCTCGAATTCCAGCTATTACAGCTTCGACAAAAACCGCTTCGTGGTGGCGCGCAACACGCGCTATGGGCAGATTCGCGCCTTCGGCAATGGATCGAGCGAACTGATTCCGCTGCCCGAGCGGCTCTATGCCGGCGGTCCCGTTTCGCTGCGCGGTTTTTCGCAGAACGCTGCCGGACCGCGCGATCCTGAAACCGGCTACCAGATCGGTGGCGCGGGAGCCTTGATCAACAGCACGGAATTGCGCCTGCCGCCTCCTACTCTGCCTTGGTTCGCCAATACCATTAGCTTCGTCATCTTTCACGACATGGGCAACGTTTTTACCAATGCCGGCGATGCATGGGCCAGCATTCTCCGCACGCGCCAGCCCGATGCCACCGCATGCAAAAACGCAGTCGTAACCGACCCAACCACGGCATACCCTGACGGCTACGATCCCACCAAGGGTCCGAATCCGAGCCCGCCGACGTCGACCGGCCAGCAAGGCCCGTGCAGCTTCAACGATTTCTCGCACGCGCTGGGCGCCGGTTTGCGCTACCATACGCCGATCGGTCCTATTCGCTTCGATTTCAGCTATAACCTCAATCCGCCCATCTACCCGGTGAATATCAACTACTCGATCCCCACGACAACCACGAGCACGATTCCCGGTTGGGCGACGGGTCCGTATCTCGGTCAGGCGCCGCACATCAACTTCTTTTTCAGTCTGGGGCAGGCCTTCTGATGCGCAGATTGGCTCCAATCCGATTCAGCTTCGTTCGCGAAATGGTCTTCGATCGCGCCCACTACTCAGATGTCATCCAGAGCGGAGGGTGGCGCGCTTTTGCGCCAGGCGGAGTCGAAGGACCTGCGGTTGTTTTTCGGAGGAGCGCAGCGGCAAAATTTCTCGTCCTCGCACTGCTACTTTTCGCACCACCAATTTTCGCCTCTCAACAACCGGACTCCTCAGCGTCGCCCCTCGTCCTAGACCGCGCGGTCGCCGTCGTCAACAAGCAAGTCATCCTGGCCAGCGACCTCGACGACGAGATCCGGCTCTCGGTTCTCGATCCCACCACGGTCATCCAGGTCGAGATCACCAGACAGCAGGCGCTTGAGCAGTTGATCAGCCGGGCCTTGATCGAGCAGCAGATCCGCCAGCAGGACATCGAAGCCATCGAGCCCTCGCGCCAGGAGGTCAATGCGCGCCTGCATGAGATCCGATCGGAACTGCCCATCTGCGTCCGCCAGAACTGCGCCTCCGATGCCGGATGGAAGGCATTTCTGGCTTCGAACGGGCTCACGGCGGAGCGCGTCGAAGCCTATCTCCGCTATCGCCTGGAGATTTTGCGCTTTATTGAGCAGCGCTTCCGGCAAGGCATTCAAATCTCTCCCCAGCAAATTGAAACCTACTACCACGACAAACTGCTGCCGCAATACGCGCCCGGCGAAGCCGTTCCGTCGCTCGATCAGGTAGCGCCGCGCCTTCAGGAAATCCTGCTCCAGCAACAAGTCAACGAACTGTTCGACAATTGGCTCACCGACTTGCGCCGGCAGGGCGACGTGGAAGTGCTCGATCCCGAGCTTGCCCCACAACCTGCGCCGGCAACGCCTGCCAGCCCGGCCGGCGCGAAAGGGGGGAGCCGATGAGCGAGCACGAAGACAAGCCAGTTGCCGGCGAAGAATCCTCCCCGCCGCCGCCGCGCGGCGTCCGCAGCCGGCTGCGCCGCTTCTTCCTGCGCCATCTTCCCCTCGCCGTTGCGAGCATCGCGGTCCTTCTCATGGTTTTGGCCATCAGCCTGTATTTCGTGGCCAGCTCTTCTGCGTTTGAAAATGCTGTGCGCAGGCGACTCATCACGTCCCTCGAAGAAATGACCGGCGGCCGGGCCGAGATTGCATCCTTCCACTGGCGCCTGCTCCATTTTGAAGCTGAAGCCGATGGCGTCGTCATTCACGGTCTTGAAGATCCCGGCGAAGCTCCCTACGCAAAAATCGATCACCTGCGCGTGGTTTTCAGCTTGCGCAATCTTTTCAGTCCCACCGTTCGCCTGCGCAGCCTGGAGATTGACCGGCCCAGCCTGCACTTCATCGTCTATCCCAACGGATCGACGAATCAGCCACAGCCGCGCCAGCGGCACACCTCGTCAAATTCAGTGGTTGACACTCTGTTCGCAATGCATGCCGGTCATATCACGGTGGAACAGGGCAGCCTGGACTACGACTGCCGCAACGCCAGCTTCGATTATCAGAACCGGAACGCGCCGCTAGACTTTTCCGCCAACGATGCATCGCTCGTCATGCTTTATGTCCCCGCGACGTTCCGTACGGCCGCGTCGTATCGCATCGAAGTTGGCGTAACCGATCTCAATCTCGCCCGCACGGTGCCGCGTAGCCCGCTGCCGGTGCACGGGGCCCTACAGGCCACGCTCGATCTGGGGCGCGCGCATGTGTTTCTGCGTTCCCTGCGCATCACGGCGGAGCGGCGCGGCGGCCCGAGTCACTCTCTTGAAGTCACCGGAGACCTCGAGGATTTCACGCATCCCCGCTGGCACGCGCATGTGCAGGGCGATCTGGACATGCGTCTCCTCGATCCCATCACCGGCTACGGCGATGCGCCCGAGGGTCTGGCTCGCCTCGATCTCAGCGCTGCCGGCCAGCAAGACGCGTTTCAAATCGACGGCGCCGTGCACATTGACGACGGTTCATACATCGGAGAGGGCGTCATCGCCAAAGGCATCACATTCGACACCCACATCCACGCCGACAGCAAGCAACTGCTCATCACCGGGATCGTCGCCCGCTTGCGTCAGGGCGGCCAAATCGAGGGCACGGTCGCGCTTGAGCCCTGGCTCCCCACGGATGCCTCTGCGCAACCGCAGCAGGCCCCTCAAGGAACCGAAGAGTCTCGCGCCAACCGGAATACTCTCGTCCGCACCCCACCCTCGATCATCCCTGTCAACGGCAAAGTGACCGCCGAGTTCAAAGACGTCGCGCTCGATACGGTGCTCGACATGGTCAGCCCCGCACCCTACCGGCGTCTTGGGCTGGACGCCCGCGTGAATGGCCCCGCTGTCGCCGTCTGGACGCACGGTGATGGCAACACCGTCTCAGTCGATGCGCAGTTCGGCCTCAGCCCCTCCCGGCAAACTCCCCCCGGCGAAGTGCCCGCGACGGGAGCGATCGATGCCACTTACGCGCAGCACAACGGCTCGGTCGCGCTACGCAAGCTGGAGATTCACCTCCCCCAAAGCGATCTTGAAGCGCATGGCGTGCTGGGCGCGTACCCAACCGCGAGTCCTTCTGCGCTCACCATCGATTTTCATTCGCATGACCTGGCTGAATTTGACACAGCGCTGCGCAGTCTCGGCTACAAGCGCAATGGCAAAACCGGAGCCGCGGCCCTGCCGGTGTCGTTGGCGGGGCAGGCCGACTTTCACGGAATGTGGACCGGCTCACTGGTCCGGCCGCACATTTCGGGCACCGTCCAAGCCACGCAACTTGCCGTCGAGTTGCCTGCCGGCAGCTCCGGCGCACCGCAGATTGTGCGCTTCGATTCTGTCTCGGCTACAGGCATGGTTGCGCCGTCGCAGATCGCCATCCAGCGTGCGCAGCTCCAGCGTGGCAACACGCGCATCGCGCTGGGCGGCACACTTGAAGCCTCGCCCGGGGCCGCGCCGGGCCGCGATCCGGGATTTGACGCGAACGCCGTGCTGCATGCGCACGTCGACGCGGCCAATCTCGAAGTTGCCGACGTGCAGCCGCTTGTTACTGCGGAGGGCGGCCCCAATCTCCCACTCACTGGTGCGTTCAACGCGCGCATCACGGCCGACGGGCCGCTCCATGCGCTCTCCGCATCCGGTTCCGTACAAATGGAGCGAGGTTCCCTCTATGGCGATCCGATCTCAGGTCTGCGCGTCCAGGCCGCGCTCGCCAGCCAAGTACTCAAGCTGACGTCGGCCTCCTTCAACGATGCCGGCGGGAACATCTCCGGGTCTGGAACATATGATTTCAAGGCGGATCGTTTCCAAGTGGACGCGCGGGCCCAGAACATCGATATCGCCCGCCTCGACTTCGTCCACAGCCGCAATATCGACGCCACCGGCAAGCTTTCGTTTGCCATTTCCGGTTCAGGTACGTTGCACGATCCGCGCCTTGAGGGCCACGCCACGCTCGCCGCGCTCACCTTTGGCGGGCAGCAATTCGGAACCCTCCAGGTCGCTGCGCATTCCACGGGGCCGACCATCGAATACAACGCCATTACGCAATTGGAGCAGGCCGGACTCACGCTGCACGGGCAAACTACTCTCAATGGCGACTATCCGACCCACGCCCAGCTCGAATTCTCGCGCTTCAATCTCGGCACTCTGCTACGCATGGCGCACGTGGCGGAATTCAATGGCGAGTCGGCACTGGCCGGTACAGTTTCGGTTGACGGTCCTCTCGCCCGTCCCCGGCAGCTTCGGGGTGAGGCGCAGCTCCGACAACTGGCGTTCACCATCTCCGGCGTTCAACTCCAGGGCGACGGCGGATTGCACGCCACGCTGTCTGACGGCCGCATTCATCTCGATCCTTTGCACGTGACCGGTGAAAACACCGATCTGCATGTGCAGGGCGATCTGTCGATCGAGGGCGCCCAACAACTCGATCTCGCCGCCAGCGGCTCCATCAACCTCAAGCTGGCAGAGACACTCGACTCAGATTTGACCGCCAGTGGATCCACGACCTTCAAGGTGGAGGCGCACGGTCCGTTGCTGCACCCCGAGCTTCAGGGGCGAATCGATTTCCAGGACGGCGCGCTTTCGCTGGAGGATCTGCCCAATGGCCTAAGTCAATTGCACGGGACCCTCGAGTTCAATCAAAACCGGCTGGAAGTGAAAAGTCTGACTGCGATGAGCGGCGGCGGCCTGTTGACTGTGGAAGGTTATCTTGCGTACCAGCACGGCATCTATGCTGACCTGTCGGTCACGGGCAAACAGGTGCACATTCGTTACCCCGAAGGAGTCAGCTCACTCGCCGATGCCACGTTCCACCTGCAAGGACAGCAAAGCAACCTGTTCCTGAGCGGCAACGTCCTGATCACGCGTTTCTCCGTCAGTCCCGATCTCGACCTGGCGGCTCTCGCCACCCAGGCCAATGCCTCGATCGAGACCATTGCGCCGCCCGACGCTCCGTCGAATCACGTGCGCCTCGATGTGCACATCGTCTCGTCTCCCCAGTTGAGTTTCCAGAATGCCTTCGCCAAGCTGGCTGGGGACGTGGATCTGAGCCTTCACGGCACGCTGGCTTCGCCCTCGCTCCTGGGCCGCGTTTCGGTCACCCAGGGCAGCGCCTTGATCGCCGGAACCCGCTACGACCTTGAGCGCGGCGACATCACCTTCACCAACCCGGTGCGCATCGAGCCCATCATCGACCTCAGCGCCACGGCGCACGTTGAAGACTACGACATCTCCCTCGGCCTGCACGGTTCGCCGCAAAAGCTCTCCGTCAGTTACCGCAGCGACCCTCCGTTGCCCGAAGCCGACGTGGTCTCGCTCTTGGCCCTGGGCCACACCGCCAGCCAGCAACGTCTCTATACGCAACAGCAGGAGCAGGCCATTACCAATCCCACTGACGCCTTGCTCGGCGGAGCCCTCAACGCCACCGTCAGCAGTCGCGTGCAAAAGCTCTTTGGCGCCGGTTCGGTCAAGGTCGATCCCAATTATCTGGGCGCGTTCGGCAACTCCACCTCGCGCATCACGGTGCAGGAGCAGTTTGGCCGCAGCGTCACCCTGACCTACGCTACCGACGTGAATACCACCAGCCAGCAGTTGCTCCAGGCTGAAGTGGCCATCAACCGCCACGTCTCGGTGGTCGTTGCCCGCGACGAGTCCGGCGTCTTCTCCATGGTCATCAAGGCTACCCGCCGTTTTCGATAGAGCATTTCGGCCTCGTTTACGCCTTCCCGTTCGTCACGCGTCGGGCGCTAAAAGAAGTTCTCTTTGTAATACAGTGGAATACGCTGTAATCTTCTGTACTATGGGCTCGCCGCGCATCATCAGCTTCCGAATTCAACCCGACAGGGTCGCCGAACTCGACGCGATTGCCAAATCGCTGGATCGGGATCGTAGCCACCTGCTCAACGAAGCCGTGGAATCCTATTTGAACCAGCAGCGCCGTCTCGTCGACATGGTCAAGAAGGGTCTGCGCGCCTCAAGGAGCGGGAAAACGATTGCCGATGAGGATCTCGACGATCTGATCGGCTCGTGGGTCAAGGCGAAACTACCCAAAAAGAAAGAAGAGAAAGCCCGGACGAGAGCGTGAAGCTACGGTGGACCCTTCCGGCAGTCGAGCAGCTCCGTGAAATCTTCGATTACATCGCGGACGATAACCCAGCCGCTGCCGAACAGATGGTCGAGCGCATTCGACTCTCCATCCGTCAATCTACCCGCATGCCCTATGCCGGAAGAATAGGCCGTGTCGGTGGCACGCGGGAGGCGATAGTACCGGGAACGGCCTATATCGTCGCTTATCGCATTCTGGAAGACGCGATTCACGTTCTCGCCATTCTGCACGGCGCGCAGCAGTGGCCTGAATCTTTCTAGTTCTCTAACTGCTTGATTTTGCACTAATTTCGTACCCCATCGACCCGCATTTCTGAGCAGAGGCGCAGTCCCCACGCAACCTAATCGCGGTCTTCTGTGTCTAAAAGGAGGCGTGCGGAGGACGAGCCGCCTATGAATCCCCAGATCCAGCCGGCTGCCCCGCAAGCTTAAAAATCGTGAAATGAAAGTGGAGGATTCCCCTATGACAAGAACCATGGATTCCCGCAAGTTCCTGGTATTGGCTGCGGCCCTGTTTGCAGCCCTTCTCACCCTCTCGAACGTTGCATCGGCGGCCCAGGCGCAGGATGTGTCTGCCGCTGTCCATTCCAAGCTCAATAAGTCGCAATACAAAGATGTCCAGGTCAACGTGGACGCCAACGGCGTTGCGACCCTCACAGGCACAGTCAGCTTGTACGAGTACAAGGCCGATGCCGACAAGAATGTGCACAAGGTGAAGGGCGTCACGGCAGTGCGCAACGACATTCAGGTCGCCGGCCCCTCGGTGTCCGACAGCCAGTTGGAAAAAAGCCTCGGAGAAAAGCTGGCCTACGATCGCGTCGGCTACGGAAATGTTTTCGACGCCATCACATTGCAGGTGCAAGATGGCGTGGTCACGCTGGGCGGTTCCGCGCTTGATTACCCAAGCCGCGACTCTGCGCTCGGCGTCGTCTCTACCACGCCCGGAGTCAAAGACGTGGTCGACCAGATCACCGTGGATCCGCTTTCGCCCATGGACAACCAAATCCGCATCGATGTGGCGCGTGCGGTCTATGGCTTCCCCTCGCTCAACAGGTACGCCATCGACCCCGCCAAACCCATTCGCATTGCGGTCCAGAACGGCAATGTGGCGCTTTACGGCGTAGTCGACTCGGAGGCCGACAAGGACGCCGCCTTCATTCGCGCCAATGGCGTTCCCGGCGTGTTTAGCGTAAAGAACTACCTGCAAGTAGCCAACCAGCCGACCGAAAGCAAGAAATAAGGCTTCGCTGGCGGCACAACCTGTTCCTTTTCCTCGCGGCCCTGGAGATGGCCTCATCTCCAGGGCCGTCTTGCGTTCCGCGCAACCGCCCCTCCGGTTAACGCTATCGATATCCCTGAAACCAATCCGGCCCCGTCTGCGTAGAATGCCCATGTAGGCCCTATAAAAAAACTGAGTGCATCAGATCTCTGCAACGAGGAGACTCCATGGAGCCGGAGTACCAGCCCCCTTCCACAGCCACGCCCCTCGCAAGTCACGCTGAACCGGTTCTAAGCTCGCCGACTGCAAATCTTGTCCCTCTTGAACCCACTCCCGCCGAGGAGCCCTACCACGGCCTGCGCTGGATCTTCATTGGCTCCCAGGGTTTGCGCGCCGGGTGGTCGGTCGTTGTGTTCTTCGTCCTCCTCAGGTATCTCACCGAAGGGATTGGCACCGTGCTATTCAGTGCCCATCTGATCGGCGGCAGCGCAGACGATTTCTCGCCTGTGCCTGTGTTCTTCGGCGAAGCGGGAGGCCTGCTCGCGTTGCTCATCGCAATCGCCATCGTGGGCTTCCTTGAGGGCCGCCGGATTCCGGCGTATAACCTCACCGGTCTCCGGCGGCCCCAGCATTTTCTCTTCGGCCTCGCGGCCGGATTTGTTGGTCTTTCCGCGCTGGTTGGAACCCTGGCCGCCGGTGGATGGCTGCACTTCGGTCCCGTTGCACTCACCGGCTCGGCCGTCTTCCGCTTTGGCCTGTTATGGGGCTGCATTTTTCTCGTTGGGGCCTGCTACGAAGAGGGCATGTGCCGCTGTTTTTTGCTCTTCACTCTCACCCGCGGAATCAACTACTGGTGGGCGCTGGCCGCTTGCGCGTACCTCTGCGCGCGCCTGGCGATGAGACATCACCTCGGTGGCAATGCATGGGGTGTGTACGCTGCCATTCTCATCGGCCTCATCCCGTGCTTCATCCTTTACCAAAAGGCTGCCCAACGCAGTGGCTTCTGGTGTGCCGCATGGGTTACGTCGGCCTATTTCGGTTATATGCACGTCTCCAATCCGGGCGAAACATGGATCGGCATCTTTGCCGCCGCCTTTATCGGCTTCGTTTTTTGCGTGAGCGTGCGCCTTACAGGTTCGGCCTGGTGGGCCATCGGATGCCATGCCGGCTGGGACTGGGCCGAGACGTATTTTTACGGAACCGCCGATAGCGGACTCACTCCGCAAGGCTGCTACCTGACCAGCACACCGGCGGGCAATCCCTTGTGGAGCGGCGGCGCAGTCGGGCCGGAAGGCAGTTTGCTGGTGCTAGGCGCAATTCTGTTTCTCCTGGCTTTGGTTCTGGTCTACAGCCGCTTAAGCGCCCGCGGCACTCCCACCGCCGCGTAGTATACGAATCGTGGAACGTGTCTCGTGAATCGTGAACTGTAGGCTGTAAACTACGAATCACAAACTACGAGTCACAAACCACGATCCACGAACTGAAACCTGACACCTGAAACCTGACATGCGCCTTTGGCTCAACCGCAGCGCCGAAGTCTCCCTCCGTGAGCAGTTGAACACCCAGGTTGTGCTCGGCATCCTCACGCGAGAGATTCTTCCCGGCCAAAAACTGCCCAGCACGCGCGAGCTGGCGCGCCGCTTCGGCATTCATCCCAACACCGCCAGCGCCTGCTATCGCGAACTGGAACGCGACGGCTGGCTTGAGTTCCGCCACGGCAGCGGCGTCTTCGTCGCCAACACGCGCCCCTCCGTCTCTCTCAGTCCCGAGATGGCCGTCGATCAACTCATCGGCGAGCTCGCGGCCAGAGCCCGAAAGATCGGCGCGTCTGATTCACTGTTACGCGCGCGCCTGCGCCGCTGGCTTTCGCTGGCCCCGCTGGCGCGCTGGCTCGTCATCGAACCCGACCCCGAGCTGCGCAAAATTGTCACCGTCGAAATGGAATCGAGCCTCGCCCTCCCCGTGGCCTCTTGCACGCCCGATGAGTGCAGCGAAGAAACCCAAATTGCCCGGTCGATTCCTGCCTGTCTGCCCAGCAAGGCCGCCGCGGTGCGCAAACTCCTACCCGCCGGAACCGTGCTTACCGTCTTCCAAGTCAACCCCGTGGCCTCAGCGCTCGAAGCCAATTTGCAGCGCTACCTTCCCGAGCACTCCGCCGATCTTGTCGGCATCGCGTCACGTTGGGGAGAATTCCAGCGCATCGGCCGCACCATGATCGTGGCCGCGGGCCTCAATCCGGAAAACCTTCTGGTGCGCGATGCCACTCGCCCCGGATGGAAGCGCGGCCTGGAATCGACCTCAGGCGTTATCTGCGACATCGTGACCGCGCAGCAGTTGCCGAAGCCATGCTTCCCCATCGTCTTCCGCCTGCTCGACGAAGCCTCCATCGCCCAACTCCGCGCCCTCGAAGCCGAGCTTTCCGCCGCCTCAACCACCGATTCCTAGCGCCGGCCGCCAACCCCCGTGTAACGCCGGTCGCCCAATCTCAAGCGCCGCCTCGCCCTTCCGCTCCTGAGGAGCGGTCGAGAATAGCCCAGGGTGAAGTCCGCGCTAGCGGACGAGAACCCTGGGAAAGCGATCCGGCGACAGTCTCCGCCCCGGAGGGCCGGCCGAATCATCGGCGTTTGCTGCCCCGGTTTCTGCAATCAGCTTCTAGCTAGGCCTCCGCCCAGTCGCCACTGTGACACTTCAAAAACTGTCCCAATTGCCTCCCACACACGCGTCCGTTCGTCCTACTCTCGCTCTTGTCAGTCCCAAAGGAGTTCCCATGAACCGTCCGATGATGCAAGCCTTTCTCTTCGTCAGCCTCTGCCCGCTGCTGGTGGCACAGCAGCCCCAGCCAGCCGCCTCGCCCTCCACAACCACTGCCGCCGGGCAGCAGGCGGCCAACGCTCCGCAGCCCAGCGCCGTCACCGACCACAACCAGATCCTCAAAAACGCTCGCATGATCTGCGTCGAATCGAGTACGGATTTTCTGACCGTTAGCACGATGGACCGTGCACTGTTGAACCAAAAGAACTGGGGGAAGCTGAGCCTGAACATCGTCGAGTCTCCGCGCCAGGCCGATCTCCAACTCCAGATCGACCGGTTGATCTTCACCCACATCCACACCTACGTCCTCACGGACCGGAAGACGGGCATCGTTCTCGCCTCGGGCAGGATCACGGCCCTCGACGGAATCGTCGCCTCCGGTCCCATGGCCGAGCAGATTGTGAGAATCCTCGCCGCAGCCCGGCTCCCGGCGCAGCCAGCGGCCGCCGATCGCGGAATGTGAGCGCGTGCCGGGCTGACGCCGGCAAGCTGCGCCAATCCACTCTCCGGATTCGCTTAGAAGCGCATGCAAGCTGGGAGACAATGAAAGAACGGCACCCGAGGAAACAGCCATGAGAAAGACCATCGTATTTGCGGCGCTCTTCTGCGCGCTGCTCGTCACGGGATGGACCCACGCTCAGCCCCAAACCACTCGCAAATCCCTCCCCCAGCCAACCATCGTCCAGGGCATTCCCTGCGACAAGGGCTACGCTTGGTTCTTCGCAAGCGGCCAACTCGAAAAATGCACCGTCACGCGCGAGATTCCCTTCGGCGAAATCACCATCCCCGCCGGATCCTGGATCACTCTCACCGAAAACGGCAAGCCGAACTTTGTGCAGATGAGCCACGACGCGCCCGTGCTTGGATTGCAGTGTCAGGGAGGAGGTTTGCTGGGCGCGGGCGAAGGCCCGGTCGTCGCCTTCTACCCCAACGGCAAAGTCAAAGTCTGCTTCCAGGCCGGCGACCAGGCGGTACAGGGCGTTCCATGCAGCCACGGCGGCTTCTTCAGCACTCTCTCCGGCCCCGATCCCGGCGTGTACTTTTACGAAAGCGGCAAGCTGCGCCAATGCCGCCTCACCGCCGATTTTGCCGGAAAGCGCAAAGGAGAACTCTTCAAGCAGACGCCATGATCCCGCCCATCCTAGTCACGCGGCCAGCGTATCCTGAATCTGGCCAATGTCCGATTCGTCTTCATCCATCATGCCTGCGTCTCATGCCGCTTCGCGCCGGGGCCGCAAACGCCGCTGGCCGCGGATTCTGCTCTATGTTGCCGGCAGCTTGCTTCTGCTGCTTCTCGTCGCCGCCGGTGCCGCCGTACTTTGGCTCCGCTCGGCAGCCAGAGCCGCGCTGCCCCAACT
>Ga0302320_10001694_pt1 | contig 52714 bp, 39 predicted proteins | sample Bog_T0_3_FD_202130 | JGI IMG/M metagenome (GOLD analysis project Ga0302320, IMG submission 202130) | Peat permafrost microbial communities from Stordalen Mire near Abisko, Sweden - Bog_T0_3 | ecosystem: Environmental > Terrestrial > Soil > Wetlands > Peat | place: Sweden: Abisko, Stordalen Mire...
CCTAGGGTCGTGACCTTGCCGCCAGGAGTGATCTCTCGCACTAAGGTGTCCCCGACGTAAAGGTTTCCCGAGGGGTCGATCGCAAGGCCCCCGACCTGCGTGAAACTGGCCGCGGTCCCGGTGCCGTCCGTCCAGGCCGAATGACCGACCGTGCCGGCGAAGGTCGTCACAACGCCGCCCGGTGTGACCTTGCGCACCGTATAGTTGCCGCTGTCGGTCACGTACACGTTCCCGGTAGAATCGACCGCGATCCCCGCGGGCGCATTGAACCGGGCGGCACTGCCGGTGCCGTCAACGCTTCCGGCCTGGCCTGCAGATCCGGCTAGGGTCGTCACGATCCCGCCGGTAGTGATTTTGCGGATGGTATTGTTGCCGGTGTCGGCGACGTAGATCGTGCCGTCCGACCCGACGGTGAGAGCCGTCGGACCATTGAAGCGCGCCGCGGACCCAGTCGCGTCGAGGGACCCGGACACCTGCGGGCTACCGGCGAGCGTCGTCACGTTGCCGCTGCTGTAGCTCCGGATCGTGTCGTTCCCGGTGTCCGCAATATAGAGGTTGCCGGCGGCGTCCGACGCGAGGCCGGTTGGATGAAAGAACCGGGCGCTCGCCGCCGGGCCATCAGCGTTTCCGACTTCACCGGAGGCGCCGATTATAAGGTTCGATCCGGTCGAGACGTAGTCTAGCGAGGTATAGGACGCGAAGAGGCCGACGCCGACTATGAAGGAGAGCCCCGTGGGCACGGGCGCACCGTAGGCGGAAACGAGAGTAGTCGCATATTGCGGCGGCGGCGGGGCGGCGGTGATGACCAACGAGGCATTGGTGTTCCCGAGGGAATTGCCGGCGGAGATTGGCACAGTGATCGTGCCGGCGGTGGCGATGGCGCCCGTGAGGGTACCTGTCGCAGCGTCAAAGGAAATGCCGGCAGGGACGGTTGCCCCGAAGGACGTGGGTAAGTCGGTGCCCGTAATCGTGTATGTGAACGGCACCAGTGGGACAACGCTGAGGGTCAACGGGCTCGTAATCGTCGGGGCGTGGAGGACGGCGGCCGTGAAAGTAGCGGCAGACGAGGTCACGTACCCGGAGGCGTTCGAGACGACAACGGTGAAGCTACCGCTGTCGGCCGCCTGAGCGTTCGTGATCGTAAGAGTAGCAGTCAGGCTGCCAGAGAAATCACCCCCATTCGTCAGGGCCGTCGTGCCCTGGTACCACTGGTAACCCGTGGCGTTGGTCGCGACAACCGACAGGGTGCCAGTTGTGCCGATGTCGACGGTCTGGCTCGCAGGCTGGGTTGTTATCACCGGAGCCTGGGCACGGGCCGCACCCGCGAAAGCCAGGAGGCCGACGACGAGGAGGGCGGCGCGGATAATCGTAAATTGAAGACACACTTTCACAAAAGAGCATGACAGCCGGGCGCGATTATCCCGCCATTTCAAACGAAAGAAAAGCGTCCTAATCCTGCAGACGGTCTTACTTCAGGTTATCTGCCAATAGGCTAGGAGTCTTTTTGTAGGTCGCTCGAAAACCCACCGTTTACGGGTCGAATCTCCGATTGCGCTTGGACGATGTATGCTACGGCCTAGGGTCCATGTTCGGTTAATGGGCGGCCTTTGTCGGGCGAGTACTCTTCTTGGGCGGGAAGTCGAATTTAGCGTCGGTGAGTCCGAGGTTCTTGAGCATTCGCCAAAGGCCCATGCCTGCGTCGGGCGGGAACGAGGCGGGGCCAATATCCAGAATTCCGGCGCCGATAAGTTTGTAGAACTCGACAGAGAAATCGAAGATTGCCTCGAACTCGTCGATGGACGGCAGGTTCTCCCGCTTCGCGCCAAACTCGCTGTGAGCTGCATGCTCATTACGGAATTTGCGCATACACACGAACGCGTCCTTATGCGCGGCCATAAAGAGTGCAATGGTCTGGCTGAGAAAGGCTGTCGGGTTGGAACAGGGGTTGAAGTTGCCAAACTTGCGGCCGAAACGCTCGACGTTCTTAGCCTGAATAGGGGTGTACCTGTGCTTTGTGAGGCGAGCCATGACGCCGTAAATAGAATTGCGCTTCCACCCCTTGGTTAGGTTCTCGCTGTCGAAGATCTTGCAGACGGTAAGGGAAATGGATTCGAGGGTGAGGAGGCGCACAAACCACAGAAAATTTAAGCTGATGACGTGCCCGCCGATTTGCTTGGCGCCGTTGACGTTGAGGCCAATGACACGAAGCACGTCAATGGCCTGCCGCAGACGGTAGATGAGGCTGCCGAGCTTGACGTTCTTGCGGTCGAGGTGGGTTCGCGCCATCTGCCCGGTCATCTATACCTAGGAGGTTGGAGAGGCAATCGACGAGTGGGCGTCTTGTGCGCTGACTGCGCTTGGTGGCGGGCGTTACGTCCCAAATGTCCACGAGGGGCACCCGAGATCTCCGACAACCACGTAGTCGGTGCCGAGCTGGGTACTTTGCTGCACCTGGCATTGGCGAACAAGGGCCGTTGACGAAAGGCCCCGTTGTCGAGGTGCGACGTATTCCGTCGCGGCTCAGTGTTATTGCAATCAATCGTACGTATTCTATAAGGGGGATTCGATCTTCAGCGTCGTAAACCCAACGCAATTCAACGACATCTGAGAGGCAAAGGGCAGCTTAGCCAAATCAAGCGATGAATGTCACCTTCCTCCACACTGCTGACTGGCAACTTGGGAAGCCGTTTGGTGGCGTAGAAGATGTTCAGAAGTGTGCTCTGCTCCAAAACGAGCGCCTCGCGGTCATTAGGCGTTTGGGAGACAAAGCCAGGGAGAGCGGTGCGGCTTTTGTACTGGTTGCCGGGGATCTCTTCGATTCACCGCATGCTACCAAGGCGACCGTCGCGGCGGCATGTAGCGCGATCGGTTCCCTTGGAATTCCGGTCTTCGTAATCCCGGGAAATCACGACCACGGCGGAGCCGGCAGCTTGTGGGAACAGGAGTTCTTTAAGCGGGAGCAGGGTCAATTGGCACCCAACCTGAACGTCCTTCTTAAGCAGGAGCCCATTGAATTGCAGAACGCAGTCTTGTTTCCTTGCCCGCTCCTGCGCCGGCACGAGACAACGGACCCGACCACTTGGCTACGATCATCGCAGGAGTTTGAAGCGCGATTTGGGGACAAGCCCCGGATCGTTCTCGCCCACGGCAGTGTTCTTAACTTTGGCTCCATTGAGGACGATGAGGAATCGGATGCGGGCACGCCGAACCTGATCGACCTGACCCGACTTTCCGAGAGGTCGTTTGATTATGTCGCCCTGGGCGACTGGCACGGTACTAAGCAGGTTGGAAGCAAAGCTTGGTACTCGGGAACGCCGGAACTGGACCGCTTCGTCAAGGGTGGGGACCATAACCCGGGAAACATACTCCTTGTTGAGGCCATTCGGGGCGAGCCGCCCCACGTCGAATGCCTGCGAACCGGAGCCATCGAATGGCATGAGCTTGAATTCCGCTTTTCGGACGATAACAGCCTCGCCCACCTAAAGGAGCTTGTGGACCAAAAGATCGGCAATCGCGCTAACCAGGACCTGCTCTGGTTGCACCTGAAGGGCTCGCTGGGAATTGAGCCCTCGACACGGCTAGAGGAAATGGTCGATGCCTGGAAGGCACGCCTCCTCCGGGTCAAGCTCGACGACCAGACAGTGATTGCGCCGTCTCCGGCCGAGCTGGACGGCCTTACCCGCCGGGCGAGCGATCCCTTGGTCTCGCTCGTGGCGACAAAGCTGGTGGCATTGGCAGCCGGTGAAAGCGAGGAGGCAGCGGTGGCGCGCATCGCCTTGCGCGAGCTTCACGCCGCGTGCGCCACCCGCTAACGGCAGACCGCCATGCGCCTCTCCTTCGTCACGCTCCGCAACTACCGGCTCCACCGTGAAGTGAGAGTGGATTTCGATCCCTCGCGTACTCTCATTGGCGGTCAGAATGAAGCCGGCAAGAGCACCCTCGTGGAAGCGGTGCATCGCGTTCTTTTTCTAAAGGCGAAGGGCAACACCGAGTTCCATAGGGCCATGGTTTCGTCGCTGCACTCGGGAAACCCGGAGGTGGAACTGGCTTTCGAAGAAAGCGGCGTTACATACCTCCTCAGAAAGCGCTTTGGCCCGGCCGGCACAACGACCTTGGCGCCCTCCAACGCCGCACCGCTTTCAGGGGATAGTGCCGAGAGCAGGCTTGCCGAAGTCCTTGGGGTGGAGAGCGGAATCTCGGGCAAAGCCGTCGCAATTCAGTGGGGGCATCTTTGGGTTTGGCAAGGGGAAGCGGGTAGAGACCCATCATCGCACGCTACGGCCCAGCAAGGCGGGTTGCTTCAGCGTTTGCAGAGAATGGGCGGGGCCGCCGCCCTCCAATCCCCGCTCGACGACCGCGTGGCGAGGCATTTCTTGGAAGTCCGGGATCAAATTTACAAGCAGGGCGGCAAACCCAAGGCGGAATCCGAACTGGAGAAGGCGGAACTTGCGACTACTCAGGCCCAGGGGAACCTCGAGCTCGCGCTCGACCGGGTTAGAAATCTTGATTCAGCGGCAACGGACCTTGAAACTGCATCCCGAACCGTTGCCTCGACGAGCGCGAGCTTGGCCGCACTGGAAAAGGATCTCCTGGCAACCGAAGCAAGGGAGCGGAACCTTTCGGAACTTCAGAAAAAGGAGTCTGCGCAGTCACGCGATTCAAAAGGAGCAACGGATCGGCACAACGCACTTCTTGCGGCAAGCCAGCAGATTCGAAAGGCCCGCGGGGAAATTTCTGCTCTCGACTTAAGACTCAAGCCGCAAAGGGAAACCATCGCTGCGTTGGAGAAAAAGAGCCAGGAGGCCCGAGAGAAGGCCGCCGTGGCGGAATCGGTAAATGGTCGGGGATTTGAAGCCGCTCGAGCTGCACGTATCCGGTATGATTTGGCTTCGGCCCATGTCCTTTTCTTCGAAAAGGAGGAGAATCACACAAAGGTTAGCGAAAAGATTAAGAAAGTGCGCAAGGTCCAGCGCGATCTGGAGGGGCTCGAGGGCCAGCTCGCCAAATTGGCCAAGGTGGATAAGGCCAAGCTGCACAGGATCCAGAAGCTAGAGACCGATTGCTCGAATGCCCGCTCGGCCTTGCAGGCGATGGCGACGGGCATCGAGGTGGTTGCCGCCGACAAGCCGGTGAAAGCAGCCGGCAAGCAAATCAAGGTCGGCGAGAGAAGAGTTCTTACTGAAGACACGGAATTGGTGATTGGCGCGAACATCCGGCTTCGCATTCAGCCTGGTGGCGGCACAAGCCTGACTGACGCCCGGCGATTGGAGGCCGAGGCCGCAAAGGAACTGCAGGAAGTCTTGGATTCGTTTGGACTTCAATCGGTCAAGGATGCCATTGCAGCCAACTCAAGCCGCGAGGAACTTGCTTCCAGTATCAAGTCGACCAAATCGGAACTCGCCGGGATGGAGGTGGAGAGTCTGGAGGAGGAGTTGCGAGATGCCCAGAATGACCTTGTTGCTGCGAAGGCTAATGTCATACGCCTCGCCGCACTTGCGCCTGATATAGGGGCCCCTAAGGACAAGGCCGCGGCAAGAGTGTTGGCCAATGCATTGGAGAGAAAATTGGGTGATGCGGAGTCGCAGGAAACCGAGGCGAAGGCCGCCCGGGACCGTGCCACCAAGCAATCGACTTCCGCTGACCAAACACTGGCGGAGAGGAAGGCAGAGGCAGACGAGCAAATGAATAAGCTAACGGGGTTAAATGCGCAGCTCGAGCTGCTCCTAAAGACTCATGGAGACGACGAGGCTCTCGACCGCGCGTTGATTGAGTCCCAGCTCGCACAAAGCGAGGCACAGAAGCTCCTCAACGAAACCACCGCGGCGATTGCCAACCTGCAACCGGATCTGCTGCAGGCCGATCATGAGCGGATAGCGCGAGCCATCAAGGAGAAGACCAGTGAACAGAATGAGGCTCGGACACAAATCGCTGTTGCCAAGGCATCGCTAAGTTCAGACGGCAGCGAGGATCCGGCAGCCGACGTTGCCACGGCAAAGGCAAGGGCCAGCTCTGCAGGTGAACACCTGGTAAGGGTGAGGAGGTATTCACAGGCCATATTGCTACTGGACCGGCTGTTTCAGGATGAGCAGCGCAGCCTTGCCAGGCAATTCACCCAGCCGTTTGCGGACAGGATCTCGGGCTACCTCCAATGCATTTTTGGCGCCGGCGCGCTCGCACAGGTTGATTTGGAATCCAACGAATTCACGGGCCTGCGGCTTTCACGTTCTGGCTTCGGCAATTCTCCCTTTGAATTTGATGACTTGAGCGGAGGGACCAGGGAGCAGACGGCCGCTGCAGTCCGCCTCGCTATGGCCGAGGTTCTTGCTGCGGACCATGGTGGATGTCTGCCCGTCGTGTTTGATGATGCATTTGCCTACGCTGATCCTGAACGTGTCAACCAGCTGCAACGCATGTTGGACCTCGCAGCGACACGAGGGCTCCAGGTGGTCGTCTTAACCTGTAATCCGTATGACTATGCTTCGCTGGGCGCAAAAACAGTCACGCTAAGGCCTGAGCGATTTGTAGCTTCCAATTCCAGCAACCCAGTACCGGAACCCGGATTGCGATTCCCGGACGCCTCAGCGCCCTTGGTTGAGGATCCCTTCCCGGACGGCTCGCCGAGTATAACAGTGACCGATGAGCTTCGCCAGTCGCTCCTAAGTACACTATCAAGCCTAGGTGGATCAAAAGGAAATCAGTCCCTTCGTGAGGATCTCGGCTGGGACGAAGCAACCTACTTCGTGGTCAAGAACGACCTTGTAAATGCTGGCAGGCTCCTTTCCGGGAAAGGGCGGAGTGGGAGCGTTTCCTTGCCCGGCGCTTCACCGCAGTAGTTCCAGAGAGTTAGGGTCGGCTCGCTTCGGGATATTGCGCCGACGCTGACGAGCGAAGGCGGCATCGATCGCCTCTATACCGACATGAAGAATAACATGATCGACAACGGAAAGCGCCACATCGTGGTCGCGAGTTCGGCGATCGACATGATGGAGAAAGAAGAGCGGGAGCGTGGAAGCGTCCTTTCGACGGCAAAAACCTTCTTCATGCTCTACGCGGATCCGGTGGTCTCGGCGAATGTGGCGGAAAGCGATTTTCGGATCGCGGATCTGATGAGCCACGAGGACCCGGTGACTCTTTACATCGTGGTGGACCCGTCGAACAAGGACCGGCTAAAGCCGCTCGTGAGGCTCCTGATTACGCAGATCGTCCGGGGCCTAACCCCAAGGATGGAATTTAGGGACGGCATAGCAGTGGCGTCATACAAACATCGGCTCCTTCTCCTCCTCGATGAATTCCCGGCGCTTGGGAAGCTGCCCATTTTCGAGGAGGCGCTGGCGCATTTCGCCGGGTACGGGCTCAAGGCCTATTTGATCGCCCAAGATTTATCGCAATTGACTGCGGCGTACGGGCAACACGAGGCGATCGTCTCGAACTGCCACATAAAAGTGGCCTACGCGCCGAACCGCATCGAGACGGCGGAGTTGCTCTCGAAGATGACAGGGACAGCAACCGTGGTAAAAAGGGTGGTCGGAACGTCGGGCAAACGCTTCAGCCTCGTTTTAAGCCAGGTGAACGAGACGATTCAGGAGTTTTCGCGCCCGCTGCTGACTCCGGACGAGTGCATGAGGCTGCCGGGGCCGGAAAAGGACGAGGACGGCATGGTGACAAAGGCTGGGGATTTGCTCGTTTTTGCAGCGGGCCGAGCCCCGATCTACGGTCGGCAGATTCTCTACTTCAAGGATCCGACGTTTTCGGCTCGCTCGAGGATCAGCGCGCCGCTCGCGAGCGATCGTTTGTAAGGGGGACGCCAGCGTATGCCGCGAATCGATCGCAAAGGGCTCCGTTTGGTAGTGGTGACCCTCGGCTGCGTCGGCGTCCTGGTCTCCCTGGCCTGGGCGGCGGGTTTGCGGTGGAATAGAACGGCGTCTTACCCAATCGGCCTGTACCGCCTATCGAAAGGCCAATGGAGGCGGGGCGACCTGGTGCTAATTGACGTCGTTGCCGATCGCGAAGCTTTCAGGCTGGCGGAAACGCGGGGCTATGTGCGCGAGGTGGACGGGAAGGACGCTGTGATCCGGCTCATCAAACGAGTCGTCGCGGTCGAAGGTGATCGGGTGGACGTGTCCGCAAAGGTCTCCGTCAATGGCCGCGAACTCGTCAATAGCCTGGTGCGGGAGGTCGATTCAGGCGGCCGGCCGCTGCCGCATGAGGCGATCGGCGGCTTGGTGCGGCCTGGCGAGGTGTGGGTGATGTCGGATTTCAGCGACCGGAGCTTCGATTCGAGGTATTTTGGGGCTGTGCCGACGGTTTTTATCGAAGGCCGCTTAAGACCCGTTCTCACATGGTAGCGGCAATTCGGGCCCAGAAACTGCTAATCATAGGGAGCGCCGTCGTTGGGATCCTGGCTTGGGTCGGCCCATACCCCGCAATAGCACTCGCACTCCTTATGCCGTCGTTGTGGGCGGCGGCAGAGTCGCGCTGGGTCGCAGGCCTGGTTGTCCTCGGCTACCAACTTGGGGCGACGTGGGGGCTGCCTGGCGGCATTATGACCTTTTACGGGACCTTCCTGGCCCTCGGGGTGCTCCTGTGGGTAGTGGCGGCGCTCGTCGTGGCGGCTACCTGGGCCTGGTTTTGGAAGCCGACGAAGGCTGCGCGGCCGTGGTGGATGCCGTTTCCCTTGATTGTGACGGCCCTCCCGCCGATAGGGGTCCTCGGCTGGGTACACCCGATAAACGCAGCTGGAGCCCTATTCCCCGGCTGGGGCTGGCTAGGCATTGCTGGGGCGGTGTTCGTGGCCGTAGGGCTGGCTTTCCTGCCTAAAGGGTGGTTGGCCATTAGCCCCGTTGTGCTCGTTTTGTGGGCTGGACTGGCCGAGAGGCCGGCAAAAAGTCTCCCCGGCTGGCAAGGGTTGGACACGAAAGAGCCATTTGGACACGGGGAGGTCGATTCTGGGCGAGATCTAAAGCGGGCGATGACGCTACCCAAGCTTGCGGCGGCAACCCCTGGCCGGGTGATCGTCCTCCCCGAATCAATCGGTGGGCTGTGGTTTGAGGTACCGGAGACGTTTTGGCGGGAAGGACTGGCCTCGACCGTCGATAAAACCGTGCTCCTGGGTGCTGAGATAGGGGAGGGTGACGGTCGCTCAGCAAACATCCTTCTTTCCGTAAACCGGACGGGTTCAAGGGTCATTTATCGGCAAAGAATTCCTGTGCCACTAACCATGTGGCGGCCGTGGGCGAGTGACGGGACGCATGCCTATTGGTTCGATAACCCCGTGGTGGACGTGGCCGGTGAGCGCGCAGCGGTGCTCATTTGCTATGAGCAAGTGATTGTTTGGCCCATCTTGTTCTCAATGGCGAAACGGCCGACGGTGGTCGTCGCGATTGCGAATGACTGGTGGGCCGGCGACTCGACTATCCCCGGGATCCAAAAAAAATGCGTTCTAGCTTGGTGCCGGCTTTTCGGTACGCCGCTCGTGATGGCGACGAATACCTAAACGATGACGGCCTATGATTACAGACACGAGGTGTGGCGGGAGGGATTAGGGGGGACGAAGCTAGGTGCATCGTTCCCATCAGTGCGGGAAGACGCAGTGGCGCCAGATCTGCCACCGTTCTTTGCCCGCGTAGAGCGGCAGCGAATCCACAACCGGCTCGTCCGCCGTCCTCTCAAAGGTCGTCCCTAGAAGCCGGCTCAGATCCATCGGGGACGTTGGATAGGGAGGCGGTTCTTCCTCTGGACCGAAGAAGAAAAAGCCGCATAGCAGGCCGTCGGACTTGAGCAGTTCAGCCATGCGCTCGGCATAGGCTGGCCACGCGGCCGGCGGGAGCGCGCAGAGGAAGGTGCGCTCATAAATTAGGTCGAAACTGCCGGGGTCAAGCGGATGCGTGAAGAAGTCGCCCTTTGGGACCCGCTCCCCCACGGGGCCCAGTACCTTCCGTGCAAGATCGACGGCGGCGCGACTGAAGTCGAGACCAAGCACGTTCCAGCCTGCGGCATCGAAAGCCCGGATCTCGTAGCCGGAGCCGCAACCGGGAACGAGCACGCGGCCGCGCATTGCATGGCGTTTCAAGAACTCCGCCAGCGCACAGGGCACACCGCCATAGTCCCAGGCCATCTTCCCTGTCTGTTATCGCTGGTCCCAAAACGTCGAATCGTTGCCGGTGGTCTCGTTCACGAATGGCAGTCGTTTCTCTGATTAGCTCTTGGTGTGAGCTCTGGACGGGCTTTGCAATATTGATAGAGGTAGATCACCTTTAGCAAACATGAATGCACCGACTCCGACACCGACGTCACACGAAGCCGCAATCAGGCGCGGACGGTTGCTTGAATACCTTAGCGTGGCTTGGATGGTAGTCGAGGCCGGGGTCGGTATTGCTGCGGGTATTGTCGCAGGCAGCATCGCGCTAATCGGCTTCGGCGCTGATTCTGTTATCGAGATTTTCTCTAGTGCTGTTCTCCTTTGGCGGTTGCGCGCAGGATCGATGGGGCAGGAGCGCGAGGATACGGCCCTGAAGCTCGTCGGCGTTAGCTTTTTTGCGTTGGCGGTTTATGTCACGTTTGGCGCGATTCGCGACTTAGCCCTGCATCACCGCCCGGACGTCAGCTATATCGGCATCACGCTTGCGGTCGTAGCTCTCATTGGGATGCCATTGCTGGCACGAGCCAAGCGCCGTATAGCCGCGAGTTTGCAGAGTCGCGCAATGCACGCAGACTCACGCCAGTCTGATTTCTGTGCTTATCTGTCCGGTATTCTTCTCGCTGGGCTTATCCTAAACGCCTCCTTCGGTTGGTGGTGGGCCGACCCAGCCGCAGCACTTGTTATGGTGATACTTATGCTCCGAGAGGGTGTGCAGGCATTTCGCGGAGAGAGCTGTTGCAATTCTATGCAAGCGCCTGATTTCAACAAGCAGCAGCCAGGGGCAGGGGAATAATCGTAGCTGCTGGCATTTTCCTTTCGTACTCTTCGAGTGGTGGAAGCATTACCTGTGCCCTTCTATCAGATTGCGAGGCCGGCACTGTCGGGGGCTCATTCATGTCCGAGGCTTCGCGAGCCGGAACTCGCTAAGTGAGCTGCCACACTTGCCAGCGCTCCCGATCCGCAAAGAGCGGTAGCGATTGTTCAGGTGGAATCGGACGGTCCTCGATCAGCTCGAAGCCTGAGAAGAGCGAAATAGCCTCCGTCTCATCGAGCGGAAAGGGAGGCGGTTCGGACTCGTTTCCGTAGACAAAGAAACCCGCGAGACGGCCCTTCGGTTTCAAGAGCATCGCAACCCGACGGATATAACCAGGCCTGCGTTCGGGCGGAAGGGAACAAAGAAATGTCCGCTCATAGACCAGATCGAAGGGACCACCAACGTCGTCGGCGAAGAAATCTGCGATCTGCACGGCGGTCCCGAGCTTTCCGAGCACCCCGCGGGCACGGTCAACCGCCGCCGGCGAAAAATCGATTGCGCTCGGCCGCCATCCGTGCCTGTGGAAAGCAGCGACCTCGTACCCTGAACCGCAGCCGGGGACAAGCACGCTTCCAGCACGACCGGCGGACCTCAGGAATTCACCCAATGCGGGAGGCGCGCCGTGACAATCCCACGGCATGCGTCCGGCGCGGTAGCGCTGCTCCCAGAATTCAGGCTTCGTGCAATCCATCGGGGGCTCTATCGATTGGGCTGAGGGACAACCGAGGAGACCCCATCCTTCTCCTCCGCCTGACGAACGATCTTCGCAAATTGAGATTCGTCGCGAGCGCCGACAAACGCCGCGAGTATTCTTCCGTCGCGGCCAATAAGAAATGCAGTCGGTAGGGCCTGGATCCCCGCGTAGTCAGTCGCGACCTGCTGCGTTCCTATCGCCACAGGGTAGCTCATCCCCAACCGTTGAGCGATCGGTCTTACGACCGAGGCACCTTCCTCATCGAGGGAGATGCCCAGCACCGTGAATCCTCTGGCCGCAAATTGCCGTTGCAACCGGTTGAGGCCGGGGACCTCTCTCCGGCATGGCGCGCACCATGTCGCCCAAAAATCGAGCAGGACGATTTTGCCTTTGAAATCCGATAGCTTCACCGTCTCGCCTGAAAGACCCGGCAGGGCAAAATCCGGCGCGACTTTGCCCACCAGGTCGGCCTGATCTCTTGCGCCGGCCTCCGCGCATTCGCAGGAGCCGACAGCGGCCATCGCAACGACCGTTATCACCAGCCGCGACACTGATGAACGCGGCTTTGGCTCTGAGAGCGACGGTCTCAAGGCGTCCACGACCAAAGTACCGCTCATTTCGGTTCGTCCCCCTTTTGCACAGGGAACCCTTTAGAAATCCAATCGTCCAGGAACTTATGCGGTAGATACAATAGGGCCACGTTCGTGAATCCCGTTGCATGCAGCGCTTCGAATGCCGGGCGGATGTTCGGGCAGTCATCCCAAGGGCAGCAACCGCAATAGAGCACAATGCGCCGGTTCCGTGGAAGATTCTGAACCTCGCGTCTCAGAGCCTGGATGCCTTCCGGTCTTGACGCGGGGCCGACGAATTTGGAGCCCACGATGTGACCGCCGCGGTACAGGACTGGGAATCCCACGCAAAGCACCGATAGCTGCGCACTTGTGGTCTCTGATGAAAGCAATTTGGCGAGTTCTTCGGGCTTCACCAGCTGGTCGCTTTGATCCGGCTCCCGAGCGGTCGCGGATAACTGGTTCGCAGCAAACAAGGCGGTCGTAAGCAGCAGCAAGAGTGCGGTTCGGGTCTTCATAATCATTTCAAAGTTTTTTCTGAAGCACCTGCGTGCGCATGAGTTCCAGCACGATGTCGATCTCCTCCTGCGTGGTGGCACGCCCCACGCTAAAACGCACCGCACCCAGCCCCACGTTTTCAGGCACGCCCATTGCCTTTAGAACCGGCGAGAGATCATGGCGCCCGCTGTGGCACGCCGAGCCGGTGGAAGCGGCGAGGTTCCCCAAAGCGTCCAGCAACAGGCTGCCCGTGTGGCCGATGAAGCTCACGTTGAGCGTATTGGGCAGGCGTGCGCTCGGATGCCCATTCAAACGGAGAGCACGACCGAACAGCCTTTCCAACCCTCCCTGAAGTCGGTCGCGCATGGCGGTCAGGTGCGCAAACCTTGAGTCGAGCTCCTTCAGAGCAAGGTCGCATGCGGCGCCGAGCCCGACGTTGAGCAGCACGTTCTCCGTCCCTGCCCGGCGTCCCGCTTCATGTCCCGCGCCGTGCATCAACGGTTCCAACTTCACGCCCTCCCGGACATAGAGAGCGCCTACCCCCTTCGGGGCATATGCCTTGTGGCCCGCGACCGATAGGAGATCGACCCCAAGGTCGCCCACCCGGGTCGGAATCTTGCCAACGGATTGAGCGGCATCGGTGTGCATCAGCACATTCCGTTCGCGCGTGATTCGAGCGATGTCGGCGATGGGCTGAACCGTGCCGACCTCGTTGTTCGCGTGCATGACGCTGACCAAAATCGTCCGGTTTGTGATCGCCCGGCGGACGGCGTCCGGATCGACCATGCCTGTTCCGTCCACCGGCACATAAGTCACCTCCGCTCCCATCCGCTCAAGGAAGCGGCAGGGTTCCAGCGTCGCGGGGTGCTCAATTTGCGTGGTGACGATATGATTCCCGCGATCTCGCCTCGCAAAGAACACGCCCTTGATGGCAAAGTTGTTAGCCTCCGTCCCGCCGCTCGTGAAGATGATCTCTTCCGGCTTGCTGGCCAGCAGGCTGGCAACTTGAGCCCGGGCCCGTTCGAGCGCCGCCTTGGCCGGAGCACCGGCCCAGTGATGGCTCGACGGATTTCCATAATGTTCCGTGAGGAACGGCCGCATCGCGTCCGTTACCTCGGCGGCGATGGGCGTACTGGCGTTATAATCAAGATAAACTCTTCTCATGGGTTGGACGCCGTTCTGACCGCTGATCAAGGAGTCCTATAGGCTTCAGCCGGGTCGCGAGGGGAATATTCCCTCGAAACGTCACGGCTTTGTCCGCCCAGACGGCCCACTCGACCAAATCGGACATCTTGCCGGCGAACCGCATGGGCGAAACGCAGCGCGTTCCAGGCCGCATCGGTGCCATCGAACGGAGGACGACTGAGAATGGGCAGAATATTCATGGGAGAAGGGAAGTCGCTTTAGGCAGCCGCATCCCCGGTGACCGGCAAACCGGCCAGCCGCCATTCCGGAAATCCCTCGCTCAGCCGGAGGGCCTTGAAGCCACGTTGGCGCAACAACGCCACTGCTTCGAAAGCCATCACGCAATAAGGGCCGCGACAGTACGCTACGATTTCCTGCCGGCGGGGCAGGCCCGCCAGGCGGCGCTCCAAGTCGGCGACCGGAATATTCACAGCCCCGGCAATGTGACCGGCGGCGAATTCCTTTGCCGGCCGCACATCGAGCACAATCGCTTCGCCACGACGCATGCGACGCACGAGTTTCGCGCGCGACACCGGCTCGAGCGCGTCCCGCTGGCTGAGGAATTGTTCGACGGCGCGCGCGGCCTCGGCGTGGTTCTTTTCGGCCACGTGCCGCAACATACTCAACAACGCCACCACCGAAAGATCTGATAGACGATAGACCACGTACTTGCCGTGCCGGCGGGCTCCAAGGAGGCCGACCCGCCGCAGCTGTTGGAGGTGTTGCGAGGCGTTGGCGACGCTCAATTCCGCCAGAACGGCCAGCTCCTCGACCGGTCTTTCCCCCTGCGCGAGCAGCTCAAGAAGCTCCAGGCGATGCGGATTGGCAATCGCCTTTGCGACTTCCGCAAAATGCCCAAAGAGGTCCCGCTTGGAGGACATATTCGCTAGTGAATCAGCCATAATCAATAATTCAATTGAATGTTGTTCTTGGTACCTCGATTGTCAAATGGCGGCAGAGAGGCCGCGAACGATCCAGTCCAGTGGGCGCACTTGCGCGCCTCGCTGGCTGGCTTCGAAGAGCGCTTACGGCGCTGCAGGCGGGGGGCGCAGAGCATTCTCGATGAGCATAATTATCTTAAAGAGGACTCACACAATGGCAGGCTCAAACTTGCCTGCGCTGACTAATCGCTTGACGGCGACTGCCAGATTTCATCAATTGCGATCAAGTCTCAATCGCAACATACTATGAATCGTCGCCTGACATTACTGATAGTTTCATTATTTATTAATAATCCGGTAGTTCGAGCAGAAGATAAGCCATCCGAATCCATCGAGATTACTTACGTCCAACGCCGGTTTTCGCCCGAAATGATCAACGTTTCGGCGGGAGTCCCTCTCACGGTTAAGGTGGTCAACGGGAGCAAGGAGCGGATTGAGTTCGAGAGTTTCAAACTCAACCGAGAGAAGGTCGTCGAGCCAGGCCAGACGTTGGTCGTTCGTCTCCCGGCCCTGCGTCCAGGCAGCTACGACTTCTTTGACGATTTCCACGCGGACGTGCCCGAGGGCGCGATCGTCGCCCGTTAATCCGCACTCACGGATGCCCGCCATGAAACATTTTCTCTTCTCCATCCTTCCTCTTTCGCTTCTGAGCTTGGTGGCCCTCGGGCCCCTCAAGTGCTCCGCCCAGGTCGATCCCTGGGAATTCGAGGTCTATCCGTACGCGACGACGCCCCGAGGCATGGCTGAGTTTGAAACCGACAACGCTGTGGTCACGTCCGGCCACAGCGAGGGCGGGGAAGGCACCGCCATGGGAACCTTCGCCAGCCAGAAGATGTGGTTCAACGCCTATGAATTCACCTACGGGCTGACGGATCGGATCGAGGCCGCGGTGTATCTTGCGATGGCGCAGCCGAACGGCGGTCAGCTTCAATGGGCTGGCGAGAAATTCCGTTTCCGAGGAAGGCTCTTCGACGAGGACGTGCTTCCGGTGAACGTCGGTTGGTACGCGGAATTGGAGTGGCACAAGACGCCGCAATTCGACGACGCGGCGACGGAGCTCGAATTCCGGCCGATCCTGGAAAAGGATATTGGCCCCATCTCGATCATGCTGAACCCCAAATTCGAAAAAGTGCTGTCGGGGGTTGGGCGCGGCAAGAGTTTCGAATTCGGCTACGTCGCAGGCGTGCAGTACCGTTGGACTCGGCGCCTCTCACCTGGCCTGGAGTTTTACGGCGGGTCGGGACTCATCGACCAACCCGACCGGATTTCCGACCAGCAGCACTACGTCTTTCCTACGATTTGGGGAGAACTGCCAGGGGGCCTCGAATACAACTTCGGCGTGGGCTACGGGCTTACCCGGGGATCCGACCGGGTAATCGTGAAGTTCAATCTGGAATTGGAGCGGTTTGTTGGCGCACTCTTCAAGTCTTCAGAAGGCCGAGGATGGTTCTTTTAGGGGCGTGAGCGAATCCGTCCGTTCAAACCGATTTTTCGAGCGCCGTCCCAAAGTGCCAGGGCGGCAATTCCACGGAGTGGCCGCTCTTTTCTTCAGGGAATCACCATCGTAGTGTCTTTCTTCGGAGATTTACCCGCCCCCGAAGTGCTCACTGCGCTTTTCCTAGGAGAATCACCTTCGTCGTCGCCAGTCCCATCCGGGGGTCGACCCGGATTGGTCGGATAGACATAGCTTTGACAATGGAAGGGAAGTCCTCGTTTCGCCAGTTTTCGGAATTTTACCCTGCGCTACTCGAAAACATTACCTCGTCGGTCAATTTAGCCGGCAAGTCAGCCATGCGTAGGGGATGGAGTGATCTTTGCTTCATCGGACAAGTGCGTAGGGGAACTAGGGATATCTCCGGGATTACGTGCTTAACATAATAATTATTGCTAATCATTTGCAAACATGACTCTAAGCTGGGTTACCGGATTTCACCGCAGGTCGATATCGTTTTGAATCAGCAGGCGAAGGATATCAGGATCAGTTAGGATAGACGGCCAGCCCGGCGGGGTTTGGGGGAGCACAAGCTTCTCCATGGTCGCTTCATCCGGACGGGAAAATAATGCAAGGCACCTAGCCGTTGCTCCACGGCGACACGCCTGGTAAATGAATCCGTCAAATTTCTTAGGATGATCCATCAGTGCCCGGGCCCATGCTTGGCAGTGCCTATACGGCGCCAGCCAGGTTCCTGCGTTCGATCGAAGGTCGTGAATTGTTTTCTCCTGGGTCACATCGATAAGCCGAAGCACATGTTCCACTTTGAATTCTATCAATTTGCGCGTCTGAAGCTGTGCTTTAGCATAGAGGGCACGGTTGTCGACGGGCATGTCTTCGATTGCAGCGCCAAATACCTCCCAGAAGGCCGTCTCCTTGCTGTCGGCAAGATAGAGTATTTTGAACGGGTGCGACGGGTGCGAAAATCGACTGACGGCACGATCGTCCCAATCGTATGGGCCCCGACGGGCAACAGCTCCTAGGCGCACCCACTTTGAGGGATATGCTGACAGCAAATCTGGGGCGCACTTTGCAAACTCTGCAGAGGGTGGCGGTAAATGCGGTTGTCCGCGCCCAGCCGGTCGACCAGCCATGGGACTATGGTGCGAGGTCGCGGGCAACCTCGAGCATTTGAGCTATCTTGGCGCCACGGACCTCTGCCGGCCGGTTCTCCTGAATCTGCTTAAGAAAACTGCTCCCTTTGAGGCTCTTCCTTTCCACAGTTAGAAAGTGGATCGCTGCAAAGCCGTTTCCAATGACATCAATAAGGTCTGGGATCCACGCGGCAACCGCGGAACCCTCGAATTGAAACATCGGGAAGAGGTAGAAGCGTTTACCTGGCTCCTGATACGCCAGAATGCGCCCCTCGTCTTTTGCCTTGTGTACCCCCGCTTTGCTTAGGCGAAGGAGTTTCATAACCGCCTCGGTTGAGAGGGCTTCGCCCGCGGCTGCAGCGAGGGCCCCGTCCTTGGAAGCCGCCCTACTTGCCAGAAAATCAGTCAAAACCTTTACATTTTCACGGTTGGTTTCCTGAATCCGCTCCCACGTCACGCGCAATAGGTCCGGGACGGGCAACTTTTGGGCGCGAATGAGCCCAAGGACGTGATCGCGGGTCTGCGCAGTACGGGTCATGGTTGTCATGGTAGACAAGGTAGACCTGTGCTTTCGTTCGTCAACTACAGAAGCAATCTCCCCTATGTTACGGGAGAAGCGCTCATTACACCATTCCTCCCAGTTCCTTCCAAATCCAACTGTCCGAAATGGCGCATTTGACGACATAACGGAAATTGACATTTCCGTTACTTCTACCTTTCCTCTTGGCCCATGGCCGAGGCGCAGACTGTCAATCCTTATGGGAAGTTTTTGGGCGATGTCCTCTCTGATTTGACCGCCTCCACGCGCCAGGCCTATGAGAAGGACCTGAAGGACTTCAGCCAAGAGTACCTGAAGCTGTCAAAGGATCAGGAGGCGGGAGCGGTCGGGAAGCTGTTAGCTTGCGGATTCGAGGCCGCCAACACGCTTGTGCGGGACTACCGTGCCGACATGGACACCCGGCGGGAGTTGTCCTCTTCGACTATCAATCGGAGGCTTTCCACACTGCGAAAGCTGGTTCAGTCGGCCCACCGTAGATCGATTATTGGGTGGTCGCTGGACGTGCCAAATATAAAGGATGAGGCGGTTCACGATGCCGACGGACCGGACCTGGATGACATGAGACGGATCGTGTTTCACGTCGCGAAGGATGAGTCGCCGAAGGGCCTGCGCGCGTATGCCATTATTCGATTGATGGCCGACCTGGGTCTACGCCGCGGGGCGGTCATCGGTTTGGATCTGAACGATCTCGATTTGCCCAAGAGGATCCGTGTTCGGCTCAAGGGACGCGAAAAGAAGAGATGGAAGGATCTGCCTCCCGAGACGTGCGCTGCCCTCCGCAGGTGGCTTGCTGTGCATCCTACCCGGTCGAAGAGCCGGGTCGGCCCGGTGTTCGTGAACTTGGTACCTGGCTGGAATGCCAGGATCTCCGGATCCGCGATCTACGAGATCGTAACCGAGTTCAGCGAAGCGGCCGGGTGCCGTACCCGCCCGCACGGGATCCGACACAGTGCCATCACTAACGCGATCGTGAATGCGGCCAGGCTGGGCGAAACGCTTGATTCCGTGATGGAGTTCTCTGACCACGCGGACTTCAGGATGGTTCTCCGCTACCGTAACGCCTCGAAGAAAGCCCAGAAGAAATTCGCGAACGCCAATGCAGCAACGTTCGGCGATCCGCTAGCGTAATTGTTGTCGGCCGAATTGAGAACGTAGGACCGGGGCGGATTGGATCTGACAAAGGATCGTAAGATCGAGTGGCTGCCCGTCGAAGGCGTAGTAGCTCGCATTTGTTGTCGCTGGAATTCACAAGAAACCGTGATCTCCCTCAAACATAAGTATATAGATTCGCGCGCTCCACCTCGCCAATCGGGTCCCTCGATAGCCGGTTTCACGACCGGCCGAGATCGCTCATTGCATGGGGTTTTTCTCATCTTTTGAGAATCTGACGAAGCTCGACGCTGGATTCCGCTCTCTAATCTTGGCGACGATTGAGTCCAGAAATCTCCATTCTTCGTCCGAGAGCGGACGGCCGATCGTGACTAGATCATCATCAATATCACCCCTCACTTTGGCGTAGTGCAAAAAGATTCTATCATGTCTAATCTTGATCGAATATACATCAGCCGCAATGGCCGTTCCATGATAAGGATCGAGAGCCGAATTATCGATCGTCCAACCGGTTTGCCGTTCAATCCAATCGGAAATTTGAGCGAATTCCGGGTTGGCTGCAACACATTGGCGGCGAGTAAATCCATCTCCCGAATCCGACGCTTCAAATAGCCAAAATTCACCCGTCGCGCCAAGGAGGGCCGGGTTCTGGTCAGGACGAAACTCCGAAGATCGTGTTCGCCAGACGACTACCAATGATGTGAGCACCAAAAGACCCAGCGTCGCAGCGAATATTGCTTTTCGATTCACGAATTGCCTCACCTGTGTTTTCTTGAGCCGATAGAAGATTCGAGTTTTGTGTTCTACTTACCGCGACTCTCCTGGGCAATTTACATGCGTGGTTGAGAGCGTACCACCCGCGCCGACGGCAGTAACGCCAGACCGAATATCCCGATCATTTGTCTGTGAATTCCGATTCCCACAATGTGCTACGTCACCACCAGCGCCTAGATCGCCGAATGTTTGACCTGCAGCCGCACCTTCGGCCCCAAAACCAAAATTGCCAAATGCGTCGTAGATCGGGTTCTGCCTTTTATAGTCCCGAGGTCCCTTTGGCCGCCAAAGATAACCGACCTTAACGAGAGAACTAATGGTTCCTTGGCTCATTCCCATTCCCTCGTCTACAAATTTCTGCGGATTTACGCCATCCGGTACATAAATTGGTTCCGGTGTGCCCACAGGTACTCCGGCAATTCTTGCCAACGCGTCTTTGGCGAGAGTCTGCGGCTGATATTGTTGCCCGTTAGGCAATGTGGCGACTGTTCATCGGCCATCACAGAACTACATCGAAGCAGCGCCGACGATGATTGCACCCGCCATGATCCATAATGCCGCACCGGCGGCTGCGGCGTACACTGAACTCTTCTTTCTCCGAATGGAAGGGAGTATAACCGAACCAATGCACAGAACCGACAGCGCGATTAATATCGGTGACCTTAATACGTCCCAGACCGTTCCGGGCTGGAGGAAGGCTCGCGCAAACGGACCAAGTAGCATTTCGGCAAACAGCACGACCCCCTCGCCTGTGCTTAGCTTCCATTCAACAACAATTCGAACGCATCCAAAGGCCGCAAAAACAGCGGCACATGCAACTGATGCAATGATTGGTTTAGAAGACAGTTTCCCAGAAGAAGGCGTAGTATTCATGGCGTTCTCTCAATTCGCGCACGGATCCCGTTGACCATTATCCTTCAAGTACTGTGAGGCTATCGATGAATTCACGGGGTAACCAGCCTCGTACAAGATAAAGTCACCGTAGTGCGCCAACGTGTTGGTCTGGTGAACGACCGCGATTATATTTCCGCCCTCGGCTGGGTCATAATACAATTTCAAAGCGTACCCCTCGGTCCCAGGGAGATTTGGAGATTCCAAAGTATTAAGCGAATGACTCGAAGGGGCCCTATGCCAGTTGCTCGTATTGAGTGGTTGGGGATTCGGGATTCGCGCAAAATTATTATCGCCAACCTGAACCATGGTAGATGGTCCTCCCTGCCCACCTGTCCCGCTTTTTCCACCCCCGCCGCCACCTCCGAGCTGACCAATCGCATATTGAACTGCCGCCTGAATACCGGCCGGGCACAGTCCAAGCGAATCAATCCAGTTAAGGGGATCATTGCCGACGTAGCCATAGAGATTAATCGATCCACTTTCGCCTATCGGGTCCCTCGATAGCCATCGACCAATACTGGGGTCGTAAGCCCGGAATTCGGTCAAAAACAATCCAGACGCCGCGTGGTAGTAGTCGCCGGTGTACCCGAAATCAGCGTCCATGTCGCCGCTCAGCTTCGAGATCCGCCCGTAGGGATCATACGCATAGCGGGCGTGCACGGTTCCCGCCTGATCTGTCATTTCACGAACTGAGCCCAAATGGTCCACCGTGAAGAAATAGCTGTTGGAGCCTATTTGTTCGCCCAATGAACCATAGAATCTTTTGGTGACGTTTCCGGAGGCATCGCGTTCCTCAACCGGTTGCGCGCCAGAGCTCCAAATCCATTGTTTTATGACAGTTCCGTTCAATGTCTCCTGAACCCGCTGGCCGAGGCCATTGTAGACGAATCCTGTGACCCCACCCGATTGGGTGATTCCGATCAATCGGTTCTCGGCGTCCCATATGTACGTCTGTCCTGCGCCGTTATTAAGCATGTTCCCGTTCAAATCGTACGTCACGGCTCCTCTCGTTCCACCGAGGACATTTACCGAAATGGTCTTGTTGGCAATATTCCCATTAAGGTCGGTCGCCACGAGCGGGAGCGAATTCGCACCCGCAGTCACTGAGGCCGAAGCGATCCAGTTACCCAAGGCGTCCACCGGGGCCGCATTACCACCGACCGTCACCGTGCCGGGTTCACTGACGGTGCCGACAAACGTCATGCTGCCGCCAGGCCCCTGTCCCAAGAGTTGATTCGAGGTGTTAAAGGTCGCCGAAGTCACGCTATTGTCGACCTGTTCAAGTAGCCGGTTGCCGTTGGCGTCGTATTCGTACGAATACGCTTTTGGCGGGCTCCCAATCATCGTCGGCAGCGAGGCCGACGTTATCTGTTGTGCCGGATCGTACTTAAAGGTTGCGGTCTGGGCTCCTGCCGCGTCCAGCTGGGTACCCCAACTTTGGATCTCCCCATTGGAGTCATACGTGTAGCCGAAACCGCTGAGGTTGGTTCCGTTGGAATTCAGGTTGGCAATCTGCTGCACGCGATCGTCGCCGTTTCCAGAAGTATTCCCAGAAGAATTCGGATAGTAGCCCAAATTCGTCTTCTGCCCATTCGGATAAATCAGCGATGAAATCCTTCCAGTCTCCCCCACATAGGATGGCACGAAAGTTCCAAGCAGGTTCGAAACGCTCACAATCCTCCCAAGCGGGTCATATACAAGGCTCGTCTGGTTCGCACTTCCATTGACGGCCCCTGAGACCACACGGCCCAGTTCGTCGTAAGTGTAGCTTGTCGCGCTATTAGCAATGGGCCCAACCAAACTGGCAAGGCGGCCGGCTCCAAGTGTGGGAGTCGCCGTGATCGGATTGTAATTATATGTCGTCGTACCGATCCCATCCGTCATGGAGATCAGCCGCGGATAAACAGCATCGAACAAAAAGCTGACCGGTGCGGTCGGATTGATCGCGTTCGCATAGGTAATTTTGTCCACCGAATTATCCGGATTGAAAAGGAACGTCTTTGTCTGGCCATTTGCGTCAGTGACCGATTTCACCCGGCTCGTGGTGTTCTCATAATTGAACACCGTTTGGGTGCCATCGGGAAGAATCTTTTGTGTAATGCGGCTCTGGATATCGATGTTCCACTTTGTCTCGTTGCCCATGGGATCGACTATTCCGACAAGTGCTCCGCATACGCATCGCTCATAGATCGTTTTTCTCATGAGCGGGTCCCGCGTCAGGATAAGGCGCCGCAACGGGTCGTACAATGAAAGCGACCACTGCCCCAACCGGTCCCTTGTCCATTCCGGGTCAAGCAGATTGAAGATAACCTGATTATATGTTCCATCCGGGTAGGTAACCTTGGTCGGCCTGTCTGCCGGGTCATACGCTACGCCGACCGAGTAGCCGTCGGAGTCCGTGACCGAGCCTACGCGGCCGTATGCATCGTATGCGAAAGTAGTTGTCGCGCCAGTGACCGGTCCGGTGATGGATTTAAGGTAACCTGAGGAATCATAGGCAAGAGTCGTCGTCTCATTCTTAGAGTCAGTGACCGTCAGAATCTCTCCGAACGAGTTGTAGGTGTAGCTCGTCGTCTGCCCAGAAGCGTCGGTGTAGGTCTTTGGCAGGTGATTCGAAAAATAGGTGTAGGACGCGAGAACATCCTTCCCTGAGCTGTTCTTCTGGGAGACCTGAATGACATCAATGAGGTTCGAGGGATCATAGGTCAGATCGGTCTCCCGCCCCATCGGGTCGATTACCTGCGTCAGATTATCAATTGCATTATACTGATAGTAGTAATTTTGCTCGGTCCCGTCATCCAGAACCCTTGCCACTCTTGAGGGTTGATCCGTTGAGCCCTCCTCGAGCAGTCCGTTGTTTTGGTTGGGGTAAAGCATCCAGACACGATTCTCGAGTGGCTGCTTTGTGCTTTCGAGGATGTAGGACATCGCTCCTGTATCGGCCGGAGCGTGAAGCCAATGATAGAGGAATGCCTGATTGCGGTCATTGGGCGCCATGGCCATGGCCTTCTTGTTCCAATAGAACGTGGTCCGGTAATTGAGAAAATCATTCTCAAAGCCACTCGGCGCGACACTAGCATGTCCCCCAGCGTTGACATCCTGGAACAGGCTCGCGTTGTTATCCCACTCGATCTTCTCAGAGGCCCCCATCGGATCCGTGGCCATTAGCCAGCGATCGGATTGGGTCCCCGTCGCCGGGGTATCGCTGTTCGCAAAAGAGTATGTTCCGTATGGTGTCGTGAGGGACGAGATAAAATCGCCAGCCCCGTAAATGAAACTCGATTTAAGTCCCAAGATGTCGGTGATTGATATCAGCTGGTCGAACTCGTTGTAATTGAAAGAGGCATACCGGCCGAAGGGATCCGTCACCTTTGTGATCAAATAGAAACTCGGATCTGTGGGATCCGTCGAGAGGCCATACGAAAAGACGGTGATTTGGCCGATGGCGTCGGTAACCGTCTGCATCCTGAAATAGGCGTCGTAGGCGAAGGAAATCGCGTTTCCGTACCGGTCGACTGAAGAAGTAAGAAAGACGCGCGCCGGAGTGGTATTGTCCGCCAGATTGTAAATCTCCTTCGAACCGTCCTTGTGGTTGAGGACGTAGCTGTTCGTCCCAACTATTGTCAGGATATCCTGGCTCAAAAGCTGTGGTGCGAAGCTGTTGGTCGTAGAATTATAGCCGGTATAGCTAGTTTGACCGTTGCCAGGTCCATAGCAAACGGTCGACGCAAGGGACGGGGCCTGAATATAGCTCAACCACGGGAAATTCCATTTGTCGCCAAGGTTGCTGACGTTTGACCGGTCGGTAGTGTCCCGGTGATTATAGGTGGCGGTGAACCAAATGGCTTCGCCTACAGGGGGTTCGTACCTGACAGGGGTGTCCCTCATCTGGAGGCTTATGCTTGTCGGATCAAAATCGTAGGTGGTCATCGGAGTACTCGGGCCGCCGCATCCCGGCCCATGGCCGCCACCGCCAGGCCCACGTCCGCCACCGCCGCCGCCGCCGTTCCCTCCCGCCGCGCCCGGTCCGGGCGGCCCACCGCCATTTCCGCCGCCATTGCCTCCGGCCCCGTTACCGTTGCAACCTCCGGGTGGCGGTCCTCCTGGACCCGTATATCCCCTGCCATAAACCTTCCTTGCTTCGTCAACGGAGACAGACCGCCATCCCGAGGGGAGCGGTCCCCGACGGACGATAAAATATCCGCTCGCCTCGGCATCAAGCGTCTCCTTCGAAATCAAACAGTCTTTTCCGAAGGTGAGATCCTGGGTTACATATTCCCCTTGAAGTCCCCGGGTGATTGCAGCGTAGTGTTCGACTTTCCAATTTACGATCGCTGGAACGAGGACTGCGGAGCCCTTGTTCCGATAGGCTACTTGGCAGGGAAGGCCGATCTTTTCCGCATACGCCAAGATCCCCTCCATGTTCGTCCCCTTTGAGGTGGACTTGAAATTCACCAACTCGAGTGGAGCCGGCTTCCCAGGGCAAAGGGCCCCATAAAACTGTTTAAGCGCCATCGGACCACATCGAAACGCCTCTTCGGGCTTGTTGACCATGAGCCACAGGCCCGCCCTGGTCTCGTTCACCATCTCGGAGCCCGGCCCCCTGACATCGCGCCCCTTAATTTCTTCAAATATGCTCTGAAGCCGCTCAAAGTGCCCAAGGCGCGCATGCATCGTGGCTAGCTCTCCCATACTTCTGTCAGCGATCGCCTTCAATTGAAACGTCGTCGCGGACTTGGTGAGCGCCCATGAATTCTCCCAGACCGGGATTGTCTTCGACCACATACCCTTCCCCAGAAAATATATTCCTAGGTCCAATTCCAAAGAGGCTTTCCAACGCGAATCTGGATGCCTGCTCAGGAAAGCCTCCAAGGGGGCCGCATCACCCGGTGCGTTGTGGAAGGCGATGAGTGCTTTCGCGAGATCCGCATTCTCGCCAAGAATTGCCGGCCCGGGAAGCGGGGTCAATGGTACCTCAAGGCTTCGAGAAAGTGTGATTTCCGAGTCGGAGGGTGAGGAGGAGAATCTGAGTTCATGCGCCGGGGGAGAGAATACCGGCACCGCAGGCGGCATTGGTTTTGCCGCCGGTTGTGACTCCCCAACGAGCGCCGAAGCGGGCGGCTCAGGTGTCACATTGGATTGCGAAGAAGCGATTCCGGATCCTGGCGAAGCCGGAACGTCGGCCCCGGCCATGAGCGCTAGTGGGCACCGCAGAATGATAGACGCCACGACCGCAAAACAAGCGCCGCGAGGTAACCGATTAAGACATGGCTTGCTCATGGAGAATTGCTAATGAAGGGTCGCTTGGGATGGACTGACGAGGATGACGTTTGGGGGCGTATGGATCGAAGGATTCTCCGTGGGTTGGGTGGGACTCGTCGGCGGCACGGGACTCTGCGGCAAAGCGTCGTTTCCGGCGGTGGGATCGATGCCGAGGATTGAATCCTGCATATAGGTGAGACCATCACCTGGATCGACCGCATTCGGGTTCGGAAACGCGAGGGCCTGCGCGCTGTATGGCGACGGCGTACCGGAGAAGCCAATTACCTGGATGCGGTACTTGATTACATTGCCCGTCGGGACGGCCGTGTCCGAGTAGGATGAAGCAGGCCCGGCAATTGTCGCGATATTGGCCCAGGAACTCCCATCGACGCTCCGCTGGATGATGTAGCTCATCACCGTGGGATCCAAGGCCCAAACGAGTCCGATCTGGGTTGCAGAAACCACGTTGGCGGAAAGGCCGACCGGCACAATCGGGGATACAAATGAGGGTAAGTATTTACTCTCGAGATAGAGTACCACCGCCGAGCGTTCTGAAGCTGTGAGCGTCCTCGTATAGACGATCACCTCGGCAATGTCGCCATCCAGAAAATCGCCGACGTAGAAGGGAATGTTGGCTCCGAGGAGTAGCGTTATCGTTGGAGCTGCAAAGCTATTGGATGTCGTGCTGTACAGCGTCGCCCCGTTCATCCTGCTCGTCCATGAACCCGGGGCCGCCGAAACGTTGTAGAGATTGTATGTCGTCAGCGTGTCCGGCGACGTTCCCATACTTAATTGGCCGTTGTTAAGAAAATCGTCGTACAGCATTCCGTTGCTGCTCGGCATGGCCGATCCGCTCCCTGGGCCGAATCTATAAAGGGCCATACTTAGGTTGTTGGTCGGAAGGTTGGTCGTCGTCCTGAAGACCACGAATACGTCGCCTCCCGTCGCGCCAGAAAGGAATGCGGGCAGATTCAGGTACTGGCTCTTTGAAGCCGTGAACTCGATCACAGGCCGGCCGTTGACCTCATTGCCAACAAGCGAGGGTCCTCCCCCGGCCGTGAATTGCGTGGCGTCGTTCCCATGGCCGGACTGATCCTGCCAATAGGAAACAGCTGACGGACCGTTTGCGATTCCAGCGTCCGCCCTAAGCCAGAGCTTCATGTCCGAAATGGGAACGTCGGGCCCGCTGGACATGGTGGTTACGGACGCGGTGCCGCTTGTCCCCGAGGCGCCCGCATATGTCTGGGAAGACACCTCATAAGTGTAAGTGGTCCCTGGATTTAACCCCGTGTCGACAAAGCTCTGGGAATTCTCAATTTGACCGGCCACGACATAATTTCCTCCACCCGTGGATCTCTGGACCGTGTAAGTGACGCCCGCCGTCGCAAACGAATCGTTCCACGCCAAGTTCACCTGGGTCGAGGAGACCGCCGACGCGGTCAAATTTGTGGGCGTTGCCGGCACCGGGATGCCGGGAAGCACGTATTTTGCCTGCAGGTATTGACCGACCGCGAGCCTCTGCGCGCTGGTCAAGGCCTGATTGAAGACCATCAGTTCCGCGATGTCGCCGTCCAGGAAGTCGCCGACGTAAAAGGGAATATTCGCGCCAAGTGTAAGAGCGAACGTCGGAGCACTTATCGAGTTTGCGGTGGTCCTGAAGAGGAGAGCCCCGTTCAATCGGCTGGTCCACTGTCCGGCCGCAGCCGATGCGTTGTAGAGGTTGAAGGAAGTCAGGCTCGTGAACGGCAGGCCCATCTTGAGCTGGCTGCTGTTCAGAAAATCGTCATAGAGGATCCCGTCCGAGTTTGGCATGGCTGAGCCGCTACCGGGACCAAATCTGTAGAGTGCGAGACTGCCGCTGGCCGGCTTGTTTGTTGTCGTCCTGAATACCGCAAAAACCTCGCCCTGGGTCATGCCCGCCATGAACGCCGGCAGGTTTAGGTATTGCGAATTAGCCGCTGTGAAATGCACGGCCGGGCGCCCATTGATCGCGTTGCCCGAAAGTGCCGGTTCATTGCCGACGACAAATTGCAACGCGTCATTAGAGTAGCCCGACTGGTCCCTCCAATAGGACACCGGGGATGATCCATCATCAATGCCGGCATCGGCCCTCAGCCAAAGCTGCAATTGTGCAAACGGAATGTCTGTGGCACCGCCCGTGGTCACGCTTACCATATTGCTGGCGGCGGGCGAGGCGCCGGCGTAGGTCTGTGAGGTGACCTGGTAGGTGTATGCGGTCCCCGGTGCGAGGCCCGTATCGACGAAGCTTTGTGAGTTTTCAACAGGCCCCAAGGTCACCGTCCCGCCGCTCGTCGACGACCGCTCGATCGTATAGAATACTCCCGCCGATGAAAATGAATCCGTCCAGGTCAGGCTCACCTGGGTCGAAGAGATCGCCGTCGCAGTCAGATTGGTCGGCGCTGCGGGAAGAGGAATATTGGGCAGAGCGTACTTGGATTGCAGGTATTGCCCCACCGAGGAACGCTGCTGGGCCGTGAGCGCCTGGTTGAAGACGATCAGCTCGGCGATATCCCCGTCGAGGAAGTCGCCGACATAGAAGGGAATGTTTGCCCCCAGCGTCAGGGCGCCCGACGGCGCATTGAATGAATTGGTCGTGGTCGTGTAGAGAAGTGCCCCGTTCAAGCGGCTGGTCCATTGGGAGGCCGAGGCCGATACATTATAGAGGTTAAACGACGTCAGGCTGACGGACGGCGGGCCCATTTGGAACTGGCTGTTGTTCAGGAAATCGTCGTACAGGATTCCGTTGCTGTTTGGCATGTCCGACCCGTTCCCGGGACCAAACCTATAAAGGGCCATGGTGCTGGCCGGCTTGTTGCTCGTCGTCCTAAAGACGGCAAAGACCTCGCCGGAAGTCAGGCCGGACAAGACCGCCGGCAGATTCAAGTATTGCGAATTTGCCGCTGTAAAATGAACGGCTGCGTGACTGTTCTGGGCGTTCGGGAGTACCGAAGGGGCGTTAGCGGCAACCTGCGTGGCATTGTTTCCAAGCCCCGATTGATCGGCCCATGTTACGTTGCCCGATGTCCCGACTGTGAACCCCGCATCACCCTCAAGCCACAGCCTGATCCCACTCGTGTACATTGTGGAAATGGTGATCGCCAGCGTGGCGGTCCCCGTCCCAGACGCATTGGTCGCGCTAATTGAGACGTTCGAGCTGCCGGTCGCCGTAGGCGTGCCCGAGATCAGGCCCGTCGAACTGACAGTTAGGCCCGCAGGCAGGCCCGTGGCGCCGAAGCTCGTCGGGGAATTGGTGGCTGTGATTTGGTAGGAGAAAGGCTGGTTGACCTGCCCAGTCTCAAACGCGGCACTTGTAATGACCGGAACTGTGCTTCCGGCACTGTTGACGGTGATGGTCAACGCGGCTGTGCCTGAGCCCGCCGAGTTTGACGCAGTCAGGGTCACCGTCGAAACCCCAGCCGTCGTCGGCGTACCCGAAATAAGTCCGAAGTTGGGGTCCACGCTCAGACCCGAAGGCAGCCCCGTCGCGCCAAAACTTGTCGGGACGTTACTTGCCGTGATTTGATAGCTGAAGGGCGCGTTGACGTTTCCCGTTGCGGTGGCCGCGCTCGTGATCACAGGAGCGGAGGGCCCGCTGGCAGCCCAAGAGACAATCACGACGCCGGAGCCTCCGGCCCCCCCAGTCCCGCTGTACGCGCCTCCACCGCCTCCACCGCCGGTATTTGGAGTCCCGTTTGTGCCGGCACCCCCACTTGCTGTTGCGCCCGCCCCGCCTCCGCCAATTCCACCCGCACCCCCGGTAGCATAGGTTTGTCGATGATCCCCGCCACCGCCGCCGCCACCACCGTAGTAGACGGCAGAGCCCGTAATTGAGTTGGAAGCCCCGGCTCCGCCGTTACCCGCAGGCGTCCCGGAAGCCGTTACGCCCCCACCCACCTGGCCCGCCCCCCCGCCACCGCCTCCAACTGAATACGTGCCATTGTCCGAAAAACCTACGCCTCCGTTATGTCCCTGCCCTGAGGTTCCTGTTCCGGGGGTCTGGGCATAGTTTCCGCCGCCCCCGCTTCCACCGTTGCCGGCCGCAGTCCCGGCGGTGGCTCCGCGTCCGCCTCCGAATGCCGTGATGGTTCCAAAGGTTGAATTGCCGCCATTCGAATCGTGTGCCCCGCCCGCTCCCACGGTAACGGGAATCGCGCCACCAGAGGTTACAGCATATGAGGCATTATATTGCACCCCGCCACCTCCGCCGCCGGCGCGACCGGACGCTTCCCCGGAACCGGGGCCTCCTCCGCCACCGCCACCTGCGACCACTAGCACGCTTACCGACAAAACCCCTTGCGGGACGGTGAATGTGCCACCCGAGGTGAACGTGGCCGAACCCGGTGTTCCTACTACCACATTAAACGTGACGGAGGCTGAGCCCGTCCCTGCGGCATTCGTCGCACTGACCGTGGAATTATACGTTCCGGCAGTCGTTGGCGTTCCAGAAACAATCCCGGACGCGGGATCGACGGTAAGCCCAGGCGGCAAGGAAGTCGCCCCATAACTCGTCGGGTTGTTACTGGCCGTAATCTGATAGCTGTAGGCAAAGCTCACGGTAGCGCCTCCGACTGTCGCGCTCGTAATCACAGGAGGCGGGGTTACCGTTCCGCTTATCGTTATCGTCAATGTCGAAGTCCCTGAACCCGCCGCATTCGTCGCACTGAGCTGGACAACCGACGTGCCCGACGCGACGGGCGTGCCGGAGATGAGCCCAGCCGTGGGGTCCACGATAAGGCCTGTGGGAAGACCGGTCGCACTGAAGTTCGTCGGTCCATTGTTCGCCGTGATCTGGAAGCTGAAGGCCTGGTTGATGGTGCCCGTGGTACTGGACACACTGGTGATCACGGGCGGCGTGGGATTGACCGTGATCGTCAGAGGGGACGATCCCGAGCCTGATGCGTTTGTTGCCGTGACGCTCGCCGTTGAGGTCCCCGCCGTGGTCGGAGTGCCCGAAATGAGGCCGGTCGAACTCATCGCTAAACCGGGCGGTAGCCCCGTGGCTCCAAAGCTTGTCGGCGAATTGGTGGCCCCGACCTGGAAACTGAAGGCATAGCTGACCTGGCCTGTCGCGACGTCGCCGCTCGAGATGGCGGGTGTCGGCAGATTGGTCGTGACAGTCGGCATGTAATACTTCGAGGCGAGATAACTGTAGACCTGGGCCTGTTCCTGAAGCGAAAGCACGCGACTATAGACAAAGATCTCCGCGACGTCCTCGAACGAGCCCACGGTCGGAGAAGCGCCGATCCCGGGGTTGGCCTGGAAGCCGACGGTCAGTCCGGTTCTCGTCCAAAGCGGCGTGCCGTTGCTCCGGAAAACAATCGTTCCATTAGTGTCGATGGCGGAGTCGTAAATGAAAAACTGCGTAATCTGCCCCTGGGTCTCCACCGTAGCTGAGTTCGGGTCGGAGCTTCCAAAGTCATCGCTATGAAGCGCGTTGTTGTAGCTCGTCCCTCCTCCAGTTCCAAATTCCCAGAGAATGTCCGGCGTGTTCTGAGCCGCCGTCACCTTGAGCACCGCGATGATCTGGCCGCTTTGCGCCCCCTGCATCAGGTTGTAGGGCAAACTGAGGGCATTCGCACCGTTGAATCTCACGATCGGTAGGCCGTTGTCCTGGTTCGCAACGAAAGCCGGCTGGCTGGCCGCGGTACCTTGAAACGCGTTGTTTCCGAGGCCGCTCTGGTCGGCCCATTGGCTCACGTTGCCATTGGAGTCGGCGGCCACGCCGGCATCGCCCCTTAGCCAAAGAAGCATTCCGGAAACGACAGGGAAATTGGGGGCAACTGAGATCTTTAGAGTAACCGGGGAAGTTCCAGCTGCATCCGTCAGGCTGATCGTCACCGTATAGGTGTTCGCGGTGGTGGGGCTGCCGGAAATTATCCCGGTCACCGGATCAATCGTTAGTCCTGGAGGCAATCCTGTCGCTGCAAAGGCGGTCACTGCGCCGCTTGTCGTGACTTGATAACTGAAGGGCTGGCCCACGAGGCCTGAAGCCGTACCTGCGCTCGTGAGCGTAGGAGCGGCATTGACGACGATTGAGAGCGCCGCGGTCGCAGTTCCCGCGGAATTCCCAGCGGACAGGGAAACAGAATACGTGCCCGCGGCCGTCGGGGTTCCCGAAACTACGCCTGCAACCGGATCCACGCTGAGCCCTGGGGGAAGTCCAGTGGCGGCAAAACTGGAGGCTCCATTGGTCGCAACTATCTGGTAACCAAATGGCGATCCCACCTGCCCCATAGCGCTGGCCGCGCTCGTAATGACCGGCAAGCCGGGATTGATCGTGATCGTCAGAGCAAAGGATCCCGTTCCCGAAGCGTTTGTTGCAGTCACCGTGACGCTCGAACTGCCGTTCGATGCTGGCGTGCCGGAAATGATCCCCGACCCTGTGTCGACACTGAGGCCGGCAGGCAATCCCGTGGCACCAAAACTTGTCGGGCTACCCGATGCGGTAATCTGATAACTAAACGCTTGGCCCGCCTGGCCCGTGGCGTTCGGCGCACTTGTGATTGTGGGCGCATTCAGATTCCCGACAACCGCGGGCATGGCATACTTGGCGGCGAGATAGGAATAAACGGTGACCTGCTCCTGTGCAGTGAGTACCCGGTTGTAGACAATTACCTCTGCTATATCCCCGACCAAGCTGCCACCGCCGTAACCGCCAATATCCGGATACTGCTGGAAACCCACTGCCAGGCCGTTCCTTGTCCACTCCGGGGCTCCGTCATAACGGAAGATCGCCGTTCCGGATGTGCTGATCGACGTATCGTAAACGAAGTACTGGGCGGTCTCATTCGGGTTCTCCTGCACTGAACTCGTGTCGGACGAACCAAAGTCGTCATAATGGGTCCCGTTGTTGTAGCTTGTCCCATTGCCGGTCCCGAAGTTCCAAAACGTGTTCGACTGGGCCGGATTGACCGGGATTTTGACGATTGCAAAGATCTGGCCTGCCTGCGCGCTCTGAAGCATGTTCTGCGGCAGATTAAGCGCGTTTGCTCCGCTAAACCTGACAACCGGAAGACCGTTGACCTGATTCTCCACGACCTGCGGCGGACTAGCTGAATTTACCGGAACGCCGTTGTTGAGCTGCCCGCTCTGATCAATCCACGTCGACAAGGAGCCAGCTCCTTCAGTACCCGCGGTAGACCGAAGCCAAAGTGTGAGCCCCAGCTGAGGGAGGTCCGCGATGCTTGGCGGCGTCGTGACAGTGCTCGAGTTGCTGGGGCCTGAAGTGCCCGCGTAGCTTTGGAGCGTTATCTGATAGGTGTAGGAAACGCCTGCTGAGAGTCCCGTGTCCGTATAGCTCGACACATCGCTCACCTGTGCCACCTGCACGAAACCGCCCGAACCCGTTTCCCGCTGGATCGTTGCCACCGTGTGCATTGACGGATTATTGGCGGTCCAAGAGAGGTCGACCGTGTCCGATGATTGCGCCACTGCAAGCAGATCCGTGGGAGCCGCGGGAACGGTTATCGAGGGGAAGGCGTACTTACCCAGGAGGTAGGCGCCTAAGGTCGTGCGCTCCCCGCTCGTTAGAACGCGGTTGTAAACAATCACCTCCGCCACGTCTCCGATCAAGGTTCCGCCGCCGTATCCACCAATATCCGGGTAGAGCTGAAATCCGACAGTCAGGCCGGTCCTGGTCCATTCCGAGATTCCGTTGAAAAAATAGGTGTACCGGCCCGTCGCGTCGATCGACGCGTCATAGATGAAATATTGGCCCGTTTCCAGGGGCGTCTGCGCAATCGTGCTCGTATCGGAATTGCCAAAATCATCGAAGTGCTGGCCGTTGTAGTAGCTCGATCCAAGTCCGGTTCCGAAATTCCAAACCATGCTGAACTGGTTTGGGTTATTCGCTACGTATACGACTCCGATGATCTCGCCTGCCGTCGCATTCTGCATCATGTTGTACGGCAGGTTTAGCGCGTTCGTGCCGTTGAAACTTAGGGCCGGAAGCCCATTTATCTGATTCGGGGTAAGGGTCGGCAGCTGGCCCGGCGTTGTCTGGAATGCATTATTTCCATTTCCGCTCTGGTCCAGCCACTCACTTACGAGGCCGTTGGAATCAGCGACCACAGCCGCATCCGAACGCAAATGGAGCTGAAGCCCGGACAGCACCGGGACCGGGGTCACCTTGGTGTTGATCAGGGGACTCGTCCCCTTGATGAAATCCTGCAAAATCGGAATTCCATCACCCGAGATATTCAAGTACCGGTCGTTTGATGTTACGGAGAGGCCGTAGGCATTCTTCCACGTGTCGCTTATCCCGTCGTTGGCAGAGTCGGTAAATAGCGGATTAGCCAGTTCAACGCCCAGTTCATCCACAAACGTGTCGGTGGAGGCGTCTCCCTGGATTTGGAATGTCGAAAAATAGGTGCTCGCGTTGCTAACAAACGGGATATCTGCGGCGACCATGGCCCCATTCGCGTAAATGTCCCACGTATGCCGCGTGAAATCCAGACGCGCCGTCAGATGGACCCACGTTTGCGCCTGGTTATTTGATCCCAACGGAACGGTAAATGTCGTTGGTGTCCAGGTTCCTCCCCCGCTTCCGTCACCTTGGTATACTTCAAGCGTCCCCAGTCCGCTCGTTGACTGCTGGAAACCAAACTGTGCCTGTTCGGCGGTAAAAAGGCTCGAAGAGGCGATTGCCGTTTCTGCCACCGGCTCGGCATAGAAATCGCAAAAGACGATGGTTTCATTCGGACTCGATGCGAAGGTTTCCTGAGCAATCGCTACGGGTGTCCCTGAGGCCAGTTGGATCGATTGAGTCCCGGAGTAGGCAACGCTCGAGACGTTGGCGGAGCCCTGCGGCACGGCCCATCCGACCTGTCCGGCAAGCGGGCCAATGGCAAATCCGTCCGCAACTTCAAAATCCGTTTCATAGGGCGGACTGGGAGCGACCAAGATCGTAGCCGGCGAGGAATCCGTGAGGTTATTGGTGGAGTCGTAAGCTCTGGCAAAATAGGAGTAGGATCCTATCGGAAGCGGATTTTGCTCGGTGAAGGTCCAGGTTGTTCCGGAGGTTGGGCCCGTCAGCGTCGCCACCAGGACGCCGTTTCTATAGATTTCCACCTTTGCAATCGACGTGACGGAGTCGGTCACCGTGTACGAAAGGCTGACATTGGACGTGGCCGGAAACGTGAGCGCATTCGCAGGTGTCAGCAGAGTGACAACCGGGGGCACGTCGTTCACGACCTTGATCGAAACCGGCGGTGACGAGGCGCTGATATTCGAACTGTCGTACGCCTTCGCCGTCACCGAGTAGGTGCCAACGGGTACCGAGGTCCAGTTGAAGAGGTAGGAGGAACCGGAAACAGTCGCGGTGCCGAGGAGCGTTCCTCCCTGGTAGAATTCGACCTTCGTTATCTTCCCGGAATCGGTCACGGACGCCATTAGATTGATGTTGATCGGCGTTGCGAAGACCGATCCCGAAGCGGGATTCCCAATGACGACAACTGGCGGCGCGTCCGAAGTGAACGTGACCGGGGAGGAGGTCACGGTTCCTCCCTGGGTGTCCGTCTCAACGGCCGTCAGGTAATAAACGCCCGCGGGAATAGCCTGCCAGGAATATTGGTAGGGAGCCGTAGTCGAAGTCCCGATCAAGGTTCCTCCAGCATAGAAGCTGACGCTAGCGACCCCCGCTGGCGCGCTTGCGGTGGCGACAAGGGTGACGGAGGCCGGGGCCGCCAATACCTTGCCATTGGCTGGCGACGTAAGCTTAACGCTCGAAGTTGTGGTTGAAGTAACCGAAAAGGTTACAGCGGCCGACGTGGCTGTTACCCCGACGCTGTCGGTCGCGGCGGCTGTGACTGAATGGCTGCCGGCCGACACGCTCTTCCATGTGTAGGCAAATGGAGCCTTGGAAACCGTCGCTATCAGTGTACCCGAGTCCTTGTAGGTCACGCTGGCAATCGAGACGTCCGGGGAATTTGCGGAAACAGAGAGCTGGACCGTGGCCGGCGCAACGTATGTTGACCCCGCAATAGGGGTTATGATTGAAACTGTCGGCGGTTGGTCCGTCGTTACGGTGATTCCCACGGGGCTCGACGTGCCCGTGACCCCGAGAAGATCCGTGGCCACTGCAGTAACGCTGTAAGCGCCCACCGCGATACCCTTCCATATGATCTTGTAAGGAGCCTTCCCAGAAGTGCCAATCTTGGTCGGCGACGGTTGCGGTCCGAAATAGTAGGAGACGCTTTTTATCGTCTCGTCGGTCGAGGTCGCGGAGGCCGCTAGCGTTATCGTTGCCGGGCCCGTGACTGACGTTCCGTCCGAAGGTTGCGTGATTGAAACCGTTGGCGGCTGGTCGAGAAGAACGGTGAAACTAACGGTTGGCGATTGTCCCGGGACACCCAGAGCGTCCGTCGCGATTGCATAAAACGCGTGCACGCCAGCCGCGACTTTCGTCATCGAGAACTTATAGGGCGGCACCTTGCCGGTCGCGACCTTGTTGCCGTCAGCGTAGAAAGCCACGCTCGCAATCGTGCTGTCGGTCGAGCTGGGATTCGCGGCCAGGTCAAGCGTCTCGGGCCCGATGTTTGTGAAACCAGTATGGGGCATGACCGTCATCGTCACTGTGGGCGCCTGGTCCAGGAGAACCGTGGCATTCACGGCCGCCGAGGGTGCCGACGTTAGACCGAGGGCGTCCTTTGCGACCGCCGTTATCGCGTACGAACCCGCCGGAACCTTCGTCCAATTGTACTTATATGGCGCAACCGAGACCGTCGCCTTGGTCGTCCCATTCACCGAATAAGTGACGCTCTTGATCGTCGAATCCGGCGATGACGCGGAGGCCTCCAACTGAATTGTCGTCGGCCCAACGACCGTCAATCCCGATGCCGGCATTGTGATGGACACCGTCGGCTGCTGATTGGCGCCGTAAGCAGCGACTCCAAAGATTAGCAATCCCGAGAAGACGCCGAGGGCTGGACGCAACACGTCGCGCAGTCCAACGCCGATCAGGACACAGTCGAGACTATAATAAGCTCAAATAATGTTTCTAATACAGTGTGCCATTGTGGCTACGTATTTGGTTCTTCACGTTTTGTTGTGGGTGAGGGGCTGAAAGGCTAGTTGGGATGGATGGAGGAAACTACCAATGAATTCTTTCAGCAGCTGCTGAGACTAGAGGCGCCCTGGAGGGTAACGACCGTGGAAAAGGACCTGATCCGGGAGACGGTCACGATCTGCGTCAGATGGCCGGAAAAGACAGCTGTGGCCTGCCCGCAGTGCGGGCGGGCGGGCAAGCTTTACGACAGAATGCCGGAGAGGACGTGGAGGCATCTGAGCGTGATGGAGTACGTTTTGGAGCTTCGGTGCGCGGTGCCCCGCTGCGAATGCCCCGAGCATGGGGTGAAGACGATGAACGTGCCGTGGGCGGACCCGGGTTCGCGCTTCACGGTGCATTTTGAGGCGTTTGCGGTGGAGGTGATTGCGGCGTGCCGGTCGCTGACCCAGGCAGCGGATCTGCTGCGGCTGCACTGGGACAGCGTGCAGCGGCTGATTGAGCGCGCGGTCGAACGCGGCCTGGCCCGCCGTACGACCGAGGGGCTCAAGCGGGTTGGCTTGGATGAGAAGAGTTTTCTTCGGGGCCATCGCTACATCTCGCTGATGACCGATCTGAAGAACCCCCGGGTGCTGGAGGTGGTGGAGGGGCGCGACACGGCGCAGGCGATGGCGCTCTGGGAGGCGCTGCCCGAGGATCAGCGAAGCAAGGTAGAGGCTGCGGCCATGGACATGGGCGCCAACTTCGTGGCCGCCACCCGGCTGGCCGCTCCCCAGGTGGCGATCGTCCACGACCGCTTTCACGTAGCCAAACATCTCAATGAGGCGGTCGACCAGACCCGGCGCCAAGAGGCCGCCAAGCTGGCCGAGAAGGGCGATGAGACGCTCAAGAAGACCCGTTACCTCTGGCTCCATGGGACCGTGCCCGAACAGCAACAGGCCACCTTCGCCGAGCTTCTGGAGATGAACCTGAAGACCTCCCGGGCATGGCTCTACAAGGAACAGATGGTGGAATTTTGGGGCCAGCCCGACGCCGTCGGCGGCGAACGCTTCTTCACCCAGTGGTACCGCACCGTCATGCGCAGCCAACTGCCCAAGGTCAAAGCCGTGGCACGAACGCTCAAGGCACACCTCGTCAACCTTCTCACCTACTTCCAGCATCCGATCACCAACGCCCTCACCGAGGGCTTCAACTCGAAGATCCAGGCCATCAAGGCCGATGCCCGCGGCTTCCGCCGCTTCGCAAACTACCGAGCCCGCATCCTCTTTTTCTGCGGAAAACTCGATCTCATGCCTCATCTTCCGTCAGCCGCTACCCACAGCGTTCCGTGAAGAACCACGTATTTCCATGTATTTTAAGTTTCGGTTTTATATTGCATGTCCGAGCTCGGCGGCCGGATCGGCGCTGCAGTCGCACCCCCAAAGTGCCTTTTTGAGCGTGCCTTGTCATGGGTCGGCCGACACTAATCGGGCCGATGCCGTTAGCCGCCGTGATTTTTGTCCCGCCTGAAGGCCGTCTCACCCGGAGGATGGCTCGGCAAATCGTAAGCCGATGGATGGTGTACTGCCGATTTCATGGACCGCGGCAGCGATGCGCCTTGCCGGCAAAGGTGCGCCGGGCGTATCGGCTCTTCACTAAATTCGACAGAACGAAGCCATCTGCCGCGGACATGGCTGCACGCGCCCGACTGACGGCGCGGGCACGCGCGGCAAATGGATCTTACGTTTCCAATTTTGATAAGGTTAAGGGGTTGCAGATGCCTCCCGGAGGACGGCTGCTGACGCGTAGTCTACGTCCCGCAATTCGGAAACCGTCATCGTTCAGACATATGGTCGAGCTCGAGGTGCCCGGTCCTCTTCCCGGCTATGTCTACCGTTACCGCAGCGGCAACGCTCCCTGGGGCTATTTCCGAATGACTCATCCCGGCAAAGGGCGTTGGCGGCGAGTCCCTGGGATTGCTCCGTTCCCGTGGAAGCCTATCCCAAGATCGATATTCGAAAGGCTCCATCCGCTCGTACGGGCGTTTCTAAGGGCCCTCACGCCGCCCCGTATGAAACACAGGCGAAAGGCTGGTATCCGTTCGTGACCGGCAGCGACGGCCGCCCCTCGTCAACGACAGATGTTTCCCGGCGAGGTCTAATTGTCGCCGGGGGCGCCCCCCAATAAGTCCCCCAAAGAAAAGGCTTTCCTTATGCGGTTTCATTGGGAAACCAGATCGGGCTCATAACCTGACGACCGCCCGTCGCGAATTACAACGCGAGTTGCTCGTTTCGAATAGCCGGAACGAACGGCGCCACGGGCGTTGGTCTTGTTGAGATCTATGAATTGCAGTAGACGGTCCCCGTGTATTCGCGTTCATTCGGCAATGATAGACGCTGCATCTGGGTATTGCGCCGCGCGTTGTCTAACCCGTCGTTCTCCAATCGAAGAAACCTAATAGGTCGACAGGCAAGAGAATGAAGCCCGCACAATTTGTGAAGCTTTTGTGTCTCACGGTCGGGTACCGCGCGATTCCGCACGAAAAGGCCTGGGCAATGGAACAGCTTTGGGCCGCCAAGGAAGGAGTTAAGAGCGAGGACGTCTTCAAAGTGATCGAGCGGACAACCGCCGGCGACCGGCGCCTCAGGTCCGTCCTAAAGAAATCTCTTAAAGAGTTCGGGCTGTAACGGGAGCGGTCCGCAGCAGACGGAAGTTGGGCGCTGTCGCCCACGCCTTCCCCGAATCCAACCTCCCCTGCCGCCAAAGGCACAAGCAGCGCCGGCCTCGCGTAGTCGGGCACCCGGACGGAAATGGTTATCTTCGTTGTGAAGACCCCGGAGTAAGGGGATAGGGAGCCAGGTGAGGGCGGAATTGGCCCTTTTCTCTACCGAACATAATAATTATTGTGCGTAACTCATTTTAGTATAATCGGTTACAACTGACAAGGCCCATTTTCTGCGAACCTAGCCCATGCTGCATCGAGAGTATACGGAACCCAGCGTGATCGCGCCGGCTGCATTCAAGGTCTCGAGGTCATCGACAGATGATACATACATACGATACGCGCATAGAAGCTGCCTTTGTTTACCTAACACACCAGGTCAATTCGGTGGTGCAGTCCGTCGAAACGGATGCCTCGATCATCCGCAGCAACGCGTCGTCTCGCTGCCCGCATAGCGTGCTGCAGTCGATCTGTCGAAATACCTCCTGCACCTCTTCCCGCTCCAGATACTGCGCGACACGATGGGGGCGGCGCTTGAATGGCACCGCGATGATCGCGTGGCTGTGGGTCAGATGCCGGGGATCGACAATGGCGAGGTAATGGAAGAACGAATGGATGGCAGCCAGCCGGAGGTTGCGGGTCACGATCCCGTTGTGCCGGTCCTCCTCGAGATGGCGAAGGAAGTGATGCACCAGCTCTGCGGTCAGGTCGGCTATCCTCACCGCCGCGTTCACTCCAAGCACACGCCTCTTCCCAGCGCCAAACCGTGGCCCGAGAACCCGCCGGGCCAAACAGGCGCCGGATGCCTTGATTTCAGACGAATTTGAAGCCAACTTGAAGTTATGGCTACCACCGTGGATCAAGTCGCAACGGATGCCCTTGGGCTGCCCACCCGCAGCCGGGCCTTGCTGGTCGAAAAACTGCTCGCCAGTCTTGCAGGCGAAACCGATCCCGCCATGGAACGTGCCCATTTGGACGAAGTACGTCGCCGACGGGCGGCCGTCCGAGCGGGGGACTCAAAGCTCGTCGATGGCGACGAAGCGATGAGGCAGGTGCGGTCGGCATTGGGTAAATGACTTACCGTTACGCCGACGCGGCGTTGGCAGAGTTGATCGCCGCCGGCCTATATTACAACAGGCAGGTGCCAGGCTTAGGCGACGAGTTCGTCGATGAAATCGAGGTTGGCGTGCAAAGGGTCGTCGCCGCGCCCTACACATGGCGGATAATCGAGGAGGATGTCCGGCGCTACCTCGTCCGGCGTTTCCCTTATGGCCTCTATTACACCGTCGAAGGTGATGTGGTCATAATCTGGGCAGTAAAGCACCTGCACCGCGACCCGGACTACTGGCAGGAACGCCGTGGCTGATTGTGAATGGTTGCCGCTATGTTGTTGGAGGCAAAGCACGATAACGCGAGCCCTAGACGTAGGGCTTGGGAGAAGCGATCTTGCACCTGGGAGAGCGGCCATGATACACGTGCCCAATGATCACTGATAAAATCAAAGCTCTGGCTGCGGCCAAGGGCCGGGTGGCGCAGCTGGAACATTCGATTGCCTCGGGATTGAACCGTGAGCTCGCCGCGTTGCCGGCAGCATTCGGATTTAGTAACGTCGGCGCCTTTGTCCGTGCGGTCAAGGTTGCCGCCGGTGGAAAGCGCGGCCGCCCGGCAAAGACGCCGCGGCTTGTGGAGCACCGTAAACGCGCCAAGATTACCGACGCCATCCGCGCGAGGGTGAAGAAGCTCGTCGAAGCGGGTAAGACCGGTTCGCAGATCGCCAAGGCGTTGAAGATTTCCCTGCCAAGCGTCCAGAACATCAAGAAGGCCCTCGGGCTCGTCAGGACATCCAAGAAGCCTGCGCGCAACCCCAGGACCCGCCGTGCGCCTGCCAAGCGCGCTGGGGCTCCCAAGCTTCGGAAGAAGCGCGTATCGCCAAAGAAGCCCGCTGCTCCCGAATCAAAGCCAATCCAGGTATCGGACGCGGCCACGCCGGCTCCTTCGGCCTGATTCCGGCCATTGCTGCGGTGGGGATCTTTGATGTCGAGCGGCAGCGCGAGCGCATCCGGATTTCAGTGGTTCAAAAGAAACCCAGGCTAGGGGGACATCGAGCGAGGCGAGGGCGGAATCGGCCCTTTTCGCTACTTAACATAATTAGTGTGCCGAGTTCTTGACGGGCGATCACGATTCGTCCGGTGCAGTGGCACGGAGCAATTCAGTCTGGTGGTCGGCGATGTTCACCGACAGGTCGACGCATTGGTCGACAAGCTCGCGGACGCGCTTGAAGTTGGCGGGCAGCGGCTTGATTCGGGACTTTTCGGCGGTGAACTGCCTGTCGCTGGTGGATTGGCGATTATTGTGATCGTTTTTCGGAGCGCCATCCCGATGGGCCCGCACAGCGAATGGCGACGGTCAAGATGTGGCACCATGAGTGTTCCATGCACGAGGCAGGACTACCGTAAGGCCCACGAGAATCTTCATTGGCTGAGGTCGGGAGCGGTCATGAGCCCGCCCCAGTGACCCCAATCGCTTGGACGACGCTTTTGAATCCATAGGTCTCGTAGCGGTGGTTCAGTTTCCCTTCTCGAAGTGAAATCACGGTGAATCCCTCCGGATGCCCCCAACGCGGGCCTTTCCACCAATTGCCGCAAACTGCGCCGCTGGTGAGGTAATGGCGATCCTTGTAGATCACACACTCGTTGATATGGGTGTGCCCCTGCAGGACGGCAATCACCGGGTAAGGCTCGAGAAGCCCCAGGACCTCATGCGCATTGGTAACGACCAAACGGGGCAGGAGGGAGGGATCTTGAACCGGTTGATAGGAATAGAAACTTGTCACCAACGGAACATGCATCGTGACGATGACGGGCACCGCGGGCCCGCTCTTGGCGAGATCGTCTGCCAGCCACATGAGTTGCTTGTCGTCGACGCGCGCCTCCCACGCTCGCCCGTCTCCTGTCAAGTGGATGGAGTCGAGCAGGATGAAATGATAGCCCTTGTGGTCGAACGACCGGTAAGTGGCTCCGATCCTATCCTCAAACAGTCTCTTCCCGTAGCCCGCCGTGCCCGGCGCCGCGCCGCTGCAAGGCTCGATGCCAAACACGTCGTGATTCCCGATCGCGTGGTAAATCGGCAGCTCGAGGATGCGCTCAGCCTGGGCATACATCGAAAAGAGCCGGACTGCCCGCTCCTTCGGCACAGCGGTTGCGTCAAAAACCAAATCACCGCCAGAGATCGCGAAATCAGGCCTGAGCGCGGCGATTTTCGCGAAACACTTTGCGCAACCCTCCGCTGCCATCAGCTCCGGCTGCAGATGGGTATCGGTGAAGAAGACGAAATCGAAGGAGCCAGGAGGGCCGCCGGAAATTGTCGCTGCCGAAGCGGCGTGGATCATTGGCGCCCCCAGGCAGGCGAGGGCTCCCTTGCCGGCGAGCTTAAGAAAGAGCCGACGACTATAAGCGGCGTTCATCGGTCAGCACTCTGAAGCCGAGTAAACGAATTGCCAGAGCGCGTACGGATTATTGCCCGAATGTAACACCCCGGTGATGGGTCCGTCACGCGTGACGCGCATAAATTCATTTTCTAGGAACGTTCACAGTCCATCTATCTATGAATCTCTCCACTCAAACCAAATCGCCAGCGTCGCTTTGTCGCTGGAGCATCTTTGCACTTGTTTTCTCGATCGCTAGCTACGGTCAACTGGCACCGACCCAGAATCCGCCCGCCTCGACTTCTTCCGCTGACCAGCCGGTTCAGCTGCCGCAATTCCAGGTCACAGGCACCAAGGCCAATCAATATAACGCGGAGGACGCCGCTTCCGTCGCGCGCATCGCCAGCAGCATTATGGACTCGCCGCTGTCGGTCAATGTCATCACGCCCGCCTTGGTCCAGGACTTAGGCACGACTGCGATGGTTGATGACGTGACGTATTATGCCGGCATGAGTTGGGGCCGCGGCGCAGGCCCGGGAGGAATCGGCGATCGCATGGACTTTCGGGGCTTCGAAAGTTTGGGCGGCAGGTTGGTCGATAATTTTTCGCAGTATTTGCAGCCAAGCGGCGCGGGCCCCCATACCAACGTGGATCCGCTGCTGATCGACCATGCGGAGATGGTGATGGGACCGGACGCGATTCTTGCGCCCACGGGCTCGCCCGGAGGCTCGATGAATATCGCTACCAAGTCTCCGCTCTTCGAGCCCAGCACCGACATCTCGATGCAATACGGCAACTATTACGCCGGAGGCATAGGCGTCGATTCAACGGGGCCTATTCCTATTGGCGACGGCAAGCACTGGGCTTACCGCGTTATCGCCGACTATCAGGAGTATCGGGCTTATATGCCGGGATCCGTGAAAGTGTCCTCGGCCGCCGTGGAACTCACTTATAAGTTCTCCGACACTGCCAAGGTCACGTTCAAGTACATGGGCGAGGCCTCCCTTCCCACGGGCGAAGCGTCCGGGGTTGGCGACGAGGGCGAGGAAGTGTCCTCTCCCAACTCGGTCGGCGGAGCTATCCTGCCGTTCTCGCCCCAGCCTGGGTACACGTACGATGGCTGGAATGGCATCACCACCTGGAGCCACCAATATGACAGGAATAACATCGTGGAGGGAGAGCTGACCGCCGCCTTGAGCTCGCGGGTCAACATGCGCCTCGCCGCGCAGGTAATGTGGGACAACTACACCGCGGACAACGCCTATCCCAGCGCCGCCCCGAAGGAATTTTGGGACCCTGTCACCGGCGTGGAGACCTCGGTTACCCCGCTCAACCCCGCGGCCCTTGCCGAAGTCGGCAACTACAATCACTGCATGGCCCGGGAAATCCAGGTGCAGAACGACTACGCCGGCAATTTTGAGCTGGGCGGCATCTCCCTCAAGCCCCTGGTTGGCTGGGAGTACGACCAATTCGAAATAACCGAATGGGCGGTTCATGATCCGAACATGCCCACGGCGGACATATTGGGCCAATCCGACGGGGCAAGTTACACCCCTTATAACCCGGTTCACCCACCGTTTTCCGACTACACGACCTTTTCCGCCAATCTCCCGGAGAACGGGTGGTACCTTCAAGGGTACGGCCTAATGCAGGCGGGTATATTGAACGACCGTCTGTTACTGACCGGCTCCTACTCCCGGAGCTGGTCAGAAGTGAACGATTATAAGTTCAACGGCGTCAATGTGCCCGATGTCGGGCACGTCGGCGGAACCGCCGCGCCCACCGACGCCACCTTCGGCAACACCCTTATCCCCGCGGTGCCCCACGTTAATCCCTGGCACGACGAGTACATGGCCGGAATCCTCGGCAAAATCTTGCCGAATGTTTCCCTCTATTCTTCGTTTACGACCAACGCATCCATCGCCGGGCAGAGTCCTTTGTGGCAGGCCGGCAAGCAATATGAATACGGCATCAAGGCCGATTTCTTTAATCATCGCCTTACCGTCACCGCCGACCATTTCCAGATCTCCGAAAACAACATTGCGATCACCAATCCGTTGTTCAACACGGGCCAGTCCACCATCGCCACTCTTTATGAGGACGAGACCAACCACGGCGAAGAGGTCAACGTTTCCGGGGGCATCACCAAGAATCTTACGGTGATTTTGAGCTATACCAACATGCGCTTCCGCGATGCGGCCGACCGCCGAGTACGCAATATACCCGACAACATGTCCAATCTCCTGCTCAACTATCACTTCTCCGACGGCCTGCTGAAGAATGCGAGCATGTTCGTGGGGGTGCAACACAACGGCACCGTAGCGGGTGAGAACGCCCCGAACCTGGGCTTTACTCCCCTCGGCGTCCCCGACCAAGTCGGCTACTACATTGCAGCTTGGACCGCGGCCAACGCCGGCGCCAGCTATCAGTGGCAGCGTTTCCACTTCAACCTGAATGTCGACAATGTGTTGAACGAAAGATTCTGGTGGCAGCCGGCGAGCCGAAATTCGGTGTGCCCCTATCCCGGTCTAGCGGTTCGATTGTCCACGACGATACATCTCTGAGCGAATTGCGCGTTGCCACTGGCGCGCGGGAGGCGTGTTGCTTGATTCCATGTCTCGACGCCCCCTTCCGCCGGAACGAGCCGCAGCAACATGGCGCAGTGGAGCGATAGCGTTCGTTCTGCCGGTTTTCGCCGCGGTACTGGCAGCTTATCTGCCGGTGATGCATTGCGGGTTTGTCTGGAATGACCGCGATTACGTCACCCGTTCTGATCTGCAATCGGGAAGCGGCCTGGGGCGGATCTGGTTCGAGGTCGGAGCGACCGAGCAGTATTATCCCGTCCTGCACAGCGCATTTTGGCTGGAGCATCGGCTATGGGGCGAGGCGGCGGCGGGCTATCATGCCGTCAATATCCTGCTGCACGCGATTTCGGCGTGCCTGTTTGTTTTTATCCTCCGACGTTTATGGGGTAGGGTGGGCCCTCTTGGCTCGCCGGTTGAACTCGGCGGGGCCAGCGGGCCCGCCCCGCCTTTTGACGCGGCGTTGTTCGGAGGGTTGATTTTCGCTCTCCATCCCGTGTGCGTGGAATCGGTGGCCTGGATCTCGGAGCAGAAAAACACGCTGTCGACCGTTTTCTACCTGGCGGCGGCGCTCGCCTATCTGCACTTCGAAGCCGGGGACGAAACCCCTGACGCCGATCCCGCGTTGCCGGGCATTCGCCGTCCGCTCTCCTATCTCGGAGCGTCGGTCCTGTTTGTCCTCGCGCTCTTGACCAAGACGGTCACCGCCACCCTGCCTGTGGCACTTCTCATAATCCTATGGTGGAAGCGGGGCTGTCTGGGCTGGCGCCGCGATGTCCTGCCCTTGGCTCCGTGGTTCTGTCTGGCAGCGGCATCCGGACTCTTCAGCGCCTGGGTGGAAAAAGAATATGTTGGAGCTGAGGGAGTGCCTTTCGCCCTCACTTTCGCGGAGAGATTCCTCCTGGCCGGCCGAGTGATCTGGTTCTACCTCGGGAAGTTTCTCTGGCCGCATCCCTTGATTTTCATTTATCCGCGCTGGCGGATCGAACCGGACGCCTGGTGGCAGTACCTCTTTCCCTTCGCCGTCTTGGCGCTGGCTGCGGGCTGCTGGACGGCGCGGCGGCGAACCCGCGCTCCGCTGGCTGTGCTTTTGCTGCTGGTCGCCGCGCTTGCGCCCGTCCTCGGCTTCTTCAATGTCTACGGGTTCCTTTTTTCCTACGTCGCCGATCATTGGGCCTACCTGGCGATCCTGCCGCTCGCCGCTGTCATCGCAGCGGCTTGGGGAAAGTGCTTCGGCCAATCTTATTTTGCGCCGCGGGCGGCAGCCGTGGCGATCCTGGGCGCCTGCGCCGTGCTCACTTGGCGGCAGGTCGGGGCCTACCGGGATGAAGCGACACTTTACCGCGCCATCCTGAAACTCAATCCGGAGGCGTGGCTCGCCCATAGCAACCTCGGGATTTTGCTGGCCACCGCCGGCCGCCTGCCGGAGGCCATTACGGAATATGAGGCGGCTTTGCGGCTCAATCCCGACAATGCCCAGGCCCACAGCAACCTCGGTAACGCCTTCAACCGAACCGGCCGAGCCGCGGAAGCAATCGACCAATACCGGCAGGCGTTGCGCCTCCAGCCCGGGTTTGCGGAGGCTCACAATGGACTGGGCAGCGTCCTTGAGCGGGACGGACGAATGCGGGAGGCCGCCGCCGAATATTGGGAGGCGCTCCGTCTCAAGCCGACCTTGGGCGAACCGCACGTCAACCTGGGAAACATTCTCTTTCAGGAGCGTCGAGATGACGCGGCGATCGTTCAGTACCGGGAGGGACTGCGGCTCAACCCCGGCAGTGCGGAGGCGCACTGCGGCCTCGGCACCGCGCTGGAGCGGAAGCAGCTAATTGCGGAAGCGATCGTCCAATACCGGGAGGCATTGCGAATCGCCCCCGATCTGGCGGACGCCCACAACGATCTCGGCAACGCTCTGCTTGGCCAGGGGCAGACGGCCGAAGCGATCGCTCAGTATCAGGAGGCGTTGCGGATAGCCCCCCACGTCGCCGAAATCCACCGCAACCTGGCGGTCGCTCTCTATCGCGGCGGCCGGGCGGTCGAAGCGACTGAGCAATTTGCTGAAGCTCTGCAAATCCACCCGGACGATGTTCAAGCGCAGCGGGGATTGGAAATGGCTCGGCGGGCGGTGGCGCGGCCCAACTAATCCCGTCGCGGGAATCTGGGATCGTGCTTTGTCTCCGTTTCCCTTCAAAACCTCGCCGTTGACCGCGAGAATGCGGACCTTGAAATCTGGGTATTTTGGGGTCTAATGAGGGAGCAACACGATAGCATGGCACGAGAAGAGGGTCGCTATCGTCTGCGGACCCACCTCGCTCCCTTGTCCCGTCACCGGCATTTTCGTGCAAGCATCTCCCATAGCCATTTAGCCAAGCCTTAGACCTTGAATGGCCCTCGCTCAAATCTAGCATCTCAGGGGCAAATTCGCGTTTACCATGAAATATTACATGAAAGCGACGGACGCTGAGTATACGATCGAGCCATCTAGCAGTGAATCATGGGAATTGAAGGAACGCACCGAAACCACGTCGTGTTCGGTAGGGGTTTTCAAGACGCCCAACGAAGCCGCAGTCGTCGTCGGAGCTCGCGAGATCAAGACTTCAGAGCACTACGGACGGCGCCTCTCGAGACGTTCGTGGGTTCTCTCATCGTGGCAGGTCTGCTAGTAGACGCGCCTTGGAGCCAGCATCCGAGAATTCGGCGTTCTCATCCGAATACCCCATCCCCGCAGCGTTAAGTGTGTGAGCGCATTTGCGCGTAGCAGTCCGCGAGGATTTGTTTAGTCGTCAGTTAGGGGCGTGGTAGCGAACGCGAGTCGGTCGGTTCATCTGAACTCGCCGGCCATTATCTCCGGCCGTCCGGCCAAGATCGACCGCTTTATCATCTAAGCCGGACCATGCACTGGGATCCATGGCCATCGGAAAGTTCCTTGCCGGCGCTGTCGTCACTGCCTTCTTGGGCTGGTTGGTCGTTAAGGCCAAGTAGCTCTATGGACCTTGACCTAAAGGGCCTAGGCTGGAGCCCCATCAACTTCACCATGGCCGTCGAGCTTACGGAGTGCACCAAAAACCCAGGAGTGGTGTTCCAGGTCAACACAGATGCACTAAATCCTAGCTTAAAGGGAATGCCCGGAATAACCGGCGCTTACGTTTCGGGCTTCATGCAACCGACGCTCCTCACGCCCACTATCTCGGGCATGGGTGCGTTCGTGATCGAACGCCACGACGGGGGTACGGGGAAGGGTTACGTTTCGGAGTTCGTGCAGGACGTGACGGGGGCGATGTGGTTTAAGGCCGTCCCAAAAGGAGACGGCCATCACTTTGACCTTGGTTCCGGCATCGACCTTAACACGCTTTTTGAAAAGTCCCCGTACTTCAAAAAACCGTATTAAGCCTTATTGCACGTCTACCGTCACCGGGTCGTAGCCTTCGCTCTCAATAGTGATTTTATCGCCCGAGGCCAGGCCGTGCAGTATGAAAAAGCGCCCGCCGTCGATGACCGCCGCGTAGCTGCGCTGGCGGCCCATCGCCTCCACGGTGAACCGAAAACGGAGCGACTCGCGCGACCGGTTCGAAGTAAGTAGATCGTAGCCCGCCGCGAGCGCGTGCTTATTAAGGTGCGTGATTACGGGGAGCACCCGAGCCTTTTCGGCTAACGGCTGGAGCTGCGCTATCTGCTTCTCAGCATCCTCAAGCTGCGTGGTTAGGGCGCTGATTTGTTCGTCGGCCTGGTTGCTCTTGTAGATGAAGTACCCTGCAAGGGCACCAACGAGGATAAGTAACACGGCAAGCACCGCAACGAGGGACTTGCGATTCTCTGGCACTGGCACGTCCGGAGGGGTGGGAGGAAACACGGTCATGTTGATCTGGGGATGGAGGTTGAAGGCTGACCCAGTCATTGACGCGGTTCAATGACTTAAGTTACAACACCCCTATCCCCGGAAAAGTTCCTAACGATCCATCCCGGCTCTGCGACCTTCCCCGAGTATTTGACCTTGTGCCCGCGCGGCAACGTGCTCGGTCACTCGGCGTGTCAGAAGAGCGACGCTCCCCTGCCCCTCCAGAAAATCCCGGGCTGCGCTGCGCAAGGGGATCCCCGTCCTCCCGGGCCCGCCGATCTCGTCCACAATGCCCAGGCCCTTACGAACGATGCCGGGGCGTTCGATGTACCCGGCCGCGGACCACTGTTCACGGAGCTTCGTCAACTCTTCGACGATCGCGAAAGCCTGAATGCTGCGACCTTCTGCGCGATAATCGCCTCCGCGTAAGCCGCCACCTTCGCCCGGAAGTCCGGCGGGAATTGCGGCGCCGGCTCGATCTTGTCGTTGTGCCGCTTCAATGCCTCGAGGGCCAATTGCAGCTCCTCGCGCTGGCTCGTCGTAAGCGAGTCCAAGTTCGCGCAATCGAGCGTACTCAGCGACAAAGTATGCTGATATTTCCAGGCGGGTGTTATCATTTAGAACGCGTTCAATGTAGTTGGCGGCGTGTTTGAGCTGACCCCCGAGGACGCCGACAACGGCGGGTCTTAGGCTTGGATCTTGGAGTTTTTCGACTACGCGGTCTATGTCGCGGGCGTTTACCTTGCGCAGTTCGCTTTGCCCAAGGGAGAGGACATCATCGACGCTGCGATTGTGCAAGGAAAGGACATGGCGGAGCGCGCGGGCGCTCCCCCCGGTCGTTACCTCGTCGTCAACAAGAACCAGGCGGGCATTTGCTGGGAGCCGGTCTACGACCTCGGGGATGACGCTAAATTGGGCTGGCTCTCGTAATTTACGGATGGAGCTCTTGAGCGCGTTCCTCGTTCTGCTTTCAGGGGTGGCCCAGCCTTGGACAATCTCCCCCGGGTAATAGGCGCTAAGCTCCTCCGCGAGAATCCGCGGGAGGATGTTGGTCCCCGATGCGCTTGGGACTACCAGGTAGGCGATCGGCTGGGAGCTATCTCCAAGGTGCTCGAACCGCTTGGGGTCGAAAAACTGCCGGACGACGGCCTGACTCTCCTCAAGCGGAAAATCGCGCGCCCTTAGCGCTTCCTTCGCGAGTTTGAAGATCGGTACGTCATGCGAGGACGTGCAGTACTCATCGTTGCGAAAGAAACGCGCCATTTCACTGGGAGAGGAGGGATCACTTAAGAGATACCTTTCCCAAGAAAGTGAAAACTACCGCAAGCGCAAGCCCTGCCCCGACAAGCAAACCCAGCAAAAAGAAGATGCCACGCGATTGCGTCCGCAAGTAGTCGGAGGCTGTTTGAAGCTTTCCTGCGCTCGCGTGCAGCTTGTCCGACTGCTCGCCAACGGTTGTCAGGTGGGCCCGAATGACCTTGTCGGTTGCCTCGCGCCCGGCCTTCAACTCGTCGACGGCCGCGGCAAGCTGCTTATTATGGACGTCGGCAATGTCGGCGAGGTCCTCCGCGATCCGGCGCAACGCCCCCTCGGCCGCCTCGTGTTCCTCGACGATGCTTTCCTTTAAGAGCTGGCGGGAATTCTCGGTGGCGAGGAATGCCTCGATGATGACCGCTACCGGGTCGGTAGGATCAATCGAGAGCGATTCATAGAGTTGAGCCCGGTCCAGATACCCGTCCGGATCCGTGGCTTGGCTTACGAGGTGGGCTAGGCGAGGTGTCATCGGTGGGGATGGTGTAGCTGCCTGCGGGCCTCGGGGCGGCCGGGAGGCGAGAACGGGGGGTTCAGAGAGGGTGTCGGGCATAACGGTAAATGGAATCACACGGCCGGACTTGGCGTCGCCGTCAGAAACCAGTCCGTCAAGGCTCGGGCGAGGGAGGACTTCCCCACCCCGCCCTTATCGCCTGTGACGACAAAGAGCGTCTTGCCGTCCGATTTGATCAACGGGGCGACCTCGCGGCCGAATTCAGCCGCGTATTTCTGGCGCCACCTAAAGACGTGGGAACGGAGCGCAAGGGGGAGACGTTTGTCGTCCGCGGCGGCAACGGCAGTCAGGGAATGCTTGTCGATCGCCGCCCATGCCTCCGCATCCAGAGTCGGGGCGAGGATTTCGCGGGCGGAGGCCTCCATGAGCGCCTTGTGGGTGGCGGTGTTCTCCCAAACCTCCCAAGTCCCGTGGGCAAAGGAGCTCCGAGCGATAAGCCAGGTGACCCGGGATCCAAGGCGCTCAAACAGCTTCTTTAGTAAGCCAATGCTGTCATTGGACGGTGTCAGGGCGACGCAGACAATGACGGCTGTGTTGTATCTGGTCGCCGTGTCGAAAAAGCCCGTGCTGCCGTCGAATTCAAGAAGGGCGTGGCGCGCCCGGGCCCCAAGGTCGGCGACGGCGACGCTACCCGGCGCCTCCAGCCAGTTGAAAAGGGGCTCAAGACCCTTCGCGGTCAGCCGCAGCTGCTCGCTCTCGGGATAGAACCGCGAGAAGGACGGGTTGACGTCGTCGGCGTCGTAGAGCTTCAGGGCCGCCGCGGCGCCGTCCTGGTCGGAAGCAGGGCTAAGGGATTCTGTACGTTTCTGGGACATCGGTCGTGCGGGTTAGAGGTTCTCGATTCGGAAATCGTCCGGGTTCGGCGGTGCCTCCACCGGCTGCCCATGGGAATCAAGGTGCTTGGAATGCTGGGGCGGGAGCATGTGGCCGTTGCCGGTTGCGTCGGGCTTCCCTTTCGGGCTACACACCGCTTCCTGGCCATTCTGCGGGCCGGCGGGTGCCGACGGCGGTGTGGGTATGGCCTCGGGTGTTTCCGGGTCCGCTGGAAGCATAGCGCGGCTACGGCGACGCGATCGCACCAGGACAAAGGCATTGATCGTCGAAGGGTCGACCTTCAGGCCGTGCTCGCTGCCGAGCAATTCGGCCATTTCGGAGTAGCTCTTGTTGTCGCACAGCCATTGCCGGATTTGCGGCTCAAATGGCGCAAGTTTGGACTTAAAAGGAACGCCGGAGCGTTGTCCTGAGTTGTTTGTCCTCACATCGGGGTTTTGCGGGAGCTTCAATGGAGCTTAATGGAGCT
>Ga0302320_10001695_pt1 | contig 52661 bp, 41 predicted proteins | sample Bog_T0_3_FD_202130 | JGI IMG/M metagenome (GOLD analysis project Ga0302320, IMG submission 202130) | Peat permafrost microbial communities from Stordalen Mire near Abisko, Sweden - Bog_T0_3 | ecosystem: Environmental > Terrestrial > Soil > Wetlands > Peat | place: Sweden: Abisko, Stordalen Mire...
GGTGGCCACGCTGCGCTACGACGCAGAGGACCAGGGGATTGTTCTGGCGTATGGCCACGGCCCTCACGATTGCGACAAATACGGCGCCCGCGATGTGTGGGTCTTTGCGGACAACGGGCGCTACTACATGCATTACGACGCCGCGGGGCCGACCGGCTGGCTGACGGCTCTGGCCACCAGCCGGGACCTGATCCACTGGAAAAACAAAGGCACGGTGCTCGCGCTGGGCAAGCCCGGCGAAGACGATTCAGCCAGCGCTTCTTATGGGACGACGTACTTCGACGGCAGCACCTGGCACATGTTTTATATGGGCACGCCGCATACGACGCCGCCTCCGAATCGCATCCCTTACTTTCCCTATCTCACGATGAAGGCGCGGTCATTATCTCCTATGGGGCCGTGGGAAAAGGAGCCGGGCGTGGTTCCGTTCAGGCCGCAGGCGGGGACGTACTACTCGACCACGGCGAGCCCGGGGCAGATTATCCGCGACGGCAACCAGTATTTGCAGTTCTTCAGCGCATCGACCAACCATCCGGTGCTGCGCACGCTGAGCATTGCGCGTGCGACCGATTTGGAGGGCGCGTGGACAGTGGACCCTGCGCCGATTCTGCCGCAGAGCGAGCAGATTGAGAACGCATCGCTTTACCTGGAGCAGTCGAGCAACACGTGGTTCCTGTTTACCAATCATGTGGGGCTGGACCAGGACGGCGAGTACACGGATGCGATCTGGGTGTACTGGACTCGAGACCTGAACCACTGGAATGCCGCGGACAAGGCGGTGGTGCTGGACGGCAAAAACAGCAAGTGGTCGCGCAGATGCATCGGGCTGCCGTCGGTGGTGCGCTATGGAAACCGGCTGGCTATTTTTTACGACGCGCCGGGCGGCGATAAAGTGTCGCACATGCGGCGCAGCATCGGGCTGGCGTGGCTGAATCTTCCGCTTGTGCCACCCGCTCAGGCGCAATGACCTGGGGCCGGACCGGGGTTCGTGGTTGCCCACCCTTGAATCTACGAACGATTCAAGGATGGGAACCCCTGCGATTTACTTAGAGAATGATTCGAGAACGAGTACATTTTTGCTGTACCGCGCGCCAGCCAAATACTGGATTGCCTTGTCCAATGTGACCAGGACTCCGTTTTCTTTCACCGCGAGTCCGAGCAAATAGGCGTCGGTGATCTGCTGGTGGCCGAATACCCTCTCCTGGAAAGGCGCGGCAAGGGTAGACCAACCAACAGAGATGGGCCAGTACCGGTAACCGGGATGGTTTTCCAAGGCTGCCAGCACGGCAGACGCTTCCGCAACTGTGATTCGCCCCACTTTTGAATGTGTTGTCAGCCGAAGAAAGCCCGCTTCAGAAAAGGCGCAGAGACCCCAATTGAGGCCGGTTGTATTGAACCATTCCGTAACTGCCTGATGATGGACGTGGGCCTCTTCCGTGAGAGCAATCAAGACGTTTACATCAAGCAGATATTTCGGGTTACTCAATCGTCGTCCTCTTCCAGAGCCTCTTTGACCATCTCGTTGGTGATGACCCTGCCGCGAGCGGGGAGGATCAGCAGGCCATTGGGCGCTCGCACCAGATTTGGCGAAGGGGAGCCGGAAAGCGGCGCGGCTGCACCCTTGCGTACCATTTCGCCAATGGCGGCGCCGAGGGTGACTCCACGCCCCTTTGCATAGAGCGAAGCAAGCTGGTAGACATCTTCATCGAGGGTGATACTGGTGCGCATGGGACTAGAATGCACCAAAAATAGATAAAGTGCAAGAATGAGATATGGTGCATAACGATTGTTTGTGCACCACGAAGAAGCGTTGGTGTTTCCTGTCCTTGCTTCAAAGGCGTTGCAGGAATGAGGCCCTCGGTCCGATTTTCGAAATTATGCTATCATGATAGCAGTGGAGGCGGCAATGGCGCAGATTCTGGTTCGCAATCTGGAAGACCGGCTCAAAGGCCGTTTGCAGCATCGCGCCAAACGGCACGGCCACAGCATGGAAGAAGAGGCCAGGGAGATTTTGCGCAACGCGCTGCGCGAAGAAGAGGCCCCAAAGCGCGGATTAGGGTCGGAGATGGTGGCGCTGTTCAGCGGCAGTGGTGTCTATCTCGACGAGCCGATTGCCGAAATTCGCGACATACGCATGGAAATTCCGGACTTTGAGTGATGATCCTGCTCGACACGAACGTGATCTCGGAATTCATGGGGCCTGCCCCTGAGCAGCAGGTCGCACACTGGCTGGACCTCCAATCCCGCTCTTCGGTTTGGACGACCTCGATCAATGTATATGAGATTCGCTCCGGCCTGTTCGCAATGCCAGCCGGGAAGAGGCGCACCGCGCTCGAGGCGAAATTCGAGCAACTTCTTCAAAGCGCACTTCAAGGCAGGGTCCTGCCTTTCGATTCCGATGCGTCCCTTCGAGCAGCGGAGTTATTCGCCGATCGCCGCAGACGAGGCCGCCCAGTTGACGTGCGCGACACCATGATCGCCGGAATCGTGTTGGCCTCTCATGCGAAACTCGCGACGCGGAACGTCAAGCACTTCGAGGACATCGCGTCTTCGGTGGTCAATCCGTGGGAGTAACGCGACGACCATGGAACCATCCTCTGAGGTCAGTCTTGACAAATTGCGTAAGTTGATTCGAAATGGTAGTTGATGGTGTAACTGCCCCGCAGGCGGGGCGTAATTAGCGCTTCCGGGAGGAGACCCTGGGGGCGTTTTGCTTTTTGTGGGATGAATCGAAAAAGGAGAATTGGATGCATTACGAATGTCGGAATGTAAACTACCTCGTCGCAGGAAATAAGTGCCCAAGGATTGGACATCACTTTCAAGTAGCCACCGCCGCGCGACTCGGATATCAATGCGACGTCCGCGGTTGCGGTGCGGAACTGGTGCCTGTTGGGCCGCCAGCGAAGGAGCATGGAAGAAAGAGGTTCCCTTTCGTCTCCAAGGGAGCATCAATTAAATTTCGCTCTCCAAAGGGTCCAAAAAGAAAAAGTGCGGGAAAGAAATATCGGAATAAATAAACCCACGGAGCTGACAGCGTCTTTGAGAGAGGATTAAGAGACTCCCCGTTTCCCCGCCCTGATTCTGCGAATCTCATCCATGCGCTGCGCCAGCAGTTTTTCGCGGCCCTCTTGGGTGGGCTTGTAGTAGCTGCGGCCTTTTAACGAATCGGGAAGGCAATCCATGTCCGCCACTTTGCCTTCTTCGTCGTGGGCGTAGACATAGCCCTTGCCGTAGTCCAGTTCCTTCATCAGCCTGGTGGGCGCGTTGCGCAGGTGGAGGGGAACCGGCTCCTGGCGGGTGTGTTCGATTTCGCCCTGGACCGCGCCGTAGGCCACGTACACCGAGTTGGACTTGGGCGCCAGCGCGAGATAGACCACGGCCTCGGCAAGCGCCAGGTCGCCTTCCGGCGAGCCCAGGAACTCCATGGTCTGCTTGGCAGAGAGGCAGAGATTCATGGCCTCGGGCGCGGCCAGGCCGATGTCTTCCACAGCCATGCGGACCACGCGGCGGGCCAGATAGAGCGGGTCTTCGCCGGCGGCGAACATGCGCGCCAGCCAGTAGAGCGCGGCGTCGGGATCGCTGTTGCGCACGCTCTTGTGCAGGGCGGAGATAAGGTTGTAGTGCTCCTCGCCTGCTTTGTCGTACTGCAGGACGCGCTGCTGCACGGCGGAGGCCGCCAGAGCGCGGTCGATGTGATTCGTCGCGTCGCCCGATTGGGCCAGTTGCGCGGCGACTTCAAGGGTGTTGTAGGCGTTGCGGCAGTCGCCGCTGGAGTAACTGGCAATGAGTTCGAGGGCGTCGTCGTCGGCGGTCAGGTTGAGCGCGCCCAGGCCGCGTTCCTTGTCTTCCAGAGCTCTTCGCAAGAGGCGCGCGACGCGATCGTCGCTCAACGGCTCCAGCACGTAAACGCGGCAGCGGGAGAGCAGCGCGGAGATGATTTCGAAGGAAGGATTCTCGGTGGTGGCTCCGATCAACCGTATTGTCCCGCGCTCGACGTAGGGCAAAAAGGCGTCCTGCTGGGCCTTGTTGAAGCGGTGAATTTCATCGACAAACAGGATGGTGCGCGAATGCATCTCAGAGGCCTGCGCGGCGGCGGCCATCACCTGCTTGATCTCCTTGATGCCGCTCATCACGGCGGAGAACTCGACGAAGTTTGCCTTGGTGGTTTCGGCAATGATTTTGGCCAGGGTGGTTTTGCCCACGCCGGGAGGGCCCCAGAGGATCATGGAACTGGTATTGGTCGAGTCCGGCCCGTCGTGCTCGATCTGGACGCGGAGGGGCTTGCCGGGGCCCAGCAGGTGCTCCTGGCCGCTCATCTCCTCCAGCGTGTGCGGCCTCATGCGCTCGGCCAGGGGTGCGGTGCGGAGCGTGCCTTTGGGGCCTTCGGGTTCGCCGTCAAAGAGGCTCATTGACTGGTTCCTCGCTGCCGGGAGGCTTCGTACAGCAGCACGCCGGCGGCTACGGCGGCGTTCAGGCTCTCCACCGGGCCGGGGCAGGGAATGGTGACCGCTCCATCGGCCAGTGCGGCCAGTTCCTCAGGCACGCCGTTGCCCTCATTGCCGATGAGCAAGGCAACCGGCAAGGCCAGATCGATTTGGTGGGCAGGCTCGGCTCCGCGCACGGCGGTGGACAAAATCTTCACGCCGGCCTTGCGCAGCCGCGCAAAGCACTCTTTGGCGCTGACGGCGAGCAGCGGAACCCGGAAGACGCTGCCGGCCGAGGCGCGCACCGCCTTGGGGTTCCAGGCGCTGACGGTTCCGGGCAGGCTGAGGACGCCATGGACGCCGAAGGCTTCAGCGGAGCGCAGGACGGCGCCAAGGTTGCCGGGATCCTGCAGGCCGGCCAGCACCAGCAGCAGCGGCGGCGCGTGGTTCGGAGGGTCAAGCAGGTGCTCCCAGGTCCAGGCGGGCGGCTGAACCAGGGCGGCAATGGGCTGCGGTGTTTCCGTGGTCAGCGCCTGGTTCAGCAACTCCCGGGGCAGCAGCAGAACCTCAGTCTCCGGCGCCAGCGGCAGGGTTTCCAGCAGCCCTTCGGCGCCTTGGGCAACAAAGACGCAATCGATGCGCAGGGCGGCGTGGAGCGCTTCCTCAATCAGGTTTGGCCCCTCGATGCCGGCCAGGGCATGCACCTCGCGACTAGACTCGCGAAGGGGGGTAGCCAGCGCGCGGCGAAGTTCCTTGAGGCGGGCGTTCTGTTTACTCTGTACAATGCGAACAGGCATCGGCTGAAAACCTTTGGGTGCATGCAGCGAGAACGGTTTCGATATAGAGTAACTGGAGAACCGCTCAAGCCGATTCTAAGCTGTTTTGCCAAAGGGCGAGCGGGTGAGTGATAGCACCTGGCTTGCACCATGGCTGGTGCTGTGATAGTTTCCGTCTTTATGGCGTCTTCAATTCGGGAACCGAGGTAGACCTTTTTGTCCGCGGAGATATTGCGCGTCCATCCCGATGAACCCCAGCCGGACCGGATTGACTACATCGTCTCCTGTTTGCGCAAGGGCGATGTTATCGCGTTGCCGACCGACACCTTCTACGGCCTGGCCGTAGACCCGGTGAATCTGCACGCAGTGGAGCGGATTTACCAGATCAAGACCCGGCAAAAGCACAAGCCGCTGTCGCTGCTGATCTCCTCGCTGGCCCAGGCCTACGAGCTGGCGCGCGACACTGACCCGCAGCTGGATAAGCTGGCGGATCGCTTCTGGCCAGGCCCGTTGACCATCATTGTTCGCGCCGGCACCAAGCTGCCGTTGCGCTCGACTGCCAACACCGGTAACGTGGCTCTGCGCGTGCCGGACGCGGCGATTCCCCGCGCGGTTGTGGAGCGCTTTGGGCTGCCGATTACGGCAACCTCGGCCAATCTGCACGGAGCCTCGGAGTGCACCAACGCGGCGTGCGTGCGCGACCAGATTGGCGAGCGCATTCCGCTGATCATCGACGGCGGTCCCACGGGACACGCGCTGCCGACTACGATTGTCGATCTCTCGCTGGGTCCCGGGCGCTGGGAGATTTTGCGCGAGGGCGCGATTCCTACGCACGAAATCGTGATGGTATTGCAGAGATAACAGTGGTCAGTGAGCAGTGGCGAGTGACCACTGAACCGAAGGTGCGGATGATGCGCCGGGCAAACCATAGACCGGGCAGGCCAAAACGTCGCAACATGGCTCTCCGTGCGGCGCTGTTGCTGCTGCTGGCGCTGGCCGCGGGGGCAGCCTGCTGGGGCCGCTGGGTCTATGTGCAGATTGAGAGCTACGCCAGCCAGGACCAGGCCGCGCCGTCGGATGCGATCGGAGTCTTTGGCGCGGCGGAGTACGACGGCCGGCCCTCCCCGGTGTACCGCGCACGCCTGGACCACGCCCTGGCTCTTTATCATCGCGGCATCGCGCCGCTCATCATTACCCTGGGGGGAAACGGCGGCGACCAGTACAACGAGGGCGCCGTGGGCCGCGAATACCTGATGGGCATGGGCGTCCCGGAAGGCGCCATTATCGCCGAGACCGAGAGCCGCAACACCGAGGAGTCTGCCCGCCGCATTGCCGTGATTGCCCGCGCCAACGGGCTGCGGCGGCTGGTGATCGTCAGCGACGGCACGCATCTGTTCAGAATTCATGAAATCTGCGCCGCGGAGGGCCTGGACGTGCTTACTTCACCGCGGCCCCGTGTCGTCATCGAAGGCGGCGCGCAGGAGTTCGAGCGCATTGAGCACGAAATCCTCAGTTATACGGCGTGGCGGCTGCACCTGCATTGATGCGGAAGTGGAGACCGTGCAATCAGCCTAATCCGGGATGAGGCAGCAGGGCCAGCACGCCCAGCGCAAACCCTGCGGCGCTGGCGGTGGAGAGGAAGTTCACGGCGTCGTTGTTCAGCCAGCCGCGCCGTTCCAGGGTTGCCCCCAACAGGCTGTCAAACAGCAGGCCGAAGACGCCGCCCGCGCAACTGACTGCAAACATGGTCCGGTCGCCATTGAGCGCCACTGTGCCGGCGACGGCGACGATGCCTGCCGCAACCACCCCGGCCAGCGTACCGGTGACGCTGACGGCGCCGTCGGTGCCCGGCTCGACCGGTCGCAGGGTGGTGATCAAGCGCGGCCGTCCGCCGTAGACCTGGCCGAATTCAGAAGAAACCGTGTCTGCCGCGGCCTCGGCCAGCGCCCCCAGCCCCACGGCAAACAAGGGCATCGGCACCGGGGTGGAACGCGTGAAGATCTGGCTGTCCGTCATCCAGGACTGAAAAAATTCACAGGAAACCAGGGCGGCCACGCCCAGATTGGCTGCCACCTGGGCGGCGGTTCTTCCAGAATGCCGCTCCGCTGTTCCCAGCCGCTGCTTTTCTTCCTTGCCCAGCCGGGTGGTGGCATAAGCGAGCAGGGAGACCGCCAGAACCGGCGCCAGGGCGGTGTGCCACGGCTGATAGGGAAATACGGCGGTGGAAAACATCAGGCTGGCGGTAATGACCGCGCCGGCGAATGCGGCTGCCGGGGTAGCGGCGCGCAGCTTCCAGGTCACCAGGCCCAGCAGCAGGCTCAGTCCCATCGTCCAGATGGCCACCTCAGGCGATTGCGTCGCCCACCAGTGGGCCTGGAGCACCACGTTAGCGGCTGCAAAGGGCAGAACCGCAAGCAGCACGAACTTCGATTGCCAATTCATCTTCATCGCAGCCACGATTTCATCGTAACCCTTTCCCATCCTGCGATTCCCAACAGCGGCATGGCTGCGTCTAACCGTGGAAGTTGTTGGAGTGAGCAAAAGCCAGGTCAGGGCTCTTGACGGCGGGGAGGTTATTGTCATTTTCGAGGTGAATGCGCATTACGGCCCTGATGCGGAGACGGCAGGCGGCTTGGACATGCTTTTCCCCCAGCCTCCTGATTTACAATCACGAGGTAAGCAGGAAAGAACTGAATGAGGCTTTTTCCCATGAATTCTGGCCAGGCGCGTGCGCGGTTGGTAAAGGCGGGCGCGGCACTTGTGGCTGTTGCCTTGATTGCCGGTTGCGGCAACAACAACCGGCCGGTGGTTACCCCGGTCACTCCCAGTGGACCGGCAGCCCAGCCCTTGTCGTTTACGACGGTGGTTTCGTCGCCTTCGTCCACATCCCCAGGCGTCGCCTCCATCATCGACTACTCGGGAGATACGTTGCTGGCCGAAGCATTCATTGGTCGCGGCCCAATCTTGTTCACCATTGACGAAACCGGCACCCTTGGCTTTACCTACAACAGTGACCACACCATTACCAATTTCCCTGTAACCGACTTGCTGCAAGCCAAGATGGAGACGACGACCACGTTGGCCAATACCGCCCAACCGGTGAACTTTTACACGCCTACCTCTGCGTTGTGGATTGCCGATCTCACTGGGAATGTAGCTGACGTTTTTACCGGGATTCCTGAAACCTTCAAGGTTGCGGTTCCGGTGGGGACGGCGACGGTGGCGGCGGTTTCACCGGTGTTCGTCATCGGTAACGGCAACTATACCGCGCAGCGCAACTATGTTGTGAGTCAAAACTTTCTGGATCCCACCGGGGTAGCCTGCAACACTTCGCCCACCACGGCTCCGGCCATGGGCGAGATCACTCCCGTCGAGACCGCCAGCTATGCGGCCGACACCCCGATGTCCGTTGGCAAGTGCCCTGTCTACGCCGTGATGAGCACCGATAACAGACGTATTTTTGTGCTCAACCGAGGAGGCGATGCCACCAACCCGGGCGGGTCCATCACGGTGATCAACAGCCAGATCAATACGCCCGACAGTTGCACCCCGTATCAGAGCCAGAACGGCCAATGGGTCACCTGCCACCCCTCGATTCCACTGCCTGCGGGTCCGGTATACGCGGAATTCAATAACACCACGCAGCAACTGGTCGTAGCCAACTACGACAGCAATACGATCAGCGTGATCGACGTGACCCTGGACCAGTATGGCAACGACTACAACACGTATGCCAACCCCACCTGCACGGTGAGCGGTGTCACGTCCTACGCCAACTGCGGCGCGATCACCGGCGGTTTCGGCACCACCTTTACGATTCCGGTGGGCAACAATCCGGCCAGCGTAACCGTATTGGCGGATGGCAGCCGCGCCTATACCGCCAATCAGACTGACGGTACAGTGTCCATCGTGAACCTCACCGACCACACCGTGGAAAAGACGCTCACCGTGGTTGGGCACCCGCGCACCGTGGTTTCCACGCAGAATTCGCTTTACGGCAAGGTGTATGTGGCCTCGCCGGACAGCCCATATCTGACCATCATCAGCACCATCAACGATCTTGTGGCTACGACCGTCCTCGTAGAGGGCAATGTCGTGGATGTGCGCGTGAGTACACAGAACGGCTCCTCCGGCAACAACAACGACACCAGCCGCATGCCGGGCATGGGCCAGCCCTGCACCCTGCCTCCCGGCCTGGAACCTACGCCCACAGGCTCACAGACAGCGTGGCAGGTCTGCCAACTGATGCCGTAGACAGATCGCTGAAACGCAAGATACAAACAAAGGGCCATTTCCGGCAGCGGAAATGGCCCTTTTTGTCTGCCGCTTGCCTTGTGACTTGCGGCACAGACCGTCTGGACCCGCCAAGCCAAGCATGGACCGTACCGGAAATCCACCTGACTGCACGGCCATGCACCCCATGAGCCTTGTCTTGCGTGGAGTTCCTTGCGAGGGCTATGCCGATGCAATCGAGCAGGAAGGCCGTGCGCCTGACGCGGCGGCAATTTGTAGCGGTTGGAGCCATGGGCGCCGCGGCTGCCGCCATCGGTTGCAGCGTTCGCAAGCTGGAAAATCGCGAGTTCCTGAGCGAGGCCCAGGCGCGGACGCTGGCCGCGATCTGCGATCAGATCGTTCCCGCGGATGCTTTCCCCAGCGCCTCGCAGGCCGGAGTGCTCACCTACATCGACCGTCAGCTCAGCCGCCACTACCGCCGCTACCGGGACACATACCGGGACGGGCTGGACCAGGCGCACGCCGTGAGCATGAAGCGCTTTGGCCGGGATCTGGCGGCGCTCGCCGCCCCGCAGCAGCTTGAAGTAGTAAGCGCAATCGAGCAGCAGAACAGGAAGTTTTTTGAGCTGGTCCGCAGCCACACGCTGGAGGGCTATTACGGCACGCCGCGCCACGGCGGCAATCGCGACGCGGTGAGCTGGCGCATGCTTGGCCTGGATGAGCCGCCCGTTCGCGGACGCGCGCAGTACGACCTCAGAAAGGGCGCTGCCTCATGAAGCGTGTGAACGCGGTGGTGGTGGGCGCAGGCGCGGCGGGCGGCATTGTCGCCAAGGAACTCTCTACCGCGGGCCTCACCGTTGTGCTTCTGGAGCGGGGCAAGTGGTACACGGCGAGCGATTGCCGCAAGGACGACCTGCGCAACCAGCGCACCACGGTGCTGGGCAATGCGTTTGGTCCCGAGGATGAAGGCAATCCCCGGGTCCTGGTTGATGCCAAAGGTGTGCCGCACATCGTTTTGCCCAGCGAGGGCAGCTATTCCAACAACGCCGCCTGCGTGGGCGGGGGAACGCTGAGCTATGGAGCCATGGCCTGGCGCTATCTGCCCCAGGACTTCAGAATGCGCTCCACCTACGGCGCGCCGCAGGGAAGCTCGCTGGAAGACTGGCCCATCTCTTACGACGACCTGGAGCCGTATTACGAGAAAGCCGAATACGAGATCGGCATCTCCGGCGATTACTCAGGCACGCCCTTTCATGGTCCGCGCCGGCGTCCACTGCCCATGCCGCCGCTGCCGCCCAATCGCGAGTTTGAAATTCTGGCCCCGGCGGCCAGGCGCCTGGGGCTGCATCCGTTTCACATTCCCATGGCGCGCAACAGTGTGCCCTACAACGGCCGCGGCCCGTGCATGCGCTGCCGCTGGTGCGTAGGCTTTGCCTGCGAGGAAGACGCAAAAAACGGCTCGCAGAACACCGTGCTGCCTACCGCGCTGGCCACGGGCAATTGCGAACTGCGCACCGAGTGCATGGCCCGGGAGATCCTCACCGACGACCGCGGACGCGCTCTTGGCGTTGCCTACTTTGACGCGAACGGGCGCTTGCAGCAGCAGCTTGCCGACATGGTCATCGTCTCCGGCTGCGCCACCGAATCTGCCCGCCTGCTGCTGAACTCCAAAAGCCGCTTGTTTCCCGATGGGCTGGGAAATCGCCACGACCAGGTGGGCCGCAATCTGCAAGGGCACCACTACACCGGCGCCATCGGCTATTTCGATTTCGATACCTACGACGACGTGGGGCCCGGCGCAAGCATTGCCGTCTCCGACTACAATCACGGCACTCCGGGCCTGTGCGGCGGAGGCATGCTGGCCAATGAATTCATCCGGCTGCCGATTCAGATGGTCGACCGGGTGCCGGCGAGCGCGCCGCGCTGGGGCCTGGGACACAAGCAGGCCATGCGCGATGTCTTCAAGCGGACCATTGCCGTGATGGGGCCGACCCAGCAGATTCCCATGGCGGATGCGCGCGTGACTCTCGATCCCACGGTGAAGGACAAGTGGGGCATGCCGGTGGTGCGCATCTCCGGCAACGTCCATCCCCACACCTTTGAGATCGGCGAACTGCAGGCCAGGCGCGCGGAGGCTTGGCTCAAAGAGGCGGGAGCGATGAGCACCCATTCCACGGCGCGCACGCCGGAGACGGTATCGGCCGGGCAGCACCAGGCCGGCACATGCCGCATGGGCAACGACCCGCAGGCGTCGGTGGTCAACCGCAACTGCCAGATTCACGACGTGGACAATGTCTTCGTCATCGACTCCAGCGTGCATGTCACCAATGGCGGCTTCAACCCGGCGCTGACCATCATGGCCATTGCCTATTTTGCCAGCGAGACGCTGGTGCGCAACTGGAAGGGTACGGGATTCCGGTCATGAGGCGCTGGTTGAAATTTGCGGCAATGGCGATCGGACTGGCGCTTCTGCTGGCCGTCGGCGCCACGTACGGCGCCACGTATTACTACACCACGCAGCACGGCCAGGGGTGCGCAAGCTGCCATGAAATGGCCGCGTACGTGAGCCAGGTGCATGGCGCTCCGCACCGCAACGTGGGCTGCGAAGATTGCCACGCGGCGGGCATGGCCACCAAGCTGCGGCACATCCGCGTGCACCTGTTCGGCACCCTGCCGGAGGCTATTCGCCTGCGCGACGTGGACGTGCTGGCGATGGTTTCAGCCTGTGAGAAATGCCACCAGCAGGAATACGCCAACTGGCATGCGGGCCCGCATAGCGTCACCTACAGCCAGATCTTTACCGATCCGGCGCACAATGCAAAGCGCGCCCTGAATGAGGACTGCTTCCGCTGCCATGGCATGCACTTTGACGGCTCCATGCGCGACCTGGTGCAGCCCTTGAACACGCGGGGACCGTGGCATGTAAAGCGCGCGGGCTTTGCCGATGCGCCGGCCATACCCTGCCTGGCGTGCCACCAGGTGCATAAGGAAGGCGCAGAGGAAACCCGGCCTGCCAGCCGCATTTCTGTGGCGGGTGAGGCGGTCCACGATTCGCTGGCCTTCTATGACCGGCGGGAGACCCTGCATTTTGCCGCTGCGTCGCTTGCCACGCCGCAACTGCACGACGGCGCCCGCGCGGTCGAGATGAGCCCCGACCCGCGGCAGGCGCTCTGCACCCAGTGCCATGCGCCGCGCGAGCCGGAAGCGGGTTCAGCCGCGGCGATTCACGGCTGGGGGCCGCAGGTGGGTTCCGGCGACGACCGCACGCCCACGGGCGTGCATGAAGGGCTGAGCTGCGTCGCCTGCCACAACGGGCACAACGAGAACGCCCGGGCCTCGTGCAAGACCTGCCATCCGCAGATGTCCAACTGCGGGCTCGACGTGGAGAAGATGGATACGACCTATGCCAGCGCGTCCAGCGCGCACAACATCCACTGGGTTAAATGCGCGGATTGCCATCAGCACGGCATCCCGAAGGTAAAGGCGCCAGCGGCGGTCAAAGCGAAGTTGCCGACCACGCCGGGGATGGATGGGTAAAGGTGAAGGACGCAGGGACCAGAGAGCACCTTGGATGAGGGGCTTGCTGCCTGGACCGTTGCCGCGCGAGTCAGGCTGCGCCTTATATCCTCTGATAGGGGAGCGCAAGGCATGACGGCCGGTGTGGCAAAAAAGCGCGTAGATCTTCTTCTTGTGGAGCGGGGGCTGGCTCCCAGCCGCGAACGGGCGCGCGCATACATTCTTGAGGGCCGGGTTCTGGTGCGGGAACAAAAAGTAGACAAGCCGGGGACTGCGGTCCCCGAAGACGCTCCCATCCGCCTGCTGGGCGAGGACCAGCCCTACGTGAGCCGCGGCGGGCTCAAGCTGGCCGGGGCACTGGAACATTGGCAGATTGCGGTCAGCGGGCGCGCCTGCCTGGATGTAGGCACATCGACCGGGGGATTTACCGATTGCCTGTTGCAGCACGGCGCGGCAAGCGTCACCTGTGTGGATACGGGCTTTGGTCAGATTGCCATGAAGCTGCGCAACGACGAACGCGTGCGGCTGATGGAGCGGACCAACGCCCGCTTTCTTGAGGCCGGAGCGCTGGCTGCCGGGAAGGGAAGCGACGAGCTCACGCTGCTGGTAATGGACGTGTCGTTCATCTCGGCCACGCTGCTGCTGGAGCCGGTGCTGGACGCGGCGCCGGGGCTGGTGGAGGCCGTGATCCTGGTCAAGCCGCAGTTTGAAGCCGGGCGCGTGCACGTGGGCAAGGGCGGCATCGTCCGCGATCCTGAAGCGCATCAACTGGCGATCGACAAAGTGGCCGATTGTGTCCGTGCGCTGGGCTGGCAGGTAGTGGAGATCATCCCGTCGCCCATTACCGGCATGGAAGGGAACAAGGAGTTCCTGCTCTATGCACGGCGGGCTGGCGTTCAGGCCTGACGAGGGAAGGGTTCCACGTGCGGCATTCGGTCTTGCCCGTGGCCCAATCCGTTACACTGGAGCGCATGACACGCGTCGCCATAGTCTGCAAGCCGCACAAGGAAGAACTGGGCAGGATTCTGCCGGAGCTGATCGGCTGGCTGCGCCAGCACGGTTATGAGCCGCTGCTGGACCTGGAAGGCGGCAAGTACACGGCGGCTGCGCCATCCATGGACTGCAGGGATATGCCTGCCTGGGCGCCGGAACTGGTGATCGTTCTGGGCGGGGACGGCACTCTGCTGGCGGCGGCGCGCACCTTTGCGGCTACCGGCACGCCGATTCTCAGCGTGAACCTGGGCTACCTGGGCTTCTTGACCGAGGTTCGCCTGGCCGACCTCTATTCGACCCTGGAAAGCTGGTGCGCCGGATGCCACGGGCTGGATGAGCGGGCCATGCTTCACGCCGAACTGTGGCGCGAGGGCACGCAGCGCTCCAGTTACGAGGCGCTGAACGAGGTCGTGATCTCGAAGGGCGATATTGCCCGCATGGGCGAGTTTGCCGTGGAACTGGACGGCAAGAGCGTGGCCCGCTTCCGCGCCGACGGCGTGATTGTCTCCACTCCGACCGGCTCGACGGCCTACACGCTGGCCGCCAACGGTCCCATCCTTACGCCCGACGTCGATGCGATGGTGGTAACGCCCATCTGTCCGCATCTGCTGACGCTGCGGCCCATTGTGGTGCGCGGCGACGCTGCGCTGACCGTGCGGGTGGAGGTGGTTCCGAACCTGGCGCTGCTGACCGTGGATGGCCAACTGGCCGTCGAGTTGCAGCGGGGCGATGAGGTGCACTGCCAGCGCTCCAGCCACACCGTCAAGCTGGTCCGGCTGAGCGAGAGCGGCTTCTTTGAGGCCTTGCGCAGCAAGTTGAGCTGGGGAGAACAGTAAAGGCAGGGAACAGGGAACAGGGAATAGGGAATAGGGAATAGAAAAGCGGCGGCCAAGGTTCGTGGTTTCCCACCCATTTCACGATGAAACTGTGAAATGGATGGGGCACCTCAGAGTTTCTGCTTGCGGACTGTGGGCGGGGCAGCCGGCTCTAGCGGCTGAGTTCGCCGAGCAGCACTTTGGCCTTGAGAGCCACGGTGTGGGCTCCATCCACGTCGCCTGAGGCCAGTGCGGCCCGGGCCTGCTTGAGAAACTCGCGGATCTGCGCAGCGGTCTTCATTTCCTGGTCGTTCAGCTTGCGGCCGATGTTATTCAGCCCGCGTTCCGTGGCGGAGATCGAGCTTTCCGTCTGCCAGCGCAGGTCAGAGGGATCGCCGGAAGAAAGCTGGCCGATGGCGCTTACGCCGGGACTTCCATTCGACGCTACTTGTGTATTTTTATTTACGGGCTTTTTGTGTTTTACCGGCGGCTTGGGCGTCTCCTGCGGCGGCATGGTGGTGCTGGTGGTTTCAGGCGCGGTGGGCTGGGGGGGCGTCGTCACAACGGGCGGCGGAAGCACGGCAGGTGCGGGCTCCGGCGCGGGCGCGGGCGTTACCACGACCGGGGGCGCAAGCGGCGGGGCCTGGGTTTGATGGGTCTTGTGAAAGCACGCCGTCAGCATCAACGGCAGCAGCCACACAACACTTCTGGCAGGAAACTTCATCCCGCAAGCCCTTTCGCGATTTCAGCGCTCGCCGGCTGCAGATGCCGGCGTCCCCATTCCGCGGCGGCGAGTGGAATTCGCAGTTGGAACTCCGTGCCACGGTCTGCATTTGATTGTACTTCGACACTGCCGTGGTGCAATTGCAGAATTCGGTACGTCATGGCCAGGCCGATGCCGCTGCCCCCGGCTTTGGTGGTGAAATAAAGATCGAAAATCTTTTCCCGAATTTCCTCGGGAATGCCGGAACCTTCATCGGCAATGCGCAGGACCGCGGATTTAGGGCCGGGCGCGAGGTCTTCTTCGAGCGCCACTTCCAGTTTGCCGCCATCCGGCATGGACTGTGCGCCGTTCTGAATTACGTTGAGCACAGCCTGCTTGAGCAGATCGGCGTCGATATTGGCCATCAGTGGCTTATCCGGCATGCGGCTGGTCAGGATCACGTTGTGGGTAGACAACTCGGCGGTAGCCAGCGCCAGAACGTCGCCGATGACCGGGCGCAGGTCCTGTTCGCTGAGTTCGAGATCCACGGGGCGGGTAAAGTCCACCAGCATTTGCACCACGCGGTCAAGGCGGTGAATCTCGGCGTCGATGACCTCGAGGTGGCGGACCGCCGGTTCGCTGGCGCCGCCCAGCTTGGTCTTCAGCAGCTCCAGGTGCACGACAATGGCGTTGATGGGGTTTTTGACTTCATGGCCCACCCCGGAGGTGAGTCTGCCGATGGCCGCCATGCGCCGCGATAGCTCCAACTCGGACTCGATCTCCTCCACCGATTCCAGATCGTGCAGAGTGACCAGGGCGCCCAGCCCGTGGCGCGTGTGTTCGTCGTGGATAAAGTCCAGCGAGGCCTGAATGCGGCGTCCGGTTTCCGTGCGAATCTCCTCCTGCACCAGGGTGACGCCTGCGTCGAAGGCCTCGCCCAGGGCAAGACCCAGCATGGTGGAGCGGTCAAAGATGTCGCTTGTATGCAGGCCGAGGATGGTGTCGCGGTCGATCTGAAGAAAGCGCCGCGCCGCCTCGGAGACCAGGACAGCGCGTCCGTCGCCGGTAAAGAGCAGGATTCCATCCTGAAGGTTGCCGAGAATCTGATCCAGATTTTCCTTGAGGGCAGAGAAGACTTCTTCGACATTGCGCATGCGCTGACCGATGATCTCAATCTTGGTGGAAACCTGGGCGGCCATGTCCTGTTTGGGCGCATTTTGCTTTTCGCCGGCCTGCTCGCTGGCGGTGGTCCAGAAGTCGAGCTGGCGGCTGATCTCTTCCATGGGGCGGAGGGCCAGGTTGCTGAGCAGAAACGCTGCCACCAGCGCCGTTACCAGCACAAAGCCCATGAGAGTGAGCGCCTCGGCCAGCCACGGCGCATAGACGGCGCGCAGCAGCGTGGTGCGCACTCCCACGTGCACGGTGGCAAACGGCTCGCCATTGCGCTTGAGCGGCACGACCACATCAAATACTTTGGGCTGGCCGAAAACTTCTGCCATCAACTGGATGGGACGGGCATCGAGAAGCTGGCTGTAGTTGGGGCGGACGGGCAGCGGCTTGTCTTCGTTGTCGGGATTGGTGCTGAGCAGCGTGCTGGACTGGCTGTCTCCGATGTTGATGTCAAACACGGTGAGCGAGTAGAGGTTGACCGACTGGACCACACCCTGCAGCCCCGCATCGCTTCTCACGGTTTCGGCCACAAGGCTGCGCAACTGGCCTGGATTATTGGGATCGACCACGCGGTCCTTGAGACCTGTTTCCAGGGCATTCTGCAGGGCAAAGCGCACCTGCTCGGCAACCATGTGGTTGGTGTCGTAAGACTGCTGTACTGCTGCGTGCAGCAGTTGGCTCACATACACCAGCGAGAGCACCCCGGCAATGAGAAACACCAGCGCGGTGATGGCCAGAACGAGTTTGGTCTTGAGGCGCATGGGTTAGTCTGGTTGTTCTTCGTGCGTACGGCCGTATTCCTTGAACTTGTTATGCATGGTCTTGAGGCTTATGCCCAGGATTTCAGCGGCCCGGGTCTTGTTTTGCCCGGTGGCTTCAAGGGTGCGCAGGATCAGCATGCGCTCGGCCTCGTCCACGGTTGTGCCCACGCGCACCGGGATCAGACTGGCATCGAAAGCCTGCGCGGTCTGGGCCTGCACCTTGGCAAAGCCCGGGGGCAGATGGCCGGCATCCAGAGGCGCGCCATCCTGGCACAGAATCACGGCGCGCTCGATAGTGTTGCGCAACTCGCGGGCATTGCCGGGCCAGTCGTAGGCCATCATGCGGTCCAGCATGGAAGCCGCAATGCCGGAGACCCGGCGACCGTGCTTCCGGTTCATCTCTTCCAGCATGGACTCGGCCATGGGCGCCAGGTCCTCAAGATGATCGCGCAAGGGCGGCATGGCAATGTTGAACACGTTGAGCCGGTAGAAGAGATCGGGGCGAAGATGCCCCTCGGAAACGGCCCTGGCTGGATCGCGGTTGGTGGCGGCCAGGACGCGGACGTCCACTTCCTGCTCAGCGCGCGCTCCCAGGCGGCGGAGCTTGCGCTCCTCAAGCACGCGCAGCAGCTTGGCCTGGGTGGCGATGGGCATCTCGGCCAGTTCGTCCAGCAGTAGCGTGCCGCCGGAGGCCAGTTCGAAGCATCCTGCGCGGCGTTCGACAGCGCCGGTGAAGGCGCCTTTCTCGTGGCCGAAGAGCTCGCTCTCGATGAGGGTTTCAGGAATGGCCGCGCAGTTGACGGCGACGAAGGGGCGCGTCTTGCGCGGGCTCAGATCGTGCAGCGTGCGCGCCACCAGTTCCTTGCCGGTGCCGCTCTCGCCGGTGATGAGCACCGAGACGTTGGAGGGCGCAATCTGTTCGATGAGTCCGAAGATTTCGCGCATGGGCCGGGAGTGGCCGACCAATGCGCCCAGCACGCCAGACTCGCGCAGCCGCCGCCGCGCCACTTCCAGCTCAATTTCGGTTTCGCGCTGGCGTGTGGCGTTGGCCAGAATGGTGCGCAGGCGGGTGGCGTCCACCGGCTTCTGCAGAAAGTCGTAAGCGCCAAGTTTCATGGCGTCCACGGCCAACTGGATGGAGCCCATGGCAGTGAGCACCACCACGGCCAGGTTGGCGTTGAGGCCGGTGCCTTCTTCAGCCAGTTTTGAGAGCAGGCCGATGCCGTCCATGCGCGGCATCTTCAGATCGGTGACCACGATGGCCGGGTCCCAGGCCAGCGCCTTTTCCCAGGCCTCGATGCCATCGCGCGCGGTCTCGGTCCGGTATCCCCAGCCGGAGATCAGCTCCGCAAGCCCCATCAGGGCGTGGGGCTCATCCTCAACAACCAGGACTTTCACGGTGTTTTGCATACACCTATCTTACTGACTTACTCCGCAATTCAATTTTTCAACCGTGCAGAAACGCCGGTCTAGAGCAATTCCAGGGTTGATGCGTCCTGGCGGGCCTGGATTTGCGCTCGCTTGCTGCCTAGCAAAGAGTGTTTGGCTGCGACGGTAATCACGCCCGCGCGGCCGGGAATGGTCCTGATCCAGACCGCGCCTGCGCCGCCGCTGTCTGCCAGTTGAAAGGGATTGTCGCCGACGATCGTGCCGGGACCTTCGATGGTGAAGGAAACCTCGCCCGCAACGAAAGGACGCGGCGCGCCGAACTTGTCCACGGCGCGAAACGCCAGCCGCGTGGCGTCGGAGCCGTCGGCGCGCAACTCCGCGTCGTCGGCATGCAGCCAGAGGCGGTCGGCAGAGCTATCGGCGGAGAAGGAGCGCGAAAGCACGCGCGCAGAGCCCACAAATCCGTCGATGCGCAGTTCCGGTTTGGCGGCGCTGTCCAGCTTGAGATCGGCAAAGAAGGGTGGATATTTGAGATGGGGAAAGCTGGCGCGGTCGGGATGGAGAACGGCGTGCGGCTTTCCGTCGATGAACAGCTCAAGCCGGTCGCAGTTGGAGAAGATGGCCGCGTGTTCGCCGGGACCGTTGGGCGTATTGGGGCCGAAGTCCCAGTAGAAATCAGGCTCGATAACCGGCCGCACGGAGGGATCGGCCTGGGCCAGATAAAAAGCTGCGCCCAGCTTGGGAATGCGGAAGACATCCGCTACGCCGGGGCACTTGACCGCCTGGTAGGCGTTCATCAGGCTGCCGTAGTCAAACGCGCACCAGGCGATGACGCCCGCAAAGCGCGGAAAGGCCGCGGCCCGGTCATGCGCCTGGGCGTGGAACAAGGCCTGCTGCGACTGCAGCGCGGGATCGGCTGCACGGCGGTATTTATTGCCGAAACCCTTGCCGCCGTAGTGGAATTGCCCCACAACTTCAGCCAGCATATAGGGCACGCCGGGCAGAGGCTCGCTGATGTTCACGCTGCCGTCAGGCGCGGATCGATATTCGTCGTAGGCGTACACGTCTTCATGCCAGTTTTCCGTGGAGTGGACGGTCATGGAGCCGGAGGTTGGCCGCGAGCCGTCCAGCGATTTGGCCACGGCGCTGGTGCGCTCGTAGAGTGCGGGGTCGTTGTGCGACTCGTTGATGCGGACGCCCCAGATGATGATGGACGCGTGGTTGCGGTCGCGGCGCACCATTGCCTCCACATCGTGGATGGCGAACTCCTGCCAACTTTCGTCGCCGATGTACTGCCAGCCCGGCGGCTCTTCCCACACCATCAGTCCGAGCTCGTCACATGCGTCCAGAAATGCTTCAGACTGCGGGTAGTGCGAGCAGCGCACGGAATTGCAGTTGAAGTCGCGGCGCACAATCTCTGCATCGCGCCGCAGCAGGCGGTCAGGAGCCGAAAAGCCGACGTAGGGATATAACTCGTGCCGGTCCAGCCCGAAAAGCCGCGTTTGTTTTCCGTTGAGAAAGAAGCCGTCGACGTCGAAGCGGGCCTCGCGAAAGCCGATGCGGGTTGCATAGTTATGCAGCGGCCGATTGTCGACGAACAGCGTGACCACAAGATCGTAGAGATGCGGGTTCTCGGGACTCCAGAGCTGGATGTTGCCCAGATTTCCCAGCGTCAGATTGACTTCCTGCCCGGTCTTTTCCAGCTTCGCGCTCTTGGTCACAGTGGCAACCGTACGGACGCCCTGGCGGAGGGTGGCCTCGATGCGAACGGCGGCGGGCAGCGGGTAAGCCGCGGCACGAGCGCTATCGCTACCGGCATCAATGCGGCAAGTGACTTCAACCCTGCGATTGGCGTGGAGCACATCGACCGGCTTGGCGAAGACATCGCTGAGAAACATGCGCGGAACGGCGCGCAGGCTGACGGAGCCGGAGATGCCGCCAGGCAGCAGATAGTCGCACGCGGCCGGACCCCGGGGCGAACCAGCGGGCGGAACCTGCAGGAAGCGGGAGTCCACCGCAACCGCGAGCACATTGTCGTGGTCATTGACGATGTCGGTAATTTCGTATTCGAAGGGCAGAAAACCGCCGAGGTGCTGGGGCAGCGAGTGACCGTTCACCACCGGCGTGGTGGCGGCCATGACGCGGTCGAAGTGAAGAAAGAGGCGCAGATCTTTCAAATCCGGCGGCACGGTGAAATGGCGGCGGTAGAGCCAGACATCCTGCCAGGTAGCCGGGTCCCAGTTCTGCCAGGAGAGCGGAGTGACGCAATGAGGAAGCGTGACGCGGGGAAGCGCCGCATCGGCAAAGCCGGGTTCCAGAGCTGCGGGCTGCAGCTTGCCGCCGAAGATCCAGTTGCGATCCATGGAGAGCGTGCGCTGGGCGGGACCGCGATGGCTTGCCTCTGCCCAGCTTTTCAACACGGGCACGGAGACCAGGGCCGCCGCGGCACAGGACTGAAGAAAGCCCCGCCGGGAAACCGGAGCAAGGCTCGTAATTTTTTCAGGCACAGGAATTTTCAATTTATCTTCTCGATTTCATGACGCAGGAATGCCGCAACTGCAACCCCACGCATGATAAATGCATGACTTCCGTCTAACCGGCCTTTTCCGTCAGCTCTGCCCAGCGCGCGTAGAGTGCGTCGTTCTCGTGTTGCGCCGCGTCCAACTCCAGCAGCGCCTCCTGCAGCGCAGATGCGTCGGAGGCGATTTCTGGTTGCTCCATGCGGTCGCGCGCGGCAGCGAGGCGTGCGTCTGAGACCTCGACTCGCTTCTCGATCGCTGCAAATTCGCGCGCTTCCAGGTAAGAGAGTTTCTTCTTGCCCGATGCGGCAGGCGACGGCTCAGCGCCAGTGCGCTGCGTGGAGCTTGAACCATCCGCCCGGCGGCCGGACTTGCCTTGTTCCGCGCCATTTTGAGCGGCATCGTCCTGTTCCGCGATCCAGTCTTCCCACTGCGCATAATCGGCAAAGCGGCCGGTGTGGCCGCGGCCATCGAGTCCCAACACGGTGGAGGCGACGCGGTTCAGAAGGTAACGGTCGTGCGTGACCAGAACCAGCGCGCCGGGAAAGTCGAGGAGATTTTCTTCCAGGATTTCCAGAGTCGGAATGTCCAGATCGTTGGTGGGCTCGTCGAGCAGCAGAACGTCGGCGGGCTCCAGCATCAGCCGGGCGATCAGGACGCGCGCTCGCTCGCCGCCGCTCAGATTGCGCACCGGCTGGTTGAGCTGCTCGCCGGTAAAGAGGAACCGTGCGGCCCAACTGGCCACGTGGATGGTGCGTCCCTGGTAGACGAGTCCGTCGCCTTCCGGGGCCAGAGCGCGGCGCAGCGTCAGGCTGTCGTCCAGTTCGCGCATCTGGCTGAAGTAGACCAGGCGCAGCGCATCGGCCCTGCGAATGGTGCCTTCCACCGGCTCGAGCTCGCCGCGCAACAGGCGCAGGAAGGTGGTTTTGCCGCTTCCATTCGGACCGACCAGGCCGACTTTCATACCCGCGGTGAGAATGAAATTGAGCCCGGAAAAAAGCAGCCGGGGGCTCGTTTCTGCGGTTGCACCGGCTTCAGCAGGCGCATCGGAATCGGGCACGGCGCACGACACGTTGTTGAACTCGACCAGGCGCTTGGTCTTGCGCATGCTGGCCTCGAAATCAATACCGGCGGTCGAGACCGCGGTGCGCGCGTCCATGGCTGCCAGTTGGCCAATCATGGCATTGGCGGTGTCGATGCGCGCCTTCGATTTTGTTGTCCGCGCCTTGGGTCCGCGGCGCAGCCATTCGATTTCAGTTTTCACCTGGTTGCGCAGGCTGTCCTGCTGGCGGCTTTGCGATTCCAGATAGAGCTGCTTTTCTTCAAGGAAGCGGCTGAAGTTGCCTTTCACGCGCAGCAGCCCATCGGCAAAGATGCGATTGAGTTCGATGATCTGGCTGGAAGTGGATTCAAGGAAGTAACGGTCGTGACTGACGGTGACGGCGGCAAAGGAGGAGGAGGTCAAGAGCTCCTCGAGCCACTCGATGCCGGCCAGGTCAAGGTGGTTGGTGGGCTCGTCGAGCAGCATCACCTCCGGCTCCGAAACCAGGGCCTCAATGATGGCCAGCCGCTTGCGCCAGCCGCCGGAGAGCGCGAACGCTTCGGCGTCCAGATCGGCAAATCCGGCGCGGCCTGCCAGCTCGCGCAGACGGCCCTCGCGTTCGGCCTCGTTGACGTGCGCGGCGGCCAGCGCCCGCTCCAGCACCTGGCGAATGGAACGCCCGGGGGCAAAGCGCGAGTCCTGGGGCACGTAGGCCGCGCGGGCCCGCTTGCGCACTGCCAACTCGCCGGAATCGGGTTCAACCTGGCCGGCCAGAACCGCAAGCAGAGTGGACTTGCCGGCTCCGTTGGGACCGATGAGGCCGATGCGGTCGCCGTCTTCGACGGTGAGGGAGATATTAAGAAACAGGGGAGTGGCGCCGAATTGTTTGGTCACCGATTGCGCGTTGAGAATTGGAGGCATCTCTACTAAGACTACTGCCTTGCAGGGCAATCGGTTGCCGGGCGCCCAACATCGTCTTCTTCTGTTCCCTGAGTCCCTTAGTCCCTCAGTCCCTAAGTCCCTTAGTCCCTGATCTCTGTCTTTTGCAGATAATTACCTTTCTTTGCCGCATACTGAAGAAGCAATGGAGTGGGTGCCGGAAACGGGCAAAGAGTCAGGAAAAGCGGCAATTCACACGAAATTATTCATTTTTACGCACTTTTTCATCGTGTCGCTTTATGTAACGCGCTTTGAATGAACAACATGCAATTTTAGACTGTTAGCAAACTGGTAACACCAAACCCTCGATTTTGGCCCTTTTTTAGCCAAAAAACGCCCTTTTTCGCATCAAAAAGGCCGTTTATCGATCAAGAAATGCACCCTTTTTCGCTTGTCGCACCCATCGCATTTTCCCGGCCTTGCCCACTCGCCTTGAGCTCGCCGGCGCAACTCCGATTTAAACTGGAGCCATGCTTGACTACGAGATATCCGCGGCCGAGGCCGTGGCGCTGCTGAAGGAAAACGGAGCCAGACTGATCGATGTGCGCGAGCCGTGGGAGTTTGCGACAGCGCACGTGGACGGCAGCCTGCCGATGCCCATGGGCGATGTTCCGGCGCGGGCCCATCAGGAACTGAACCCGGAGGAACGGCTGGTGGTTCTGTGCCACCACGGAATCCGTTCCATGAACGTGACGGTCTGGCTGCGCAACCAGGGATTTGAGCAGGCGCAGTCGGTGCGCGGCGGCATCGACGCCTGGTCGACGGAGGTCGATCCGGCGGTGGCGCGCTACTGAGTCCAGCGCCGTTTCAGCCAACGCGGCACAACGCCTCTACGGTCTATACTCTCCTTTGTCGAATTTCTTCAGGAGAAGGAGTATTCCCATGTCTTCGTCCGCCGTTACTTACGCCCGCCAGAACCATGCCCGTTTTCTGGATGAATTGAAGGCCCTGCTGCGCATTCCTTCAATCTCCACACTGCCTGAACACAACGGCGACTGCCACCAAGCCGCCGAGGTGCTGGCCGCCGAACTCACGCGCATCGGCATGGAGAACGTGCGGCTGATCGAGACCGTAGGCCATCCGCTGGTTTATGCCGACTGGCTTCATGCGTCGGGCAAGCCCACCGTGCTGTGCTACGGCCACTACGACGTGCAGCCGACCGATCCGCTGGACGAGTGGCTTTCTCCGCCCTTCGAGCCGGTGGAGCGCGACGGCAATCTCTATGCGCGCGGCTCGGCCGACGACAAGGGCCAGGTGTGGGCGCAGGTGAAGGCGCTGGAGAGCCTGATGGCCGCCAACGGCAAGCTGCCCTTGAATGTGCGCGTCCTGCTGGAGGGCGACGAGGAAGTGGGCGGCGAAGGCATTGCCAGCTTCGTGGCCTCAAAGCCGCCGGAGTTGAAGTCGGACTTTGCCCTGGTCTCCGATACGGAATTGTTTGCGCCCGGCCTGCCGACGCTGTGCGTGGGATTGCGCGGCATGATCTACACCGAGCTTGAGGTGCGCGGCGCCAAGACCGACCTGCACTCCGGCATGTACGGCGGCGCGGCTCCCAATCCGTTTGTGGCGCTGGCGCAGATTCTGGCCAAGCTGAAGGACGAGAACGGCCACATTCTCATTCCCGGTTTCTACGACGACATTATTCCGCCTAGCCCGGAGGAGTTGGCCGCATGGAAGAGCCTGCCCTTCGACGAGGAGCACTACCGCAAAACCGAAGTAGGATCGCGGGAACTGGTGGGCGAGGCCGGCTACAGCGTACTGGAGCGCACCTGGGCCCGGCCCACGGTGGACGTGCACGGCATTCCCGGCGGCTTTACCGGCGCGGGCGCCAAGACGGTGATTCCCGCCAAGGCGCTGGCCAAGGTGTCGATGCGCCTGGTTCCGGGCATGACCCCCGCCAAGGCATTTGCTCAATACAAGGCCTACGTGGAGAAGATTGCGCCCGCGGGCGTGGATATCGAGGTGCGGCTGATTCACTCAGGCGACCCCTGCCTGGTGCGCGTGGACAATCCCTATATTCAGGCAGCGACGCGCGCGCTGCATGAGGTCTGGGGCAAGGACACGGTCTTTATCCGCTCAGGCGGTTCCATCCCCATCGTGGGCGACTTTGACCGCCATCTGGGCGTGCCCAGCGTGATGATGGGTTTCGGCCTGCCCGACGACAATATCCATGCGCCGAACGAGAAGTTCCACTTGAAGAACTTCGAACTGGGGATCGAGTCCATCGTGCGCTTCCTGGAGGAATCGGCGGGTTGAGCCGGACCGGCGGCGATCTGAAACCAGATGCGGCTGGGCCGGACGCGGCCGGTTTTGTGCTGGCCGGAGGACGGTCCAGCCGCATGGGCCAGGACAAGGCGCTGGTTCAGCTTGCCGGGCGGCCCTTGGTGGCGCACGCGCTTGCCGTGTTACGGAATGCCGGCCTGGAGGCGTCTCTGGCCGGTGCGAGCTCGTCCCTCGCAGCCTTTGCGCCGGTCGTCGAGGATTACGAATCCGGTCGCGGGCCTTTGGGCGGCATCTGTTCCGCACTTGCTTCTACGGCTGCGCGCCGGGCGGTGTTCCTGCCCGTCGATCTGGCCCTGCTGCCTGTTTCTCTGGTTGACTATTTGCTGTATCACGCGCAGATCACCGGCAGGGCGGTCACGCTCCCGTCGGTCAATGGATTTGCACAAACATTTCCTGTGGTGGTGGACCGGGCAGTCCTGCCGACACTCGAAGCCGAACTGGCCGCCGGACGTGGAGGTTGCTTTTCTGCCTTTCAAACTGCGGCTGCCAGCCTGGGCCAGCCCGTGTCTGTGGTTGCTGTCGAGTTGCTGGTCCAGTCCGGACAGGCAGCTCATCCAGATTGCCTGCCAGCAGCTTACTGGTTTCTGAACATTAACACCGTGGCGGATCTGCGGCGGGCAGAGGCATACTGTCCATCGCGCTCGCATCGCGTAATCTGATTTCACGAGCATGTTTGATTCCTCTTCCAATCCGGAGCTTCCAGAGTTGCTGATTGCCGAGCTCGCCGAGCCGGATGGCGGTAACTGGGACAGCAAACAGGAGCCAGCCGCGCAGAGGCCCGCCGTGGCGACTGCAGAGCCCATCGTCGCCTTCAGCCACGTCAGTATCTCGTTCGATGGCCGTCCGGTTCTGGAGGATGTGAGCTTCTCTGTCGATCGCGGCCAGACTCTTTGCATCCTGGGCCGCAGCGGGGTGGGCAAGTCCGTGGCTCTGCGCATGCTGATGGGTTTTCTCAAGCCGGATTCGGGCTCCATCCGCGTCGAGGGCCAGGAGATCACCGGACTCAGCGAAGACGCCATGCAGGCAATTCGCAAACGCGTCACCATGGTCTTCCAGAACGGCGCGCTCTTCGATTCGCTGAGCGTGCGCGAGAACGTGGCCTTTCCCCTGCGTGAGCGCGGCGGTCTTGCCGAGGACCAGGTGATCCAGATCGTGGAGCGCTTGATTGGCCTGGTGGGCGCTGAAGACGTGGCGGACGCATTTCCGGGAAGTCTTTCCACCGGCCGCAAGCGCGCGGTTGCCATTGCCCGCGCGCTCGCCGCACAGCCTGAGGTAGTGCTCTACGACGAACCCACTACGATGGTGGATCCTATCATCGCGCGGCGACTTGGCGACCTGATCCAGCGGCTCAAGCGACAGCTTGGATTCACCAGCATCGTGGTCACGCACGATATGCGTTTTGCGGAGCGTCTGGCCGACCAGGTTCTCTTCCTCGATCAGGGCCGAGCACGATTCTTTGGTCCGCTCAAGGACTTTGTTGCGTCCACCGACCCGCATATTCAGCAGTTTCTTACCCTCGATGCTTACCTATTACCTTCGGAATGACAGCAGCGTCATCTCGTAACTGCGGGGCAAATAATTTTTCTTGCTATTCACCGGTACACGGAGCGATGCTAGTGGAGTCAGTTTCCCCTCGATGTCTGTTGAATTAAGTTTGGGAAAGAATGCCTTGGAAACGGTAAGCTTCCGTTTGCGAGAAGTGGTGCAATTGTTTTCTTTTCAATGGTTTCATCATTCCTGTATCGTTTTATAGGTCATGGCAGCGCGAGTTTGTTTCTATTCACCTGCCATGATTGGCCAAGGCTGAATTAACTCGCCTTGGCCCGGGACGGAAAGCTCTTTGGTTGATCCGTCCGGCGCCAGCGACAGCCATGCCAAAGTGGAAGCAGTCCCATGGCCGTGGCGGGTCAGCGCATTTTGTGGATGAGTCTCTACACAGAAAGGCAACCCGGAGCTACAGATGGGAATCTAACTGGCAAATGTACTTAGTTTGCTAACTTGTATTTTTCTCCTTGAGAGAATTTCCCTGCCGTTTTACATGCGTTTTGATTGCTTTGGTCGGCGGAGCTCATAATGGCGACATCGGATTTCTGGGAAAGAGTATCGTCTTCTGTGTCTTCTCCCTCTGAATGGGCGGACGGCATGGCCGGAGATTCCGGGCGCGGCTCATGGGGCACGTCCAGGGTGTGGATGGTTCTGGATGGAATTACCATCCTCGGTGCTGCGGTTCTTGCCACACTTTACGAATTTCATACCGGGCCGCTGGCAGGTGCGAGGGGGTTCTGGCACGGCACGCTGATTCATGGCCGTTCCAGGGGCATCTTGCTGGCACTTTTGTTTGGATTTGCCATTGCACTGATGCTCACCAGCAAGCGGTTGCATTTGTACTCTCCGACGCGCCTGACCGGCTTTTTGCATGAACAGCGGCTGAGTGTTCAGGCCTGCTTCACCTCCGGCCTTTTGCTCACCGGTACGCTCTACCTGGTACACGCCGACGATATTCCCCGCAGCATCGTACTCATCACGGTGGCGCTGGTGACCATCTCGCTGAGCCTGCGGCGGCTAGTCTATCGGATGATGCTCTATCGCCGCTTTGAACAGGGCGTGGGCACGCGCAATATCCTCATCATCGGCACCGGGCCAGAGGCGCATGCTCTCCGCCATCACCTGGAGAGTATCCGGAATCTTGGATACACCTTCAAGGGTTTCATAGACTTTCCCGGGTCCGGTTCGCGGATGACGTCCACCTCGGGAGACGTGGTAGGTACTCTCGACAACCTCTTCCAGCACGCCCGCAAGCAGTTTGTAGATGAGATATTCTTCACCACGCCCTGCGAGCGCGGGATTGTTAAAGGAGTACTTGAACAAGCCCGCATCCATGGCGTGGACCTACGCGTGGTGCCCGATATGTACGACGGAATGGCCTGGAACAGTCCTATCGAGTACATAGGCCAGTTTCCGACGATACCGTTGCACTGTGGCCAGGTGCCGGAGCTCGGCCTGCTGTTCAAGCGCGTTACCGACATCCTGTTCTCCAGCCTTGCGCTGTTGGTTTTATCGCCGGTACTGCTGGCCATCGCCATTGCCGTCAAGCTGGATTCGCGCGGCCCGATTTTCTACTCTTCGGAGCGCATCGGCAAGAAGGGCCGAGTGTTCAAGTGCATCAAGTTTCGCACCATGGTCCGCGATGCGGAAAAGCGGCGTGCCGATGTGATGCACATGAACGAACGCGATGGCGTGCTGTTCAAGATCACCAACGATCCACGCATCACCAAGCTGGGCCACTTTCTGCGCAAGTACTCGCTGGACGAGCTGCCGCAGTTCTTCAATGTTCTGCGCGGTGACATGAGCATTGTTGGCCCGCGCCCGCCGATTGCCAGCGAGGTGAAGGAGTATAAGCTCAGCCACCTGCGGCGTCTCGACGTGACCCCGGGGATCACCGGCCTGTGGCAGGTTCAAGCGCGCCAGGACCCTTCCTTCGATAACTATATTTCGCTGGATGTGAGCTACATTGAGAATTGGAGCGTCTGGCTGGATATCAAGATCATCGCGCGCACGATCGGCGTGGTGCTTGCTGGAACCGGCTCCTAATGTTCTCTGCCCCGATTTGATCTCTTCATGAGCCGCCTTGCTACGAGGCGGCTCATGCGCTTTATGGGATTAAACTGGATAAGTGAAGATCGCACTCGCCCAGATCAATCCCACAGTCGGGGATTTCACGGGGAACACAGAAAAAATCGTTGCGGCGAGCCGTCGTGCTGCCGCTTTGGGCGCACGGCTTGCCGTGTTCTCCGAACTCGCGATCTGCGGCTATCCGCCCGCCGATTTCCTGGAAAAGCCCAGCTTCCTTGCGCGCTGCCGCACGGCTGTGGATGAGCTGGCCGCGGCTACGCGCGAGCTGCAAACCGCCGTTCTGGCAGGTGTGGCTCTGCCGGCTGCTGTCGACACGGGAAAGCCTGCCGTGAACGCTGCCGTACTGCTGGATGGCGGCCGACTGTTGTTGGAACAGCACAAGCGGCTGCTGCCGTTTTACGACGTGTTTGACGAGCAGCGTTACTTTGCACCGTCACGGGGGCAGCAGGTGGTGGAACTGGCCGGAGAACGGCTGGCCATTACCGTTTGCGAAGACGCCTGGAACGACAAGAACTTTTGGCCTCGGCGCCTGTACACGGTGGATCCCATGGAAGATCTGATGCGCCAGCAGCCAACGGTGCACATCAACCTGTCTTCGTCGCCATTCTGGCACGGAAAGCGGGCAATTCGTCGCGAGATGCTGGCGGCCATTGCCCGGCGCGACGGCGTGCCGGTGCTGATGTGCAACCAGGTGGGCGGCAACGACAGCCTGATCTTCGACGGTTCCTCGCTGGCCCTGAATGCGCGTGGAGAGCTGATCGCCCAGGCCGCTTCGTTTGAAGAAGACCTGGTTGTGGTGGATCCTTTCAATGCTCCGGCGCTGCCTGCTCCGGAAGAGGACGATACCGCGGCAGCGTATCGCGCCCTGGTGCTGGGTACGCGCGATTACGTGCGCAAATGCGGCTTTCGCAAGGTACTGGTGGGCCTGAGCGGCGGCATCGACTCTGCGCTGGTTGCGGCCATTGCCAAAGACGCGCTGGGCGCGGAGAACGTGCTCGCCATCGGCATGCCCAGCCCTTACTCTTCCGTGGGATCCATTGACGACAGCCGGCAGTTGGCGGCCCATCTCGGAATCAGGTTTGAGGTGATCGGCATCAGCGGGCTTTTCGGGGAGTACACCCGCGCGCTGGAGCCGCTCTTTGCAGGAACCAGCGCCGACACGACGGAGGAAAATATCCAATCGCGTATTCGAGGCGGTTTGCTGATGGCGCTCTCGAACAAGTTTTCCGCGCTGGTGCTGACGACCGGGAACAAATCGGAGATGGCCGTGGGTTACTGCACGCTTTATGGCGACATGGTGGGAGCCCTGGCGGTGATCGGCGACCTGGTGAAGACGCGCGTGTATGCGGTTTGCCACTGGCTTAACCGCGACGGCGAGGTGATTCCCATGGCGATTCTGGAAAAGCCGCCCTCCGCCGAGCTGCGGCCGGACCAGAAAGACACGGACTCGCTGCCGCCCTACGAGGTTCTCGACCCGATTCTGGAAGCCTATGTGGAGCGCTATGAGACTCCCGAGCGCATAGCCCAGGCTTACGGATTTCCACTGGAACTCGTCCAACAGGTAGTGCGTCTGGTGGAGCGCTCGGAGTACAAGCGCCAGCAGGCCGCACCGGTTCTGAAAGTTACCTCCAAGTCGTTCGGCATGGGCCGCCGGTTTCCCATTGCCGTCAAGGTTCAGGTATAAGCTAGAAGTACGGGAGCTATCCCACGAAATAAGGAGAAACAGCTTGATCCGTCCGTCCGTTCGTCTTGCCAGTGCCAGTTTTGTTGCACTGATTGCCTTATCCCTGCCCGTGTTGCAGGCCGCCGCGCAGCAGCAGGTTCCGGCCGCGCCTGTGCAAGAACCCTCGGCGCCGGCTCCAAACGCGGCACCCGTGTTTCCCAAGCCCGATCCGACAAATTTTACCGCTTCCTTGCCCACCAAGGAGACCGTTAACGCCTTTCTGCAGACCAGTTGGGGCTACGATGAAACCCGCATCTGGCAGGTGCAGGCCATCGTGAAGACACGCGTGGAAGGCATCAGCAAGGTGGTGGTTTTTGTCGGCGACAAGACCGGCAAGCAGAAGCCCACGGGGATTCAGTTTTTTGCGCTCCCCGACGGCAAGCACATCATCGCCGGCGACGACATTGTAGCTTTCGGCGAACACCCGTTTGCGGAAGCCCGCGCGTTGTTGGAAGAGCACGCCGACGGTCCCTATCGCAACGCGGCATCAAAGAACCTGGAACTGGTTGAGTTTGCCGATTTTCAGTGTCCTCATTGCAAGGAGGCCCAAGCGAACATAGACAAGCTTGTGGTGGATTTTCCCAAGGCCCGGATCGTGTTTCAGGTATTCCCTCTAGCGTCCATCCATCCCCAGTCCGTTCAAGCGGCCAGCTATGGAGTTTGCGTGGCCAAGCAGGGAGGCAGTACCGCTTTCTTCCAGTTTGCATCGGCCGTATTTGACGGCCAGGACGGGTTAGCCACAGCCGATGGCGCCGCGCTTACCCTGAACAGTGCCGTGGCCAAGGCAGGCCAGGATCCGGTCAAGATAGCGGCGTGCGTCGCCAGCCCACAGACGAAGGCCGCGGTGGATGCCTCGGTCAAACTGGCTAACGACCTGGGCCTTAACCAGGTTCCCACGCTTATGGTCAACGGCCGTCAGGTTCCCGCCAATGCTCCTTACGAGACGCTGAAGAAGATCATCGACTTCCAGGCCAAAGAAGACGGCGTGTCTAACTAGGACGGTTGCAGGCAAAGCAGTACAGAGAGTGAACCCCCTCCTGTTTGGCGCGTACCCTCTACGAGGGGTCGCGCTGGACAAGAGGGGGTTATTTATTGCTTTGCGTGGTTGCGGAGGGTTGGTACTACCGCGCTGTGGTGCTGCGCTCAATGCGTATCATGGGCGAGTGGCCGGCCGCCTGCGTGCCGCGAATCACATGCGGCGTGATCACGATCAACAGCGTTGAACTATTAATTTGCTTGTTGTCGCCGGTCAGATTGTTGAGGCCGGGAATCTCGCTGATGCCCGGCGTACCGCTGATAGCGCGGCTTTCCTGCTTGTCCATTTCGCTCACCACCACAACGCCCTCTCCCTGCTTGAGCTCGACCACGCCTGAATAGGCGCGATTGTTGAGGATGGGATTGCCGTTGACGGACGATCCGGCGAGGGCTGTGATTTTCAAGTCGAGGGTAAGGGCAACTGAGCCGTTGCGCATCACGCCGGGGGTCGCTTTCAGGGTCATGCCCAGGTCCTGATACTCGACCTGCGGAACATTGGGCACGCTGCCTCCATACTGCGAGAGCAGGGAAGACAGGCTGCTGGAGTTGCCTGCGCCGGTGAGTCCGGGAATACTCGCGGTGCTGCTCGAAAGGCTCGAAAACGAAGATGTCTGAATGGGATAACGCGTTCCCTGGCGCAGTGTTCCCTCTTCGCCATCGCCGAGGCGCAACTGGATATGGTCCAGTTCGCGCGAGTCAGAGGAGTTGAGACTGAGGTTTGCTTTAATTGTGCCCGGAGACAACGCGGATTGCGTGAGCCCGCCTCCGAACAGGGCAATACCGTTGGAGAACAGGGAACTTGAAACCTGGCCGGAGGCAAGAAGAATGCCGAGAATGGCCAGGGTATCGCCGGGAGCAGCTAGCCCGGAGGAGATAATCTGCTGCACCAGGGACGAATTCGCATTGAGGATGGACTGTTCCTCGGCATAGACGTTGAAGGCCGACATGGTCTGCGGCGGCTGGACCCCGGTGTTACGCGTGCTGATGTGTGCGAGCTGGATCATGTGCACATCGAGCAGCACCTGGCTGCGCCCGTCAAGAAGCTCGCGCATGGTGGCATTGAAGGCGTTCAGCGTGCTGGCCGGTGCGCGGAGAGTGATGGTCCCTGCCGAAGGCTCTGTGACGGCCTGCTGTGCGTCAAAGACGCTCTTGGCGAGAGTGCTGACGTCGGTCAATTCCGTCGCGGTGAGCCCTGAAAGGTAGACGGTCTCCAATTCCTGACGGGTGAATTGCTGCTGGTTTTCGCGGGTGTTGCGGGCCACAAGTACGCGGTGCGCGTCCAGGGATACATAAAACGTGTTGGTCAGCAGGCCCAGCACCCGGGTGGCCTCCGGGAAGCTGGCGTCATCGATGTCCAGCCGGATCAGCGCGGAGTGGACGCTCTCGTCCAGCGTAGCCTCCAGCCCGTACGCCTTGAAGACCTGCAGGATGGCCTGGCGCTGGTCGGTATGCAGGTGGAAGCTGCGTACTCCGGCAGCGGGCGCAAGCTCCGTGGCTTCGCCGACGGTGCTTGCAGCCTGCTCGTAGAGGGGCTTTGTCAGCCCGAGCAAGGCGTCGTCGCCCAACTCGTACAGATGCTGAGTGACCGCGATGTTTCTGGGGTCGAGTTCCAGGGCATGAGCCAGGGCGGCACGCGCGCCGGCCGCATCTCCGCGAATGCGGTCTTTGGCCGCGGCCTGAATCAGCGCAGTTACCGCGTGACTGCGGGCTACATCGGCAGCCAGACGATAGTCCGCATTCGAGGGGTCGAGCGTGGCTGCCTGCTCAAAGCCCCGCATTGCCTCTTCAAATTGCTCGCCAGCAAACAGCTTGCTTGACTCAAGGAATAGCTTGACGGCGCGCCGGCGGTCACTGCCACGCGGTTGTTTGGCTGGTTTGGCGCCATTGGCCGCATCGGGGGCCTGCGGCGCGCCCTGGGCCGGCTGGTTTGGCGGGAGCGGGCCTGCTGTCTGGGACAGTCCGGCGGCAGGGAAGCAAACCAGAAGAAATGCAGCCGTCCAGAATCTTGTCCATCTTCTCAACGATGGATTTGCGGATGCGCCCGTTGTTGATAGAGCGGGGGTCACTGCGCGGCCTGCGTGAATGCCAACAGATCGGCCAGGGATGTGGCGCAGACCTCCGGACGGAGTTCGATCAAGGCGTCGAAGCTGAAGTTGCCGGTGGCGACGGCAATCACCGGCAGGGAATTGGTGTGCGCCGCCTCAATGTCGCGCGGAGTGTCGCCAACCACGCAGATACGGGCATCGGCTCCGGCCATTTCTCTCGCCTTGCGAGCGGCGTGGCCAATTAGTTCAGAGCGGATCGGAAAGCGGTCGCTGAAGCCGCCGAACCGGAACCACTCCCGCAGCCCGGCCTCTTCAATCTTGATCCAGCCGATGGCCTCAAGGTTGCCCGTTGCTATGCCCAGCAGCGCGCCCTTCCGCGCCAGGTGGCGCAGCGCGTCTTCAACGCCTGCCATCAGCCTCAGTTCCATCGCATGGCGCTGCTCGGCCACTGTCTGGCACATGGCCTCAAGGATTGCTTCCAGCTGCGGCTCCAGGACTTCGGCAGGAATTCCTGCCCGGCGGCAGGCGTCGTTGAGAATTCCGGTATCCGTGCTGCCGTGGATGGGAACGCCGTCCAGCGAGACATCGAATCCCGTAACCCGGCGAACGCTGGGAACGAAGGAATCCATGTGGATGCGGTCGCGGCTGCGCAACAGTGTGCCGTCGATGTCGAACAGATAAGCGTCCTGCGCGTCCCAGGCAAAACCCGGCTCAATGGCGACGCGCGCTTCTTTGCTCGGAGGAGTTGTCAGCATGTTTTCAGTGAAACCGTTCAGCCTTGGCGGAAGCCCTGGCGTACCGCGCTATACACAGGACGTTCGCTACGCGGCGGACGCTTGAGGCCGGCGCGCACCTCGGCCAGATTCAGGCCCAGTTCCGCCATGGCGCGGCTGAGCGTGTTGCGGTGCATTCCCAGTTCCTCGGACGCCTTGCACTGGTTCCCCCGGTGCGCGGACAATACCTCGCGCAGATACTGCTTTTTGAACTCACGCACTGCGTCCTCGTAGCGGATACCGCTGGAGTGCATTTGCGTCACCAGGCTGTCCAGTTCTCGTTTCACGTCCACCTCTTGCTGCATTCTTATCTTGACATATTACCCGAGCTCACATCTTGCCTGCATCAAACTGCGCCGTTACCGGGGTGCAACCACTGGGGCGACTCGTGCTCCAGTTGCCTGAGCCCTTCGCGCACGCGGTCGGCCAGTTCGGTTGGGCTCATGTGCGTGCTCAGATGACATGCGCCGAAAAACAACCTGGGCAACCTGGCCTCTGTGAGCCAGTGAGTCCTGGGGAAAAAGGCCACTGTCACCAGAATGCACAACGTTACCATTAAAGCACCCTGCAAAAAGCCGAAAGCTGTGCCGGCGATTGCGTCCAAACAGCCCAACCCGAGCAGGCGCAGGGATTTGGCCAGAAACGCGCCGACTAGGTTGACAATCCCCATCACAATGCACGCTATCAACAGGAATGCGATAGCATCGGCCACCGGCTCGATGCGCACCAAAGGCATGAGAAGCGCGGCAACGTGCGCGTAGTTCCAGGCCGCCAGCACCAGGCCCAACAGCCACCCGCCCAGCGAACAGGCGGAGCGGAAGAACCCTTGCGACAGTCCTGTCAACATCGACACTGCCAACACGATCAAGATGGCCCAATCGACCCACGCCATGGTGCACTCCGTCCACGCTCTACAAACTCATATCCCGCCCGGTCAAGCGGCGAAAAGCCTCAAGATACTTGGCCTGTGTGCGCTCCACAACTTCATCCGGCAGTCCAGGCGCCGGAGCCTGTTTGTTCCAGTGGATTGATTCAAGGTAATCGCGTACGAACTGTTTGTCGAATGATGGCTGCGCACCGCCGGGCTTCCATGCCGAACCCTCCCAAAAACGCGAAGAGTCGGGGGTCAACACTTCATCGGCAAGGATAATCCCTTCCGCGGTTCTTCCGAACTCAAATTTTGTGTCGGCCAGAATGATGCCGCGTGCCTCAGCATATTCCTGGGCTTTACGGTAGAGGCCCAACGTCAAACGGCGCAGCTCCGCGGCGTCTGCCTCGCCCACCAGGGCCACGGTGGCGGCAAAGTCGATGTTCTCGTCGTGCGCGCCGTCCTGGCTCTTGGTGGAGGGGGTATAGAGCGGCTCCGGAAGCCGCGATCCATCCAGCAGCCCGGAGGGCAGGGGAATGCCGCAGACGGTTCCGCTTGCCTTGTACTCTTTCCAGCCCGATCCGGTCAGGTAGCCGCGCGCCACGCACTCCACCGGGAACATGTTGGCCCGCTTCACCAGCATGGAGCGGCCTTCCAGTTGATCGGCATAGGGCTGCAACGCGGCGGGGTACTGGCTGACATCGGCCGTGATCAGGTGGTTGGGGGTGTCCTTGAACAAGTCGAACCAGAAGAGAGAAATCTGGGTCAATATCTTGCCCTTGCCCGGAATGCCGGTGGCCAGAACGTGATCAAAGGCTGAGATGCGGTCGGTTGCGATGAGGAGCAGCGCATCGCCGACTGCATAAAGATCGCGCACCTTGCCGCGGCCGAGCAGGGGCGTATCGCCCAGATTCGTTGTCAAAAGAGAGTTCACGGGAAGCCTTTCCTAAGAGGGCACTGAATCTCCGATTTTCGAGCGAGCGGAGCGGTTTGTCAATCTGCAGGCGCCGGCGCGCAGTGAACAAGCTCAATGTACAAAATTGACCAGTATCTCTTCCGGGAGAGATGGTGAAATCAGGCCAAGAACGCAGGTAAGCACGATGGCACAGCCCCCTGTGACGACCGTCACAGATCGAGCCTCCCGCATGGGAGACACTTCGGTTGTCAACATGGTTCGGAGAGTTCGTAAGAAAACTCTCTTAGAGCCGGGAGACACGAAGTAGCCGTGGAAAGGGGAAGCCGCTGCTCGCTTCGTTTATGTGGGATCACCAGTAGCCGCGTGCTACCGACCTCCAGCGCCGGCTACTGGTCCCCTTCTATCTTGTTTACGCAAGCGCCTCCGAGGCGAAGTATTCCTTCGGGGGCGGTTTTTTGCGCAAAATTCTCATTGCGCACAATTCAATTGTCCGGTAAGGACGGCCCTAACACCGAAACGCTGAGAATGCACGGACGGCCCTACGCCGTGGCGCGCTGCTGTGCGTTGGCGCCCAGGCGCACGCTGACTACCTTGGAGACGCCGGGCTCCTGCATGGTCACGCCGTAGATCATGTCGGCGGCCTGCATCATGCGCTTGGAGTGGGTGACCACCAGGAACTGCGTGTCCCTGCTCAAGCTGTGCATGAGGTCGGCAAACCGGCCTACGTTGAGCTCGTCGAGCGGTGCGTCGACTTCGTCGAGTACGCAGAAGGGGCTGGGCCGGAACTGGAAGATGCCCACCAGCAGCGCCAGGGCGGTGAGCGCCTTTTCACCGCCTGAAAGCAGCAGCACGTTCTGCAGCTTCTTGCCCGGCGGCGAGGCCACGATATCCAGTCCGCTCTCGGCCTGATTTTCTGCATCGGTGAGGCGCAGGAAGGCCTGCCCGCCCTGGAACAGCCGCGAAAAGACCTGGGCGAAGTTCTCATTGATCCGGGCAAAGGCTTCGTCGAACTTGGTGCGCGAGATCTGATCGATCTCCTTGATAGTTTCCTGCGTATTCTCGATGGACTCGATGAGATCCTTGCGCTGCGTCTCGAGGAAACCGTGGCGCTCCGCCGTCTCCTTGTATTCATCGAGAGCCATCATGTTGACCGGGCCGATTTGTTCCACACGCTGGCGCAGGGTGAAGCAGGTCTCCTCTTCGGCGGCCAGAGCCTCGTCCGTCAAGCGCACGATCTCCGCGTCCTCTCGCAAGACCTGGGCCTCAAGATTCACCTCAGTGAGGCAACTTCCCTCCAAGTGCTCCAGATCGGCGCGCAGCTTGGCCAACTGGCTGGAACGGCCGGCGCGGTCCTCGCGCAACTGGTCCAGCGCGGCGCGTCCGGTTTTCATTTGCGTTTCCAATGTGGATAATTGCTGGCGCAGAGCCTGCGCCTGGCCGGCAACCGTTTGCGCCAGGGCCAGAGCCTCGGCGCGGGCCGTAGTCAGTTCCTGCTGCCGGCCTGCCAGCGCAGCGCTCTCACTGATGCGCTGTTCCCGCTCCGCGGCAGCGGCGGCCTGTTGCTGCTCAATGACATGCACACGGCGATCCAGATCGGCATGAAGCCGGTCAATGCGCTGGAAGGCGGCTTCAGCGCCGCGACGGCGCTCCTCCAGGCCGGCCAGTTCCGCGGTTACCTGTGCGGCTTCCTGCTGCAAGCCCTCGCGCTTCTGGCGCAGCAAGTCAAGTTGCGCCTGCGAGGCATCCAGGCCTGACTCGGCCTGCGCATGTTCGGCCTCGAGACGCAGGGTTTCCTCGCGCTTCTGGGCGATGGAGCTGAGTTTAGCCTCGCGCGCATCCTTGTTGCGGGCAGCCTGTGCGGTCCAATCCTGCAGCCGCCGCTCAATGCGCTGAGTCTCGCCCTCCATCTGCCTCAAGGTTGCGCCCTGATTGGCAGTATCGGTTTCTGTCTGCCTCCGCTCGGCGCTGCGTGTCTCAAGTTGTGCCGTCAGCTCCTCGATGGTCCGGGTGAGCGCTGCCGCTTCACTCTCCGCCTGCGCCAGACCGGTCTCCAGTTTGGCCAGCCTGTTCTCAGCCTCGCGCAACTCACGCTTGAGCGCCAACGGGCCTTCACTGGCCGGCTTGCCGCCGGTCACCGTTGCGTTGTGGAAGCATTCGCCCTCAGGCGTGAGGAAATAGGCGTAGGTGTACAAGGCGGACAGCCGCTGGCCTTCGCCGGAATCCTCGACCAGGTAACCGTTCCTGAGCTTGGGCAGAATGGATTCCAGCGTCCGCCCAAAGCCATTCAGAACCTTGATCGAATCCTTCAGCGGAGTGAGTCCGGGACCGCTGATTGCGTCCGCGGGCTCCTCAAAAAGTGCGCTTTGCTCGGAAGGATGAATGAGGAATGTGGCCCGGCCATCGACGCCGGATTTGAGCAGCCGTACGCCCTCCTCGGCAGCTCCCCAGCTCTCCACCACTACGTAGTTCAGTTCTTCGCGGAGAAACTCGTCCACCACGCCTTCGTGCGCGCCACTCACCTCTAGAAAGTCCGCCAGCGTGCCCACCGGCGCCATGCCCTGGCCGAGCGCGCCGGGCTTGAGCAGCCGCCGCACGGTATCGGTAGAGTAGCCGTGGTTGCGAATCAGCGAACCCAGCGCATCGCGGCGTCCAGCCACAGAGGCTTGCTCGCCGCGCAGCTGATTGGCGCGCGTGCGCTGCGTGTTTTCCTCCGCTCGCCGGGTTTGCAGTTCTTCGCGTAGCGAGGCAATCTCAGCCTCCAGCCGCTTCAGCGCTTCGGCCGCGGACTCAAAACGCTGCCGCGCCTGCCCGCTGTCGACGCCCAGCTTCTCAAATTCGTTTTGCGCCTGGCCTATCTCAGCGTTGAGCCGCTCCGCCTCGCGCTCCAGCGCCGCCAGGCTCTCTTCTCCCTGGGCCGTGAAGTTGCGGGCATTGCCGGCCAGGGTGAGCAGGTGCATGGCGTGGCGGCGGTTGGTTTCCAATTGCCGCTCCGCGCTGAAAACCTCTTCAGCCGCCGCGCGCGCTTCCTGCTGGCGCGCGTCCACTTTCTGGTGAAAAGCACGGGCCTCTTCGGCTGCCGTCTGAAGAAACGAGTGTTGCTGCGTCCGCTCCTCGGCGATGCCGCCCAACTGCGTCCGTGTCTGCTCCAGTTCCGCGCCGGCCGCCGCAATCCGCGTCTCCAACTCGACCACGCGCTCGGCGTTGCCGCGCTCCCGCGCCGTGGCCCGCTCCAGTTCGACGGCTGCCTCGTTGGCCCGGTTTTGCGCATCATGGCCCTCGCGGTCCAGCTCATAGCCGCGCTCGGTGAGTGCGTGCTGATTCGCTTCCAACTCGGCAATCTCCGCCGCCGAGCCGTTGATCCGCTCCGTCAGCGCCGCAATCTCCTGCTCCAGCCCAGCCTGCTCGGCATCCATCAGCGCCATGCGGCTGGCCAGCACTACGCGCAAGCGCCCGCGCAGTTCATCGCGCACAGCGGCATACCGTTCCGCTTTGGCCGCTTGACGTTTGAGGCTGTTCATCTGCCGCGCGACCTCTTCAAAGATGTCGTCCACGCGGGCCAGGTTCTGCTTGGCGCTCTCCAGGCGCAATTCAGCCAGCCGCTTCTTGTTCTTGAAGCGCGTGATGCCCGCAGCCTCCTCAATGATGGCCCGGCGATCGTAGGGCTTGGAACTGAGCAACTGCCCAATGCGCTCCTGCCCGATGATGGCGTAGCTCTCCGGTCCCAGACCGGTGCCCATGAAAATGTCCTGAATGTCGCGCAGGCGGCACAGCTTGCCGTTGAGCAGGTACTCGCTCTCCCCGGTGCGGAACAGCCGCCGGGTGATAACCACTTCGCCCTTCTGCGGGGTGCGCTGGAACTTGCGGCGGCGAATCTTGAGCACCACCGCCTGCGGACCCTCCACGGTGGCTGCGGACTGGGGTGAATCCGAGGATTGATCCCCGTCCTCGTCCAACGCCTGGCCCGGTTGCTCGGCGGCGATAATTTCCTCAGCCTCCACGGCGCGCAGACGGCGCACTTCGTCCTCGTCCCAGTCGGCCGGACCGTCGTGCTCCACCACCACCTCAGGCTCCACGGGAACCGGGCCCTCGTAGGCTTCGGGATCGACCATGGTCAGCGTCACTTCCGCCATACCCAGGGCCTTGCGGTCGCGGGTTCCGGAAAAAATCACATCCTGCATGTGCGTGCCGCGCAAGGATTTAGCGCTCTGCTCGCCCAGCACCCAGCTCACTCCGTCCAGGATGTTGGACTTGCCGCAGCCGTTCGGCCCCACCACCACGGCAATGCCCGTTCCCGGCACGGTCAACTCCGTGCGGTCGCAAAAGCTTTTGAAGCCGAGGATGTGGATCTTCTTTAATTTCAGCATTCTGACTCCGATTAGATGAGGCTGTGAGCGACTGCGTTCCAAAGAGCAGAGGCTACTTTCCAGCACTGTCCAGACGCGGGGAAATAGTACCGCTCGATTACAGACTCTAAGCACCCTGACAGGCAGGGTCAACGGCGGGAAACCGGGTTTTTGTGGATAAGGGAGGCCGGAATTCCTCTTCTTCGAAAATACCCATCAAACAGTGCGGTATGGCCATATTTTATGCGTTCTTGCTGCTCTGCAACACTGGCAATGGAGGCTGCGAGGGCCAGCCTTGCAACCTTGCCGTACCCACGGCCAGCAGAATCACCTTCTCCAGCGCTCGCAGCGCCTGCGACGCGGGAATTTCCATGTGGCTGGCAAGGCGAATGGTTTGTGAGGATTGGCCCCTGGCGCGCAGCCTATTTTTGTGAGATGAGCCAACTCGAGTGCACAAAAACTCATCCAACAGGACGCATTGGAAACGAGAAAAATCACAAGAAGAAGTACCGATGTCTGAACACCTGACAACGTGCGCTGGAATTCCCATTGCCGATAACCAAAAATCCCTCACCGCGGGCCCGCGCGGCCCGGCACTCTTGCAGGATTCCATTGATCCCATGAATAAGACTTAGCCGATCGACCGGTGACCTACTCGACACGAGTTCGGGTCGTGAATTGCAAACAGCCAGAGGAGAGAACCATGTCAGACGAAGCAAAGTGCCCGTTATCAAGCGGCGCCTTGAAACACACGGCGGCCGGAAGCCCATCAAACGCAAGCTGGTGGCCCAATCAACTGAACCTGAAGATCCTTCACCAGCACTCGCAATTGTCCAATCCCATGGGCGAGGCGTTCAATTACGCTGCGGAGTTCAAGAGCCTGGACCTGGATGCCGTGATCAAGGACCTCCGTGCCTTGATGACTACTTCGCAGGACTGGTGGCCTGCGGACTACGGCAACTATGGGCCGTTCTTCATCCGTATGGCTTGGCATAGCGCAGGCACCTATCGCATCGCCGATGGCCGCGGCGGCGCGGGCGCCGGAGCGCAGCGATTTGCGCCTCTGAACAGCTGGCCGGACAACGTGAGCCTCGACAAGGCGCGCCGGCTAATCTGGCCGATCAAGCAGAAGTACGGCCGGAAACTCTCCTGGGCGGACCTGATCGTTCTCGCTGGTACCGTGGCGCTGGAGTCGATGGGATTGAAGACCTTCGGTTTCGGCGGTGGACGCGTGGACATCTGGGAGCCGCAGGAGGACGTTAACTGGGGTAACGAGAAAACATGGCTGGCCCACAGGCCTGCCGAGGAACTCGCAAATCCACTTGCCGCCACTGAGATGGGTCTGATCTACGTCAATCCGGAAGGCCCAAACCGCAATCATGATCCGCTCTCGGCAGTTAAGGGAATCCGCGAGACGTTCGCCCGTATGGCGATGAATGACGAAGAGACCGTTGTGCTGATTGCGGGTGGCCACACCTTAGGCAAGACGCACGGCGCAGCGCCAGCCAGCCATCTAGGACCTGAGCCTGAGGCCGCTCCCATCGAGGAGCAGGGGTTGGGCTGGGAAAATAGCTACGGCACCGGCGTTGGCAAGGATGCCATCACAAGCGGCCTCGAAGTCATCTGGACCTCCACGCCGACGAAGTGGAGTAACGACTACTTCGAGAACTTGTTTAAGTATGAGTGGGAACTGACCACGAGCCCGGCCGGCGCATATCAATGGAAGCCTAAGGGAGATGCAGGCGCAGGCACGGTGCCCGATGCCTTTGACCCGTCCAAGCGTCACGCGCCCTCCTTGCTGACCACGGATCTTTCCATGCTCGCTGACCCGGAATATAAAAAGATCTCACGGCACTTTTACGAGCATCCGGATGAATTCGCGGATGCCTTTGCCCGCGCCTGGTTCAAGCTGACTCATCGCGACATGGGCCCTGTCACGCGGTATCTTGGCCCGCTGGTTCCTAAGGAGCACCTGATTTGGCAGGACCCTGTTCCCGCGGTTGATCATGAGTTGATCGGCGAGTTGGATATTGCAGCGCTGAAGGCCAAGGTTCTCGCAGCCGGACTCTCCATTTCCCAACTGGTTACGACGGCCTGGGCGTCGGCTGCAACGTTCCGCGGCAGCGACAAGCGCGGCGGGGCTAATGGAGCGCGCATTCGCCTGGCGCCGCAAAAGGATTGGGAAGTCAACCAGCCGGCCGAACTGGCGAAGGTCCTTGAACATTTGGAAGCGATCAAGAAGGATTTCAACAGCGCCCAGCCTGGTGGGAAGCGGGTCTCGCTTGCTGACCTGATCGTTCTGGGCGGCTGCGCAGCCGTCGAGGAAGCTGCGAAGAAGGCCGGCTATGACGTGAAGGTTCCCTTCTCGCCAGGGCGCATGGATGCCTCGCAGGAGCAGACCGATGTGGCCTCGTTTGCCGCACTGGAGCCGACCGCTGACGGGTTCCGCAACTACCTCCGGAAGGGACTTGAGGAATCGGCGGCGGAGATGCTGGTGGATCGGGCGAACCTGCTGACGCTGACCGCTCCCGAGATGACGGTTCTGATCGGTGGCATGCGCACCCTGAATGCAAATTTCGGGCAGTCCGCACATGGCGTTTTCACCAAGCGGCCCGGCACATTGACGAATGATTTCTTCGTGAATCTCCTCGATATGAAAACGCAGTGGCAGAAGTCCGCTGCCTCTGAAGGCGTGCTGGAAGGGCGCGATCGGACGAGCGGCGAATTGAAGTGGACGGGCACTGTCGTCGATCTTGTCTTTGGATCGAATTCGCAGCTCCGGGCTCTCGCGGAATTCTATGCGTGCGGCGACTCGCAGCAGGCGTTCGTGCGCGACTTTGTGGCGGCCTGGAGCAAGGTGATGAACCTTGGTCGCTTCGACCTCGCGTGATCTCTGGGGAAAGGTCCCAGGTCTTATCCGCCAAGGAGGAAGACCTGGGATTTCTCCCACGGCGGTGTTGGCCAGGATGTTATCAGCCGCTTAGACCAACGTCTTCGCGCATCATTTCAGGCACGTCTGAGATATCCTGAAAACGATGCGGAATGATCGATGCTCATGGTGCAATCGGCAAGCGAAAGTTATCGGTATTTTCTCGAAAACCCTCTGAAATTCCCTGCGCGTTTATCCGTTCCGCGATTCATGCTCTGGTGCGGCCTCATTCGTCCGTTTGCGAGACAAGTACGAGGCCATGCTGAGGTGTATATTTGTCTGTGGCAGAAATCAGGTCAGTTGCAAGGAGTAGATGGAGATGGCATTGCAGAAACATGAGATAACCCGACCGGCAGCAAATGAAGTTTTGCTTATTACCAGCGGTGACCTGCGGCTTTCGGCCAACCAGGCTTGCTGGGACGCGCAGCGCGAGATGGAAGAGAAGTTGACCGCGGCCTTTGCGCAGAAGGGCATCAAGCTTGTCCGCGCCTTCCCGTACAACGAGAAGGAAAAGCATGGCTTCATCTCGTCGCAGCGCATGGGCATGGATGTATTCATGAACATTCATCCGGAGGCAAAGCTGGTGTTTGCAACGGCAGCTTGGCAGTACACCCATCATGTGCTGCCGGGCCTGCGCAGCCACAAGGGCCCGATTCTTACCGTGGCCAACTGGTCGGGACAATGGCCGGGACTGGTGGGCCTGCTCAACCTGAACGGTTCCATGGTCAAGGCCGGCAAGACGTTCTCATCCATTTGGAGCAAGGACTTTACCGACGACTACTTCCTTGGCGCGTTGACGGAATGGCTGCGCGATGGAAAAATCAGCCACGATCTGTCGCATGTGCGCGCGCTGGACAAGAGCAAATTGCCTGCCGCAAGCGCAGAGCTGGGAGCCCAGCTGGCCAGCGATCTGAAATATCGCAAGGCCATTGTCGGCATCTTCGACGAGGGCTGCATGGGCATGTACAACGCCATCATCGATGATGAGCTGTTGAATCCCGCGGGCATCTTCAAGGAGCGGCTGAGCCAGGCCGCGCTGGTGGCCAAGATGCGCACGGTGAGCCAGGCCGAAGCCGAGGCGGTGTACCAGTGGCTGGTTGCCAAGGGAGTGAAGTTCGATTTCGGCAAGAATCCGGCGACCGAACTGACGCTCGACCAGGTTATCGAGCAATGCAAGATGTACATCGCTGCCGTCCGCATCGCCAAGGAGTTTGGCTGCGACGTCGTCGGCATCCAGTACCAGCAGGGGTTGAAGGACATGGTGGCAGCGTCCGACCTGGCCGAGGGCATGCTGAACAATGCCGACCGTCCCCCGGTGTTTGCGGAAGGGACGAAAGAGGAACTGTACGCCGGCGGACCGCTGGTGCATTTCAACGAGGTGGATGAATGCGCCGGCGTCGACGCGCTGGTCACCAACCGCTGCTGGAATGCGCTGGGGCTCGACCCCTCGACTACGCTGCACGATGTTCGCTGGGGAGAGCACTACAAAGGGGACGGCCTGGATGCGTTTGTCTGGCTGCTGCAAATTTCAGGAGCCGCGCCGGCCAATCACTACGTCGGCGGCTATGCCGGCGCAACCAGTCAGCGCCAGCCGGCCATGTACTTCCCGCTCGGCGGCGGATCGCTGAAGGGTGTCGGCAAGCCCGGCGAGATCGTCTGGAGCCGCGTCTTTGTTGAGGGCGGCGCGCTTCATGCCGACCTGGGCCGGGGCACGGTGGTCAGTCTTCCCGCCGCGGAGACGGAGCGCCGCTGGCTCGAAACAACCCCGGAGTGGCCGATTGTGCACGCGGTCTTCCATGGCGTCAGCCGGAATCAGTTCATGGCCCGGCACCGCGCCAACCACGTCAACGTCGCGTACGCGCCTTCAACGGAGAGCGCGGACAAGGCTCTTGCGACCAAGGCCGCCATGCTTGCGGAGATGGGCGTCACCGTCCATCTGTGCGGCGTCTAGGGCCATCGGGCCTTCATCGTTACGGCTGCAGGGCAGCGACAATTTCCTTGGTGGGGCGTACGCGCCCCATGCGGGGAAAGATCCGCTCGATCGAGTTGACGTGGCTTTCAGCGTGCCTTCCCGTCATGGCGTCCGCGGCAAAGACCAGTTCGTAGCCGCGCTCGTAGGCATCGCGCGCCGTGCTCTCCACGCCGATCTCGGTAGCGATTCCGCAGAGAACGATGGTGGTCAGTCCACGGCGGCGCAGCTGCAGGTCCAAGTCCGTGCCGTAAAAGGCGCCCCATTGGCGCTTGAGAATCACAATGTCTCCGGGTTGCTGGTCGAGCTCAGGGATGAGTTCGCTCCAGTCCGGCGGCATTTGCCCGGCGGCCCGCATCGGCTGGTCGCTGGTGGAATGCAGCCGGTCTGCTCCATCCAGCGCGCCGCCCACATGGACCAGCACGGGCTGCGCTCCCGCCTGGCGGGCCGCGGCGAGCAGGCGCGCGCTGTTGGCAATGACCGTGGCCGACGGCAGGGGCGCTCCGGGCACTCCTGCGATGCCCTTCTGTAGATCGATGACCACGATGGCTGTATGCTTTGCATCGAGTTTGAGATCGCTCATGATTACATTCCTTCGTCTGCGGGCAGAATTCCCATCTCCCGATAGATGGGGCGGATTTCGCGGCGCACCGCGGGCAACTGCGTGGCGAACCAGGCAGCGCCCAACAGGACCATGGATCCGTTCGCGATCACCGTCAGGGGAGCGCCCACGGCATGGGCCATGGTTCCGGCCAGCAGGCTGCCAAAGGGAGCCATGCCCACGAAGGCCATCGTGTAGTAGCTCATCACGCGCCCGCGCTTGTCTTCGCTGACGATGGTCTGGATGATGGTGTTGCTGCCCGCCATGCCCTGCATCATGCCCATGCCGGCCACGAACACCATGAGCATGGAGAGCCAGAAGGTGTGCGACATGCCGAAGCCGATCAGCCCCAGGCCAAAGACGGCCGCGGCGATGGGAATCATTCTGACCAATCCCAGCACGCTCCTGCGCGCCGCCAGCGACAGCGCCGACACCAGCGCGCCGACTCCCATGGCGCCCATGAGGAAGCCCAGCGTGTGCGGGCCGCCGTGCAGGACCCTGGCCGCGAAGATCGGCATCAGCACCACAAACGGCATGCCCATGAGGCTGACCACGGCAAAGAGAAGCAGGATGGTCCGCACCGGCAGAAACTCCGAGACATAAGTCCATCCCACCTTCATCTCTGAGAGCGTCGAAGTGACATTGCGCCGGGCCGCAAGGGCGGGTAGACGCATCATCAGAAGCGAAGCAATGACGGCCAGGTAACTGATGCCGTCGATCAGGAAGCACCAGCCCTCGCTGGAGACAGCGATCAACATGCCGGCCAGCGACGGGCCGACCAGCCTGGCCATGTTCACCATGGACGAGTTGATGGCGATGGCGTTACTCAGATCGCGGCGGTCCTCCACCATGTGCACCATGAATGCCTGCCGGCCCGGCATATCGAAGGCATTGATGACGCCCTGCATCGCGCTCAGCGCCAGCACCCAGGGGATGGTGATGTGGTGAGTGAGGGTGAGGGCCGCCAGCGCCAGCGATTGCACCATGGACAATGCCTGCGTACCCACCAGTACCTTGCGGCGGTCAAGCCGGTCCACCCATACTCCGGCAAAGGGTGAAAGCAGAAACGTGGGGATCTGTCCGGCAAAGCTGACCGTGCCCAGCAGCAGCGCCGAGCCGGTCAGCCGGTAGACCAGCCAGGAGGTGGCGATGCGTGTCATCCACGTGCCGATGAGCGAGATGGTCTGGCCGCCGAAGAACAGCCTGAAGTTGCGATGGCGCAGCGCGCGCCAGGCATGAGAGATGCCGTCATCGATGCGCGGCTCCACTACGCCGGCTGCCTCGATGATTCCTTCGCGCGTTGTTTCCTCGGGACCGCTCACAAGTTCTTCCTCATCCGTCCTGATTGAAACCGGGCGGAACGATCAGCTTCTATTACTTTAGCTGGCTTTCCCCTGGGGGATTGAAGCGTGCGCAGATTCCTCTGGAATCGCGGGTCCATGGCGCAATTTGCACAAAAGGAATGAGGCTCCTGCGCCTGCTTGCCCTGGGGTTTGAGCTTCACGATATAATTCGGACCGGTTCGAAAGACCAGAAGCAGAGCAGACAAACCATGCAAACACCGATCCGTACAAGCAATGGAAGATCCGGATGGAGACGAGTTCTCATCGCGGCCGTGATAGCCATGAGTGCCGTGCCCGCCCTGTCGCAGGCTGCGTCAACCAACCAGGCAGACGCCCTTGCGTCGCAGTTTCGCACTCCTCCGGACTCGGCCAAACCGCTGGCTTACTGGTGGTGGCTGAACGGCCACACGGACGAGGCGACCATCACCAGCGATCTTGAGGCCATGCGCCGCGAAGGCTATGGCGGCGCCATCCTCATGGACGCAAATGGATCGGAGCAGGGCGGGAACATACTCGTGCCGGCTGGACCCATGTTCGCAACTCCTGCCTGGGAGCAACTGTTTCTGCACACATTGAAAGAGGCCAAGCGGCTTGATTTGCACATCAGCCTTACCATTCAGAGCGGCTGGAATGTAGGCGGTCCCACCGTGACTCCCGAGCAATCCGCGAAGCTGCTGACGTGGGCGCGGAAGACGGTGCACGGCCCGTTGAAAGGCGGACTGCAGATCGATGTGCCGCCCAGCAAGAACGGTTTCTATCGGGATATTGCGGTGTTGGCCTATCCGCTGCGGCACGGCGCAGAGCTGGCCGGCGATGCGGCAAGCGGCGATGCGCGCAAGCCGATTCGCGACTTGAAGAAGAAGGCAATTTTTGTCGAAGCAGGGTTCTCGGTTCCGGACTCGAAGCCGCTGTTGGGCGATTTTCCTTCCGTTGCCGGCGAGGAGGACTTTGACGTAAGCCAGGAAGTGGACCTGACGGCGAAGAAGATATCGTACCAGGGAAAGCTCGATTGGGATGTGCCGCCCGGCGACTGGGAGGTGCTGCGCATCGGGTACACCAGTTCCGATGCGCGTGTTTCCACAAGCAGCGGAGCCTGGCAGGGGCTGGTCATCGACTACCTCGATCGCGATGCGCTGACTTCCTACTGGAATACCAATGTTCAGCCCATGCTGACCGCTGCCAAACCCTACCTGGGCAATTCCCTGAAGTATGTGTACACCGACAGTTGGGAAGTGGGCGGAGTGAACTGGACCGGCCGCTTCCGCGAGAGTTTCATCGCGGGACGCGGCTATGATCCGCTGCCGTATCTGCCTGTGGTTGCGGGCCGCATCGTGACCAGCCGCGATACCAGCGACCGTTTTCTGAACGACCTTCGCCGCACCGTCGGGGACCTTGTCCTGAGCGGTCACTACCAGGTCTTCGGAGAGCTGGCGGCCAGGAATGGACTCGGGTTCCATCCCGAGTCAGGCGGTCCGCATGGCGCGCCTGTTGACGCGTTGCGCCTGCTGGGCGCCGGCACATTTCCTCAGACCGAGTTCTGGGCTCCATCCAAGGTGCACCGCACCGGGGACCTGGATCGCTTTTTTGTGAAAGAGGCATCCAGCGCCGCGCACATCTACGGCAAGACGCTGGTGGCCGGGGAAGGCTTTACCAGCATCGGTCCGCAATGGGAAGAATCGCCGGGAATGGATCTGAAGCCGACCTTTGACCAGGCGGTGTGCGCGGGGTTGAACCTGCTGGTGTGGCATCAATTTGCGTCTTCGCCGGCTGCGACGGGCCTGCCAGGGCAGGAGTATTTCGCGGGAACGCACTTCAATCCCAAGGTGACCTGGTTCAAGGATGGGAAGGCGTTCTTCGATTACATGGGCCGGGTGCAGTTTCTCATGCAGCAGGGCGTGCCGGTGTCGGATGTTCTGTATTACTACGGCGACCAGGTTCCCAATTTTGTGCAATACAAGGGAACCGATCCGGCGCACGTGATGCCCGGCTACGACTACGATGTGGTGGACGAAGACGTGCTCACCCGCGGCCTGACGGTCGAGAATCACCGCATCCGGCTGGCAAATGGCACACGCTACCGCGAGCTGGTGTTGCCGCCGCTCAGCAATATCTCGCTGCCCGCTTTGAAAGCTATCGACCGGTTGGCGCGCGAAGGGGCAACGGTGGTGGGCAGCAAACCGACCCGCCTGACCGGCCTGCCCACGGCGCGCGCTACGGATGCAGAGGTCGTCGCGTTGGCAGATCGTCTCTGGGCGGGATGCGGCAGCAATGGACAAACTGTCAGCAGGGCCGGTGTGGGAAAGATTGTCTGCGGGGAATCCGCGCGCGAGACACTGAAGCAGGACGGCGTTGCGCCTGACCTGATCAGCGCCGGACCTGCGCGCGATGAGGATTTCGATTTTGTCCACCGGCGGACGGGCGCGACGGAGATTTATTTCATCCGCAACATCAGGCCGGCGGCAGTGGCCACGGTGATGAGCTTCCGCGTCCATGGGCTTGCGCCGGAGATGTGGACGCCGGAAAGCGGCGCCATCGCTCCGCTCGGTCTGTATGCATCGACAGCCGATGGCCGCACCAATCTGCCGCTGTGGTTTCCGCCGTACGGCTCAACCGTTATCGTGTTCCGCAGGTCCGCAGGTCCGCATCTTGTCCGGTTGGAACGCGACGGACAGGAGGTGTTTCCGCGGTTGGCGCTGGATACCGCTCCGTTCACGGCCAACATGCAGAACGGCCGCATCCTGTTGCAGGCGGAACAGGGCGGACGTTATGCAGCGACCGATGCAGCGGGACTGCGGTACGCGGCCACGGTGACGGAACCTCTGGTCACGCTGCTGGAAAGTCCGTGGACCCTGGCATTTCCTCCCAAGTGGGGAGCGCCGGCCGTGGTGCATCTTGACAAGTTGGCATCGTGGAGCGACGCGAAGGATGAGGGCGTTCGCCACTTTTCCGGGACGGCTGCATACACGGCCGATTTCCAGGCTCCAGCGCAACTGCCTGCACATGCGCGCGTGGAACTCGATCTGGGCGATGTGCGTGAGACCGCCAGAGTCTCAGTGAACGGCAGAGAGGTTGGCGTGTTGTGGAAGAAGCCGTTCAGGATCGATGTGACCTCCGCTGTTCACGGTGGAACCAATGCACTGCGAGTGGAGGTGACGAACCTGTGGCCGAACCGCATCATTGGCGATCAGAGCCTGTCTGCGGACAAGCGCTTCACGCATACCAACATCACCAAGTTCAAAGCGGATACGCCGCTGATGCCTTCAGGGCTGCTGGGGCCGGTGAACCTGAGAATCACCAACGCAGTGTTGATGCATCCGGATCAATCGTCCACGCGGTAAGATGCTGTCCTGCTACTCGCCGATGGCGTGGTCCGCTTTGATATCTACTCCGCTCCAGACTTTCTGCTGAGTCCAGGGCTCTGCCGGAGCGCTCCAGAACTCATCGGTTGCCGACAGTCCCAATGGCAGCCATGCGGCGGAGCATAGGTAAAGGCTGCCGGTCGAGATATACGTTTCTCCAATGGCCGGTTGGTGGCCGGCGAAGCCGATGGTGAGCCAGCCATGGTTGTCGAAGGTTCCTTTGGCAGACATCATGCGCGTCATTACCGCGGTGAGAGCGGAGCGCACCTGGGCCGGATGCACGCCCTCGGGCAGTTGGTGACGGAGCGCGATCTCGGCAAGGAGTTGAAAGACGCCGAAGCGGTAGGCGAGCGAGCGGCCGATTGCGGGGAACGTGCCTTCCGGGCTGATGAGGCGCTCCTGAATCGCCGCATAGCGGCGGGCTCGCGCCAGGATCGGCGCGCGCATCGCGGCCCATCGCTCGGCGGCGGGGCCAACTGCGTCGAGGACGTTGAGCAGCATGGGCTGAATAACGAAGCTGTTGTAGTAGTCCCAGTGGAACTGCGGGCCGTCTCCATAGAGGCCGTCGCCTACATACCACTGCTGATGCTGGCGCAGGGCGTAGTCGATGCGCATGGCATCCCACGGCTCGCCTGCCTTGCAGAGGAACGCCTCGATGATGGCGGAGAAGAGAAGCCAGTTGTTGAAGCCGGGCTGAAGCTTGCGGGTTGCGTGCATGGAGCGGAGGACATTTTCTTTGGTCGCTCCATCGAGCTTGGCCCACAGTTCGCTGGGCGCGCGCACCAGGGCGAGAGCAAGAAAAGCCGCGTCGACGAGAGACTGCTGATTGCTTCCGAAGTTGAAGGCGTCGGGCGAATGCGGATCGGTTCCATAACGAATGGCGAGACGGGCCCAATCGCGGTAGCGGGCTTGCAGTTGTGCTTCAGCGGCGTCGCCTGAGGGCGCGGCTTCAAGCCAGGGAGCGAGGCCGCACAAGAGACGGCCAACGGCCTCAAGATGCGTGGACTGCGCGCGGGCGGCCTCCTCTCCCTTGACGCATTCGACGGGCATGGAGGCGCGGAGTTTCTGGCGGCTGATGGCTTCAAGAACCGGCTGCGCGACGCGCTCGACGATAGAAAGCCATTGCGCGCGGTCGTCCTTCTGCGAGGAGTCTGTTGACTCTGCTGCTGCTCGCGGCGCGGCGGCATTTGCCAGCAGCGGCGCCGAAGCCAGCAGGGCGCCTTTCAAGAAACTGCGCCGGGTTGCATTGCCCTTCGATTGCATTGGCTCCATCCTTCACGGCATGTGGTTGCCCGCAGGAATTCTAGACGAGATCCGCAGCGGACGTTTGGCGGCGAAGATCGCGCGGAACGCCGCGGGAAGGAAAGTGCGGTCTTCGGGCTTCAAAATAGAGCGGCATTTTCGGTTCAAAAAGAGGCCTTTTTATTCAAAAAAGCGGCTTTTTTGCTCGAAAAACGGCCAAAATCGAGGGTTTGCAGTTACTGGTAAGTAACTAGGGTAAATTTGTAAATCATTCATTCATAACCACTTATTTGAAATGAGGGTGTAAAAAAAGCGCCTGAAA
>Ga0302320_10001697_pt1 | contig 52638 bp, 46 predicted proteins | sample Bog_T0_3_FD_202130 | JGI IMG/M metagenome (GOLD analysis project Ga0302320, IMG submission 202130) | Peat permafrost microbial communities from Stordalen Mire near Abisko, Sweden - Bog_T0_3 | ecosystem: Environmental > Terrestrial > Soil > Wetlands > Peat | place: Sweden: Abisko, Stordalen Mire...
AACCTCTACATCTCGATCGCGGGGCTGGGTTATTTCTTCTTCTCGAACACGCCGACGCTGTCGGCGATCTTCGGCAAGAACCTGTCAAGCCCCGCTGCGAGGCGGGCGAGGCGCAAACACGTGGTCGACCTGGTGATGCAGGCGCTGCGGCCGTGATTGGCTGCCGTCAATGCGAGGAGTCATTGCGAGGAGCCCTTGCTACAAAGCAATCCATTTACCATCGATGCCCGTGGCATGGATTGCTTCGCTGCGCTCGCAATGACGGCGTTGCTGCGAATCTAATCAACCAAACGGTTGAAAGATTGATGGCGGCGCGCTAGACTGGCGCTGCCTGCCGGCGGGCAGAGCGCAAGGAGCAAACGGTGTCCAGCGACGGAATGCGCTCCCTCAAGACCCTTGCGATCATCCTGATCGTGCATCTCGCTGTGATCGTGCTGTGGCAGGTGCTGGTCGACGTCTTCCACGTGCCGAAATTCGTGCTGCCCTCCCCGCTCGCCACGATCGCGACGCTGGCCTCGGCGAAATACGCATGGCTTTCCAATCTCGCGGTCACGGCAGTGGAAATCCTCGGTGGTTTTGCGCTGGGCGCCTTTGTCGGGGTGGCGCTTGCGGTGTTTTTCTGCTGGTCGCCGCTGTTGAGCCTGTTGCTGCTGCCGCTGTTCGTGACGCTGAACATGATCCCGAAAGTAGCGCTCGGCCCGCTGTTCATCGTCTGGTTTTCCTACGGCATCTTTCCCAACATCCTGATCGCCTTCAGCATCTGCTTTTTCCCGATCCTGCTGACCACCGCACGCGGATTGAACGAGGTCGAGCCCGATTTGCTCGACCTCGTCAAATCGCTGCGAGGGTCGCGCTGGACGCTGTTCCGCAAGATCCAGCTGCCGGGCGCGCTGCCTTACGTGTTTTCCGGCATGAAGGTCGGCGCCATCCTGGCGGTGGCCGGCGCCATCGTCGGCGAGTTCATCGCCTCAGACCGCGGGCTCGGGTATCTCATGATCCAGGTGCAGTCCTCGCTCGATACGCCGGCGATGGTGATGGCAGTGGTGCTGTTGACACTGCTCGGCGTCGCGCTTTACGGCCTGGTGCTCGGCTGCGAACGGCTGTTTGTGGTCAGGGACATCAGGCTGCAATAATAAGATGCGTCAGGGAATGAACATGCGGCTTACACGCGACAATCTGCCGGAGACCATCTCGGATGTGGCCGAACTCGACGAACTGCTGTGCCGGCCGAGCCAGGCACTGATCGACGATCTCGAGAAGGTCGACGGCGACATCATGATCCTCGGCGTCGCCGGCAAGATGGGACCGACGCTGGCCGGGCTCGCCAAGGCCGCCCTGCCCCACCGCCGCGTCATCGGCGTAGCGCGTTTCAGTGATGCCGGCGCCGAGAACTGGCTGCATGCCCGCGACATCGAGACCATACATTGCGACCTGCTCGACGAGGCCGCGATTCAAGCCCTGCCAAAGGTGCCGAACATCGTGTTCATGGCCGGGCGCAAGTTCGGCGCGGAGGGCGACCTGTCGCTGACCTGGGCGATGAATGCGCACGTTCCCGCGCTGGTCGCGCAGGCGTTTCGCCACTCGCGGATCGTGGCGTTCTCGACCGGCTGCGTCTATCCTTTCGTACCGGTCGACGGCAAGGGAGCGCGCGAGGATCTGCCGCCCGACCCTCCCGGCGAATACGCGCAATCCTGCGTCGGGCGCGAGCGCATGTTCGAATATTTTTCGCGCAAGTACTCGACGCCCGGCCGCCTGTTCCGCCTCAACTACGCCATCGACATGCGCTACGGCGTGCTGCACGACATCGCGACCAAGATCCTCAGTGGCCTGCCGATCGACGTCAGCCTCGGCCACGTCAACTTCATCTGGCAGGGCGATGCCTCGGCGCAGGCGCTGCGCTGCCTGGCGCGTTGCGAAACGCCGACCTCGCCGATCAACGTCAGCGGCCACGAGATTCTGGCGGTACGCGATCTCGCGGCAAAACTCGGCGCGCGGCTTGGCCGCGAGCCCATTATCACAGGCCACGAACAGCCGACGGCGTGGCTCACCGACACCTCGCAGGCGCTGAAATTGTTCGGCTCACCTGTTGTCGACACCGGGCAACTGATCAAATGGACCGCGGACTGGGTTGCGCGTGCGATGCCGAGTCTGGGAAAGCCCACCAAATACGAGGTGCGCGATGGCAGGTACTGACGAGGGCGCCATTGCCGAACTCGGTCCCGACGCCGCGCGTGAAGGCCTTGAGCTTTCAGCGGAAGCTCACTGGAACCAGAACGAGGCCGACTGGCGATTTTTCCTCAGCCGTGGAACCGTGTTCGGTATCCGCGACAAAGACGGCCGCCTGGTCGCGACAGCGGCACTGTTGCCCCATGCGTCAGGCCAGGCCTGGATCAGCATGGTGCTGGTGACCACAAGCTGGCGACGCCGTGGCCTTGCGACAAAACTGGTCGATGCCTGTCTCGCTGCCGCGGCGAAACGAAATCTTACCACCTGGCTCGATGCGACGCCGGCGGGGGCTGCGGTCTATAGCCCGCTGGGATTTGAGCCGACGTTGCAGCTGCGGCGGCTGCGGTTCGAGCACGCTATGTCGACCAAGACTGAGGCGGCGCCGTCGCTATCGCTCTGCGGCATCGAAACATTCATCGCACGGGATCGCATCGCAATCGGCTTCGATCGCAGCAGCTTGTTGACCGAGATTGGGGGACGCATCGGCTCCCGGCTGCTGTCAAGCGGCCAGGCGCTGGCACTGGTCCGCGACGGCCGCAAGGCCCGGCACATCGGTCCGGTACTGGCCGACGACCCGAATCAAGCGCTGGCCCTGGTCCATGAGATCGCCCGATCCGAACGCGGACCGTTGCTGATCGACGCCGTCAACGAACAGGCAGAGTTTCTGACGGGACTGATCGGCTCGGGCTGGAACGTCGAGCGGCCGTTTCAGCGCATGCGATTCGGCCGCCCCACCGCGCCCCCTGCCGAACCGCCATTCGCGGTGGCCGGTCCCGAATACGGATAAGGACTTTCCATCATGCATCATAGCCAGATGAAATCCGAGGTACGGCGCCTGATCGCCGACGGCACGGTGATCCCGGCGCATCCGCTGGCGCTTGACGCCGGCCGCGGGTTCGACCCCATCCATCAGCGCGCACTGACGCGCTATTACATCGATGCCGGCGCCGGCGGGCTCGCGGTCGGCGTCCACACCACGCAATTCGCAATCCGCGAGGCCGGCCTCTATCGGCCCGTGCTGGAACTGGCGGCGGAGACGGCGGCCGACTGGACCAAACGGCCGCTGGCGCTGGTCGCCGGCCTGGTGGGGCCGACGCGGCAAGCCATCGCTGAGGCAGAGATTGCGCGCGGCATCGGTTATCACGCTGGATTGCTCAGCCTCGCTGCGATGAAGGATGCTTCCGAAGACGAGATCGTCGCCCATTGCGCGGCGGTGGCGCGGGAAATTCCGCTGGTCGGTTTCTACCTACAGCCAGCGGTCGGCGGCGTCATCCTCAGCGCGGACTTCTGGCGGCGCTTTGCCCTGATCGACAACGTCATCGCCATCAAGATCGCGCCATTCAACCGCTACCGCACGCTCGACGTGCTGCGCGGCGTCAGTGCTGCCGGTGCGCTGGATCGGGTCGCGCTTTATACCGGCAATGACGACCATATCCTGCTCGATCTCACGCTGCCGTTCGACCTGCGCGACAAGGGCGTCACGACACGGGCGTATTTCCGCGGCGGCCTGCTCGGCCACTGGTCGGTGTGGACGGCGAGCGCGATCAAGCAGTTCGAGATCTGCCGCGCCGCGCGCCACAAGGACACGGTGCCCGCGGATCTTTTGGCGCTCGACGCCCGCGTCACCGACTGCAACAGCGCGTTCTTCGATGTCGCCAACAATTTCCACGGCTGCATCGCCGGATGTCACGAGATCCTGCGGCGGCAGGGACTCCTCGACGGCATCTGGTGCCTCGATCCCGCCGAGGGATTGAGCCCCGGGCAAATCGAGCAGATCGACCGCGTCTGCAACGAACACGCCGATCTCTCGGACGACGATTTTGTCGCGGCCAATTTGCAGAAATGGCTGGCATGAGCGCGCAAGAGCAGCCGTTCATCCGCCTGCGCAATGTGCGCAAGGTCTATCGTTCGCAAGATACGGAGTTTCTGGCCGTCTCCGACGTCACCATGGACGTGCAAGAGGGCGAACTGATCTCGCTGGTCGGTCCCTCCGGCTGCGGCAAGACCACCGTGCTGAAGATTCTGGCGGGACTGCACGACGCCGACGGCGGCACCATCCAGATCGGCAATGCGCATACGCCGTTCAATCCCGCGCGCGACATCGGCATGGTGTTCCAGCAGGCGCTGCTGTTGAAATGGCGGACCATCATCGACAACGTGCTGCTGCCTGCCGAAATCGTCGGCCTGCCAATGAAGGCCGCGCGCGGCCGCGCCCGCGATCTTCTCAACCTGGTCGGCCTTGCCGGCTACGCGGACAAATATCCCCAGCAATTATCCGGCGGGATGCAGCAGCGTACCGCGATCGCGCGCGCCTTCATCCACGATCCCAAGCTGATCCTGATGGACGAACCGTTCGGCGCGCTCGACGCGCTGACGCGGGAACAGATGAACCTGGAGATGCTGCGGATCTGGCGCGAAAGCGGCAAGACCATCATCTTTGTCACCCACTCGATCCAGGAGGCGGTGTTCCTCGGCTCGCACTGCGCCGTGCTGACCGCAGGCCCGGCGCGAATGGCGGAATATTTCCCGATTGAGCTGCCGTTTCCGCGCGCGCTGCCGATCAAGACCACGGACGAATTCGGCGCCTATGCGCGGCGGATCTATGCGAGTTTGGGGATGGGATCGAGCGCTTCCTAGGAAGTCTGCGAACGCGAGGGTTTTTCCCCTTCTCGCAGCAGCGCATCCTTGACGATCACCTTTTCGGCATAGAGCCCAGCGATATCGTCGTCGGACAGGCCGAGCTCGTGCAGGATCGCTTCGTTGTGCTCGCCCAGCAGGTCCGCTTTCAGTCCACCCTGCCCGGACCACGCGGAAAACCGCACGGGGTTGCCGGGAATCGCGAACGAACCGATCTGCGCGTCATGGACTTGCCGAACGGTGCCGCGCTCCACCAGATGCGGTTGCGCCATGGCCTCGTTCAGCGTGAGCACCGGCGCGCAGGGAATCCGCTCCTTTTCCAGCGCGGCCATCGCCGCGTCCCGCGATGGAAACGTCTTCAGCCATTTTTCCAGGATATCGGCGACCTCTTTGTTGTTGTCGCTCCTGGCACGCGCGGAAGCGAAACGCGGATCGTTCTCGAGTTCGGGCATGCCGATCGCCCTCACCATCTGCGGCCATTGGTGGGCGAGCGCGCAAACCACGATGAACTCACCCCGGCCGCAATCGAACACGCCAACCGGACCACCATTCGGATGCAGCGATCCCTCGCGTTGGGGAACGAAGGAATCGCCGCGAATCGCGACTTTGGGAACGTTAGCCTCGTGCATGTGGAAATAGGTATCGACCAGCGTCGCCTCGATGAACTGGCCTTCGCCGGTCCGCTCGCGATGCAGCAGGGCAAAGCCTACCGCCATCGCCGCGGCCACGCCGGTAGATGCATCGCCGATCGCGATCGGCACTTGCGCCGGCCTGCCGTCGGGTTCGCCGATCACGCCGGTAATGCCGGCCAGCGCCTGCGCGATGTAATCATATCCGGGCTTGTCGCTCAAAGGACCCGTCTGCCCGGCGAACGAGATCGAGCACATGATGATTTTCGGATTGATCTTCTTCAGCTCCTCGTAACCGAGGCCCGCCCTGCTCATCACCCCCGGCGTGAAATTTTCGACCAGCACGTCGCACTTTGCCGCCAACTTGCGCAGAATCTCGCGGCTTTTTGGGTGCTTGAAGTCCAGCGCCAGACTCTTCTTGGAATGGTTTTGCTGAAAGAAATACGTGCTCTGCGAGGTGCTCCGGTACTCCGGCGACCGCGGCTTCAGCCCCTGGAATCGCGACCGGTCGCCGCTCGGCGCCAGCTCGATCTTGATAACATCGGCGCCGGCTTCCGCCAGCAGCCTGGTGCAGGTAGGTCCCGCGACGAATTGCGTGATATCGAGAACGCGATAGCCCGTGAGCATATTTGGAGCCAGGCTCATGTTGATTCCTCGATAGCTGAGACGGTTTTGTCATGATCGCGCGGTGAGGTGAGAGAAGTTCCGAAAAGGCTTTCGCGCGCCTTCAAATCCAGCGTGGAGCGTTTTCCGCTCCTGCCGAGAGCAAGGCCCTTCTGAACCTGCGGCCGGGCCCGGACCTCGGCGAACCATCGCTTCAACTGCGGATAATCCTCGAGCGACAGCCCCTGCGCCTTGTGGGTCATGATCCAGGGAAAGCAGGCGATGTCGGCGATCGAATATTCGCCCGATATAAACGCACCGGTTTTTTCCAGCTGGGCGAGCACGCCATAGAGCCGCATCGCCTCGCGGCCGTAGCGGTCAATGGCATAAGGAAGTTTCTCGGGCGCATAGAGCAAAAAATGGCCATTTTGACCGAGCATCGGCCCGAGCCCGCCCATCTGCCACATCAGCCATTGCATGACATGGGTGCGCCCGCGCAGGTCGGCCGGGTAAAACCGGCCGGTCTTTTCGGCGAGATAAAGCAGGATGGCGCCGGATTCGAAGATCGAGATCGCCTCGCCGCCATCAGCCGGATCCCGGTCAATGATGGCCGGGATCCGTCCATTCGGGCTGAGCTTGACGAACTCCGGCTTGCGCTGTTCGCCGCGCGTGATGTTGACCGGAAACACGGTGTAGGGAAGCCCGCATTCCTCCAGCATCACGGATATTTTCCAGCCGTTTGGCGTCGGCGCGAAGTACAGCTCGATCATGGTGCGCTCGTGTCGTCGAACCAATCAGGCGGACTGCCTGACCTTGGAAAGCGAAAGCCCGGCCTGCTCGAGACGCCCTGCCAGCATCGGAATGCGGTCGTTGCCCCAGAACTGTTCGCCACGGAAAATGCACATGGGAACGCCGAACACGTGATCGACGGAGGCTTCCTGCTGGGCGCTCTCATAGTCGCGCTGGCCGTCGCCGTCGAAATAGGCCCGATAATCCTTTCCGGACAGACCGAATTCATCCATGAATTTGGTCATCGCTTCGACTTCGTCGATCGCCAGTTCGCGCTTGAAGAACAATTCGAACACGCTGCGGCTGTATTCGACGATTTTTCCGTGCTTCTCCGCGAACAGCCCGCCGATCAGCGCCGGCGTGGTGTCGTAGATCTTGAGCGGGCCGCGGATGATCTTCTTGTCGCCGCGTTCGTTGGCGGTGCGCCTTGCGTCCATATAGGAGTACTTGACCTTGTACTCCGAATAGACGCTGCGTTGTCCGGAACCCTTGATCCTGAGCTGGAACGGCTTCCATCTCACCTTGACCGCGAATTTTTCCTCGAGCGCAAAGGCCGGGTCGAAGCCGAGCCACGCATAGGGGCTCTTGTAGTCGGAATACATCTTCAATTCTTCGGTCATGCTCGGTCTCCGTTGTGATTGGGCTTGTGATCAATTGGATTGCGCGACAAGCGGGCAGCGGCTTTGCGACAGCGGCTGCGCCGCGTCCTCGGCCGGGATGGTCTGCAGGATGTTGTAATAGTCCCACGGCTCTTTCACTTCGTTGGGTTTCTTGATGCTGGCGATATAGAACGAGTGCATCAGCCAGCCGTCCTTGCGCACGCTGCCGTTATGAACATAGAAATCGTCGACCGGAAGCTTCCTGATCTGGTCGGCGACCTTCAGGCCATCGGTGCTGCCGGCGGCCGCGACGGCCTCCAGGTAATGTTTGGTCGCGGAATACACCGCGGCCTGATCCATGGTCGGCATTTTCTGGTGTTTTGCGAAAAACTTCATCGACCAGGCCCGCGTCTCCGGGGTCCGGTTCCAGTAAAACGGCGTGGCGAAGGTCAGGCCCTGCACCGCCTCGATCCCCAGCGCATGCACGTTGGTGATGTAGGTCAGGGGGACAACGATCTGCTGGCCGCCCTGCACGACGCCAAATTCCCTGGCCTGTTTCAGCGCCGTTGTGGTGTCTTCCGCGGCCGAGATCAGCCACAGCACTTTTGCCTTCGACGCCATCGCCTGCAGGATGAACGAACTGAAGTCCGGATTGTTCTGGGGAAAACGGACCGCGCCCACCACCTTGCCGCCGGCGGCCTTGATCGCATCGGTGGCGGCGTCCTGCATTGCCTTGCCGAATGAATAATCCGCCGCCAGGAAGAAGTAGGTGTCGAGGCCCTTTTCGATCAACGACTTCGGCAGCGGCGCCGAGATAGCATAGGCGTTCAGCGACCAGGAAAACGCGGTGGGGATACAGGCCTCCTGGGTGATCGAAGGCGATCCGGTGACGCCATGCATCACGATCATGTTCCGGCTACGGGCGACTTCCTGCACCGCCAGCGCGACGGCCGATTGCGCGACATCGACGACGACGCCGATGCCATTATTGTCGAACCAGTTGCGCGCGATCGCAGCACCAACGTCCGGCTTGGTCTGGTGATCGCCGGAAACAATCTCGACCGGACGGCCCATGACCTTGCCACCGTAATCGTCGACCGCCATCTGCGCCGCCAGCACCGAGCCCGGACCCATGATGTCCTTGTACATGCCGGCCATATCGGTGAGGACGCCGATCTTGACGGGTGGCTGATTGTCCTGCGCGCGCGCCGGCGCCGCCAGCGGCGCCGCGATGAGGAGCGACAGGCAAAAAGCCCTAGAAATTTGAACTGGGTTACGCGTCATGGGATTCCCTTGCTACGGCTCTGGGCGGCCGTTTGAAGTTGCGTCGTGAAGCTTTTCGGATGAACCGCTAGATCACTTGCCGATCTCTGAGTTTTTCGATCTGTGCCACCGACAGGCCAAGCAATCCCTCATAAATCTCCGCGTTGTTTTGCCCGAGGCTAGGCGCGGGATCGGTGTAGCCCTTGTGGGTGCGGCCGAGCTTGATGGGGAAGCCCGCGCCGATCACGTCGCCGTCAAGGGTTTCGGTGGGGTGTTGCAGCGGCTGCAGCATGTCGCGTTCGCGCAGGTGCTTCCACTCCATCAGGTCGCTGAAATTGCGGATCGGGCTTGCGGCGATGTCACCGCGGTTGAGCGCTTCGATCGCCTCAGCCGTCGTCAGCGCCTGCGTCCATTCGGTGACGATCGCATCGATCTTCTCGTTATTGGCCACGCGCCATCCCATGCTCATATAGGTTTCGCTCTGAGCCAGATCGGATCGGCCCATCACATGAAGCAGCGCGACCCAGTCCTCATTGGTCGCCGCGCCAATCGCGACGGTGCCGTCCCGGGTCGGATAGGTGTTGAACGGCGAGAACCGCATGATGCGATTGCCCTGCCTCGGCGTCAGGTTCAGCCGCTCATAGCAATCGAGCGGTTCGTCGAGCACCAGCGCCAGCAGGCAATCCGTCATCGAGACGTCGACGAACTGTCCCTCGCCGGAAATCCGCTGCTCGAACAACGCGGCCAGGATGCCGGACACCGCGAAGGCCCCGGTGATGCCATCGGCCAGCGCCGTGCCTGCCTTGCTCGGCGGCCGGTCTGGTTCGCCGGTAATGCTCATCAGGCCGGCGCCGGCCTGAACCATCAGGTCGTAGGCCTTCAGTTTTCGATCCGAGCCGGTCGAGCCATATCCGGTCAGCGCGCAATGAACGATCTTCGGATTGACGGCACGGTTGGCGGCGTAATCGATGCCGAGCCGCTCAGCCGCGCCCGGCCGCAGATTCTCGACCAGCACATCGGAGCGGCGCAGCAGTTCCCGGTAGAGTTCCATGCCTTCCTTGCTGCGCATGTTGAGCGTGATCGACTTCTTGCCGCGGCATCGTTTCAGGTAGGCGATGCCGAGATCGCTATCGTTCTGCTTTTCAAAGGAAACGCCGCTGGTGCCGACAAACGGCGGACCGGTCATGGTCGGATCGCCGCGTCCGGGTTCATCGATACGGATGACCTCGGCGCCGAAACCCGCCAGCATCAGCGTGGAGAAAGGACCTGAATAGAACCGGGTGACGTCGAGCACTCTCACGCCCCGGAGAGGCCCCTGATTTGACGCGGCGCCGGTCACGAAATGCAGCCTCCTTGGGCGTCCTGACCTGTTCCAGCCATTCCCGACGCCAATCATGGTTGATCTTTTCGCCAATACAGGTCAATTCTTTTCCTATCCGCTTAATTGATGCGAATATGGAATGAATGATGGCGAGGCTGTTTCGGAAGGGCCAGAGCGGGTTTGACGTCGCCATCAAGCACATCCGGGCGGTGAATTCGGTGGCGCTGTACGGAAGCTTCACGGCTGCGGCAGCAGACCTCGGAATGACCCAATCCGCGGTGAGTCGGCTGGTGCTTCAGCTCGAAAAACAACTGGGTGTTTCGCTGTTCCTGAGATCCACCCGCAACGTGGTGCTGACCGCGCCGGGCCGCGAATTTACCGCGTCGACCCGGCGATTTATCGACGATCTCAACATCCAGGTCGAGAACGCCAGGGCCCTGGGCGGGCAGCTGCGCGGCCGGCTGATCCTCTCGTGCCAGCTTTCCATTACCCATCACGTCGTCCCGGATGCCGTATTGAAGTATCGCAAGGCGCATCCCGGCGTGGAGATCCATATCCGCGAAGGACTTGGCAGCGAAGTGCACGAGGATGTACGCAGCGGCCTCGCCGATTTCGGCATCGGAAATACCACCGGCCTCAATCCGGAAGTCGTCGCCGACCAGATCGTGCAGGAATCGCTGTTTGCCGTGCTGCCTTCCAAACACCGGCTGCGCAACAAGAACGTAATCACGCTCAAGGACCTCAAAGACGAGGAGTTCGTCTCGCTGCCGACCGGGGCTGGCCTGCGCCGGCAAATCGACGGCGTCGCCGCCGCCCATGGCCTCACGTTCAAGCACATGACCGTGGTCGGGCAATTCGGCACGCTGTTCGATTTCGTTGCCGCCGCTGTCGGCGTCGCGATCGTGCCGGCCTCGGCGCTGCCGCGGCGGCATCAATATGGCGTGCTGGTCAAGAAGCTGGCGTCGCCCTCGATCGTGCGAAGCATCGGAATTCTGCGGCTCAAGAACCGCGCGCTGGCACCGGCGGCGACCGGCTTTCTCGATATCTTCCAGCCGCTGTTCCTGAGCGCCTCGCGCCGCTAGTCAGCCGGACTCAAATCACTTTCTCACCGGCATCGGAGATGGTGCGAGCGCGTGGGGCCCGTGCCGGATTTTTGGCTCAACCCTTCGGCTCGCATCGATTTGGTATTGACTAATTACCTCTGATTGTAAAATCTATAACGGTTGATTTATAATCGAATTTACGTTGATCAAGGGACCGTTCCCTCGCATTCCCGCGAAAGACCTTTCAATCACTGAGTGGCTCGTCACGGACCGGACTGACGGCCGGGTAACGACAAACCCGGTAAATCAAAATTTTGCTTGAGGAGGCTACCATGCCATTGCGAAACTACGGCCTGCTGACCGGTTATGTCTCGGGATTCGGACCTCAGGGCGGAGGTAACCCGCATCACCTGCTGGATGTGAGCGCGGACAATCTGCAATATCGCATTGCGATCAATCTCGGTCCGTCAGTCCGTCCCACCAAGTCCGACATGCAGTTTCAATTCGTGACCGACCTTCAAAAGGCAGGGGCGGCGGCAAAAGCGCTGGTCTCGAAAATCAAGAACGTCTCGGCATTCAGGGTCAAGGAGACGTCTGCGAATCTTCCGACTCTGGACTTCGTGCACGGCAACGTTATCAATATGAAAGCCTTTCGCCCGCTTCCGGACGGATCATCGAATTCCAGTCAGTTCGGCAAGAAGATTACCGACCTTGCAAATGCTGTTTCGGGAAAGAGCGACGCTTTCGTCGCCGTGTTCGGCACGGGTTATCCCGATCAGGACGATCGGATCACCGGCCGGCATCAGCAAATAAACCCGCTTCAGGACTCGTTCGGATTTACCGGCATCGACAACGTTCACATGAATCAGGGGAGCTATTATCGGATCGGAGGACACTCCGACGCTCATTTCCACGAGAACGGCCCCGATCAGGATGGCGCGGTGTTTTTCTTCCTCCCAGGCGGACAGGTTACCGGGCTGTTTGTAAAATTCTCGAGCCAGGACAACGAGACCGACGCCTATGGAAATCCGCTCAAGACCGGCGTTGCAGAACTGGACGCCAAGGGGGCGATCCCGCCCCGTGTTCGAAAGAAGCTGACGCGCGCTCCGGTTCTTCGGCGTAAAGGCAAGCCCTCGGCGATCCCAACCCTGACTTCCGCCGAGCCGATCCTTCCGGGCGGCTCGACACCGGTTCCATCGGGCGGATTTATCTTTGCCGATCCGACCTCACAAGAGGATCCCAGCGACGGAACGTTCAAGGCAGACGACGACAAGGAACACCGCTTTTCTCCCTTCGTCACGCAAATCAACAAGGGCATCGTGCCGGAGCCGGTACCGGGTCCGCTGCACGGCAACTACCCGGTGATGAAACTGCAGGACGTCCTCGGGGCGGCTGCGACCCAGAAAATCCAGGACGCCGGTCAGCTGGTTTTTCACATGGTTGGCGATACCGGGGCACCGGTGATCCAGAAACTGACCGGCGAGGACAGCGTCGCCAACATGATGGTGTCCGATTTTGACACCAAGACCGATGCCGACCGGCCAAAATTCTTTTTCCACCTGGGCGACGTCGTCTATTACTACGGTGAACCCGACTACTATTACAGCCAGTTTTACAAGCCGTACCAATCCTACCCCGCGCCGATATTTGCGATCCCGGGCAATCACGACGGCATCACCTATGACGAGTCGATGGAGACGCTGGCCGGATTCAAGGCCGCATTCTGCGATTCACAGCCGCAACACTGGAAAGCCGCCGGCGGTATCACCCGAACAACGATGACGCAGCCGGGTGTCTGGTTCACGCTCGATGCGCCCTATGTGTCGATTATCGGGCTGTACAGCAATTGCGCGGAGGGTCCGGGATACCTGGACGACCAGCAGCTGCTGTTTTTCTACAAGGAGCTGACACGACTCAAGGCCGACCGGCAGTCGGGCAAGATCGCCGCGATCCTGCTTGCGGTGCATCACCCACCGATTTCGTTCACCTCTGCAAAGCCCTCGTCCACCAAAATGAGCGCGAAACTCGACGAAGCGTGCAACCAGGCGGGAATATGGCCGGACGCGGTGTTGTCCGGTCACACCCACATCTACCAGCGCGCAACCCGGACAATCGGCTCGCGCCAAATTCCGTACATCATCGCGGGCAGCGGCGGTTACGACGACAACGCGGACAAAAAGCACACCACGAAGTCGCTTCAGCAGCGCAGTTCACCGGCGCTGCGACTCGACACCGTCTTGTATACTTTCGGCTATTTGCGGCTGATTCTGACACCGAAATCCAGGAGCCAATCACCGACCTTGCGGATCGAGTTTCGAACTCCGAGCAATCAGGGACAGGCGGCGGACTCGTGCGTCATCGACCTGTCGAAGAATGTCGTGACCTGATGATCTAGCGCGGCAGCAGCCTTGCTTCGCGGTAGCGCTCAAGCTGGTCGCGCAGCATGGCGATCGAATCGACGCAGGCGTTGAAGCCGGCTCGCCGCAGCTTGCCGGTATCGGTAAGCAGGTCCCATTCCTTGGCGAAGACGAAATCGCCGAATTCCCATGACGCAAGACTCTCGAGCGGGCGCGGTTGCAGACCATGCCGCGCGACGATGCGGTCCCAGACCGGTCCCTTGTCGGCCATCCAGGTCGCGAGCTTGATGTGGCGCGGCACGCCGCAGGGAATCTCGAACCATTGCGCCAAAAGCGGCCAGACCTGGCGCCAGCGAAAGCTGTCGCCGTTGGTGATATTGAACGCCGCGTTCTTGCCCGTGTCATGCGTGGCGAGAAAGATGATCGCGTCGGCAAGACAATTGGCATCCGACAACTCAGTGAGCACGGAATAGGCGGCGGCGCTGCCGGGAAAATCCAGGGGAACATTGAGCTCCCTGCAGATCGCGGCGTAGGCACCAAGCACCGTGATCAGGTTCCGCGAGCGGCTCGGCGCGAAGTCGCAGATATAGGACGGCCGCGACGCCGACCAGCTCCAGCGCGACGCCGCGGCACGTGTGCTCAGAAGGTCCTGTTGGTCGTAATAGAAATTCGGCGGCAGATGCCGGGGATCATCCTCGCGCGAGGGTGTCGAATACGGGCCAAGATGCATGCCGTACCATTTGATGCCCTCCAGCAGGTGGACATGCTCGAGCGCTTCGCTGCGCGTCGCCAGCGCGTCGAGCGTCGCCATCAGCATCGCGACGTTGCCCTCGACGTCCTCGACGCCGCCTTCGCGAAACGGCGCGCGGGCGCAGAAGAAGGCATGCGTCACCGGTTCGATTTTTTTGAGTGCGCGCCGGCAGGCGGCAGGGTCGGTGAGGTCCGCGGCAAGATGGGTGAACGGCGCCTCGCCCGCTGGCGGCGTGCGCGACATGCCGTAGACGCGCCAGCCCGCGTGGCGCGCGAGCGCGGCGGCGATAGGCGCGCCGGTGGCGCCGGTCGGCCCGATCACCAGGGCAGTTCGGTCAGACATCGCCGAACCCCGCCTCTCGGAGACGCCTGCAGCTATCGGCGATGTCAGCGTCCGGGTTCGGCGAAATGACTTCCAGCATCGGCAACTCCGTGCATCCGATCTCTTTCATGACTGACGCAAGGCCCGCAAGCGGAACATCACCCTGCCCCAGCGGATCGTGCTTGTAACTCTGCCGCGTGGTATCGGAAAAATGAACCAGGCTGAGCCGCTCCTGCATGCGCCGCAACCCTTCCGCAGGCGCCTCACCGATGAAATGAGCGTTGGCGACGTCGTAGATCACGCGAATACTGTCGTCGCCATAGCCATCGACGACCTTCATCAGCGAGTCCGCATCCGGCAGGAACGCAAACGACATGTTCTCGATCAAAAGCCGGGTGCCAACCTGCCGCGCCAGCGGCGCCAGCACGTCGAGCGCGCGGTAGAAATGGGAGACCATGCGTTCCCTGGGCATCGGAAACAGCGGATTGGCCTTGCCGGGACCGATGATGATGCCGCCGGCGCCGAGCTCGCCGGCGCAGCGCACGAATTTTGTAAGCAAATCCAGCGTATAGGTCCGCATTTCCTCTGCCGCTGCGGCAACATTGATATCGATATTCGGCATGTTGACGGTCACCAGCCGCAGGCGTTGCTCGCAAAGTTGACGCAGGCCGCGGAGTTTCGAGGCGTTAAGCTCGGCCGGCCAGAGATGGCCGGGGAAGAACATCAACTCAACCCCGCCATAACCCTGGTCGGCAAGCCGGGCCACGGTATCGGCGGCGCTGCCGCCGAAAATGTAGGAGTAGGTGTTGACGCCAAAGCCTGCCCCCGGGTTTTTCATGCGAGTTTCCTCCCCCCGGCCTGCGCGGTGCACTGCGCCAGATGCCGGCCGGCGATATAGCCAAATGTCAGGATAGGCCCGAGCGTGATGCCGGGTCCCGGATAATTTCCGTTCATGATCGAACCCATATCGTTGCCGCAGGCATAAAGGCCGGCGATGACCTCGCCATTCCCGCGCAACGCGCGCGCGCAGCTGTCGGTCTGGAGGCCGATCGCGGTGCCGAGATCCGCAGGATAGATGCGGAGCGCGTAAAACGGCGGCTGTTCGATCGGCGCGACGCAAGGGTTGGGCGAATGACTGATATCGCCGAGGTGACGCTGGTAAATGGTCGTGCCGCGGCCGAATGCCGGGTCGAGTCCCGCGCTCGCATGCAAATTGTACGCGCGCAGGGTCGCCGCAAGAGCCGACTTTTCAACGCCGATGGCTTCGGCGAGCGCTTCGATATCAGGCGCTTGCTTCAGTTCGCCGCTCCTGAGGTATGGTCGAAGACGCCAGGTGAAAGGCTTGATCCGGCCGAGCCCATAGGTCCAGAGAAAATGCCGGTCGCAGATCAGATAGAACGAACGATTATCCCCGTCATTGCCGTCGCGCAGCATGGCCAGCACAAATTCGTGGTAGGACAAGGCTTCATTGACAAAGCGCTTTCCGGACGCATTGACCGCGATGATTCCGGGCTTGGCGCGGTCGGTTACGGTATGCGGGAAGACACCCTCGCTGCCGTCCGCGCGCCGAAAGCGCGAGGCCGGCACCCAATAGGCGGCACTGGCTGCGCGCGTATTCAGACTGGCACCCGCGGCGATCGCGATCTGCAAGCCGTCACCGGTACCGCCGGGGGCCGTGGCCGAAACAGAACCGGCGGCGCCGGGGAACAACTGCGCGCGAAGGCTTGCGTCATGGGAAAAGCCGCCGGTCGCCAGCACGACGCCCTTGCGCGCAACGATTGATCGGCTGCCGGATGAATCCCCGACCCGAACGCCCCGGACGGCGTCGTCCTCGATCAGCAGCTGCTCGACGCCGACGCCGAACAACATCGCCACGTTTCGCGCCAGCAGCGAAGCGTAGAGCCGTGCCGCCAGCGCGTTGCCGAGATGCAGCGTAGTCCCCCGCGGCGCGCGCAGCCGCTGCAGTGCGTATCGCGAAATCAAATCGAGCGAACGCAGGGTCGAGCGAAACGAGCGCCCGAATTGGCGCAGATGCGGGATATCAAGCCGATTGACCATCATGCCGCCGAACAGCGTGAACTCCGGCAATGGCGGGCGCAACCGCTTGAAATTCGCGCCCAGCCGCGCACCGTCGAAGCTGACGGGTTCGAGCACGCGGCCACCGGCGGTGGCGCCCGGTTTCTCCGGATAATAATCGGGATAGGTTTTTACCGGCTGCAGCCGGACTTCCGTATTGCGCTCGAGATACTCGACTGCTTCCGGCCCGCATGCCAGAAATGTCTCGCGCAAATCCGCGTTTTCGGATTCGGGAACGGTGCCGGCGAGATAGTTTTGGGCGTCAGCCAGACTGTCATCGATGCCGGCTTGCTTCATCTTGCCGTTGACGGGAATCCACACCATCCCGCCGGACCATGCCGTCGTGCCGCCGACAAATCCGGTCTTTTCGATCAGAAGAACGCTCAACCCTTCGCTGGCGGCAACGGCGGCCGCCGTCATGCCACCGGCACCCGCGCCAATGACGATGACATCGTAAGCGTCGGAAGCCGGCATGAGGTAGGGCTCGCAGGACTGCAACCAGACTCAGACGATTTTGCCGTCGTCGGTTACCGGCGAGGTGACCACCAGAAACACCAGGTCGACCAGGCCGGAATTGGAGATGGCGTGCTCGACGCCGGGCGGCAGAAAGATGAAATCGTGCTTGCGCACCAGGTGGTTCTTGCCCGCGACTTCCATCATCCCCTCGCCTTCGAGCACGTGGTAGACTTGTTCCTGCACCTGATGCTTGTGCCGGGCGACGTGCGCCATCGGCTGATACATCGAAATCCGGTAATCGATGTGGCGCGACGCGGCCGTCTCCGGCATCACCAGCGGTTTTGATAGTGCGCCGCCAAAGTGATTGGGAAATTCGCGCCAGGGCACTTCGGCGATATTGCGGATGAAGGCGCCGTTCTCTTCAAAAGCCATTGTATCTTTCCTCCAGGGTCGTGTTCCGCGCGACGCGAGTTCGGTGTTTACTGCTTCAGCAGAAAGTCCGCGGTCTCGCGCCCCGCAATCTGTCCAAACACCAGCGCGCGCAGCATCGCAACGGCGTTCGGCGCGGTGCCGTAGAAATGTCCGGTGGTCTCTCCCGCCGCGTAGAGGCCGGAGATCGGCCCGCTTTCGCCCAGCACTTCCGCCTTTTCGTTGGTGGCAAGACCGCCAAAGGTATAGGCGATGGCGCCGACCAGGGGAAAAGCAAGGAATGGCGGCTTTGTCAGCGCGCGGGCCCAGTTCGATTTCGGCGGCTGCAAGGTGTCGGCCGCCTTGAGGCCATCGCATCGCGTCGCATCGAACCGCGCGGAATCGCCAACCGCCGCTGCGTTGAAGGCATCGACCGTCTCCCGCAGATTGCGGGCGGGAACGCCGACTTTCGCCGCAAGCCCTTCGAGTGACTCCGATTGATACGGCGGCACGTCCAAGCGGATCGCGCGCTGATAGCCTTCGATCTCGAACAGCCGGCTATCGAGAATGGCGTAGGCGATGCTGTTCGGCCTGGCGAAATGGATATCGCGCGCAAAAGACTCCCAGGTCTCGTGCACGAGACCGGCGCCTTCATCGAGAAAACGACGTCCGTCCTGATCGACCACGATGCCGTAGGGGTACACCAGCACGACCGGCGCGGAGTGCCGGCTGCGCGGATCGACCGGCTCGATATGCATGCCGTTCCAGTCGCCGGAAACCTTTGCTCCCTGATCGGTGGCGATGCGGATGCCGTCGCCACTGTCGAAGCGCGTTCCCGGCGAGATCAATTTGATGCTGTCGGCCAAGGAACCGAAATGCGCGCGCATCATCGCGGGGTCGCCCTGGAATCCGCCGGTGGCGAGAATGACGGCATCGGCATCGAGCTTTGATGCGACGCCGTCGCTGGACAGAATCCCGACGCCGCCGATGCAAAGACCATCGGCGATCACAAGCTTGTTCACCGCGGATTGGTAGCGAACGTTCACCCCTGCCCGCTTTACGGCGTCGAGGAGCTTTTCGACGATGGCGCTGCCGCCTCCGACCGGCTGGATACGCGGCGGTCCGACCGCGAGATAATAGACGGGAATGATGAATTCGATGCCGTGGCGCTGCAGCCAGCCGACCATTCCGGGCGCGTGGTCCGCCAGCGTGCGAAAATAGCTGCGGTCGGCCAGTCCACCCGAAGCCTGCTGCACGTCGTCTTCGAATCCGGGAGCAACCCGGTCGGGCGCGGACATTCGCATGTAGCACGGACTCCAGCGGGTATTCCCGCCAGCCTCAAGCTCGCTCGATTTCTCCAGCAGGGTGATATCGATGCGCAAGCCGCGGCTTTGCACCTGCTCCGCGGCTGCAAGCGCCGCTGCAAGGCCTGCGGCGCCATGTCCTACCACCACCAGCTTTGGAAATTTTTGCGTCATTCAGGCCGTCGCCATTCGGACCGCATATCACGTGACCAGGCCGCCCCCATCGAGATAGACGATCGACCCGGTCGCAAAACCAATGGTCATGAAGGCAAAGATCTGCCGCGCGATGTCTTCGCCCTCGCCGACGCGGCCGACCGGGAGACTAGCCGCGGTCTTGGCCAGCATGTCCTTGCGCGCGGCTTCCGGCATCGCGGCGCGGATCGGGGTGTCGATGATCCCCGGCGAGACGCAGTTGACGCGGATCGGCGCCAGTTCGAGCGCCAGCGCGCGCGTCAGCGATTCCAGTGCGCCGTTGGCCACCGCGACAATCGCGGAATTCGGCCGCGGCCGAATGCTGAGAAAGCCGGAGACGAGCGTCAGCGATCCACCGGGACGGATTTCGGCGGCACGCGCGACGCGCCAGGCACCCCAGAGCTTGCCCTCCAGGGTGCCGCGCACATCTTCCATGGCAACGGTCTTGAACGGGCCGGTCTTGAGGTGCGCTGCGGTGACCACGACATGGTCGACCGGGCCACAGTCGCGAAACAGGCTGACGACGCTTTCATCGCTGGTGACGTCAGCCTGAATGGCGGTGACGCCCAGCTCCTGCGCAGCCGCCTTGAGGCGCTCGGGATTGTGGGAGGCGATGATGACTTCTGCGCCTTCACGCTTGCTGAGTTCTGCGGTCGCAAGGCCGATACCGGAGGAGCCTCCGACGACCACGACTTTCTTGCCTGCGAGCATCATGACGTTTCCTCGATTGCTTGTTGTTGGCGGAGATACGGACAGCGATCAGACCGGTTCGTAGCGCTTGCCGATACCCGGCTTGCTTTGTCCGAGCCCTGGAAGCTCCCAGACGCCCGCGCCCATGGGATTGATATCGGCGGCGATATCGACGTCGATCAGATAGGGCTTGTTGGCGGCAATCCCCTTGCGGATGGCCTCGCCGAGATCGCCGGCGCGGTCGACGCGCACGCCCTCGACACCGCAGGAGCGCGCCATCGCCGCGAAATCCGGATTGTAGCGCGCGCCGGTCTCCGGGTCATGGAAGTCGGTGGCGAGTTCACGGCCACCGAGATAGCCGCGCTGCAGGCCGCGGATCGAGGCATAGGCGTAATTGTTCCAGACCACCCACACCACGGGCAGATTATATTCCACCGCCGTGCCGAGCACGTTGGCATGCATGAAGAACGCGCCGTCGCCGCACACCGACACGCAGGGCCGATCGGGCGCAGCGAATTTCGCGCCCATCACACCGGCGACGCCAAAACCCATCGGCCCAAACCCCATCGAGCCGATCAGCGAGTCCGGCCGCTTCGGCTTGCAGAAACCGAGCAGCCAATTGTGGTGCACGCCGATGTCGCTGACCAGGATCGCGTCCTCGGGCAACGCCTTGTCGATCTCGGCTGCGGCGCGCTGCGGATTGATCGGCGTGGTGTCGTCGGAAAACCCGGGGGCGACGAATTTTTCCCATTCCTGGCGATAGGTATCGATCTGCGCCAGCCACTTCTTGCGGGCGTCGGCACGTTTGGTGAGATCGGCACGGCGATCGAGTTCGGCATGGACCTGGCGCAGGAAGGTGCGAACGTCGGCCATCAGGCCGAGCGCGACCGGATAGTTGCGGCCGATTTCCTCCGGGTCGATGTCGACGTGAATAAGTCGCGTCGGCGGAATGGTGAAGGAATAACCGGGGATCCAAGAGCTTGAGGTGCGATCGTCGAAGCGCATGCCCATCGCCAGCAGCACGTCGGCCTGCCGCGTGGCATGATTGGCCTGATAATGGCCGGCGCGCGCGACCAGGCCGAGCGCCAGCGGATGGTTGCAGTCGATGGCGCCAAGGCCCGAGGCCGAAGCCGCCACCGGAATCTGCAGCCGCTCGGCGAGTTTCAAAAGCTCTTCGGCGGCACCGCCATAGCGCACGCCCTGGCCGACGATCATCACCGGCCGTTCGGCGCCAAGCAGCATGTCTACCGCCTTGATGACGCCTTCCGGATCGGCGCCGCAGCGGCTCGATATATTGCCGTTCCAGTCATGCGCGTTCGGCGCTTCCTCGGCGGCCGATTCCAGAAACACATCGAAGGGAACGTCCAGCACGACAGGACCCGGACGGCCCGTGGTCATGGTCTTCCACGCCTGACGAATTGCCAGTGGCACCATCTCGCCGCGGGTCGGCTGGAACACCTTCTTGCAATAGGACCGCACGGTCGAGGGAAAGTCCGCCTGATAGTGCCGATAAAGTTCCTGGAAAGCGCCGCGGTTGAACTGGCTGGTCGGCACATTGCCGGTCACCGCCAAAAACGGCACCGAGTCGAGAAACGCGTTGCCGAGCGAGATCGGCAGGTTCGCCGAACCCGGACCACAGGAGGTGAAGGTCGCGGTCGGCCGCCCGGAGACCCGATAATAGACGTCGGCCATGAAGCCGGCGACGCTCTCATGGTGCACCGAGATGGTCTTGAGTTCGTCGGAACGCTCATACAGCGCGTCGATGAACTGGATGTTGCCGTGACCGCACAGGCCGAACACCTGCGGCACCTTTTCCTGGATCAGGTAGTCGACGATGACCTGGGCCCCATTGAGCGCATTACGCGGCGACATCGGATCTCTCCCTACCGGTTCGACTTTTTAGCATCAGCCTCGTTCATAATGCCGCCGGCACGGCTTAAGGCGCGCGGCACCCTATTTCCCATAATACTATACGTCAATTTATATTGTGGTAGACGGCCGGCCGGGACCGCGGCTATGCTGACTGCCAAGCGCCCATTCGATCGCGGCGCGCGTCCCGTGGAGACCAAGCCCTGTGAGACCGCGTACCAAACCAAAGACATCCGAGAAACAGGCAAGTCTGAAACAGGCAATCCTGAAACCGGCAAGTCTGCGCAAGGCCGCCATTGCCAGGCTGGTACAGCCACCGCAAACCGATATCGACGATGATGCCGACGACCGGCAACGGGTCGGCGTCCAGTCGCTCGGCCGCGCCTTCGCGATCCTGGAAGAGGTCGCGCGGCACCGCGAAGGCATCGGGCTCGCGGAGTTGAGCAAGCTGGTCGGCCTGCACAATTCCACCACCTTCCACCTCGCCAAGACCATGGTGTCACTGGGCTATCTGCGCCAGGAAAAAGATTCCAAGCGCTACCGCGTCGGCCGGCCACTGTTCGCGCTGGCCGCCAGCGCGCTTGACGAAATCGAAATGGTCAACGTCGCCACCCCGGTGCTCGAGGATCTGTCGCGCGAAACCGGCGAAAGCGGCCATTTTGCAGTAAGGATGGGCGATGCCGTGGTGGTGATCGCCCGCACCTCCGGCCCCGGCGCGTTTCAATTGACCGACCGTGTCGGCGTGGTGCGGCCGGCGCATTGCACCGCGCTCGGCAAGATCATTCTCGCCTCGCTTCGCCCCGATCAACTGCAGCGTTTTCTCGAACGCGTCGACATGAAGCCGTCAACCGGCAAATCGATCACCAGCGTTGCGGCACTGCTGCGCGAGATCGCCGAGATCAGGCGCACCGGCATTGCCTTCGACGACGGCGAATTCAATCCGGAAGTGCGCTGCATTGCCGTGCCGGTGATGGATTTCACCGGCCAGATCATCGGCGCGGTCGGCATTTCCGGTCCGGTCTGGCGGATGTCGAACCAGGCGATCCAGGCTCACGCCAAAACGGTGCGCATGGCCGCCAATCGGCTGTCTGCCGAATTTGGCGCCAGAAGCGTCGCTAAATCCTAAGGATAAAGCCGCAACCGCGCATTTGGCGTTGACAGCCGCCACCACGTCCGGAAATATCGATCCAGCAATAGAAAATCGTCTCTCACATTCTCGCATACGGCGGAATCAAGGGGGACATCGCAAGACGCGCCCCTGGGAGGAGACCACCGATGACCCGCTACACCAGACGAACACTGTTGAAGACCACGGCTGCCTTTGCCGGCGCTTCCGCGATCGGATTTCCGGCGATCAGCTATGGCCAGTCCGAGAAGATCAAGATCGGTCACCTGACGCCGCTGACCGGCTTTCTCGGCGCGCTCGGCGCCTACGCCGTGCTGGGCATGAGAATGGCCGAGGCAGAGATCAACGCGGCGGGCGGCATCATGGGACGGCAGCTGGAGGTGATGTCGGAAGATTCGGTCAATCCCGCTACCGCTGCGACCAAGTCGCAGCGCATGCTGGAGCAGGATGGCGCCCTGGTGCTGATCGGCGAAATCAATTCGGCCTCGGCTCTGACGATCATGCAGGTGGCCGCGCGCAACAAGCGGTTGTTCATGCAGACCGGCGCCCGCTCCGATGCGCTGCGCGGCAAGAACTGCAACAAATACACGTTCCACACCGACATTCCCAACACGGTGATGGTCAATACCGTCGGCAAGGCGCTGCTGCGCGACAACATGGTGAAGGACAAGAAATTCTACACGCTGACCGCCGATTATATTTTCGGCCATGACCTTTTGGCCGCGGCCAAGCGCTTCTTCGGCGCCAACCAGGGCAATCTGATCGGCGACGAGTTGATCGCCACCGATGTCACCGACTTCAGCCCTTATCTGCTGAAAATACGCCAGGCCAAGCCCGACATCGTCTGCTCGAACCTCGCCGGCAATCAGGTGACGACCCTAATCAAGCAATATGCCGAATTCGACCTGCCCTATCCGATCGTCGGCTTCAACCTCAACACCGCCGACGCCTGGGCGGCCGGCGACGGCAATCTTGCCGGTATCTGGCCAACGGTCTGGTATCACACCCTGGAGCTGCCATCATCGAAGACCTTCGTCGCCAACTTCAGCAAGAAGAACGGCAAGCCGCCGGACAACCACGCCTGGATCGAATACGTCGCCTTCAAGATGATGGCGCAGGCCATGAACGAGACCAAGTCGACCGATACCGAGACGCTGATCGGCTATTTTGAAAAGGAAGCCCAGTTCGACATCCTCAAGGCGCGCAAGGCCTATTTCCGGTCCTGGGATCACCAGCTGATCCAGGAAGCCTATACGTTCTCGCCGAAACCGAAGGGTCAGGCCAAGGACCAGTGGGATCTGATCACGCTGGGCGCCGCCGTGCCCGGGGCGAACGAGCCGATGGAAGTCCTCAACCCGACCAAAGAACAAAACCCCTGTTCGTTGTAACCGCGCTTCGATCACCCGGGGCACCCGTTCAGGGCGCACCGGGCGATCGCGCATAATTCGCGCATAGCGGCGCGGCTGATATCAAGGTCTCCTGGAGCGAGAATGCAGTTCGGGTTCTTGCTGGAACAGGTGGTGAACGGCCTTGTGCTGGGAGGTTATTATCTCCTGATCGCGCTCGGGTTGTCGCTGATCTTCAGCGTCGGCGGTGTCGTCAATCTGGCACATGGCGCGTTTTACGCGTTAGGCGCCTATCTATCGCTCGTCGTCACCAAACATCTCGGCTTCGGCGCAGCCGTGGTGATCTCGCCGCTCGCCGTCGCCCTGCTGGGCATTCTGTTCGAACGTTATATCCTGCGCCGGTTCTATACCGCCGACCCCATCCTGAGCCTGCTTGTAACCTTCGGCCTTGCCATGGTCGCCGAGCAGGCAATCCGCATCATCTGGGGCGCGAGTCCGTTGCCGGCCTCGATCCCCCCTTCCTTCCGCGGCTCGGTCATGGTCGGCGACTTCCTGTTTTCGCGCTACCGCGTGATGCTGCTGGCGGTGGTCGCGGCCGTGCTGCTCGGGGTCTGGCTGCTGCTGCACAAAACCTCGTTCGGCCGTGTGGTGCGCGCCGGGATCCAGCGGCCGGACATGGTCGCAGCGCTTGGCATCCGGTTGCAGCCCTACATGACCGCGGTCGTCATGCTCGGCGTCGGCATGGCCGCGATGGGCGGCGCGTTCTTTGCGCCGATCACCATCGTGCATCCGGCGATGGGCTCCGAGATCATCACGGTTGCCTTTGTCGTGGTGGTGATCGGCGGCCTCGGCAGCTTCTGGGGCGTCGTGATCGCAGCACTTCTGGTCGGCGTGGTGCGCGGCATCACCATTCATTTCCAGCCCGCTGCCGGCGAGGCTTCGATTTACGTGCTGATGTTCCTGGTGCTGCTGGTGCGTCCGCGCGGGCTGCTCGGCGAGCGGATCGAGAAATTCGAATGAGCGCCGCCTCGCTTATGCAGAAATACCGGCCGTTGCTGCTGGCGAGCCTGGCGCTGGTCGCGCTGCCGTTCGCCTTGCGGCTGCTCGGCCTGTCGCTGAACACCGGGACCGTGGTGGTGACGCTGGCGATCGCGACCATGGGGCTCAATCTCTGCGTCGGCTACACCGGCCTGGTATCGTTCGGCCACGGCGCCTGGTTCGGCATCGGCGCCTATGCCGCGGGCCTGGTCCAGCTGCACTGGTTCGGCGGCGAAATCTGGCTGCCGCTGTTGCTGTCGATGGGGCTGGTCGCCATCCTGTCCGCCGCCGCGGGCATCGTCATCCTGCGCCGCCGCGGCGTCTACTTCTCGCTGCTGACGCTGGCGCTGGCAGCCCTCACCTACACCATCGCCTTTCGCTGGAGCGAGGTGACCGGCGGCGAGGATGGCCTGCCCGGCCTGAAGCGCGGCAGCATCGGATCCTTCAGCCTCGACAATGCGCTCGCATATTACATCGTCGTCGCCCTGATCGGGCTCGTCGTACTCTATGTCCTGCTGCGGCTGGTGCGCTCGCCGTTTGGCCATGTGCTGATGGCGATCCGCGAGAACCAGCTGCGCGCCACCTTCCAGGGCTATCCGGTCGAGCGCTACAAGCTCGGGGTTTTTGTCATTTCGGCGGTAGTAACCGGACTTGCCGGCGCCTTGCTCGCGTTCCAGACCTATCTGGTTTCGGCGGAAGCAGTGTCGGTGCCTTTTTCCGGCGAGATGCTGGCGATGGTCGTGATCGGCGGCATGCGCAGCATGCTCGGGCCAGCGCTGGGCGCGCTGTTCTTCATTTTGTTCCGCGAATTGTTTTCGATCTGGACGCCGAACTGGCTGCTCTGGTTCGGACTGATCTTCGTCGCCTTCGTGATGTATTCGCCGGGCGGACTGGTCGGCATCTGGGCCACTTTCGCCCGGCGCTGGTGGCCCGCGCCGGAAGAAGCAGCCGCGATGAGCAAACGCAGGATCTATCAAGGCCTGCCGCTGCCGGGCTTCCTGATGCCCGAGGGTCTCAAGGGAACGGTGCTCGAAGTCACCGGCGTGACAAAACATTTCGGCGGCATCCGCGCTGTATCCAACGCCAGTCTTCAGATCGGCGCCGGCGAGATTCATGCCTTGATCGGCCCGAACGGCGCCGGCAAGACCACCCTGTTCAACCTGATATCGGGACTGTTCCCGACCGACGCCGGGACCATCAGCCTCAACGGCCGCGAGATCCAGGGCGTGCCGTCCGACCTGATCTGCCACCGCGGCCTCGCACGCTCGTTCCAGATCACCAATTTGTTTCGTGGCCTGTCGATCTACGAGAATCTGCGGCTGTCGCTGCAGGCGCAAAATGCCGGGCGCTACAACATCTGGCGCGACATCGACAGCTATGCCGATATTCACGCCGAGACCGCGGAACTGATCAAATTCCTCGGCCTGCAAGGTATCGAAACCATCGAAGGCGGCGAGCTGTCCTATGGCGGGCAACGGCTGGTGGATCTGGGCATCGCGCTGGGCTCCAAGCCGCAGGTGCTGCTGCTCGACGAGCCGCTCGCCGGCCTTGCCGCCGCCGAGCGCGAACGGGTTTCGAATTTGATCAAGAGCGTGGCAGCAAACATCCCGGTCCTGATCGTCGAGCACGACATCGACCGGGTGCTGGGCTTTTCGCAGGCGGTCACGGTGATGAACCAGGGCGAGGTCCTGATGACAGGCCCGCCAGACGCGGTGCGCGCCGATCGTCGCGTGCAGGAAATCTATACCGGCAGCGGCATTCCCGAAGTCGAGCATATCAGCAGCGACGAGGTGAAGCGCGACGCGGCGCAGATCCTGCGCTTCGAAGACGTCAATACCTTCTACGGCAAAAGCCATATCCTCAACGACGCGACGCTGGATGTGCGCGAGGGCGAGATCGTCGCCCTTTTGGGCCGCAACGGCGCCGGCAAGTCGACGCTGCTGAAAACGCTGGCCGGACTGGTGCCACTGGCTTCGGGCAGGATCGAATATGAGGGCCGCGACATCGCGAAAATGCCGGCGCCGGACATCGCGCGGCTCGGGATCGGCTACGTTCCGCAGGGCCGCGGGCTGTTTGCCGGCATGACGGTGCGGGAGAATCTCTCACTCGGGCGGCTGGCGCGCAAGACCGATGGCAGCAACGGCGTGGTGTGGAGCGAGGCGCAGATCCTGCAATATTTTCCGCGCCTGAAAGAGCGGATGGATGTGGCGGCGGATTTTCTGTCCGGCGGCGAGCAGCAGATGGTGGCGGTCGCGCGCGCCATGTCGGGCAACGTCAAATTGCTGCTGCTGGACGAGCCGTTCGAGGGTCTGGCGCCGACCGTGATCCTCGAACTGTTCAAAGTGTTCGACCTGCTGCGCCGGCAGATGTCGATCGTGATCGTCGAGCACAATCTCGATCTGGTGCTGGCGCTGGCCGACCGCGTGTTCGCACTGGAGCGCGGCGCGGTGTTTCATCAGGGCCCGGCGACGCCGTTGTTGACCGACCTGGAATACCGCAAGAAAATCCTGTGGCTGTGATGGGCGCGGTTTCGCCTGAGTCGTCATTGCGAGGAGCACTTGCGACCAAGCAATCCAACTTGCTTCCCTTACTTTGGATTGCTTCGCTGCGCTCGCAATGACGATCTCTTGCGTCATTCCGGGACGCGCGTCAGCGCGAACCCGGAATCTCGAGATTCCGGGTTCGTGCTCGGCACGCCCCGGAATGACGAAAGTAAAATCCAGAGGAGGCCATGATGCAATATTGGGTAGCCGCAGTGCTGGGCGGATCGATCGTCGCCTTCGCGAGTCATGCCGGAGCCGCGGACCAAAAATTCACCATCGCCATATTCACCAAGAACCTGACCAATCCGGCCTATGAGGCCTTCCGCATCGCCGCCGACCGGGTCGCGCGCGCCGCGGGCGCGCGGATCGTACACTACGTTCCGAAGCAGCCGGATAACGCCGATGAACAAAAGGCGATGGTCGAACAGGCGCTCAAGCAGCCGCCGGACGCGGTGGTTTTCATTCCCGTCGACGACGTCGCGATGATCGAATCCGTGAAGAAGCTCAACGAGGCCAAGATTCCGATCGTGCTCGTGTCCAACCCGCTGCCCGGCAGCTTTGTCACCTATGTCGGCGCCGACGACTTCGAGATCGGATACAAGCAGGCGCGCTATCTGTTCGACAGGCTCGGGGCTAAGGCCAGGATCGTCATCATCGAGGGCGTTCCGGTGGCGCCGACCAACCGCGAGCGCGTGCGCGGCTACCAGCGCGCGCTTGCCGAGTCGCCCGGCATCGAGGTCCTGGCCTCCGGCACCGGCAACTACCAGCAGCCCGACGCCAAACGGCTGATGGTGCAATTCCTGCAGAAATATTCCGAGATCGACGCCGTGCTGGCGGCCAATGACGGCATGGCGCTCGGCGCATTGGAGGCGCTGCAGCAGGCAAAACGCACCTCGGTCGTGATCGGCATCAACGGCATCCTGCCGGCGGTGAAGCAGATCGAAACCGGCGCACTGCTCGCCAGCGTCGATTTCAACATGTTCAAGATCGGCTGCACCGCGACCCGCGCCGCGCTGCGCTATCTCAGGGGCGAACCATTGCCTGAAAAGATCCTGCTGCCGGCCGAGATCATCGATAAGACCAACTACAAGGCCTGGCTGGTCCCGGTGGAGCAGCGCAGCTGCCCGGAATGGAGCGACATCGTGCGGTAACGGAGCAATGTCGGAAGCAACGGCTGGACTTGCAACCAAATGAAAACCCAACAGAGGTTTTGAGAATGGATATTCGCTTTCGTCCCATAGAGGGCGGTTTCGTGCGGATGGAACGGCTGGTGCCGGCGCACAAGGAGGAAATTCGCGCCGCCATTGATTGCGACCCCGCGTCGTGGGCGATCATGCTTGTCAATCCAGTAGGAGCAGCTTTCGAGCAATATTGGTCGACTTGCTGCGGCGCGCCTCTGACGGAGCGTTTGCCCTACGCAATTCGTCGACTGTCGGACGGTCGAGATGTCAACTTATTTCATGGGGTTGGCAAGGCATTTCGGCGTGGGGTTTGGAGCAACATTCCTGCGTCCCGATGTGCACGCGGGCGCGGTCAACCCTGAGGCAAAAGCACATGAACTTGCGGAGATCACGGCGATAACCTGCGGCTGCAGCGCGGCTGCAATCAACGCGATGTTGCATTTCACGATCAAATTGATGATTTGAATTCATCTCCGTCCTCGCTAGGGTTGGCAAGCGCCGCGAGCTTGCCCGCATACCTCAGTTAAAAAAACGTCGGTTACGGCGCAGGGAGGACTTTTTGGACATTCAGACCCCGGCGATCTCGCTGGGCGGGACCGACGTCTCGCGCATCATCGACGAGTCCCCGCTGAGCCGGTTTCAGTTCGGCGTATTCGCGCTTTGCACCCTCACCATCATGATCGACGGTTTCGATGTGCAATCGATTGCCTACGCCGCGCCGGTGCTGACAGACGCTTTTCACGTCGAACGGGCAATGCTCGGGCCGGTATTCTCGGCGGGATTGATCGGAACCGTGCTGGGTGCGCTGCTGATCGCGCCGCTGGCCGACCGGATCGGCCGCAAGACCGCGCTGATCGGCTGTATCGCGCTGTTCGGTCTCTGCTCGCTCGCCACCGCCTTCGCCGCCGACCTGCAGCAGCTGATGCTGATCCGGCTGATCGGCGGTCTCGGCCTCGGCGGCGCGACGCCGATCGCAGTGGCTGTCGGAGCCGAGTTCAGCCCGCGCAAAACCCGCGCCACCATCGTCATGCTGATCTATTGCGGCTACGCGATCGGCGCCGCCGGCGGCGGACTGATCAGCGCCTGGCTGCTCAAGGCCATGACCTGGCACGCCATCTTCGTCGTCGGAGCGCTGTTGCCGCTGCTGCTGGTGGTGGCCGTCTCGGTGTGGATGCCGGAATCGATCGCCTATCTGGCCTATCGAGGCACGCGCCCCGAACTGATCGCGAACTACGCGCGGCGCATCGACCCCTCCGTCACGATCGATCCAACGGGCGCGCTTGCGGTCGAAGACAGGGCTCAGGGCTTTCCCGTCGCGCAGCTGTTTGCCGACGGCCGCACGCCGCGCACGGTCTGGCTCTGGCTGATGTTCGTGACCAATATCCTTTCGCTCTACTTCATGATCTCCTGGTTTCCGACGCTGGCCACGGCAGCCGGCATCGACATCAGCTCGGCCCTGATCGCCGCCTCCCTGATCCAGGTCGGCAGCATCTTCGGGACCCTGGCGCTTGCCGCGCTCGCCCGAAAGATCGATACCTTCATCGTCATGAGCATTGGATATTCGGGCGGAGCCGTGGCGCTCGTTCTGATCGCGCTGGCGGGTCATTCGGCGACTTACCTGATGGTGGTCGCCTTCATCGCGGGATTCTTTGTCATCGGCACGCAGACCGGCGCCAACGCGGTCAGCGCGCTGGTCTATCCGCCGAGCATCCGCTCGACCGGAGTTGGCTGGGCGCTCGGCATCGGGCGGCTCGGCGCCATCGCCGGCCCCTATATCGGCGGCGAGCTGATTGCCCTGCATTGGTCGAGCCGCGATCTGTTCACAGCCGCTGCAGTGCCGGCCGCCATCGCCGCGCTCAGCGCGGTGGTGGTTTCGCGGCTGGTTCGCAGATCCGGCGGCTGCCTGTGACGCCGGCGTTCGATGTTCGACGCGGCCCGATCGGAAGCCGCGGCAAGGAGACCTGATATGACGACGGTCAATATCGATGTCCTGGTGTGCGGGGGCGGCATGGCCGGCACGGTCGCCGCCATCGCCGCGGGCCGCGCCGGCGCCGATACGCTATTGGTCGAGCGCTGGGGATTTTTGGGCGGCTCCGCCACCGCCGCCGCGGTCGGCCAGTTCGTCGGCTGGGAAACCGAGAGCGGCCGCCGCGTCATCCGCGGCATCGCCGAGGAGATCGTTCAGGCGCTGATTGCGCGCGGAGCGTCGGATGGCCACGGCCACTTCACGATGTCGACCGGCCATCGCATGGACCAGGTGTCCTACGATCCGGAAACCCTCAAGCTGGTGCTCGACGAGCTTTTGGTCGCAGCCCCCGCCCGCATGCTGTTCAACGCGGTGGTGATGTCGGTCGCCCGCACCCCGCGCGCGATCTCGGAAGTCACGGTGCTGACCAAGGCCGGCCCGATCGCGCTGCGCCCGAAGGTGGTGATCGACGCCTCCGGCGATCTCGATGTGCTGGCGCGCGCTGGCGCAGCGTTCCTGCCGCTGGAACCAGGCGAGACGCTGCAGCCGGCCACCATGATGTTTCGCTTCGGCCCGATCGACTACGAGGTGTTCGACGCCATCCCCGTCACTGAAATGCAGGCGCTGGCGCGCCGCGGCGCGGCCGAAGGCGCGCTGGCCCGCGCGGCGCTGCATCAGAGCCGCGTCAGCGGCACCGATGACGGCTGGTTCAACGTCTCCCGCGTCGCCGTCGACGCCACCGATCCGTTCGATCTCAGCCGCGCCGAGATCGAGGGCCGGCGGCAGGCGTTTTCCGCCGCAGCTTTCATCCGCCAGAATGTCCCGGGCTGCGCCGGTGGCCGGCTGGTGACGCTGGCCGCCCAGCTCGGCATCCGCGAAACCCGCCGTGTCCGCGGTGATTTCGTCCTCAGCGCCGACGATTTGCGCGGCGGCCGTCAATTCCAGGACGTGATCGCGATCGGCGCCTATCCGATCGACATGCATCCGGCCACCGGCGTGGGTCTCGGCTTCGAGACGCTGGGCCAGGATCATAGCTACCAGATTCCGTATCGCGCCATCATGCCGGCTGGCTTCGACAATGTGCTGGTTGCCGGCCGCGGCATTTCCGCAACCCATGAGGCGCACGCCTCCACCCGCGTGATGCCCAACACCATGGCCATCGGCCAGGCCGCCGGCCTCGCCGCCGCCATGGTCGCCGACGGCAATATGGGCGCCTCGGAGCTGCCGGTCGAAGCGCTGAAGGCGCGGCTGCGGGAGGCCGGCGCGTATCTCGGCTGAATTGCCGGCAGACATCACCAACTCAACGCATTTATCAGTTTTCATCCACCGCCGTGATGGTGCAGTCCTCGCCGCCCTCGCGCCAGGTTCGCAGGCCCACTTCCTCAAGAAACGGCCACTCGCTCTGGTCGACGCGTGCAAACAGATTGACGCGGGATTCGCCGCGCCAGTCGCGCACGGTCTCGGTGCCGTAAAACCATCCGATCGCCTCGAAACCGGTGACGTCGCGGTCCGACCATTCGCAGGCATAGATCACGTCGCCGAGCCCGGCATTGAGGATCTGGTTCTCGCGCGGCGGCTTGTTCGGCAAATCGAGCTTGGTGTGGGTCTCTCGCCCGGTCCACCGCGCATTATAGGCCTTGATGGTCATCGGCAGCTGGTTGCGGATCGCCTCCCAGGTTCTGGGCGCCTTGTCCAGCATCACCTTTGCCGTGAACTGACCGCCGCGCGCGAAGCTGAATTTAATTCGGGCCATGATGGTCTCCAGTTAAAAAAGTCGAAGCGGGGATGTCGGCCCTCATTGCCGCATCGAGGCCGGATCGCGCGGCGGCCATCGCCCGGCTTCCGCCAGCGCCAGGAAGTGCGCCAGCGTTTCGTTGAACAGTGCGGGCTCCTCGAGATTGACGACGTGGCCGGTCTTGGCAAACATCGCCAGGCCCGACGCCGGGATATTCCGTTTCAGGAACAGGCTGGGCTGGAGGCACGGGTCATCTTCGTCCCCGACGATAACGAGAACCGGGATCGCGAGATGCCGAAGCCGATCCTCGAAGGCGTAGATCGACGGCCGCTTGCCCTGGAAGCCGCGCTGGGTGTGGGCCGAGCCCTGCGCATCGTGACGCGCCAGCGCCGCCACGAATTCCGCGAAGCCACGCGGATCCTTCACCTTGAAGGCGATCCGGTTCGGCGATTGAGCGTAGATCCTGGCGGCTTCGGCCGACCCCAGCGTTTCAAACACGTGGGCGTTCTTTTGATTGCTTTGGCGGAATGTCTCGATTTCTGCCGGATCAGAACCGGTCCCGATGCCGGCCAGCGTCAGCGAGCGCACGCGTTCGGGGCGATGCAACCCGACCTGAAGCGCCGAATAGGCGCCCATCGAGAGCCCGACCAGATGCGCCCGTTCGATATGGAGGTCATCGAGCACCGCAAGCGCGTCATCGCGGAAATTTTCGACGGTAAAAGTTTCGGCGGCAGGCGTCTCTGAGGGCTTATATCCACGCGCCGAATAGGCGACGCAGCGATGGCGGCGCGAAAAATAACGCATCTGCGGTTCCCAGCCAGCGTAATCGGCGGCGAATTCGTGAACGAACAGGATCGGGGAACCGCTGCCCGCTTCTTCATAGTAGAGCCGCGTACCATCCGCTGCAGCGACATAGGGCATAGCGACCTCCCCGGTCATCTCATTCGCCATCCTGCGCGCCGGCCGCCACAGGCTTCTGGCATCGCGAGGCAAGGTCCGATATCGTGCCTGCGAAAACAAAACAAGACGGGACGGGGAAATGCTAACGAGGGTTCTGCAGGCCGCAATCGTCCTGCTTGCGGGCACCACGACGCTTTCGTCGCAGCCGGCTTACCCCTCGCGCCCGATCACCATGGTGGTGGCATTCGCCGCCGGTGGATCGACCGACCTGGTCGCGCGCGTGCTGGCGCAGCGGCTAGGGTCAGCGCTGGGCCAGACGGTGATCATCGAAAACAAGGGCGGCGCCGACGGTGCGATCGGCACCGGCGCGGTCGCTCGCGCAGCACCGGACGGCTACACCATCATCCTCAGCACCACCAGCACCCATGTCATCAATCCGCTGCTCTACAAGGATATCGCCTACAACCCGAGCACAGATTTTACGCCGGTCTCGCTGGTGGCGCAGTCGCCGAACATCCTGGTGTCGAGCGAGAAGTTCAACGCCAAATCGGTCGCCGATGTCATCGCCCGCGCGAAAGCAGCCCCCGGCACGCTCAATGTCGCCACCGGCGCAACCATGCATCTGCTCAATGCCGCGATGTTCAAGAGCATGGCCAACCTGACCTGGGTCGACGTGCCCTACAAGGGCAGCGGCCCCGCGATCAACGACCTGATTTCGGGACAGGTCGATCTGATGTTCGACCAGTTGCCGTCATCGCTCGCACAGGTGCAGGGCGGACGGCTGAAGGCGGTCGCGGTGACCTCGCGGCAGCGGACATCGGTCGCGCCTGATATTCCGACCATTGCCGAATCCGGCCTGCCCGCGTTCGAGGCGACATCATGGTGGGCGGTGTTCGCGCCGCCGAAACTGCCGCCGGAAATCGTGGCGAGACTGAACAGCGCCGTCCATCGGGCGCTGGCGGATCCGAAGCTGCTGGCGACGTTCAGGGATATGGGCCTCGAGCCCTGGCAAAGCACGCCGGAGGAGCTGGCGAGATTGCTCGTCGATGAGCGTGCCAAGTGGCAAAAGGTGATCGCCGATAACCACATCGTGGTAAACTGATGCCCGCTTCGGGGTGGCGCCGGGCATGGCTCGCGGCAGGCTTCGTGCTTGCGTTGTCGCCCCATGCGAATGCGCAGGATTATCCCAACCGCACCATCAAACTGATTGTCCCGACGGGTGTTGGCGGCATCACCGATATCCTGGCGCGGCTGGTCGGCAACAGCATCAGCAACCAGCTTGGCCAGCCGGTGGTGATCGACAACCGCACCGGCGCCGGTGGTATTTTGGGAACGCGGGCGGTCGCGCAGGCCGAACCCGACGGCTACACCCTGCTAATGGCGTTTCCGAGCCATGCGGCCAATCCCGCGCTCTATGCCAGCCTGCCCTACGACAGCGAAAAGGATTTCGCGCCGATTTCGATGGTGACGAGGGTCAGCGAAATCCTGCTGGTGCCGAATTCATCGCCTGCAAAGTCGGTGCAGGAATTCATCAAGCTCGCCCGCAAGCAGTCGCTCAATTATGCCTCGGTCGGCATCGGCAGCCTTGCTCACCTCGCGACTGAGCTTTTCATGTCTTCGGCCGGCGTGAAGATGACCCACATCCCCTACCGAAGCGTGCCCGAGGCGCAACAGGCGGTCATGACCGGCCAGGTGGCCGCCTTCTTCGACACGCCGGTGACCGCGCTGCCGCAAATCCGCGCCGGGACCGTGACGGCACTCGGCATCAGCACGGTCGCCCGGCTCACCGTCGCGCCTGACCTCCCGACCATCGCCGAAGCCGGCGTGCCGGGCTATGAAGTCGTGGGCTGGAACGGCGTGCTGGCGCCGGCCAACACGCCGCGGCCGATCATCGACAAGCTCAACAAGGCCATCGCTGCGGCGCTCAGGACCACCGAGCTTGAAAAACTGCTCAGGGAGCAAGGTATCGAACCGGCCGGCAACAGCCCTGAAGAGTTTGCCCGGATCATGCATGCCGACATTGAAAAATGGATCCGCGTGACCCGCAACGCCGGCATCAAGCCGCAGTAGTGCAGGGTTTCCGGATCATGCGCGCTGAGGGAGTTTTCTGGCTCGCACCCTGATATTCCGGGGCGGGAGCAGGCAATCGCATTAATGAAACATTCATTGCATCGATTTCTCAAATTTTAAGTTTTTGGCTTCAAGTTCAAATTATGGAACCCGAAGGATCGGGGCAACTATTACCAGGAGGTACAGTGAAGAACGTTTTTGCAAGATTTTGGGCTGACGAGTCCGCAGCCACCGCCATCGAATATGGCCTGATCGCCGCGGGCATCAGCCTCGCAATCATCGCTGTGGTCAACGGTCTGGGCAGCACGCTCAACACCAAATTCACGTCTCTGAATACATCACTAAAATAAGCCGCCAGTCCTCCAGCCCTTGGGCTGGAGGATATCTTCTAGCGTGTATTCCGTGGTCGTACCGAAGTCGTTCTCAGCGAAATTGCCTACCAACCCGTCCGCGACTCTGCGGACGGGTTTTTCGTTCCGATTGCCGGGACGGCCCCATTGCGGCGAACAGATCGCGATCCCCCGCAGGCCATCAAGCTCGGATTAACGCCGGCCTCCCGCCGCCACTACCTCGCTGCGAATGAGCTCGCGCTCGGCCGCCCCGTGCCAACATCTGCGACAAATACGGGTCTTGCGGGCCGATTTGAAACGATGGGAACTTCTCCAGGGCTTGCCGATCAGCTCGCGACCCGCAGGAACTTCCGCCGCCGTACGCGCGTTCATGTTGCGGACAGTGGAGGCCGACATGCCGTTCTCCTTGAATTCGTATCTGCTGGGAGTTGGAACCGTGGTCGGCGCGCTCGCCTTCGGTTTTGGCGGGGGTGTCTTCTGAGCAATACCGCGATGAAGGAAAGCCCTGCCGGGCCGACACGGGTGGAGCGATTGGCCCGCGCGGAACCGGAACCTCCGGCGGCGTCGCCAACTCCGGCCGCGCCAACCACGCTGGCGTCCAACCAGGCTGCGGCCGCTCCAAATCAAGTTGCCGCTCCTGATCCGCATGACCCCGCGCCAGCCGCCGCCATCAAGCAGGACGCGTCAGCGCAACAGCCTGCCGCGGTTCGTTCCGATCCGGTTCCGGCATCTCAAACTGAGCCGCCAAAGCCAATCGACGCGGCGAAGGAGCCGCAGCCCGCAAAACAAATCGAACAAACCGGACGAACAGAAGCAAAGCCTGTTGAGTCCAGAGATACTGACCGCACGGCGGAACGTTCCAGGCGCTATGCCGAGCGAAGGCCGCGAGACATCGCGGTAGCGAAAATGAGGCAGCGGAAGATCGAGGTCCAGGAGGAGCCCGCACAGGACGTCGTTCTATCGAGGCCCCCGGAACAGCATTTCGATCTGTTCGGCGGTCTTTTCGGTCGCCCGGCGGACGCAAACGACTGAGCAAGCTCCGTTTCATGATCAGACGACATCCGGCTGGCTCACACCGCCAATACATCGCCAATGCGGCTGCGAATGAGCTCGCGCTCGGCCTGCCCGGTGCCAGCGTCGAAACTGACGTCGTAGGCGATCTTCGCAGGCCGCTTCAGCACCACGATGCGGTCGCCGATTTCCAGCGCCTCGCTGATGGAATGGGTGATGAAGACCGCAGTCTTGCCGTTCTCCTTCACCAGCCGGACAAACTCCGCGCGCAGCCGGCCCGCGGTGGACTCATCGAGCGCCGAGAACGGCTCATCGCATAGCAAAATGTTGGCATTGGTCGCAAAGGCGCGCGCGATCGAGACGCGCTGGCGCATGCCGCCGGACAGCGCGTGCGGATAGTCGTTTTCGTGTCCGCCAAGCCCCAGTCGCGTGAGCCACAGCAGCGCCGTGGTCCGGCGATCTGCGGCGGGCACGTCCAGCATCTCCAGTCCGAGCTCGACATTTTGCATTGCCGTCCGCCATGGCAGCAACCGGTCGTTCTGGAACACGATCGCCATCCTGCCGCGAAAGAAATCGAAATCCGCGAACGGATCGCGGCCGCTGACCCGCACCTTGCCGCTGGTCGGCTCCGTCAGCCCGGCGATCATGTTGAAGATGGTCGACTTGCCGCAGCCGGTCTTGCCAAGCAGCGCCAGCATCTGGCCGGAGCGAATGTCGAGATCGAGTTCGTCGACCGCGCGGTAGACCGCGTCCGTGCCCGGTTTGCCGAACACTTTCGAAACATGGTCGAGGTGAATGGCGGCCTCGTCAGGCATATCCGTCATATCGCCCGCTCCGACACCGCGCGATAGCGGAACGCGATGTTTTCGATCAGCGTCAGCGCGCCCTGCACGATCAGCACGAAAAACACCAGCTGCAGCGTCCAGGCCAGCGCGCCTGCCATGTCGAACAGTTGCTGTTGCTGCAGCAATTGATAGCCGACGCCGCCGGTGGCGCCGACGAGCTCGGCGACCACGACGACGCGCGAGGCATTGCCGAGATTGACTTTCCACGCGGTCAGAATGTCCGGCAGGATCGCCGGCGCGATCATCACCCGGAACAATTTTGCGCGCGTGGGGCGAAAGCTGAACACCATCTCCATCAGGTCCCGCGACATCGCGCGCAACGCGCCCAGCACCTGAAAGGTGAACGCCGGCAGCGTCGTCATCACCATGATGAAAAAGATTCGAAACTCGACGCCGTGAAACCAGATGATGGCGAATACCACCCAGGACAGCGCGGGAATGCCCTGGAACAGCGTCAGGATCGGCGACAGAAAATTGTCGATCGCGCGCGAACGAACCATCAATAACGCGAGACCTCCGCCGACAATGAAGGCGCCGGCCAGTCCCGCCATGATGCGGAAGATCGTCGCCAGCACGTCCGAAAACATCGACCCGTCGGAGAATATCTGCAGGCAGCGCCAGAACACGTCGATCAACGAGGGAAACAGAAAACGCGGGAAGAACAGCGAGGCGAACTGCCAGAGCAGGATCACCACCACAAAGGGCAGCACCGATACCGCCAGCCGCTTTGCGCCCGTGAACAATAGATTTGTAAGGTGCGATGGCTCGGCCTGTGGCGCCGCCGCGCTCATTTGCCCGTCGCCCGGTAGATCGTGGCGGCGGAGGGATCGCTGGGAAAGAACGCAATCGATTTCCCCGCGGCGTAGACCGAGTTGATCTCTTTGGCGACATCCGAGGCCCACTGCACGTTCATGCCGAGCCGGTCGTTGGCGCGAATGAGCTCCGCGATCGCCTTCTGGTCGTCAGGCGTTCCCTTCGCCGCGATCAGCTTCGAGGCCTCATCGGGATGCGCCGTCACCCAGTCCGCGGCTTCCTTGTAGGTCGCGTACAGCTTTGGAACAAGCTTCGGGTTTTTTTCCGCCCAGTCGATGTGGGCGGCGACGCCGAGATAGGGAATATTGCGGCTCCCGGTGAACTTCTTCCAGCTCTCGGCAATGCCGAGGTCGATGGTGCGCATGTCGCTTTTCTTCGACAGCAGCGTGGTATAGGCCGGCTCCCAGAGCTGGACCGCCGCAGCGCGATCGGCCAGCGCGTATCCGATCAGGCCAGGGGTCGCGGTATTGATGACCGAGAATTTCGCAGGGTCGGCGCCGAGCTGCCGCGCGAACCAGTCGAACATCACGTAGTTGGTGGTGCCCTTGGCCGCGGCGAGATCCTTGCCTTCGAGGTCCTTCAAGGTTTTGACGTCCGGGCGCGAGGTGACGACCGCGCCCCAGAAGTCGAACAGGTTAAAGAGATAGGTCACCTTGACGCCGCGAATGTCGGCCAACCCGACCGTGAGCAGCGACGCGCTGCCACCGAGCTGGAACTCGCCGGAATTGAATTGCGCGCTATAGGCGTCGGGCGTGCGCTCCTCGAACTTGATCGCAAGACCGTTCTTTTCGTCCAGCTTCTGCGCCTTGATCACGGGCGGCAGGAACGCACCGAGCGACGGCGGGCCGAACACGACGATGGACAGCGGTTCGGGCGCTTGCGCCCAAGCTGCGTCGGCCGCAAACAGCGCCGCGACGCAGCCAAGGCTTGCGAAAACTTTCCTCATCGCGGTCCTCCTGAAATCCATGCTTGCGGCCCGCCGCGCCGCTCTCACAGGCCGAACAGCTTTCGTGCAAGGCCGCCATTGATCGCCGCGCGCTCACTGTCAGAGAAATTGGTATCGGCGACGATCTTGGTCGGCGCGAGATCGCCGATCGGGAATGGCATGTCCGACCCCATCATGATCCTGCCAGCGCCGACGATGTCGGCGAGATAGCGGAGCGTGCGCGGGTCCTGGACGATGGTGTCGTAATACATCGCGGCCAGCGCCGCGTCGGGATCGCCGAGCTTATCCTTGTCGAGCGAATAGTTACGGCGCAGCCGGCCGATCACGTAAGGTAGCGCAGCGCCGCCGATGCCGGCGACGATTTTGGCGTTGGCATATCGCGTGACGTGCCCGGCATAGATCAGCCGCGACATTGCGATCAGCGTATCGGTGATGCGGCCGACCGCATTGGCCATGCCGTAATCATGCACGCGGTCGTCCCCGCTTTCGAATACCGGATGGATGAAAACCACCGAGCCCAGTTCATTGGCCGTTTCCCAGAACGGCTTTAGCGTGGGGTCGTCGAGAACGCCGCCTTTGCCCTTGGGCTGGGTCCCGATCATCGCGCCCTTGAACCCCGCGGCATGCGCTTCGCGCAGCACTTCGGCGGCGCGCGCGCCGTCCTGCAAGGGCACGGTCGCGAGCGCCACGAAGCGCGGCTCGCTCTTCGCGGCCTGGCTGAGATGCGTGTTGATCAGCCGCGACCAGCGCGTGCCCTCCTCGGCCGGCAGCTCGTTGCCGAACATGTCGAGCCAGCCGCCGACCACCTGGCGCTCGATCTTCTGCTCGTCCATCCATTTCAGCCGGCCGGGCAGGTCGCTGAGCGGTTTCGAAACCGGTCGCGTCGGCTTGCCGCCGGCAAACGAAAAGCCGAGGCTGCCAGCGTCCTCGATCAGGCGGATCGAGGGAAAGTGTGATGCCTGGGCGCGGATCGCCTCCAGCAGGTGTGGCGGCACCAGATGGGCGTGACAGTCGATGATCATGTGGCGTGCTCTTGCGGTTTGGGTTGTTGCGCCTCGGCGATGGCATCGCCAATGGCGGAGATGCGGATCGGAAGCTTGTTGAAGGAAATACCGAGCGAAGCGACGCAGTCGTTGACCGCGGCCGAAATCGCGGCCGGCGCGCCGAGATAGCCGCTTTCGCCGGAACCCTTCTGGCCGAACACGGTGAAGGGCGACGGCGTGCAGTGATGCACGATCTCGACTTCCGGAACCTCATGCGCCGATGGCAGCAGATAATCCATGAAACTCTGGGTGATCAGCTGGCCCTCGCCATTGTAGACGAATTCCTCCAGCAACGCGGCGCCAAGGCCATGCGCGATGCCGCCAAGCGTCATGCCCTTGACGATATGCGGATTGATCACCGTGCCGCAATCGTGGCCGATGACATAGCGGCGGATTTCCGGCTTGCCCAGCTCCGGATCGATCGCCATCAGCACCACGTGAAATTCAAAGGAGTGGCACGGATACATCTGGACGCGGCCGTCTTTCGGCAACCGTTCGCCGGTCGGCACCTGCATGACATGCGTGCTTTCCAGGCCGGGCTCCATGCCCTCGGGGAGCAGGTGATAATTGCGATGGGCGATATTGACGATTTCGGCCCAGCCGAGTTGCTTGCCGCCCCGGGGGTCGGTGACCGCGCCGGCAGCATAGATCACCTTGTCTTCGCCGAGGCCAAATTGATGGGCGCCGATCCGCGTCAATTTTGTCTTCAGTTTTTGCGCGGCATGGAACGCGGCGCCGCCGAGCATGATCGCCATCCGGCTGCCGACCGGCGTATTCGATGGCAGGCATGCCAGCGAATCCGGCCTGACCACGCGGATCAGGTCGGGTTCAATCTGCAAGACTTCGCCGATCACGGTGGCGACCAGGGTTTCGTGGCCCTGCCCCGACGAGGTGGTGTGGATCGTTACCGTGACAAAGCCGAGCCCATCGATGTTGATACGGCAAGAATCCATCCAGGTGGTGGTGGTGTTCTTCTCGTTGAGCAGTGGCTCGAATGCGGAGTTGCCGCCGCTCGGCTCCAGGCAGGCCGCGATGCCGATGCCGGCCAACAGCCCCTCGCCGCGCAACCGGTCGCGCTCTTTTTCCAGCGCGGCAAAATCGATATGGGCGAGCACCTTGTCGACCACGGTATGATAGTCGCCGCTATCATAGGTGCTGCCGCTCGGGATCAGATAGGGGAATTGTTCCTTGCGGATGAAGTTGCGGCGGCGCACCTCGATGCGGTCGAGTCCGAGGCTGGCTGCAACCTTGTCGATCGCGGTTTCGATCGCATAATTGGTCGGCGCCTGGCCGAAGCCGCGTACCGCCTCCTGCACCGCCTTGTTGGTGGTGACCGATTGCGCGCGATACTGCACGCTTTCGATCCGGTAGGGCCCGACAATGGCGCCGATCGGCTTGCCCAGTTGAAACGGCGCACGGCCGGCATAGGCGCCGGCATTGTCGAGCGCGCGCATTTTCATCGATTTGACGATGCCATCGTCGTTGAAGGCGACCTCGACATCGAAAATGCGGTCGGGACCGTGGGCGTCGCCGCCGCCCATGTTCTCCAGCCGATCCTCGATCAGCCGCACCGGCCGGCCGAGCCGCCGCGCCAGATGCGCCACCAGCACGGTCTGCTTGATGCCGCGCTTGACGCCGTAGCTGCCGCCGACATCGACGTCCTGGTGCACGCGAACGCCGTTGGCGGGAATTCGCAGTGCCCGCGCAATCTGGTCGGGATATTTCGGCATCTGGATCGACGCCCAGACGTCGAGCATCTCGCGCCAGGGATCCCAGGACGCCGCGACGCCGAAGGTTTCGATCGGAACGGTAGAGCTGCGTCCCCAGGTGACACGGAACGAAAGCTGTCGAGAACTCTCGGCGAAGTGTTTGTCGACCTCGCCCCACACAAAGGTGCGGTCGAGAAGCACGTTGGAGCCGTGCGCCGAATGCACCGGCGGACTGTCGGGTTTGAGGGCTTCCTCCGCTGATATCACGAAGGGCAGCGGTTCATAGCGGACATCGACGTTTTCGACCGCGTCTTCCGCCAGCGCTCTGTTATCAGCGACCACGGCGGCGACCCATTCGCCGGCATATCGCACCTGGCCTACCGCGAGCGGATGGCGCTGGACCAGCGGCGTATCGAGCCCGTTCATCAGCGGATCGGTCGCGGCCGCCAGCTCGTCGCCGGTCAGCACATAATGCACGCCCGGCATCGCCAATGCGGCAGAAGCATCGATCGAGACGATGCGCGCGGCCGGATGCGGCGAGGACAGCACCGCGACATGCAGCATGCCTTCAAGCGCGACATCGGCGACGTATTGACCATGGCCCGCGACGAAACGTCGGTCCTCGCGAACCCTGCGGTTGGTGGAAACAAAACGGAAGGCAGCGGGATCGGCGGTCATTTCGCCTCCGCAACGGGTTCGTCGGCCTCAGCGGCCTCGAGTACGCCCTCGACCGGTGCGTCATGCTCGGCCTGTGCAGCATGCACCCCGTGATGCGGGCGCGGCGTATTGGCCTTGCGCAGGCGGTCGGCGGCGAACTGCACCGCCTCGATGATCTGACCGTAGCCGGTGCAGCGGCAGATGTTGCCCGAGATCGCCTCGGCGATCTCCTCGCGGGTCGGCGACAGCGTCTGCCGCAGAAGAGCGTCCGCGGCCAGGATCATGCCGGACGTGCAGTATCCACACTGCAGGCCATGGGTTTCGCAGAACGCATCCTGAATCACGCTGAGTTCGCCCGGCGCCGGCGCGAGGCCCTCGATGGTCGTGATCTCGTAACCATCGGCCTGGACCGCGAACATCAGGCAGGAGCGCACCGGCTCGCCATCGATCAGTACCGTGCAGGCGCCGCAGACGCCGTGCTCGCAACCGGCATGGGTCCCGCAAAGCAGGAAATTCTCGCGTAGCGCGTCGAGCAGGGTTTTGCGCGGCTCGACCTCGGCGGAACGGACCGCGCCGTTGATGCGCAGATCGACCTTCATCGCGCGCTTTCTCTTGATATCGCGGCGGCATTGGCGCGCGCCTGTTCGAGGGCGCGAATGCAGAGCGTGACGCCGACGCGGCGGCGATAGGCGGCGCTGGCGTGCAGATCGCTGGTCGGCTCGACCTCGGCCAGCACGGCATTCACCGCCTCAGCTACCGACGCGGCATTCAGGTCCGTTGCAACCAGCGACGATACGTCCAGCCGCAATGGCCGGTCGCCGACACCGCCCAGACCCAGCGCTACATCGATGCAACGCCCCTCTTCATCAAGCGCGACCTGCGCGGCAGCCGAGACAAATGCAAAATCCGACCGTCGCGCGCTGATCTCGAAGAAGCCGACGCCGACGCGCTTGTGCGACCAGACCGGAAACCGGACCGCACTGACGCATTCGCCGTGACGAAGCGCGGTCACCATGGGTTCCATGAAAAAATCATCCGCAGCTATCGATCTCGCGCCATCGGCGCTCGACAGCACAATGTCGGCGCTGAGCGTCACCGCGACCAGCGGAATTTCCGCCGACGGATCGGCATTCGCGATCGAGCCGCCGATGGTGCCGCGGTTGCGGGTCGGGGGATGCCCGACCCATGGCAGCACCCGCGCCAGCATCGGCACCGCTGCGCGGATCACGGGATCACGCTCGGCCTGCGCCTGGCGCGTGGTCGCACCGACGATCACGGCGCCTTTTTCCTGGCGAATCCCCGCGAGTTCCGGCAATCGCAATATGTCGATCAGCTTCGCGGGGCGCGCCAGCCGCATCGCCAGCATCGGCACTAGCGTCTGTCCGCCCGCGATCAGGCGCGCGTCCTCATCGGCGGCCAACAAGCGGCAGGCCTCGGCAAGCGAACCTGGTCTGACATAATCGAAGGGCGCGGGCTTCATGCTAGCGGCTGGCCGCTCTCACGGCCGCCGCGGCATCGCAGACCGGGTTTCTGGAGATCAAAACGGGCTCCCATTGTTACGGACAGCTTGTGAAGACCCCGCCGCCTTGGCGGGGACGATAGAAGCCAAGCGACGAAATTGTCAAACGTAAACTGGAGCAATTGGGAAGATGAGGGATCATTGGATTGGTTCAATCGAGCCGACGAATCGATCCCGCATTTCTCGAAATAATCATTTTAAAACTGATAGTTGCCGAGTATTTTTTCGCGGATCGTTGAGCGGTCCACCGCGCACCAGCAGATGAACTTATGTCAAATATTGCAACAATTCCACAATTGTACTACTCAAGCGGTCCGGCCTTTGCGAACGGCTGAGGGGATTCCACGAAATGACCGACTGGGTACCCACCCTCGCTTCGCTTTCCGGGCCGCGCTATCTCGCCTTCGTTGCCGCGCTCGAGGCCGACATCGTCTCCGGACGCGTCAAACCCGGCGCGCGATTGTTGCCCCAGCGCGACATGGCGCTCAGGCTCGCGCTCAGCGTCGGCACCATTTCAAAAGCCTACGCGGAGGCCGAGCAACGCGGCCTGATCTCCGGCGAAGTTGGGCGCGGGACCTTCGTACAAAAACGGCGGCTTGAAGCCCGCATTCTTGGCCCTTCGGAGGCTACGATCAATCTGGCGCTGAACGTGCCGCCCTATACCGGCGAAGACGACGTCATCGGGTCAGTTCTCGCCGACATCGTCGCCGACGGCGAGATGTCGAACCTGCTGGGCTACCTGCCCCACCAGGGTCTGCGGCGACATCGCGAGGCGATGGTCACCTGGCTTACCTCGCTCGGCGTGATCGCGGACGCCGACCATGTCTTCATCACCCACGGTGGACAGCACGCGCTGTCGATCGCGCTCGGCGTGGTCGCCGCGCCTGATGATACCGTGCTCACCGAAAGCTATACCTATTCGGGCATGCTCGCGCTCTCGGCGCAGTCAGGCTACCGGCTTCACGGTGTCGCAACGGATGCGCAGGGATTGATCCCGGAAAATCTCGATCGCGCTTTCACCGAAACCGGGGCCCGCGTGCTCTATTGCATGCCGACGCTGCAAACGCCGACGGGGTCGGTGATGCCGCCGCAGCGGCGGCAGGCCATCGCCGCGATCGTCCGCAAGCACGACGCCTATCTGCTGGAGGATGACGCCTATGGATATCTGCTGTCGCCGCCTTTGCCGCCGGTTTCGCGGCTGATTCCCGAGCGCAGCTTTTACATCGTCAGTTTTGCGAAATGCCTGGCGCCTGGCCTGCGCATCGCCGCGATGATCGCGCCGGAACAATTTCGCGATCGTACCATCAACGCGCTGCGCGCCACCGGCTGGATGGCGGTGCCCGTGATGGCGGAGGTGGTGGCAAGGTTGATCCACAATGGCGGATTGGCCCGGCAGGCCAAACTCAAGCGCGACAAGGCGGCGGTTCGCGACGCCATTGTGCGGCGCATCCTGAAACAATGGCTGCCGCCGGCGACGGCGGCGCCGGGCTTTCATACCTGGCTGCCGCTGCCCGCAGGCCGCACCCTGGCCGCGCTGATTGCGCAAGCGGCGCAAGCGGGCATCACGCTGGCCCCTCCGGGCGCCCTGCGGCGAATGGAGAGCGAAAGTCTGGGCGTTCGGCTCTGTTTCGGCGCCCCCGCAAGCGAAGCAGAGCTCGAGCGCGCGTTGATCGAAATTCGGCGTATCCTCGAAATGGCCGAAGCGATTTCGTTCGTCTGAAGAAAAAAACAATACGGGTTCGGAGGGAAACCATGTGGAGAATTGTCACCGCGCTGGTCGCGGCTGCCTCATTGGCCTTCGCTGCCGGCGTCAAAGCCGAGGAATGGCCGACCCGGCCTCTCACCATGATAAACCCGTTCGCGGCCGGTGGACCGAACGACGTGGTGGCGCGGCTCTTCGCGCAGCGCATGGGCGAGATTCTGGGGCAATCGATCATCATTGAAAACGTCGGCGGCGCCGGCGGCATGAATGGCGCCGACCGCGTCGCCAAGGCCGCGCCCGATGGCTACACCTTCCTGCAGGGCACCGTCGGCACCCAGGCGCAGAACCAGACCCTGTTCAAGAAGCCCGCCTACAATTCGATCACGGATTTCGCGCCGGTTGCGTTGATGATCGAAGCGCCGCTGGTGCTGGTGGCGCGCAAGGATCTCCCGGTCAAGGACATGAAGGAGTTCGTCGCCTACGCCAAGGCCAACGGCGCCAGGATGCAGTACGCCTCCGCCGGCACCGGATCGGCGATCCATCTCGGTTGCGCGCTGGTCAATCTGGTCACCGGGATCGACGTCGTGCACGTCCCCTACCGCGGCGCCAATCCCGCGATGCAGGACCTGATGAGCGGCCGGGTCGACTATCTCTGCGACATCATCACCACAGCCAAACCGCAGATCGACGGCGATACGGTCAAGCCGATCGCCATCCTGACCAGGAAGCGATCGCCGGTGCTATCAAACGTTCCCACCGCCATCGAGCAGGGGTTCGAGGTCGAAGCCTACACCTGGAACGCGTTCTTCCTGCCCAAGGGAACGCCGGACGCGATCGTGCGAAAACTCAATCATGCCACGATAGAGGCGATGAAGACGCCGGCGCTGCGCGAGAAACTCGAAAGCCTGGGGCTGCAGGTTGTTTCCGATGACCGTGCCACGCCGGAGTATCTGGCGAAGTTCGTGCAAAGCGAGATCGCCAAATGGGCGGTGCCGATCAAGGCCGGCAATATCAGCGTCGATTGACGCTTCCCAGAATCAGCGGGATTTACGATATTTGCGACCGCCTCTCCCATTCTGTTTGATCAGGGCTGGATGGTGATAACGGTCTTCGAAGAGAAAGTCGTCGACTACGAACTGACGGCCCGGATTGCAACCGAGGCATTCGGCTCGAGTGACGTGGTCTTCGTGGCGGACCGGATGAAGTGGCTCTACGAGCGCGGCTTCGGACAGGGTACGACCGTTCTGGCGGCAGCCGAGGACGGCCGCAAAATCGGTCAGATCGCACTGCTTCATCTGACGATTCATTGCGGTGGCGAGCCCTGTTCGGCGATTCAGCTCGTGGACTTCTTCATTTCGAGGGATCACCGCTCGACGCAACTGATCCGCCGCATCTACAAGGAGATCGAGCAACTCTGCGCGGCCCGGAATATTCGCTTCATCCTCGGCGTGCCGAACGAGAATGCCACCCCGCTCAATGCGCGTTTCCTCAAACTCAAACCTCTGATGTGGCTGCAAATCCGCGCCGGCGTCGCCTTGAGGCCACCGCGACGCTCGAAGTTGCAATATTCCGGCTACCTCAAGTCACTGGCAGCGCAGCAGGCCATCGACCTCTTGTCCGGCTTCAAAACCCCGGCAACGGAGAGCGGGCTGCGATGGGATGGCGAAATCCTGTTCGATCGCATCAGCGACCCGACGCAGGATTATGCCGTTCATGCCTCGGCCAATCTGGTGCTGATTTCATCATTCCGCCGCACCAGGGGCGTCGGCCACACCTTGCTCTGCGGTTTTTTCGTGCGATCCCCGGCCACCGTGACATCAGGCAGTGTCCGGGAACTGGTCCGCGCCGCCTGCCATTTCTGGAAGCGGCCGCTGTTCGTCTATGCCGGCGTCAATAACAAACTTCCGAAGCTGCCGGGAATTCCATTGCCAGCCCGGCTGCGGTCTCCCATGCTGGTCCAATGGCGTGATCTTGCCGCTGAAAAGCAGGATTTGAGCTTTGACCGTTTTCAGCTGATCGATTCCGATTTTGTATGATTGCCGCGCGCCGCCGCATGGCAAGTTCTGACCGGGAAAAATTCCTGTGGAACCGCAGCTCCTGAACGTCGCCGAGAATGTCTATGCCTGGATCGGCGCCGGCGGCGATTCCAATGCCGGCGCGATCGATACCCCGCACGGGCTGCTCGTGATCGACGCCCAGCAATATCCGCGGCTGGCGCGACAGTTTCGCGCCGCGATCGAAGCCAGGACCGGCAAGCCGGTCCGCATGCTGATCGACACGCACTGCCATCTCGACCACACCGCCGGAAATATCGTGTTCGCCGACGTGCCGATCCTGGCGCACGAAAAAACACTTGAGGCCATGCACGCCAATCTCGGGCCCAAGAACGAGCCGCATTGGACCATCTCGGATTACGCCACCAAGATCAAAATGATGTTCGGCCAAAACCTGTTCGACCTCGTGCCGGAGAACGACCCGGCCCAAGCCTGGTTTCGCCAGCGCATCGGGCTATCCGATTACGACACCATGACCATCGCGCCGCCGACGGAGACGTTCGCCGACCATTTCACCTTTGATCTGCCCAACGATACCATGCATCTGGACTATTGGGGCCCGGCGCATTGCGATGGCGACATCATCATCTCCCTGGAAAAGAGCAGGATCGTGTTTCTCGGCGATCTCCTGTTTTACGGACGGTTTCCCTGGCTCGGCGATTGCGATCTCAGCGGCCTGATCGACCGGTTGGCGCGCGTTCTCACGCTTGATGTCTCCGTGGTCATCCCCGGCCACGGCATGCCGACCGATCTGGCGCAGGTCAGCCGCTTTCGCGACATGCTGGTGTCCTTGCGCAGCGCGGTCGACACCGCCATCAAATCAGGCGTTTCCGAAGAAGCGGCGGTGCGCGAGGTGCGACTGCCGCAATATGCCGATATTCCGCGCTATGCGGATTGGCTGCCGCATGACGTCAGGGCGACCTATCGCTACCTGCACGGCTGACCAGCGGCCGATGGCGCCTAAAAATTGAGGTGACCGCCTAAATTATGAGCAAACTCCTGCCCAGCGCAGGTTTTCGTAATATTGCGCCAATCTCGGCACGGCACCGATGATGGAAGTCTGGCAGCCGCGGCAGGCAGCGGACGGGACCACGGCAGGATCCGCGAAATAACCCCGATTTGCTTACGTTTTGGCACACCCGTTGCATTTGTCCTTCCCGCCGGAGCGCCAGGGTGCCCCGATCCTCGGCAGGCAATGCGGACCAGTGCGGATGGCGACCACAGCGGCGTTAGAGTTGGTGCAACTGACCAAGATGTACGGCGACGTCACTGCCGTCGATGCGATCGATCTCAAAATACCCGCGGGATCCTATTGCTGCCTGCTCGGTCCATCCGGTTGCGGCAAGACATCCACCTTGCGAATGATCGCCGGCCACGAATCCGCAACATCCGGCGACATCATTGTCGGGCCGAAAAATGTCACCGATCTGCCGCCGGCCGGGCGCAACACGGCGATGATGTTCCAGTCCTACGCGCTGTTTCCGCATCTTTCCGTGATCGACAATGTCGCCTTCGCCCTGAAGATGCGCGGCATCGCCAAGGCGGAACGCTACACCCAAGCCAACCGGCTGCTCGAACTTGTCGATATGCAGAAATATGCCGCGCGCCTGCCCGGACAGCTTTCAGGTGGCCAGCAGCAGCGCGTCGCGCTGGCGCGGGCGCTGATCACCTCGCCCCAGATCCTGTTGCTGGACGAACCGCTTTCCGCGCTTGATCCATTCCTGCGGTTGCGGATGCGGACGGAACTGAAGACGCTGCAGCGCGAACTTGGAATTACCTTCATTCACGTCACGCACGGCCAGGATGAAGCCATGGCGCTGGCCAATATCGTGGTTCTGATGAATGCGGGAAAGATCGAACAGCAGGGCTCCCCGCGCGAAATCTTCAATCATCCCAAAACCGAATTCACGGCGAAATTCATCGGCGGCCACAATGTCATCGTCGTCGGCGACGAGATCTTTGCGGTTCGCAACGATTGCCTGGAGCTGAAAAACCCGAACGAAGCCGTCAATGGTCCCTCGATCACGGGCACCGTCAGCGACGTCGAATACCAGGGCACCTATGTCCGCATCGCGATTGCCGCGGATGGAGGAGCCGATATCGCCGCCCAGCTCACCGAAAGCCAGTACGACGCCGCCAGCTACGCCGTCGGCCAACGTGTTCTTGCCACCTGGGATCCCGAGCGCGCGAGCCCGTTGGAAGCCCGCAGTCCTGCAACCGTCACGCCGTCCAAGACGGCGGCCTGACATCTTTGGAGACGACATCATGACCGATCGCCTGAAGACGAACAAAAGCATCAATCGTCGCGTGTTGCTCAAGGGCGCAGCCGGAGCCGCCGGCCTTGCGGTGGGCTCGGGAGCGATCACCGGATTTCCCTATGTCCAGTCAGCGGAGCCGAAGGTACTGCGTTATCTCGGCACCGCCGTGAACGAGGGCGACGACATCTCGAAGAAGTGCCTGGAGGACACCGGCATCAAGATCGAATACATCACGGCCACGACCGATGACGTCACCAAGCGCGTCATCACCCAGCCGAATTCGTTCGACGTGCTCGACACCGAATATTTCTCGCTCAAGAAACTGGTGCCGTCGGGCAATATTTTCGCGCTCGACTCCAAGAAGATCAAGGAATTCGACAACATCACGCCGGTCTTCACCAAGGGCCAGTTGCCGAACGGCAAGAAGATTGGCGCCCAGGGCACCGCGCCGTGGAAGGTGCTTTATCTCGAAGGCGAGAACTCCAAGAAATTCTCGGCGACGCCGACCGAATTCGTGACCCTGATCCCGACCGTCTACAACGCCGATACGCTCGGCATCCGGCCCGACCTGATCAAGCGGCCGATTGCATCCTGGAGCGAACTGCTCAACCCCGAATTCAAGGGCAAGGCCGCGATCCTGAATATTCCCTCGATCGGGATCATGGACGCCGCGATGGTGGTGGAAGCCACCGGCCAGCACAAATACGAAGACAAGGGCAACATGACCAGGGCCGAGATCGATCTCACCATGAAGATCATGACCGAGGCCAAGAAGGCCGGCCAGTTCCGCGCATTCTGGAAGGACTTCAACGAATCCGTCAACCTGATGGCGTCGGGCGAAACCGTGATCCAGTCGATGTGGTCGCCCGCCGTCACCAAGGTGCGCTCGATGGGAATCGCCTGCACCTTCCAGCCGCTCAAGGAAGGTTATCGCTCCTGGGCTTCCGGCTTCTGCGTCTCGAAGGCGGTATCGGGACCGAAGCTCGACTGGGCCTATGAATTCGTCAACTGGTATCTGTCGGGCTGGGCCGGCGCTTATCTCAATCGCCAGGGTTATTATTCGGCCGTGCTCTCCACCGCCAAGGCCAACATGTCTCCTGACGAATGGGGCTACTGGATGGAAGGCAAGCCCGCCGTTGGCGACATCAAGGCGCCGGACGGCACCACGCTCGAGAAGGCCGGCGCGGTGCGCGACGGCGGCTCGTATGACGACCGCATGGGCGCCGTTGCCTGCTGGAACGCGGTCATGGACGAGAACGACTACATGGTCCGCAAGTGGAACGAGTTCATCGCCGCTTGAGGTTTTCCCAGCTCTTGCCGCGCGCGAGCCGCGCGGCAAGACACCCTTATGTGACTTGCGGATCAGCCCCTTCATGACAGAAGAACGCAAATCCTTCATCGCGTGGCTTCAGGCCGCGCCGATGATGCTGATCTTCGTGCTGTTCTTTCTGTTGCCGCTGGTGTTCGTGATCATCGTCAGCGCCTGGGATTACAACGAATACGAGATGATCCCGGCCTTCAGCCTGCGCGGCTACAGCGACACGTTCGAAGGCTGCATCGCCGATCTGCCGGATCTGTGCACGATCCTGAAGACCTACCTGAAAACCCTGAAGCTGTGCCTGCTGACCTGGAGCCTGACGCTGCTGATCGGCTTTACCGTCGCGTATTTTCTCGCGTTTCACGTCCGCTCCAAGACCTGGCAGATCGTGCTCACCCTGCTCTGCACCATTCCATTCTGGACTTCGAACGTCATCCGCATGATCGCGTGGATTCCCCTGCTTGGCCGCAACGGCCTGGTCAACAGGGGGCTGGAGGGCGCAGGCCTGATCAAGCAGCCGCTGGAGTGGCTGTTGTTCTCGGAATTTTCCGTGGTGCTGGCGCTGGTTCATCTGTTTACGTTTTTCATGGTGGTGCCGATCTTCAATTCGATGATCCGGATCGACAAGAGGCTGATCGAGGCCGCCTATGACGCCGGCGCCACCGGCTTTCAGACCCTCGTGAACGTCATTATCCCGCTGGCCAAACCCGGCATTGTGATCGGCTCGATCTTCGTGGTCACGATCGTGATGGGCGATTTCGTCACCATCGGCGTGATGGGCGGCCAGCAGATCGCCTCTGCCGGAAAGATCATTGAAGCCCGCCTCAACGCGCTGCAATTCCCGGCTGCCGCCGCCAACGCCGTCATTCTGCTCGGCATTACGATTTTGATCATCTCCTCGCTGACGCGGATCGTCGATATCCGCAAGGAGCTGTGAAATGGGCGAAACCCGCTCGCGATCGTTCTATGTTCTC